>Ga0209163_1000172_pt1:0-80000 | contig 157552 bp, 119 predicted proteins | sample MTBAKSrepl2MetaG_FD_187457 | JGI IMG/M metagenome (GOLD analysis project Ga0209163, IMG submission 187457) | Enrichment culture microbial communities om Arthur Kill intertidal strait, New Jersey, USA, that are MTBE-degrading - MTBE-AKS2 (Arthur... | ecosystem: Environmental > Aquatic >...
CTGATGGAATCAGGGAGATTCTGACCAGGACCGCAAGAGGCATTGCCCATAAGCAGCGGAAATACCCCAATAGGCCTGAAGGCCAAATCCCCTTGTTCATTACCTGATTTTTTTGGGGAAACTCCTGTTTATAAAGCGATTGCCCGGACCTGAAAAAGCGTGTTATGATTCTCACCGGTTTTTGTCCATCGAAAAATAAGCGCAACCCCCGGAAGAGGAGTCGGCATGAATCAGAAAATATTCGAATTTCGCGGCGCGGGCCGCTACATCTTCGGTTCGGGCTCTTTGGCCCGTTTGGGAGGCCAGGCGGCCATGTTCGGCAAAAAGGCCCTGCTGGTGCTCGACCCGGGTCTGTCCCAGGCCGGCCAGGAAAGGGCCGTTCGGGACGCCCTCACCAGTGACGGGGTCGAGGCCGTCCTTTTCCAGGATTTCGTCCAGGAACCCGAACCGGACGAAGCCGACGCCGCCGGCCGGGCGGCCAGGAAAGGAGGCTGCGACCTGGTGGTCGGCGTCGGCGGCGGCAGCGCCATGGATATGGCCAAGGCCGCCGCGGTTTTGGCCGTCAATGACGGAAAGGCCCGGGATTATCAGGGCGTGGGCCTGGTGCCCAAACCCGGCCTGCCCACCATCATGATCCCGACCACGGCCGGGACCGGCAGCGAAGTGACCTGGACCGCCGTCTTCACCGACCGCAAGGCCAAGACCAAGGGCGGCATCAACAGTCCCTATCTTTACCCCGACCTGGCCCTGCTCGACCCGGAACTCACCCTGACCGTCCCCCCGGAAATCACCGCCTCCACCGGCATGGACGCCCTCTGTCACGCCGTCGAGTCCTTCACCAGCGTCAAGGCCAGCCCCATGAGCGACATGGTCGCCCTGGAAGCCATCGGCCTGATCGCCGAATACCTGCCCCAAGCCGTGGCCGACGGCCGGAACATCGAAGCCCGCGAAAACATGCTCCTGGCCAGCCTCCTGGCCGGCCTGGGCCTGGCCAACGCCGGAGTGACTGCGGTCCACGCCCTCAGCTACCCCCTGGGGGCCATTTACGGCGTCCCTCACGGCCTGGCCAACGCGTTGCTCTTGCCCCACGTCATGCGCTTCAACTGCCTGGGCAATCCCGACAAGTTCGCGCTGATCGCCGAAATCATGGGCGAGGATGTCGAGGGCTTGAGTCCCCGCGAGGCGGCCAAGGTCGCCCCCGAGGCCGTGGCCGAACTGATGGATGACCTCCGTCTGCCCGAGGGCCTCCAGTTCCTCAATATTCCCGAGGACTCCTTGGGCCGACTGGCCGAAAAGGCCCTGGCCTTGACCAGGGTCATGGAAAACAATCCCAGGACCATGACCCCGGAAGACGCTGTCGCCATCTACGAAGAGGCTTATTGATTATCTTAAAAGCGGGAGGAGCGAATGCCTGGTTTTGAGGTTTTAGGCGAGGAGGAAAAAAAAGAGGTCCTCGATGTTTTTGAAACCGGGGTCCTCTTTCGTTACGAATTCGGCGACCAGCGCCGGGGCGTCTATAAGGTCCGCGGATTCGAGGAAGCTTTTGCCCAATATACCGGCGCGTCCCACGCCCTGGCCGTCTCTTCCGGCACGGCCGCCTTGAAAGTGGCCCTGGCCGCCCTGGGCCTCGGCCCCGGCGACGAAGTCATCGTCCCGGGCTTTACCTTCGTGGCCACCTGGGAAGCGGTCCTCGACCTGGGCGCGGTCCCGGTCATGGCCGAAATCGACCGGACCCTGAACCTGGACCCGGCCGAGGTCAAGGCCAAAATGACCCCGAAGACCCAGGCCGTCATCCCAGTCCACATGCTCGGGTCCATGGCCCGCATCGACGAAATCCTGGCCGCGGCCGGCGATATCCCGGTCATCGAAGACACGGCCCAGGCTTGCGGCGGCGCCTTTAAAGGCCGAGCCTTGGGGACTTTCGGCCGTCTGGGCACCTTCTCCTTCGACTCGGTCAAAACCATGACCACCGGCGAAGGCGGCATGGTGGTCACCAATGATCAAGACCTCTGGACCAGGGCCTCCGAATACCACGACCACGGCCATGACCACGCCCCGGTCGGCCGGGGCAACGAAGGCCGGAACTTCTTCGGCTTCAATTACCGGATGATGGAACTCCAGGGGGCCCTCGGCCTGGCCCAACTCGGCAAGTTGCCCATGATCCTGGAAAAACAGCGGGCCAACAAGAAGCGCCTCAAGGACCACCTGGCCGGTCTGCCGGGGATCACTTTTCGGGACCGGCCCGATCCGGCCGGCGACACGGCCACCTTCCTGGCCTTTTTCCTGCCCGACCCGGAAAAAGCCCGGGCCTTCAATAAAATCCTGAATGAACATAAGGCCGGGGCCGTCTATTTTTACAACAACACCTGGCATTATTACCGCTGCTGGGAGCACCTCCAGGAGAAAAAGTCTCCCTTCCGGACCGGCTGGCCCTTCAACTACCTGGACGGCCGGGTTTTGGATTATCCGCCCGAGGCCTTGCCCCGGACCGCGGAAATATTGTCCCGGCTCCTGGTCTGGCCCATCAACGTCAAGATGGCCGAGGACGATTTCAGCCGTTTTCAAAAAGCCGCCGACCAGGCGGCCAAGGTCTTGTAGTTTACCTGGGCCATGCTCTCTGTCGAAAAACATCCGACTGGGTGGCTCCGACAACTTGCTTGTCGGGGCGCCGCAGGCGCAAGAGGTCTTGCTTGGCCCCAAGCTCCACGTTGGGGTCCCACTGGTTTACCAATTACTTTGTCTGTTTCCCAAGCTCCAGCTTGGGAACCTACCAGGTCGGCTTCGTCACCCGGCCGTTCAGAGGTGATTTGAACCTGGCCATGAAAGTGGTGGTCATCATTCCGGCCCGGTACGGGTCGACCCGGTTCGAGGGCAAACCCTTGGCCTTGATCGCCGGACGGCCCATGATCCGTTGGGTCTACGAGGGGGCCCGGGCGGCGGAGACCGTGGATCGGGTGATCGTGGCCACCGATGATGAAAGAATCCGGGACATGGTGATCGGGTTCGGGGGCGCGGCCATCATGACCAGGCCGGATCATCCCTCCGGCACCGACCGCCTGGCCGAGGCCGCCGAAAGACTGGGCCTGGCCCCGGAGGATGTGGTGGTCAACGTCCAGGGCGATCAGCCGGCCTTCGATCCCGCCCTGATTTCCGCCGTGGTCGAGCCCCTGCTGGACGACCCCGGCCTGGAAATGTCCACCCCCATCATCCCCACGAATGATCGCCAGGAAATAACCAACCCCAACCACGTCAAGGTCGTCTTTGACGGTCAAGGCCGGGCCTTGTATTTTTCCCGGGCCCCCATTCCCTGGCCGAGGGAAGGGGAGGGGACCTTTTATTTCAAGCATATCGGGATTTACGGCTACCGGGCCTCTTTTCTCCGCCGCTTTGTGGCCCTGCCCCCCGGCCGTCTCGAAACCATCGAAAAACTTGAACAGCTCCGGGCCCTCGAACACGGCTTTCGGATTAAAGTAGTGGTCACCGACCTGGATTCTCCCGAAGTGGACACCCCCGAAGACATCGCCAAGGTGGAAGCCTTCCTCCGCCGCAATCCCCGATAATACCATTTTGAGGTAGGGGAGACCGGCCGGTCGCCCCATAGGGTCTCAGTCGGCCCGCCGCCGGCGCACCCCCCGCAGCTCCGTCGGCACCCCTTCCCGGTTCAGCCACCGCTCGTATTGATACATCTTGGACAAAGCCTTGACCGCCTGTTCCGGAGTCTGAAAGAAAACGGCCTTGTACTCGTCGCCCCCCAGGTCCAGCACGGTCAAATCGTCGTCGCTGGTGACCATTCTCACCCCTAAAATAGGTTTGCCGTGCTCTTTGGTCAGCCTGACCAATTGCTCAATGTAATCGGCCTCCATCTTGTCCACTCTCGCCGTCACCATCTTTAGAAACTCCCGGTCCATGTCCGGGTCGGCCTTGAGTGTGGCCTCGATCAGCCTTTTGGCCAAATGCTTCCGGCCTAAAATGCCCAGGTTGATCACGGCGTCGCAGCCGTCCCATCTGAGCAGTTCTTCCATGATGGCCGCCGGGACGCCGGGGTCGGTGATGCCGACGATGTCCACCGGATTGGACCGGCTCCAGTAAGGCGGTAGAATCCGGTCGATGCGGCCGATCAATTCCGGCGAAAGCTCCGGCACTTCCAAACCGTAATCGTTGCACAGGTCGGCCGTGACCACTCCCCAGCCGCCGCCCAGGGTCATGATGGCCGCCCGGGGGCCTTTAGGCAGCGGGAGCGAGGAAAAGGCGGCGGACAAATCCAGCAAATCCATGGGCCGGTCCACTAAAACGATGCCGGATTGACGGCAGGCCGCCTCGAAGACGCGGACGTTGGAGGCCAGCGCCCCGGTGTGGCTGGCCGCCGCCTTGTGCCCGGCCGCGGTCCGTCCTCCTTTGAGCACCACCACCGGCTTGCGCCGGCTGACCTGGCGGGCCGATTCGTAAAACCGACGGCCGTTCTTGACGCTCTCCACGTACAGCAGCACCGTGCTGGTCAACTCGTCCACGGCAAAGGCGTCCAGGGCGTCCTCGATGGTGAACATGGCCTCGTTGCCCGAACCGCCGAAGGCCCGGATGCCGATCCCCTGGCGTTCGGCGAAGGACAGAAGCTGAACGCCCATGTTGCCGGATTGGGCGATAAAAGCCGTGGGGCCCGGTTTGGGCTGGACAGGGGAGCCTGTACAGTAGAATTTGTGGTAGGGATTGCACACCCCCATGGTGTTGGGGCCCAGAATGATAATATCGTTCCGGCGGGCTTCGGCCACCAGCGCTTCTTCCAGTTGCCGGCCCTCGGCTCCGGTTTCGGAGAAGCCGGAAGTGACCAGGATGACCCGTTTAATGCCCTTGACCTTGAATACCGGCATCAGGTCCATGACCTGGGCCGCCGGAATGGTCACCACGGCCAGGTCCACCGGCTCGGGGATGTCGAGCACCGAGGGGTAGACCGGCCGCCCGCCGATGGTCTTGGCCTTGGGATTGACCAGATGAATCCGACCTTCGTATCCGCCGACCACCAAGTTGGCGAATATCTGCTGGCCCCACTTGCGGAACTGGGCCGAAACCCCGACCAGGGCCACGGATTCGGGGTAAAACATCTCCCTGACCGCAGACGGTTCCACCGGCGGGCGGGGAGGCGCCTCGGGTTTTGCCTGGCCCAGCACGATCAGCGCGTCCACGGCCGCGACCTGACCCTCGGGGGCGACCAGGAGGGGATTGATGTCTATTTCCCTGATCTCGGGGTGTTCCCAACCCACCCGGGACAGACCGACCAAGGCCCGGACCAGTTGCCCCCGGTCGGCCGCCTTTTCACCCCTGAAAGGACCCAGGAGGGTTTTGGCCGCCAGTTCGTCCAGCATTTGATCGGCCTGGGCCTCGTCCAGAGGGGCCAGACTGAAAACCACGTCGCCCAAAGCCTCGGTGAACACTCCGCCTAGACCGAACATGACCACCGGCCCGAACTGGTCATCATGGAAAAGACCGGCCACGAACTCCCGGCGGCCCGAAAGTTGAGGCTGAACCAGCAAACCTTCCAGATCGGTCCCGGCCGCGGCGGCGATCTTCCGGGCGGCCTTGCGGACCTCGTCCGGGCTGTTCAGCCCCAACCGGACCAGGCCCCGTTCGGTTTTGTGGGTCAGCTTCGATCCCAGCCCTTTCAAAACCACGGGAAAGCCGATGTCCTGGGCCTTGGCTGCGGCCTCTTCCGGACCGGTCGCCACGGCCTCATGGATCACCGGCACGCCGTATGCGGCCAGAAACTGCTTGGCTTCGGCTTCATTCAAGGCGTTCCTTTTCTCTGACTTGGCTTTCTTGATCAGATCGGTCGGCTTCACTTTTCACTCCTGGTTGGGGCCGTTTTCTCTCTTGGGAAATACAAACCCTGGATTATGCTACCTTAAAATAACACTCGACTGTCCAATTATACATTATAAATAAGGCCAAAAAAAATCCCCTATAAAAAACCATACCTAATCTAATAAGTAAACGGTGTCCCCGGAACCCGGTCTTCGATGGGGCTTTTTACTGGAAGGGGTGACGGGTAGGTCTTCGGGTCAGGTGCAGACGGCACGTCGAGGGTGAGCTTACGGGTAAAATGACATGAGTTACTAAGGGCTGGGTGGCTCCGATCCCGCCCTGGCGGGATTGTCGGAGCGCCGCAGGCGCAAGAGGCTCTCCCGGTTACTGGCGCACAATACCCGACTCTTTTGGAGGCTCATGTCCCCCTGACTTCAACCATCAACCTATCCCGGCGATCTCCTTGGCGATCTTCTTCCGCTTCTCGAAATCGTACAAGTGCTGCACCGCGACTTTGTTGGTCTCCGGCGATCCGGCCGCGTTGATGGTGAAACCCAGCAAGGTCCCGGTCAATCTCGAAGCGGCCAGGTCCTGGGCCAGATTGAAGGCCCTGAGCCGGTCTTCGGTCGAATAATTGCGGTTCCCCCTCAGACCTTCCTCAATATAAACCCGCAGCTCCGGGTTGTCCCAATCGGCTTCCGTGGGCATGGTCGAAATCAGTCCCCCGGCGATGTCGTGCAGATGAGACAGATGTTCGCCCAAGCGCGACCTGATGAAGCTCAGGCCCGAATTGGCGATGGCCGCCTCGGGCAAATAGACCCCGCTGGGATGTTTTTTACCGGCCAGGGCCGCCCCCAGGGCGCAGCCGTAAGCCGTTTCGGCAGCCATGGCCATCTGGGTCAGCTTGTCCCGGATGTGATGGGTCTTCAGACCCAGGCCGTTGACCTCGGCCGCCAGCAGGGCCGCCCCGATGATCAGGTCGGTGTGGCCGGCGCTGCACGCGCACTTGGATTGACGGTGCAATCCGGCGAAATACAGGGGCAGACTTCCGGCCCGGTCCCACTGGCCGCACATGAAGACCCGCTCCTCCGGCACAAAGACGTCGTCGAACACGGTCATGGCCTCGACCGCCAGGTATTTCGAACTCAAGGGGCTTTCCATCCTGGTCTCCCGGACCGGCCCCGGCGAAGGCCGGGCGATCATCTTCAAACCCTTGGTGTCGATGGGCACGGCGAAGGAAACGGCGAAGTCCCGGTCGCCCTCGCCGAGCGCCCGGCAAGGCGCCACCACGACCTGATGGGCCGCCGGGCCGAAGGTGGTATGGACCTTGGCCCCCCGGACCACGAGACCGTCCGGCCTTCTTTTCACGATCCTCAGGTCGGTCGGCCGCTCCTGTTGGGACGGGGGCCGGGACCGGTCGCCCTTGGGGTCCATCATGCCCCAGGCGATCATCTGGCCGTTGCGTTGGAGGTGCTTGATAAATTCCTGGTATCGTGGAAAATAGTCCGTCCCGTGCTCCCGGTCCACGTCGTGGATCATGGCCCAGGTCACCGAAAGCATGTTGGACATGCATCCGGCGCAGACCCGCCGACCCGAGACCGCCCGGGTCAGCTCGGCCTTGATGGTCACGTCTTCCAGACTTTGCTGGATATGATGCTGGAGCCGGGGCACGTCTTCCCCGACCAGGGGCGAATATACGGCGTACCTGGCCTTGGTTTCGGGATTGGCCGCCGCTTCGTACCCGGCGGCCAGGTGATTGACCGTCTGGCGGAGCAGGGGATGGTCCCAGACCCGGTCCACCCTTTCGCCCCGGATGTAAATCTCCGGCTTGAAAGCCTTGAGACTCTCGATGTACTCCTTGGCCGTCAGTAAAGCCATGGCCACCTCCCTGTCTGAATGGTTTTATCGGCCTTCAATACCAAGCGACCGGCCGCCGCTTAAACACCGGCCCCGCCGCCCCGGTTTTATCGATATTTACCCGAAGGATGACGCTTAGGGTGCTGTCCGGCCTCACCCGAAGCCCTATCCTTCACCCCTGCGCAAGCAGGGGTCCAGTGGAATTCGCTGGCTCCCAAGCTCCAGCTTGGGAGCCCCGTCCTGAAAGCTCCAGCTTCCCAAAGGGACAACCACAGGGAATTGCCTCTATGTCGTCGTTGTCGGATATGGTTCACCGATTCAAACCCATGACCACGAAACGAACGCAATCATTAATCTAGGGCCAGGCCGATGTGCCTGCCCAATCGCTTTCCGTCTCCGACAGGCGCTGCATCACGCCTTTTATTCCTTAGGCGTTTCGACCACGAGTTGTCGAAGCCGCCCTTGGCTTTGGGTAAGTGCGGTTTTTAAACCCGGCCGTACCCAAACCCCAGACGTGCCGCATTTAACAGGGTAGGGGCGCACGGCCGTGCGCCCTTACAACTTCATCCCCCATACTCTAAGAGAACCTTGCTTGGAAAACAAGAGCTGAAAGCCTGGCCCAAGCGGCCGCCCTTGTGCTATGATCCCATAAAACGCTGTTATAAGAAGAGCCCCTTGACCTCATGCCCCGCGCCGTCTTGATTTTTTCGGTTCTGGCCTTTTTATTCGCCTGCTCGACCGGTGAAGTCATGCGGGCGGCCAAAATCGCCGCCACTGGCGACCTGGCCGGCGCCCAGCGCCTGGCTGCGGAAAAGGCCGTGGGCTACGCCCTGAACCCCAAGGCCTTCGAACGGGACCTCAAAAAATTCCGCCGTGTTATCGAGGCGTTCCGAAAGGCGGTCGGCGGCGAGTGGGGCGAAAAGGAAGTCAAGGAGCCTCGGCCCAAGGAATACGTCAAATACACCCAGAACTACCTTTCCCGGGCCGCGGTCGACTTCGACCACGGCCTCGTCACCGTCGAGACCCTGGACCAGGCCCAACCCCTCCCCAGCCTGAAAAACGCCATAGTCACCACGTTGCTCACCCCCAGCGACCCCAGGGCCGTGGACCTCTATTCCGCCCGGACGGTCAAATTGGGCGAAACGCCCTTTCTCCTGGGCGAAGTCAAGGACCACGAAGGCCTGGACATCCGCTGGACCTGGCGGGCCGAACGCTTCGCCGACCATTTGCTAGAAAACAGCCTCCAGACCCGCCGGATCGAAGTCGACGGCCGAACCAGGCTGGTCCGGTTCGTGACCATCGCCATGATCCCCGACCACCTGCACTATCGGGCCGGCAAATACTCGCCCCTGGTCGAACGCTTCTCCAGGGACTTTAACCTCAGCCGCAACCTGGTCTACGCCGTCATGAAGACCGAAAGCGACTTCAACCCTTACGCCATCAGCCCGGCCCCGGCCTTCGGCCTGATGCAGATCGTCCCCGCCAGCGCCGGACGGGACGCCCACCGTTTTCTCAACCAGACCGACGGCATACCCAGCCGGGACTTTCTCTTCATCCCGGAAAACAACATCCAGTACGGCGCCGCCTACCTCCACCTCCTCCAATTCAAATATTTAAACGAAGTGGCCGACCCGCTCTCCCGGGAATACTGCACCATCGCCGGGTACAACACCGGCCCCGGCAACGTCCTCCGGACCTTCCACCCCGACCGCGACCGGGCCTTGGACCAAATCAACAACCTGGCCCCCTTGGAAGTCTTCAACACCATGCGCCGAAACCTTCCTTATCCGGAAACCCGAGACTACTTGGTCAAAGTCCTCGAGGCCAAAAAGGAATTCGTTAATTTTTAAACCTGTGCTTCGGTCTGGTCCGGAGTTGTCAGCCCCAAGAAACATCGCTTTTTAGCCAAAACCAAACCAAGGGAGGTTATGACATGGAAACCCAATACCTGGAACTGGCCGAACGAATCGGCCACGGGAATTCGGAACGCATCCCCAAACTTTTTAAAATGGTCGCCGAACCGGACGAAGCCGAAATCCTCCTGGCCTTGCCCGGCAACGCCAAGGAAGTGGCCGAAAAACTGGGCCGGTCCGAAGAGGAGATCAACCGGTCTTTTGAAGCCCTGTTTCATAAAGGCCTGGTTTTTCCCTACTTTAAAACCGATCCGCCCGGGTACCGGATGGTCCGGGAAGTCGTCCAGTTTCATGACGCCACCATCCTCTGGCCCGAAGCCCCCCGGGCGTTCCTGGACCTCTGGTACGAGTGGTCCGTGGTGGAATGGCCGGAATTTGCCCGGACCATGCTCAAGGGTTTGCCCCAGGGCATTATGAGGGTCATCCCCGTCGGCGTGACCGTCGAAGCCGACAGTCATGTCCTGGCCTTTGAAGACGTCAGGGCCACCATAGAAAAAGCCAGGAACCTGGCCGTCACCCCGTGCACCTGCCGCCGGTCCGCCCAAAAATGCGACCACACCCTCGAAGTCTGTCTCCAGCTTGATCGGGCCGCCGACTACGCCCTGGCCAGGGGCACCGGCCGCAAGGTCACCAAGGACCAGGCCTTGGACCTTATCCGCCGGACGGAAGAAGAAGGCCTGGTTCATTGCACGGTCAACCGCAAGAGCATTGATCAAGTCATCTGCAACTGCTGTCCCTGCTGTTGTCAGATGCTTGACGTGGTCATTAAATATGGGGCCAACGTGGTCGAACCCAGCCGTTTCCTGGCCAGGGTCGATGCCGATCTTTGCAACGGGTGCGAAATCTGCCTGGACCGCTGCTACTTCGGGGCCGTCGAAATGGTCGAACAAAATGGCAGCGGCGAGCTGACCGCCCAAATTATCGCCGAAAAATGTCAGGGTTGCGGGCTCTGCCGGGTCACCTGCCCCGAAGAAGCCGTCACCCTGGTCGAAATCCGCGCCCAGGATTACGTCCCGGAAAAAATGGCCTTTTAAGGTTCCTTCTCTTAGCCATTATTCTGGGTGGTCCCGACAACTCGTTGTCGGGACGCCGCAGGCGCAAGAGGCCCTGGCGCCCCACAGCTCTGCTGTGGGATATTGGCCCCTCGGGGGCCGACGAAACCGGGGTAGGGGCGCACGGCCGTGCGCCCCCTGGTTTTGTCTATGAATCCAATAATGGTTATCGGGGTAGGGGCACGTGGCCACGTGACCCTTCTTGGTCCAGGGATATTTTATGAATCGATGGGAGCAAAAAGGGGGTGCCCACAAAATACATTAATATCCTTGATCTTTCTCCCTCTCCCTCTATGAGAGGGTCTGGGTGAGGGTGGCCCTAAACCATTGCCCTTTCTCCCAAATTAATATATAAAACCTCCCGGGGCTTAACCGCAACCCTTCACCGCGAAGGACGGTGAACTTGTGCTTGCTGCCAAATTTATCCAAATCGTTAGGCTTTCCCAGAGCAGAGGTGTGGGGCACCGGGCGGATCAACCTAATTATTTTTGGACAATAGCGTATGATAGAAATTACTGTACAACCAATACATTTTGAAGATCGGAGTGGTCAGGAGTTTGAGCGTCTCGCTTTTGCCTATATTCTTCGTGTAGATGAATGGGACACAATCGATTGGTATGGGCAGCTTGGTTCTGATCGCGGCCGAGATATATGGGGTGTTCCTTCTAATAGAGGGCGGGACTTCGCTGTTTGTTATCAGTGTGCCAATCACCAGAAAATAGTTTTTAGCAAGGTTAAAGCGGATATTGATCGAATTTGCGCTGGCCCCAATAAAATTCCTGCTAAATTTGTCCTGATTGCTGGCGGTAAAGTCTCAGCAAAAATGAAAAATCGCATTGACACTTATGGCCAACAGAAAGGCATTTATATTACAGAAGTTTGGAGTGGACCAGAATTTGAGGAGCGCCTCAGGAAGGATACACCATCTCTCGTTAGGAGATTCTGTGAAGGTATCTCCTTCCCTGAAAATGTTTCCGATCTTTCAACCTTTATTCTGGAGAATGAGGAGTTTGATGACGCTAAGTTGTTGTCCGCCTATGCCTCCTGTTTTGATCGGCCAGCATTCACAACACCTTTCCGTAGTGAAAGCAACCTTCATCATTTTAAGAAAGCAATTACAGACACCATTGAAGCCCTTCAAACAGGAGTGCATAGATTACGCGACGGTACAGTTATTAAGAGATTCCCGAGCATATCTGAAATATGCGATACTCAAACCAAACAGGGCTTAAGAGAAATCGTCATTGATCTTCAGAAACTACGTGCTACTTATGACAATTTGGTAAATTTTGGAGAAATCAGGCCATGTGGTTGCGGACAAGATGACTGTCCTGTGCATATGCTTTCACCACGAGCATGTAAGGAAATGGATCGGTTGAGGAATGATATCCTGGTTAAATTAAAAGGAATTTATCCCAAATTTAATGTCTCTATGTGGTAAAAGAAATGTCCAATATTCTCTTTAGGCTGGTCGCAAAAGACCCTCGAGTGGCCCCGACAACTTGTTGTCGGGACGGCCGAAGGCCGCAAGAGGTCAGGTCTAATGTTCGTTCAACACCAAGACTGACCATGGTCACCCGAACCGTCCCAGGCGCCAGAGGCTCGCGCCCGGTGCTGGTGCCCCACAGCTCTGCTGTGGGATATTGGCGTTCATCGGGGTAGGGGCACGTAGCAACGTGCCCCTACGCTGGCGGCTCATTTCCTCCCGCGCAGAAGGCCCATGGTCCCCACCATAAACGGCAGCTTCAACCCCCTGGGGATGAACTCCGCCCGGCTGGTGTTGACCAACTCCACTTTTTCGATCCCCCAGCCCTTGATCGTTTCCAGCAGATCGTCGGCTTCGCCTCAGAGATCCCTGATTGCAGAGGCCAAATAGTAAACTAACCACCGTCCAGCTAATTCAGGGGGCCAGAATACAAGGCCTCCCGGATCAATTCCTTCTTGTCCTTGACCCCGCGCACTTCGTGAAACACCAGGTTGCTGACCGCCGCGTCGAACGTTTGGTCGGCGAAAGGCAAGGCTGCGGCGCTGGCCTTCTGGAAGGTCACCCGCTCGGCCACTCCCTCGATCCGCGCATTCCGTTCGCAGACGCCCTTAGAATACTCCCAGGCCCCGCCCCAATAGTCCAGGCCGATGACTTCCGCCTGGGGATATTTCTTGGCCAGACTGATGGTCAGCGCACCGTTGCCGCACCCGATGTCGACCGCTGACTCCTGGCCATCCCACTCCAGATATTCCAGCACCAGGCCTTGAATCCTGGCCTGGATATTTCCCCCTCTGGAAGAAAACCTATACCGGGCGTAAGCAAAATAGACGAAGCAGACGATAGCGGCCAAGCCCACGACCGCCAGGACGGGCCAGACCAAGGACAAAGCCATAAAAACCAGGCATATCGCCCCCGGAACATAGAGTAATTTTGTTGACACCCAATTTCCATAATCGGGACTATTCTTCCTGGCTTCAATCATGATATTTTCTCTATCCGGTCATACCCGCCACGATTCGCCCTTCGGCAGGGGCACGTGGCCACGTGCCCCTACGGTCCATATCGCCTTGGTGCCCCACAGCTCTGCTGTGGGATATTGGCGATTATACGCGCCATGGCTCGTCCTTCGGTAGGGGCACGTGGCCACGTGCCCTTACGGCCCATATCGCCGCATCAGGATTTTCCCGGTCCATGGCCCATTCCAGGGGATTGTTCATGATGTACTTCCGGATGCGGTTCATGAATTCGTCACGGCGGATGATGTATTCGTAATAATTGTGCTGCCAGACAGGGACGCCCGGAGTGTTGCACATTTTGTTGATGCGTTGTGTTGTCGTCGATTTGAACAATCGAATGATCGTTGGCACCGAATTCGATGTCGGTTTCCCGAATCGTTCAGCCGTAGGAGCACGTGGCCCCGTGCCCCTACCAAATTACGAACCATGGGCGTTTGAACCCGAAACACCCCCGTCCGCCCAGGTAGGGGCAGGCCCCTGTGCCTGCCCTTCGGTTCTGTTGCGGGCCAGCGGGCTTTGATTATCGGGGCGCGGCCGCACCGCGCCCCTGATGATATTACCTTATAAGTCCTACTCTTTTTCCACGAACCACAGTTCGCAGCAGGGATCGCCGTCGGTCATGAGCTGTTTGTGCAGGATTTCGATCTTTGGATTGACCAGCTTGGCCGCCTCGATCTCGAAACAGCCCATGGATTTGCAGAAACTGGCCGGGATGTCCAGTTGAGGGAACCAGATACACGGCGGAAAGAGCTTGTAGCTGACCACGTTGGGCTCGGGCCGGGTCAGTTCGGCCTTGTACCCGATCACGTCCCCGGTGGCCAGCTTGAAGTAGCTGGCCAGGGCCCAGGCGTCGTTGCCTTCGATCCCGAACCCTTTCATGCCCGAAAGGACGAATCGCGCGGCATTGCCCCGCATGAACTTGTCCAAAACCTCGGCGGTCCTTTCCTCGCCCAGTTCCTGGTGCATGGTCTTGACCAGGTGCTCGAAGTAACTCCAGGCCGTCTTGGCGTTGGCCTTGGCTTTTCTTAGGGCTGGCCATTTGTCTTCAGGTAGCTGAGGCTGCTGTTCCATCTTTCTCTCCTTTTTTTGAATTGAAAGCCGTTCCGGTTGATCCGGGTGAGACCAAGGCCGGACCGGGTCTTTCTCGGTTGTTATTCCGGGTGGATCAGTCCCTGAACCAGCTCATCCAGTCGGTCCAGTTCTTCCAACCCGATCAAGGCCCCCAGAACCATTCCACCTTGGCCCTGGATAGGGCCGGCTTGGTGTCCTTGAAAAAAGCCCCTGGAACCGGTCTTCTCTCAAGGGTTAATCCGGACTGCCCAAGGCCTTGGCCCGGTCCGCTTGTTCATGGACCGTGACCTTGCGACGCTCCTGGGCGATCTCCGGGTTTTTGACCATGTCCCAGATGAAATGATGGCTGTCGATCTCCCCGTAAAGCATGGCCGCCACGATCTTGGATGCCAGATGCTTGGTGAAAGCCTCCGTCTCTTGGGGAATGTCCTCGAAACTTGTTGTGACCACGAAGGCGGCCAGTTCATCGCTCAAGGACATGACTGTATCTCCTTGGGTGAAGAATTGGGCCACACGGCCTGAAGCAGCCCGGCCCGATTAACTTTTAACTAAAAGAACATTTTTATATTTTCAAAAACCAGCCTGAAAGTCAATCTTTAGCCTTCCGTCTGCTCCGGTTGGATCGAAGTCTCCAGAAAACCAACTCTTTTTTCTTCTTTCCCCGCCAGCCCTCTGCCCAAAATCGCCCGGATATGCCAAAATAAAAAACAAGGGCCGAACCCCGCCCCAGGGCGGACCTGAAGTTCGGTCCCCGAGAAATATTTTACCTGGAGCCGACCTTGATCGTTGAAAACTCCACCATCGCCGCCATTGCCACCCCCCTGGGGGCCGGAGCCATCGCCATTGTCCGTCTGTCCGGACCGGGGGCCGAAGAAATAGCCCGGCGCCTCTTCCGCCCGGCCAAAACGGAATATCCTTTAACTTCACACAGGTTGCACCTGGGCCGCCTCGTCGACCCCCGGACCGGCCGCCTGATCGACCAGGTCCTCTGTACCTGTATGAAAGGCCCGGCCACCTACACCCGCGAGGACGTGGTCGAAATCCACTCCCACGGCGGTCCGGTCGCCGCCCGCCGCATCCTCGAACTGGTCCTCCAGAACGGGGCCGAACTGGCCGCCCCCGGCGAATTCACCCGCCGGGCCTTCCTGGCCGGCCGGATCGACCTGACCCAGGCCGAAGCCGTGGCCGAATTGGTCGCGGCCCGCGGCGCCGCCGAAGCCCAACTGGCCGCGGCCCAACTGGCCGGCGGCCTCCGCGACCGGGTCGAAGCCCTGCGCCGACCCCTGCTCGAAATCCTGGCCCACCTCGAAGTGGCCATCGACTTCCCGGACGAAGAAACCGAAATCATCGCCCCCGACCGAGCCGCCGAACGATTGGATCGGGAAGTCCTGATCCCCCTGGACCGGCTCCTGGCCGCCTACGACTCCGGACGGGTCTTCCGGGAAGGTATCAGGGCGGCCATCGTCGGCCGACCCAATGTGGGCAAATCCAGCCTGCTCAACGCCCTTCTCAAGACCGACCGGGCCATCGTCACCCCGGTCCCCGGCACCACCCGGGATCTGATCGAGGCCGACGCCGTCCTCGGCGGCCTGCCCCTGACCCTGATCGACACGGCCGGCCTGGAAACGCCTCCTGTGGATGAAATCGAAGCCGAAGGCCAACGCCGGGCCGCGTCCCGGCTGATCGCCGCCGACCTGGTCCTTCTGGTCCTGGACCGCAGTCGGCCCCTGACCGATGAAGACCGCCGCATCTTCATTGCCGCCCCCCCGGACCGGACCCTTTTGGTCCTGAACAAGTCCGACCTCCCCCCGGCCTTCCCCCTGGGCCAGGCCGTCGAATTCTTCAACGGCCACCCGGCCGTCGAAATTTCCGCCCTGACCGGCCGGGGTCTGGACCGGCTCCAGGAGGAGATTTTTCAAATGGCTTGCGGCGGCCGGACTTCAGCGGAGGAAGTTCCCGACCTGGTCCCCAATCTGCGGCATAAAAAAGCCCTGGAAGACGCCCGCCCGGCCCTGATTCGGATCGGAGAAGGGTTGAGAAACGGCCTGGCCCCGGAACTGGTCGCCCTGGAAATCAACCAAGCCCTCGACGCCCTGGGCGGCCTCATCGGTCTGACTACGCCCGACGACGTCCTGGAAGAAATTTTCAGCCGTTTCTGTTTAGGAAAATAAGGATTTAAGGTGAGCGTTTCACGTAAAACGTCAGACTGGCGCTCCTGGCCCGAAAAACGGGTCCTGACCGTGGGGGCCCGCCGCCTGAACGTGGACCTGACCGCCGCCCAGACCGACCGCCTCCTCGACTTCATGGCCGAACTCAGGCGCTGGAACCGAAAAATCAATCTGATCGGCCCGGCCCGGCCCCCCGAAGACCTGGTCCTTCATCTCCTGGACAGCCTGGCCCCCCGGCCCTTTCTGCCCGCCGCACCCTTGCGCGTCCTGGACCTCGGCTCCGGGGCCGGCCTGCCCGGCCTGGTCCTCAAAATCCTCCGCCCGGATTGGACCCTGACCCTGGCCGAAGCCAGGGAAAAAAAGGCCGCCTTCCTCCGCCAGGCCGCCCGCCGCCTGAACCTCGGCGGCCTCGACGTGATTCAAGCCCGCCTCGGCCCGCACCACCCGGACCCGCCCCCCCATGGCTTCGATCTGGTCACGGCCAGGGCCTTCGGCCCGCTGAGCGAACTTTTGTCCCTGGCCGCCCCGTTCCTCCAACACGGCGGGCGGCTCCTGGCCTATAAAGGCCCCCGGGCCGACCGGGAAATGGCCGACGCCGCCCCGATCCTGAAGGCCGGGCGGTTCAGGCTGGAGCGCCGGGAAGACTTCCGGCTGCCCTTCCTCGACCGCCGCCGGGTCCTCCTGGTGTTTATAATTTAAACCGGGGATTGATAAACCCTCGAACCGTCATTAGAGGTCCGAGGATTGCCGATCAAAAATTGCGGGTCGAGGGCAGCCCCGCGCCGCGCGGGGCTGCCCGGCGGGGGGTCCGGGCAAGTTGCCCTCGGCTTTTCTAAATTCCAACGGAACCTTGAGGGATAAAAACGTTCCTATTTGATGCTCCCGGCCATGACGATGCCGGCCACCAGGGCGAAGATGGCGAAGCTCTCGACAATGCCCGCGGCGGCGAAACATTTACCGAAAATTTCCTGCTTCTTGGATGAAGCCAGGATGGCGGTGGCCGCCACCTTCCCTTGAAAAATGGCCGACAGGCAAATGGCGATCCCGCAGAAAAACCCGATGCCGAAAACGCCCACGCCGGACAAGGCCGTTTTCGGCAACAGCACGAACATCAAGATCAGTCCGTAAATGGTCTGGCTGGAAGGCGCGGCCGAAATGCCGATGAACTTGCCGTGACCCTCGTCGATCTTGGCCATGACCCCATGAGAAGTCGCCCCGGCTATCCCCACCCCAATGGCGCTGCCCAGGGCGGAAATGCCGATGGCGCTGGCGCAGCCCGCATAACCTAATGCCGTCACCAAATCCATGTTGTAAGTCTCCTCGTTTTTTAAATACTTAAAGGGCCGGCCTTTCCACGGTCAGCCGTATCGAACTCCATTGGTCTCTAAACCGACAATTCCTTGGCCGTCGCCTTGAAAGGTTTGTACTGAAGGCCGTCCCCCTCGAAGCACCAGCGGTACCATTCCAGGAAATTGAGGCGCAGTCCGTGGACCACGCCGCCCATGATCCCCAGGAGGACGTTGATACCGTGGCCGAACACCAGGACCAGGACCGCCGGAACAACCCCAAGGTAGTAGGGCAGGGCCTGGTAGACCATCTCCCCCAGCATGTTGAAGGTCTGGCACATGTACATGGTGGCCAGCCCCAAGGCGAAAAGCCGCATGTAGGACAAAACATCGGCGAAAAGCTGCACGATGCCCATGGCCCCGTTCAGTCCTTCCAGGAAGCGGATGAGCAGGTTCCTGGCCTGGGAGGTGAAAAGCACCACCAGGGCCAAACCGCCGATCATAATCCACAAGGCCACGGGACTGTCTTGGCCCGTGGTCATGTTCGTGTAGATCACTTTGAAGCCGGACCAAATGACGATGATCCAGCCCAGGGCGGGCAGGTAATGTTGGCGGTAGAACTTGATGGCCAGGGCCATGGACAGGTGGGCCATGCCCATGATGATCGAAATAAGCATGACTTGGTTCTGGCCCTCCACCGTGCCCAGGTCCATAAGTTGAAGCCTGTTAAGAGCGTTTTCCGGCTTGAGGTGGATTCCGTAATAAGAAGCGGTGATCAGACCGAAGAATATAACCGAAAAAGCCAGCAGATAAGACAGTCGCCGGAATCTGATCCATAAAGGCGCCTGGCTCTTGACCTTCCAGTGTAGCAGAACGGTCAGGCCCAGGAAAAAGAATCCGTACCCGGCGTCGCCGATGATCATCCCGTAAAAAATCGCGAAGATGTAAAGCACCAGTCCGCTGGGGTCGAAATCCTTGTAATTGGGATGGGAATAGATTTCCACCAGGTCTTCGCCCGAGTTGAAGGCCGATTTGTTGCTCAAGAGGACCGGAATCTTGTCGTCTTCATTAGGCGGCTCGGACCAGTGGTAAAGGGCGAAACCCGGGCCGATCCGCCTGATCAGCTCCTCTTCCGGAACCGGCGACCAGGCCTGCAAGAAGAAAATCCGCCCGTCAAGCTCGGCGTTGGCGTTGAGCCGGGCCCGCTGGTAGGAAACGTCGTCGGTCAGTTCCGCTTCGGCCAGGGTCAAGGTTTTAAAATGTCGGGCCAATTGGGTGTATTCCTGTTGGACTTCGGCCAACTCCGTTTCCCTGGCCTTGATTTCCTGGTCGATCCGGGTCAGGCTTTTTTCCGGCAGGCGCTCCTCCGGACAACCCAGGTCCACCGGCTCGGTGGAAATGGTCACCAGGGTCGCACTGGTCGGGGTCTCGGAAGTCAATTGGTAAAAGACACCGCTCAGGTCCGTCTCCTCCAGTTGACGGCGTTGCAGCCGAAAGAACTGCACCCGCAAGCCTTTCCGCCGGAGCAGGTCCACGTCCTCGAACCTGAAGTCCCCCCAGGGTTCCACCATGACCCGCTCCTTTTTAAGGAGGGAGACCTCCGAGTTCAACTTCTGCTCGCGCTGGTTCAATTCATCCCGGCGCCGGCAGAGCTCGGCGCAGTCCGACGCTGGTGGGTCCGGCTCGATCTGCTCTTGGTTGGACTTGAGAAGCCTGGCCAGAAACTTCCGCACCTCGGCCACCCGCTGGAGCTCCTTGATGAGCTCGGTCGGCTCGGAACCCTCCTTGGGCAGGATCAAATGGGTAAGCCCCACTTCCTGAAGACGCTTGATGAACCGATCCTTGTCCACGGTCGCGCCCAGGAAGTTGATTTTGGTCATCGGAACGATCATGATTCTAAGTCCGCTTTTTTTCAGGCCGTTTTCTGTTGTTCGATCTTGCCCTTGGCCAACTTGGCCCGGCCCACGGCCGCCGTCTCCTCGTCGCCAAGGAAGATTTTGATCCTGCGGATGTTTTCCGTCAGTTCCGGGATCAATTTTTTCTCGAACAGGTTGACCCTTTGGGTCGTCGTCCTCAGCTCCTCCTTGAGCAGAGCTTCCTTGCGCCGGAGGACCGCCAGTTCTTCCCGGGCCGAGACCAGGGTTCTCAAGGCCTTTAAGGCGTTGTCCAGCCAGGGGGGCGAGGCGAACAGCGAATAAGGCCGGTCCGCGAAAACCACCTTCTGGAACTCTGGCGTATCCACCCCGGCAATGTTGTCCGCCTCGGTCACCACCTGCTCGATTTCCAAATAGTCCTCCACGTCCACGGTCGCGTCCGCCAGCAGCCTGGACCAGGGCTGAATGAAGGTGACCATCCGGGCCAGATGCTGTTGCTTTTCCTCGATGACCGGTTCGAGCTGCCGGATGACCAATTGGAGCTGCATCTTTTTCAGCCAAAGGATCGGTAAAAACTTCCGGTACTTGGCCAGGGCGTCCCGCTGTTTCTTAAGCTCGGTCTTGTTGAATTTCGGCTTATCCGCCATAAAAGCCCTTTTCTCGTCGCCCTTCGGTCAATGGAGACTCAGATATTTCCTGCTGGATTCCGTTTCTCGCCCGGCGCGCCCTGTCAGGCCGCCTCGGCCTTCCGGTGTCCGTCGGGCCAGAACTCCCGGATCATCTCCTCCCTCAGGCCGGTCTGGACCGGTTTGAAATGACGGGCCAGAAGCTCCCAGCACTTGTCCAGGGCCTGTTCGATGGGCAGGTTGATGTTCAGCTCCATCAGCTCCTTCTCGAAATCGGACCCGTAGGCCAAAAGGGTCTCGTCCCACTTGGAAATCTTGAAACCCATGGAAATCTTGTTGCGGGACTCCCGGCAGTCGGCATAAAGCCGGATCATGGTGTTCATGATGTCGTTGTGATCCCGCCGGGTGACCTTGGACACCACGTTTTGCTTCAGGCGCGACAGGGACCCGAAGGGATCGATCACCCCGTGCCGCAGATAGAACTGGCCTTCGGTGATGTAACCGGTGTTGTCCGGGATGGGGTGGGTGACGTCGTCGCCCGGCATGGTGGTCACGGCCAAAATGGTGATGTCGCCCAGGCCCTCGATATCCACCGCCTTTTCGTAACGGGCCGACAACTGGGAATACAAGTCGCCGGGATAGCCCCGGTTGGACGGAATCTGCTCCATGGAAATGGAAATTTCCTTGAGCGAATCCGAAAAGTTGGTCATGTCCGTCAGCAGGACCAGGACGCGGCGGCCGGACTCCGCGAACCGTTCGGCCACGGCCAGGGACATGTCCGGCACCAGCAGGCATTCCACCACCGGGTCGGAAGCCAAATGGATGAACATGATGACCCGGTTCATGACCCCGGCTTCCTCGAAAGTCCGCTTGAAAAAAATGTAGTCGTCGAACTTGAGACCCATCCCGCCCAGGATGATGATGTCCGCTTCGGCCTGCATGCCCACCCGGGCCAGGAGTTGGTTGTAGGGTTCGCCCGGAATGGAAAAAATAGGCAGCTTCTGACTGACCACCAGGGAATTGAACACGTCGATCATGGGGATGTTGGTCCGGATCATCTGCTGCGGAATAATGCGGTTGGCCGGGTTGAAGGACGGCCCGCCGATGGGAATCTCCTCCTCGACCGGCTCCGGGCCGCCGTCGATGGGCTGGCCCGAGCCGTTGAAGATGCGGCCCAGCATGGACGGCCCGTACTTCACCTGCATGGGGTGGCCCAGGAAACGGACCCGGTCCCGGGTGGAAATGCCCTTGGTCCCCCCGAAGACCTGGATGGTCACGTTCTCGCCGTTGGTCCGGATGACCTGGCCCAAGGTGGTTCGGCCCGGCAATTCGATTAAAGCCAATTCACCCAGGCCCACGCCCCGGGCCTTCAGGGTGGCGATGTTGCCGGTGATCTCGTCGATCTTGGTGATGATCTCTTGCACGCTAGGCCCCCTTGCCGTCGAGGAACTCGTTGATCTGGCTTTCGTACCTCTGGAACTCCTGGCTCTGCCAGGCCGCCGTGTTCCAGCCCTTGAAAAGCGCGCTCAGACTGAAGAAGATGTTGCGGGCGTCGTCCTTGTCCTTGGCCTTGATCTCCTTCTGATGGATTTGATGGACCTTGAAGAAGGAGTAAGCCTGGCGCTCCATGGTGTTGAAGGCGTCCACCTTGTCGAAGGCGTTCTGCTGCAAATAGACCGCGTCCACGAACTCGGATTTGAGATAAGTGATGAAGTCGGACAGGGACGTGCCTTCTTCGCCCACCACGTCCATGCGTTTTTTCACCTCGTCGCCCTCGAAGATAAGTTTTTGGATTTCCTGGACGGTCTTGACCCAACGCGGGTCGATCTGCTCCAGACTGGGCTTCATCTGCTCCAGGTACTTGGACCAGGAGATTAAGGGATCGATGGCCGGGAAACGCCGGGCGTTGGACCGGGCCCAGGTCAGGCCCAGGAAGGCCCCGACCACGGCCAGGGTCCCTTGAGTGACCGGTTCCTCAAAGTTGCCCCCGGCTGGCGAGACCGTGCCGATGATCGACACCGAACCGATCCGGCCGTCTTTCAGCCGCACGTAACCGGCCCGCTCGTAAAATTCGGCGATGCGCGATTGGAGGTAGGCCGGAAAAGCCTCCTCGCCCGGTATTTCCTCCAACCGCCCGCTCATCTCCCGCAAGGCCTGGGCCCAGCGCGAGGTTGAATCGGCCAGGAGCAGCACGCCCAAGCCCATCTGCCGGTAATACTCGGCCAGGGTCACGGCCGTATAAATGGAAGCCTCGCGGGCGGCCACGGGCATGGACGAGGTGTTGCAGATGATGATGGTCCGTTCCATCAGGGTCCGGCCGGTGTAAGGGTCTTCCAGATGGGGGAACTCGCGCAGAGTCTCGACCACCTCGCCGGCCCGCTCGCCGCAGGCGGCCACGAGAATGATGTCCACGTCGGCGTAACGGGAGATGATCTGCTGCAGCACCGTCTTGCCCGAACCGAAAGGACCGGGGATGCAGGCCGTCCCCCCCTTGGCCACCGGGTAGAAAGTGTCGATGATCCGACAGCCGGTGACCAGGGGGTCCACCGGCAGCAGCCGTTCCTCGTATTGCCGGAGCGGAATCTTGATGGGCCAGCGTTGAACCATGTTCAAGGCCTGCTTGCGCCCGGCCTCGTCCTCGACTTCCGCCACGGTCTCCTCCACCGTGTAAGAACCCTGGGGGGCCGTCCTGACCACCTTGGCCCGGCCGATAAAGCTGAAAGGCACGAAAATCTGATGTTTGAACTTGCCCTCCGGCACCCAGCCCAGAATGTCGCCGGCTTCCACCCATTGGCCGGGACTGACGGTCGGCGTGAACTCCCACTTGGTGGTCCGGTCCAAGGGCTCGATGTAGATGCCGCGCTTGAGGAAAAGTCCGGCGGCTTTAGCCAGCTTGGGCAGCGGGTTTTGCAGGCCGTCATAAATCTGCTGCAAAAGACCGGGCCCTAGTTCGACCACCAGAAGATCGTCGGTGAACTCCACCTGATCTCCGACCACAATGTCCCGCGTATCTTCAAAAACCTGCACGTAGCACAGGTCCCCGCGCACCCGGATCACTTCGCTTTTCAGCCGGCTGCCGTCGGCTAACTGGATGTAGGCCACCTCATTTTGCCGGATCGCGCCTTCGAAACGGGCGGTGATCATGTTGCCGTAAGCGGCCAAGACTGTTCCTTGGGCCGGCATATCAATTTCCCTCCAATCGCTGGACTTTGGCCATGCCTGCTTCCTCGTTTAAGGCCAGACGTTTCTCCAGTTGCTCGAGCCTGAGCAGGTAGGACAGGATGGCCTTGAAGTCAAAAGGATCGGGACCGGCGGCCTCCGTCAGGTAATCCCATTCGAGTTTATCGAATAACTCCCTGATATCGTTGGGGTCGTCGGCCGCAATCACCCGCTCGATCCAGGGCAGCTCCCTGGACAGCCCGAAATCCTCGGCGTTGGACCCGGACAAGGCTTCCACCACCTCGCCTTCCCCCACCAGAAACTCGGCCGGGGCAAGACCCAGCCGCCTGGCCCGGACCGCCGCGGCCGCGTTTAAAAGGTCCCGCCGGAATAGGAAAAAGGACCGGAGAAACTCGTTCCGGCTGGTCCCCAGAACGAAGTCATAATAGGCGGCATAAAGCCGGTCCCCTTCCCGAGGCCCGTAGGCCGCTCCCAGACTTTCCAGAAAATCGAGAATGAAATCCGGGCCTTCCCGTGGCGACTTGATCTGGTCCCGCCAGAAGTCGGCCCCGTAAACCGAATGCTCCATCACCGCCGCCTTGCCGGACAAAAGCCGGTCCAGGTTGAATACGTCGCGGCCCAAAAGGACCAGCTCGATCTCCCGCGCGTCGCCGGGGGCCAGGTGCTCTTTTTCGCCTAAAAGATCGCCCAGACCGATCCTGATCTTGGCCTCGTCATAGGAAATGTCCGGCAGGTACCCGGTCAGAAAGTAATACTTCATGGACGGGCCGGCTAACCGACTTTGACGGTCTTGAAAAGGTCTCTGAATCGGGGGCTCAAAAAGCGGAGAAATAAATCCAGAAAGGCTTCGGAAGTGAAGTCCAGCCGGACGTTGCCGCTTTCCTTATCCACTTGAAAGCCGAACTTGACGCCTTGCGATTCCAGGCCCACTGAAACATGCTCGCGGCCCGAGCCAAAATGCTTGGCCATCAGGTCGTAAGTGTAGTTCAAGACCTCGGGCTGGACTTCCTGGGGGAGGATCAGCTTGATGTCCCGGTTCTGATGGTTGGCCGCGTAGGATTCCACGAATTTGGCCATGATGGTCTTCAGGAAATCCGGCTCGCTCAAGTCGGCCTTGATCTTTTGACCCAGAGGGAGGGTCAGGAAGTTCTCGGCGATGATTCCCTTGAGATTGTTGACGAATTGTGATGCGGCGATCTCCAGGGCGGACTGGAGCCGTTTGAGCTGCTGCTCGGCTTCGGCCTTGGCCCGGGCCACGATCTCTTCGGCCTCGGCCCTGGCCTGGGCCGTTATTTCTTCCGCTTCTTTTTGGGCGGATTCAACGATCCGGCGACCGGACTCCTCGCCTTCCTCCACGCCCTGACGCTTAAGAGCATCAATCAACTCTTGCAACTTGGCCTCAGCCATGCCCACACCTCCTTAAACCCTCGACGCCTCGTCCGAAGCGCCGTATCGGCCGCTGACCAGGGCCATGGAGCTGCCGGAAGAACTGCTCCTCACAAGTGAAGCGTTGCCTGCGGCGGTCGCCATGTTTGCCCGAGACCTCCTCAGACCCTGGGGGCCGGAACGGCGTCGAACAAATTATCTCCCTCCCCCGGATTCCCAGGCATGGAGGAAAAACGAAGGAACTTTGACACAACCATTGGCCGAATGCAATAAAAAAATATTTACCATCTCCGCCTTGAAAAATGGAGCCCCCCGCCCGGGCCGCCCACGGCGTCGGCGCGACCGGGCGCGCCGCGCACCCCCGGACAATTTCCGTAGGGGTAGGCCCCCGGGCCTGCCCTTCCGTATGCCCACAATGTAGGGGCGACCGGCCGGTCGCCCTGGCCGAAGGATGAGCCGTACCAAATTTAACCGACTCTTTCTTCCCCTCCCTTGACTCCAGTCTGGACAACGGGAGGGGATTGAGGGGAGGGTGAAACCTCCCCACCACCTAAAACCCCAACGAATTTATTCCCTTGCCTCTCCACCCCCAATCGCCTATCATCCTTCTCGGGAAGGACCCTGGTCTCTGTTCCGCCAAGGGGAGGCGGACCACTCGCCGAAAAAGCGGTCTATAACTCGTTTTTCAAATTGAAACTCCTGCCCCCGGAACTTTCCGGCAGAAAGGAGCGCCCGACCATGAACGAGAACCACCCAAACTATAACCTTCTTGAAGAACACTGGATTCCCGTTCTCTGGAAGTAATAAACATGTCTGACACTACCAAACAAAATCGGCAGATGGCGGACTGGAATGTACTCACCAGCCGTTGGCTAGATGTAATGAATGTCGATTCCGAGACCCAAGTCTGCTCGCCGTTGGAAGCGTTGGAGCAGGCAGCCACAATTCGTTGCATTGCCCTATCAAGCCCGCTCGACCTTTTCGCCGCGCACCGCTTCCTCCTGACGCTGCTTTATTGGAAGGCGGACAAAGCGGGAGGGGTGCTAAAGGTTCGGCGGTCGCTTTTGGTTGGCGAAGCACCTCGCAACTTGCTTGAGGCCATCGAAGCGGAAGCGCCCTGCTTTCGCTTGTTTGACGACAAACGCCCGTTCCTGCAAGACCCGTCCGTTCGCAACGCCAAAGCTGATAAGTCAACCGGCTCATTTTTCGCCGAGTTCGCTTCAGGAACCAACATCGCTCACTTTCACCACGGTGACGATAAAAAGATGCGCTTGTGCTTGAGCTGCGCAACCATCGGCATGCTCCGTTTGATTCCTTGGACCCAAGCAGGTGGCGCGGGACTGACTCCCTCCGTACACAATGCTCCTCCAATCATGGCAATTGCATCCGGCGAGAATCTGGCGGTCACCCTTGGCCTGAATTTAGTTCCTCTGTCGGCAGAGACGGGAGTCACGAAGTGGACTGGCTGGTTCGTACCTTCCGATAAGAACGCGACCATTCCCTATCTAGAGGCCTTTACATGGAATCCGAGACGCGTGTACCTGCCCTCGCCCGAGATCGTCGATGTCTGCTGGCGATGTGGCAAGACCGGCCTGCCTGTGATCGGCCCAATAGTGTATCTGAAAAACGAGGAGACCAAGACCAGGAAAGTCAAAGCTAAGACCATCCCTTTCGAGTGGCAAGACCCGTCGGCCTTTTACTCCGTGGATGCACCGTTCACCACGACGAAAAGCACTAAAGAGACGCTGGCTGAAAGCGGTCTCGACCTGCGTTTTTTGCTGGATAGCGATTCAGCTCCCAAAGCGACCGTGGTCCGCGAAAATCCAGACCATCAAGGTTGGAAGATCGTCATTCCCTGCACTAATCCATTGAACAACAAGACCTTCGACCATCGACAAATTGAGTTGACTAGCCTTTCGCCGGATGTGGTTCGCTCCACATTACCTAAAGACGCGCAGGTTGGCAGGTCCAATGGTTTCGACGGATGGGTGGAACCCCGTCGGACTGTTCACACTGAAGGCGCTGATAAATTTATTCGATCGGCCGCTCGGCTTCTTACGCCTGCCGACTGGGCCGTGCTTTCAGACGCTGCATATCGGGCGATGCACGATTCGCCGGTAGCCTTCGATATCTTTGTCGGCTTGTTTTGGTCACTCCGTGGCAAAGTCGCCGGGCTTCCGTCGAGAAACGTGGCGTGGCTGGTTTTAAAGCTAATGGCCGCCGTCCCGCCTATCGCCCGGGTGCCACATGCCAATGCCGCCTTCAACCCGCTATGGTCGCTTCCAAAACGACAGCTTGACGAGCGTCGCAAAAACAAATCCAGCCTGTCCCCGTATCCTGTTTCATTCCCGCGCGGCCGCCGACTTGAAGCCGAGCTTAGAAGCGCGCTTGAAAGTAACATGCGACGCCGAAAACCAGAATCGGTCGACTGGATAGGCCTCTGTCATGGCCTCGATAAAATTCTTGATTGAAACAAGCCAAAGAAAGGAGATTACTATGTTTATTCAAATTCACATGCTCCAAAGCACACCCCCAGGCAACCTCAACCGCGACGATACCGGGCAGCCCAAAAAGTGCATCTTCGGCGGTGTAACTCGCGGACGTATCAGTAGCCAGTGTCTCAAGAGAAATATCCGACTATCGCCTCAGTTCAAGGAGGCCTTCGGGGAAGCACTCGCGGACAGAACCCAGTACCTCCCGCGAATGGTGGCCGACGTCCTGAAAGCCAGCGATTTCGGAGTTCCCGATGAGGAGTTGAACGATCTCAAGATTGCTCTTGCAAAAAAGTTTAAAAAGAGCGAGCGCGGAAGCGACTCCGAGGACGCTCAAGAGAATGCGGGGGAACAAGATAATACAGAGGGATCGCCCTCGTCGGTCGATGGGATAGGCAAGACGCCTCAACTGGTCTTCTTTCCTCAACCCTTCGTTCAGCGCGTCGCCGAACTGATCGCCGATTTACGGAAAAGCAACCTCAGAGCTTACAACCGTTTCATCGGCCGCAGGCTGAACCCCAAACCTACAAAGGATGAAGAAAAGTCGCTTGACGCCGAGGTTAAAAAGTTTATCGAGCAGGCGGCTGTAGCGAGTAAGTCTCTCACGGTGGATATCGGCCTGTTCGGAAGAATGACGACCAGCGATCTGGTTGTAAACGTCGAGGCGGCCTGCCAGGTTGCCCATGCCATAAGCACGCACGAGACGTTTATCGAGAGCGACTATTTTACCGCGATGGACGATAGGAAGCAGGATTACGCCTCGACCCAAACCGACATGACGGGCGCTGCGTTTCTCGGGTCTGGAGAGACCGAGACTTTTTTCAACTCGGCGGTCTACTACAAGTATCTCAACCTTGACATCGATGCCATTAGAAAGCACCTTCCTTCTCTAAATATTGAAGAGGCAGCCCGCGTGGCCGGGGTTCTAGTCAGCGCCGCGGCGCTAGCGAATCCTACCGGTAAACAGAATAGCTTTGCCGCTCACGCCGTCCCTGAACTCATTTTGGTCGAAGCAACGAAGGTAAAACGTCCGATCAGTTATGCTAATGCTTTCCTGCAGCCCGTGGAAGGCGGGCCTGGCCGCAACCTCATGACTGAGTCCGCCAAGGCGTTGCACGGATACATTGACTCTGTGGCTGCCGCTTTTGCACCGGATGATGTTCATCGGCTGCTTCTGGCGGTGGGTCCTGCTTCGGCCCCGCTCAAGAGTGATCACCTCCGCGCGGCCACGCTGGATGAACTTGTCGAATCCGTCGTCCGTCTCGCGTCGGAGGAAGCGAGGGGAACCGCATGAGCAATGGTGACAACACTCTGTTCCTGCGTCTGGCCGGTCCCATGCAGTCCTGGGGAACCTCGTCGCGATTTCAATTACGCCGCACTGACCTCTACCCGAGCAAGTCCGGCGTCCTGGGTCTCCTTCTTTGTGCTGGCGGTGTTCGTCGTGAAGATTCACCGCTGGCCCTTGAGCCGCTGACGGCGCTGCACATGGGCCTCCGGGTGGATCGGGCCGGAATCGCGGATTGGGATTTCCATACGACCGGAGCCAAAATAGGAATACGTAAGGCCGAAGGAGGGATTAAAGAAACCGCGTCCACAAAAGAGAAAGAGACTTTACTTTCCCGTCGCCAGTACCTATATGATGCTTCTTTCCTCGTCGCGCTCCAGGGTTCCGCTGAAATGATCCGCACATACGTCCACCACCTCGAAGACCCCGTCTGGCCTGTCTTTCTTGGGCGCAAATGCTGCGTCCCGGCCGAGCCGGTCTTTGCCGGCACCGGTAGTTTTGACACGGTGAGCAATGCCCTTGCGTCGGTCCCATGGCGGCCGCGGATTGACGCCATCGACCGCAACGACCGGCGCATGAATCTTACACTCGACACTTTTGTCGAACACCCGCCAGGACTGCCACCGCCCAAGGACGCACGTCTCGTTCACGATGTTCCTAGGGCGTTCGGCTTCTATAGTCATGGTTCGCGATGGGTCGTCGCCGGAAAGGTGACCGTTCCCGTGGCAAAAGCGACGCAGAAACCCCTGGCGTCGCCAGGTCCGCACCGACCTGATTACACGTCTAAACAGTGGAAAGCCGCGCGGCAAAGCCGCCTGAAACTCGACCACTATCTCTGCGTCTTCTGTAAGTCACCCGCCGCAGACGTGCATCATGTGGACTACACCAACGTAGGTCGGGAAACAGACGATCGCCTCCGGTCCCTTTGCAAGCTCTGTCACGATGCCTGTACCATGCTGGAGTATGGACACTACATGGAAACACAGCGGATCGACCCTTCTGACCCGGCCCAACGCCAAGCGATTCTCCAGCAGATCTCCCGGCTTCTTACTAAGCACCGTATGGGCCGCCGGCGTGAGTTGCTCGAAACAGCCCGCCAGGCTGGGGCGAACTTCTTCGACGACGTGCCCGGTTGTTAGCCAGAGGAGGACCACCGAATGTTCCTTTCCCGTCTTTATATCAAAATCGGCGACGACCCCGACCGGCCCCGCCCGGGCCGGGTGTGGCTGCGGAACCTCTACCGCGTTCACCAGCGGCTGTGCATGGCCTTTCCGTCTGATGTGCGCCGAAAGAACGATCCGCAATTCTTGGCCCCTTATCGGCCGGAAGACTTCCCCGAACAGCGGCACTTGGCCGACCAGCCCGCTCAGACGGTTGATCGAATCGTCCTCCAGGATGTTCATTCTCCACGAAACGGCAACCAAGGTTTCCTCTTCCGCATCGACCCGCAAGCCGGCGGCCGGGTCGTGATTCTCGTCCAGTCCGCCTTGAAGCCCGACTGGGACTATGCCTTCCGCAACGCCGATTATCTCTTGGCCGCGTTCCCGGAGGTGAAGACCTTCGATCCATCCTTTGCCAACGGACAGGCCCTTCGATTCCGTCTCTCGGCCAACCCCACCCGTAAAATCGACACCAAGAGCGGACCGGACGGACGCCGGCGGCATGGGAAAAGGGTTCCCGTGCCGACCGACCGACTCTATGAATGGCTCGCCCGCCGGGCCGAGTCCGCTGGATTCTCCATCGACCAGGATTCCGTCGCCATTGAATCATCCTACATTTATGTTAATAAAACCCGGAATGACCAGGGGCAACGACTGCGCTCTGCACGTTATGAAGGTCTCCTGGAAGTCACCGATGCCGACACTTTCCGCCGTGCCATCGGCCGAGGCATCGGGCCCGGCAAGGCCTTCGGTTTCGGCCTCCTTTCTGTAATGCGCGTTCACCCTTCACCCCAGGAGGAGGCTGCATGAGGGTTCAAGACCTGCACGTGTTGCCCAAGCTGCGCGACGGCTGGAGCTACCTGTACGTCGAACACTGCAAAATCGATCAGGAAGCCCGGGCCATCGCCATCCATGACGCCGCCGGCAAAGTGCCCGTCCCTTGCGCCAATCTGGCTTTGTTGATGTTGGGACCCGGCGTTTCCATCACCCACGCCGCCGTCTCGGTCCTGGCCGACCATGGCTGTCTGGTGGCCTGGTGCGGAGAAGAAGGGGTCCGTTTTTACGCGGTCGGCCTGGGCGAAACCCGCAGCGCCGCCAATCTGCTCCATCAGGCCCGCTTGTGGGCCGTCCCGGAACTCCGGCTGCAAATAGTGCGAAATTTTTACCAATTGCGCTTTTCGGAAAAACTCCATCCGGACCTGACTTTGAGGCAAATCCGGGGCATGGAGGGCATTCGGGTTCGGGAAGCTTACGCCCGGGCCGCCCGCGAAACCGGGGTGGTCTGGTCGGGCCGAAGCTACCGCCGGGACGAATGGAGCGGCGCGGACGCGGTCAACCGGGCCTTGTCCACGGCCAATTCCTGCCTGTACGGCCTCTGTCACGCCGCGGTGGTCTCGGCCGGGTTTTCGCCCGCCCTGGGATTTATCCACACCGGCAAAATGCTTTCCTTTGTCTATGACGTGGCTGATCTGTACAAGACCGAAGTGACGATCCCGGCGGCTTTCCGGGCGGCCGCCCAAGGAACGGAAGGGCTGGAAAGGCGGGTGCGCCTGGATTGCCGAGATTTATTTGTTTCGACCAGGCTGCTGACTAGGGTCATTCCGGATATTCAGGCGGTTTTGGGCTTGCCGGGGCGGGAAGCGGGAGGAGAGGCCGAACCATTCGATCAGGACGCCGCCGCGCCGGGCTCGCTATGGGACCCGGAAGAGGGAAAAGTGGAAGGCGGGGTGGCCTATGAGCTGGACGGCGGCGAAAAGGAGAGCGAACATGGTAGTGATGATCCTTGAGCGGGTGCCGCCGGGCTTGCGGGGCGAATTGACCCGGTGGTTCCTGGAACCCAAGGCCGGGGTGTTCGTGGGCCGGGTTTCGGCCATGGTGCGGGACCGACTTTGGGACAAGGCCTGCGGCCAGGCCAGGGAGGGCGGTTGTGTCCTGATTCACAGCAGCAACACGGAGCAGGGCTTTCAGATTCGGACCTGGGGCCGGACGGCCCGGCTGATAGAAGACTTCGAGGGTCTTTTTTTAGTGCGGGTGCCGCAATGACGGGCATTTTTTCAGTATTGTCCCCACGCACGTGGGGGTGAACCGAGGCGACAACGGCCGGGGTGGGCGAAGGCCTGATTGTCCCCACGCACGTGGGGGTGAACCGGCTGGACCTGGGACCAGTTTTATGATGATTCGATTGTCCCCACGCACGTGGGGGTGAACCGGTAAAATCAGCGGCCCGCCCAGCGTCTTGTAGATTGTCCCCACGCACGTGGGGGTGAACCGGATTCGAGACTGTAAACATGTAATACAGGCTCCATTGTCCCCACGCACGTGGGGGTGAACCGGAAGGACAAAATGAAAAAGACGTACACGGGAAATTGTCCCCACGCACGTGGGGGTGAACCGCCCTCAAAGAGCTTTATCCTGAAATATTATGGATTGTCCCCACGCACGTGGGGGTGAACCGCAGTCCCGCTGATAAAGCCCCAATATGGGCGCATTGTCCCCACGCACGTGGGGGTGAACCGTACGAGCGGATTTATTCGGGCCTGGACCTGGAATTGTCCCCACGCACGTGGGGGTGAACCGTGGGTAGGTTTGTGAAAAATTTTGGAGTGGAAATTGTCCCCACGCACGTGGGGGTGAACCGGTGCGGTATGAGCGTAAATAATCTTACCCCCCATTGTCCCCACGCACGTGGGGGTGAACCGCCTGCTGATACAATATCCTGGGGTCGTTCGGAATTGTCCCCACGCACGTGGGGGTGAACCGGCGGTTTTCTCGTGCAGCAAGATTTTACCAGCATTGTCCCCACGCACGTGGGGGTGAACCGGGCCGACAGCGGATTTTAAACCAGGGCCAGCAATTGTCCCCACGCACGTGGGGGTGAACCGCAGAACTCAAACAGGCTCGAACCTACGCCCGAATTGTCCCCACGCACGTGGGGGTGAACCGAGGCCTGGCCGTATGTGGAGGATACAGTCCAGATTGTCCCCACGCACGTGGGGGTGAACCGTCAAATCATTTTTCCGGTTTATCGAGGTTATGATTGTCCCCACGCACGTGGGGGTGAACCGGCTTCTATAATGGCCTCATCCAAAACTTCAGAATTGTCCCCACGCACGTGGGGGTGAACCGCCGCGGCTTACTGGCCGACGGAGAAGCCGGGCATTGTCCCCACGCACGTGGGGGTGAACCGCCCGCCGGAAGGAATGGGAGAGCACTCACGCGATTGTCCCCACGCACGTGGGGGTGAACCGATGTCAGGCGATCCGCGCCTGGCACAAATCATATTGTCCCCACGCACGTGGGGGTGAACCGGGAAAAGAAGCCTTTGTGCAGAGACGGCCGATATTGTCCCCACGCACGTGGGGGTGAACCGGAACTCAGTTTTTCGCCGGAAGAGGAACAAGCATTGTCCCCACGCACGTGGGGGTGAACCGGTGTAAGCCATCTCCGCCGCCAGCCTAGCCGCATTGTCCCCACGCACGTGGGGGTGAACCGCGGGTCTACCACACCCTGTTTTCGGGCGGATTATTGTCCCCACGCACGTGGGGGTGAACCGTCGCTACAGTCGCTGGACCCGCAACATGTCTAATTGTCCCCACGCACGTGGGGGTGAACCGGCCTTGGCCGGCCGGACTCCGGTGCTCTTGACATTGTCCCCACGCACGTGGGGGTGAACCGCCCTTCGGCTGCCAATTGGACCAATAACCATGATTGTCCCCACGCACGTGGGGGTGAACCGTAAAATTTGACCACGCTGTTCGAGTTGATGGCATTTTCCCCACGCACGTGGGGGTGAACCGACTTCCGCCACGGCCTATCAATATGTCTTGAGATTGTCCCCACGCACGTGGGGGTGAACCGAAAAGTCTACCACCCCCAAATGGTCTCATTTTATTGTCCCCACGCACGTGGGGGTGAACCGTATCTGCATTAAGCCGTAAGACGGGTCAGAGGATTTTCCCCACGCACGTGGGGGTGAACCGTATTGCGCCGGCGACTTCTTCAGGCTGTCACGATTTTCCCCACGCACGTGGGGGTGAACCGGATACGACCACCATCCTTCCTGCTCTTCCTCCATTTTCCCCACGCACGTGGGGGTGAACCGAGATGGGTCGTAGAAAACAAGAAATTGGGCAAATTGTCCCCACGCACGTGGGGGTGAACCGGTAAAATCCATATCCCAAAATGCCCTGGTGGTGCCGTTTTTTCCGATTTTACTGACCAAGGAAATGCAGAAACAAGGGCGGGCAATCTCGGTGTGTGAAAAAACAGACCGGACCGGGGTTCCCGGCCCCCGCGGGCTTAGGCTCCGCCGGTCGCTGCTCCGGAAAGCTGCGGCGGTCCGCTACCTGAATTAATTTTTACCCGGTCCACGGCGATTGTCAAGTCGAGGCGGCTGGTGAACCGTTTCCATAATATCGTCCCCATTCACCTGAGGTCAAGCCGACCCCCCTTTGATCCCCCCGTCAACGGGAGGAAACCGTGTCCACGCACCTGGGGGTGAATTTTCATATAGATGGATTAATCAAGCCAGGGACCAAAAAAAAGGGGCCTCCCTAAGGCTGGCGCCCCAGGCTCCGGGAACCGCGGCCCGATCCCCCGGAAGGCGATTACTTGGGCAGGGGCAGATAAATGGTGAAGGTCGTGCCCCGGTTCACTTCGGTGTCGAACTCGATGCTCCCCCCGTGCTGATTGACAATGCCGTGGCTGATGGCCAGGCCCAGGCCCGTGCCCCGGCCGCGGGGCTTGGTGCTGAAAAAGGGCTCGAACAAACGCTTGCGGTGAGCCTCGGCAATGCCCCGGCCGGTGTCGGTTATCTGAATCCTGATCCGGCCGCCGTCGCCGGCCGGTCCCGTGCCGATCTCCAGCCGTCCTTGGCCGTCCATGGCCTCGGCCGAGTTGATGATGACGTTCATGAAGACCTGGCCCATCTTGGTCCGGTTGGCCGAGACCGGGGGCAGGAGCGGGTCCAAGGTCTTGCTGACGGTTAGGCCGTGCATGATCAGGTGGCCTTCCAGGAGGGCCAGGGTCTCTTCGATGACCTGGTTGAGATCGATCTCGGCCAGGCCTTCCCGGTCGGGCCGGGCGAAGTCAAGCAGGGCTCCGACGATAATCTTGCAGCGGTTGGCCAGCTTGATGATCTTTTCCACGGGTTCGATGATCTGGTCGGGCGGGGTCTCTTCGTCCAGGTCTTCCAGGAGCAGATAGGCGTTGGTGACGATGCCGCCCAAGGGATTGTTGATTTCGTGGGCCAAGTTGAAGGCCAGTTGCCCGGTCGCGGCCAGGCGTTCGGAATGAATCAGCCGCTCTTCCATCTGTTTGCGCCGGGTGATGTCGCCGATGAAGGTCTGGAGGGCCGCCTGGCCCTGGTAGACGGTGGGCGCGGCGGAAAGTTCGAGGTCGAACCAGGTTCCATCGGTGTGCCGGCCCCGGCCTTCGATCAAGCCGGAGCCGCCGGCGGCCTGACCCGTGGCCTCCACGGCGGCCAGAAGGGCCGGCCAGGTTTCCGGGGCCAGGAAACGGTCCAGGCCCAACCCGGCCGGGTCCTGGGCCGGATCCAGTCCGAACATCTCCCTGAACCTGGGGTTGACGAAGTAAATGGAGCGGTGATCGTGGATGACGATCCCTTCCCCGGCCTGTTCGATAATCCGCCGGTATTTGGCTTCGGAGGCGGCCAACTGTCTTTCCAGTTTGACCCGCTCGCTCAGGTCCAACATGACCTGGACCGCGCCCTGGACCCGGCCGTCCGGGCGGGCGATGGGGGCGGCCGAGACCAGGAGGTGTTTGACCTGGCCGTCCGGCCCGACCATGACATCGTCGGCCATGTATCCGCCGGCGATCATGGTCGAGGGCCTGAGATTCTTATCGCCGTAATGGCTTTTCAAGCCGTCCAGGTTCTCCTCGATGATCAGGTCGGCCATGGTCCGGTCCGGGGCCGTGCCCAAGGGCCGCCAGTGAAGGCCGGTGCCGATGATGTCGTCCTGGCCGATTCCGGTCAGGGCCTCGCAGGCCTGGTTCCAATGAGAAACCTGGCGCCGGTCGTCCAGGACGAAGATGGCCGCCGGCGTGGCTTCGATGATACCTTCGGTGGTCTGGCGGCAGAGGAGCAGGTCCTGGAAATTTTTTTTGAGCTGGGTCACGTCCCGGATGATCCCTTCCAGCCCGGCCCGACCGGATTCTTCCTGCCAGCGGACGGCGGTGATCTGAACGTTGATCAGGCGGCCGTCCTTGCGGACCAGGGTGGTCTCGAAGTCCTTGACCCCGCCTTCGGCCTTGGCCAGGTTCATCAGGCGGTCGCGGTCGTTCGGGTTGTGGTAGAGGGAGCGGATGTTGTCCAGGGCCAGGAGTTCGTCCTTGGAGCCGTACCCGAGCAGGTCCACTCCGGCCTGGTTGACTTCGATGAAAAGGCCGTCTTCGGTGGTGACGTAGAGGAAATCCTTGGAGTGTTCGAAGAAGCGCTGGTAACGGGCCTTGGAGTCTGCGGTCAGAACGGTTTGGTCAGAAGCGGACATGGCCACCTCCCCGTGGGTTCATGGATTGGGTAGAGGTTAGCAGAAGCCGGGGGCCGGGGCAAGGGAATGTTGGGGGCGGGAGGAAATCAGGGACGGGGGTGGGGTGCCGCCAATAAGTTTAGTGATTGTTTCACGTGAAACATTAATTTTTTCTTTGCAAAAGATCGGGGGTGTGTTAATTTGGCCCTTAGGAAGACTTAATGGTTAACTAATTGTTTTTATTATATTTTATATCAGGGACCCTCGGTCTTTTCCCAGGGAGCGCCTGACCGAATCCCGGATTTTAAAAAAGCCCGGCCGGCCCTGGTGGGCAAGGATTAGTGAAAAGCGCAACATGAAGTATCGATGCCCCTTCCATCTGGCTGGATGGAAGATTTAGGAGTCAGAGATGCGCCCAGTTCAAAGAAATCAGTAACGGCACTACATAGTTAATAATATATGGTTGAAACCGCTTCTCAATTAAATAGAAAAGAGGGAGCACGCCCCTGGACGGGAATGGGCTCCGCAGAGAATGATTTATCGATGGTGCTCCCGGAAGAGCTGAGAAATATCGAGAATCCGAATATCGAGTTGCCTCGAGTCGCCAAGGATGAACGACTAATAAGGCTGATTGAAGGGGCAATCAGGGAAATGCCCACCCGGCATACCCTTTATCTTGGCGACGCCCGGGACATGAGATTTCTACAACCGGAAAGCGTCCATCTTGTGCTGACTTCGCCTCCTTATTGGACCTTGAAGGATTATCCGGAAACAACAGGGCAACTTGGACTAATAGCGGATTACGAGCTGTTTTTAAAGGAGCTTGAAAAGGTTTGGACACCGTGTTTTCACGCTCTCGTCCCTGGAGGGCGTTTGATCTGCGTGGTCGGAGACGTATGTCTATCGAGACGGAAGAACTCCGGAAGGCACGTAGTGGTTCCACTTCATTCATCCATCCAAGAACAGTGCCGGAAGATCGGCTATGACAACTTGGCTCCAATCATCTGGAGCAAAATATCGAATGCGACCTACGAAGTTGAAGGAGGGGGCCGATTCCTGGGAAAGCCCTACGAACCCAACGCAGTGATAAAGAACGATCTAGAGTTTATCTTAATGGAACGCAAGCCCGGCGGCTATCGAAAACCGTCAACCGTAACTCGTATCCTAAGCATCATTTCCGAAAAGAACCATCGTAAATGGTTTCAACAAGTTTGGACGGGATTGACCGGTGCGTCCACGAAAAAACACCCGGCGCCTTTCCCCTTGGAATTGGCTGAAAGGCTTATTCGAATGTTCAGTTTTGCGGGCGACACGGTTCTTGATCCATTCATGGGAACGGGCACAACAAATTTGGCCGCTTCCAAATGGGGCCGCAACAGTTTAGGCGTAGAAGTCAATCCCGGGTATTTCGAGGCGGCCGCCCATCGCCTCAATTCAGCCGCGGATCAACTGTTTGGAAGGATTCAAATCGAATTGAAAAGAGAGGATTTTTAGGCCCGATGAATGACTTGGAACTTCGTGTGGCCAGAGCGGTCCGATTTTTTTGGCAAAGGCGAGAGTCCCAAACAGAAAGGCAAGGGGTTTTGAGCGGGGACAGAGACCGGGGGGCTCGATCGGCCGTGACCGGCGGACTAGGTCTGAAGGAGGTCCTGAGCGGCAGGCCTCTTGCGCCTATGGCGCCCCGACAACAAGTTGTCGGGGCCACCCGTTCAAACACAATCGTTAGACGCAATTATTAATTTAACATTTTGAAATAACTGGATATTAATTGCTAATTAATTTGCTGATTTAGATAAGGGCAAACGCAATTAAACCCATTCAAATTGGGTGGCAACTTGGAAAATGGAAATATCCGCGAATAATTACAGCGTTGGAAACGAAGATTCGGGTGATGGGGGAAGGGGAAGAAAAAGGCCTCTATTGGTCCTCCCGTCAACGGGGGGAGAAGCGGCTTTTTTAACATGTTAATATTGCAAGCTATTTTATAAATATCCGCAGAAAAGGAAGAACGGTGGAAATTTGGGTTGGATCATCACCATAGCCAATCAGAAGGGCGGGGTAGGCAAGACCACCACGGCGGTCAACCTGGCGGCGGGACTGGCCGCGGCGGAGAGGCGGGTTTTGTTGGTGGACATCGACCCGCAGGCCAACGCCACCAGCGGGCTGGGGGTGGACCAGGCCGGGCTGAAGCGGACCGTTTATGATTTTCTTATCGATAACGCCACGTTTGATGAGGCGGTCCAGCCAACCCCTTTGGAGGGTTTGAGCCTTTTGCCGGCCAACCAGGACCTGGCCGGGGCCGAAGTGGAACTGGTGGAGGTCCCGGAACGGGAGATGTTTCTGAGGAAGAAGCTCAGACCGGAGGCGGGGCGGTTCGATTACGTGATCATCGACTGCCCGCCGAGCTTACAGCTTTTGACCATCAACGGCCTGGTGGCGGGCGACCGGCTGCTGATTCCTCTCCAGGCGGAATATTACGCCCTGGAGGGACTGTCCCGACTGGTCAAGACGGTCCGGATCGTGAGGAAGTCGTTGAATCCGAGGCTCGATCTTCTGGGCATCCTGTTGACCATGTTCGACGCGAGGAACAACATCTGCCGCCAGGTGGCCGAGGAGGCGCGGCGGCATTTCCCGGGGCATGTCTTCCAGACGGTCATTCCCAGGAATGTGCGGCTGTCGGAGAGCCCGAGCCACGGTCTGCCGATCATACTTTACGACATCCGGTCGAGCGGGGCCGAGGCCTATTTGGCCTTGACCAGGGAAATATTGGACGGAGACGGAGCGAAATGACCAAGAAGAAAGGTTTGGGCCGGGGCCTGGAGGCCTTGATGGGCGACGCGGATCAGGGTTTGGGGCCGGCCGGCGGGCTTTGGGAAGTGGCGATCGAGGCGATTTTTTTCAATCCCCTGCAGCCGCGGTCCGAGGTGCGGGGCAAGGATTTGGAGGGTTTGATCGAGTCGATCCGGGACAAGGGGGTTTTGGAGCCGCTTTTGGTCCGGGCGCGGGGGTCGGGCGAGTATGAATTGATCGCCGGGGAGCGGCGGCTCCGGGCGGCCCAGGCCGCCGGTTTGAGGACGGTGCCGGTGGTGGTGCGGGAGGCCGCCCCGGTGGAGATGCTGGAACTGGCCCTGGTGGAGAATTTGCTGCGGGAGGATTTGAACCCGATGGAGGAAGCCGAGGCTTATGACCGGCTGGCCAGGGAGTTCGGGCGGACCCAGGAGGAGACGGCCCGTCTGGCCGGGAAGGACCGGTCCACGGTGGCCAATCTTTTGCGTTTATTGAACCTGCCTGAGCCGGTCCAGGAGGACATCCGGCGGGGGCGTCTGACGGTCGGGCACGCCCGGGCCTTACTGGCCCTGGTGAATCCGGAGCAGATTCTGAAATTGCGGGAAGAGGTGCTGGCCCGGGGCTTGTCGGTCAGGGAGACCGAGAAACTGGTCAAGAAGGCCATGGGGCCGGCGGCGGTCCGGCGGCATCCGGCGAAGAACCGGGAGGATGAGGCCTATTTTCAAAAACTGTCCGAAGCCATGAGCCTGAACCTGAAGACCAAGGTCAAGATTTTTCGAAAGGGCCATCGGGGGAAGGTGGAGATTTCCTTTCACACCTTCAGCGATCTGGAACGGATCATGGATTTCATGGGGGTGGATTCGGTCTAAGGCCGTTTTGGTCAAGACCGGCGGGGGCGACCAGCCGGTCGCCCCTACCGGAGGACGAATCGTGGAGGGTTTGACCGGCCCTTCTTTTAACCGGCTGAACATTTCCCTTGCCCCCGCCCTGATTTTCCTATCATTTTTTTGGACAGGTCCGCCTTATGACCAACAACCCGGACAAACATCACCGACGGTCACTACGTCTGCCAGGATACGATTATACCGAGGCCGGAGCATATTTTGTGACCGTCTGCGCCCACAACCGAGCCTGTTTATTCGGAGACATCCGGAAAGATGAAATGCACCCGAACGATGCCGGCCGGATGGTCCAGGAAGAATGGTTCCGGTCGGCGAAAATACGCAGGGAAATCGAATTGTGGCCGGATGAATTCGTGGTCATGCCCAACCACATCCACGGCGTCGTATGGATCCATCACGATTGTAAGGGCGACCAGCCGGTCGCCCCTACCGGTCCCCCACAAAAATCCCTGGGTGCATTGATGGCGGGATTCAAATCCATAACCACCAAACGCATCAACGCGTGGCGGGCCGCACCCGGTCAACCCGTCTGGCAGCGCAATTATTACGAACACGTTATCCGTCACGACCACGCCCTTAATCAAATCCGGGAATATATCGTCAACAATCCTTTGCAATGGGCCATGGATCGGGAAAACCCCAATTGTGCCGTCCCCGATGTAGGGGCGACCGGCCGGTCGCCCCTACAAAAACACGAACCGTGGCGGGTTTGACCGCCCCGACCAGGATCAGCGCCTATGGTCCAAGATGGATTACAACTGATACGGTGGCGGGTATAGCCTTAGAATTCCGGTTTACCGACCAGCCATTGGTCGAGTAAATGTCTTATTCTGTCCACTTCCCCGCCGGGTTCGGCGTACAGGATCACGGCGTCGTCGGCCAAGGCGGCGACCAGGTCGTTTCGGCGGCGGGCCGAGGCGGCAGTCAGGCGGCGGGGCCGGTCGGCGAAGGGCGACAAGATGAGCAAGCGGCCGGCGTCCAGGGCCTGGCGGAGGTTGCGGGGCAGGCGCATGTTTTCAAGACCGCGAGCCAGGCAGTAAATGACGGGCTGACCGCCCTTGAGCAGGATGCGCAGACATTCCTTTTCCAGCGGGGAATGGAACCCGCTGATCACGGTCAGGCCCCGGTCCCGCAGGGCGTGGGCCGTTTCCTGGGCCTGGAGGACGGCCCGTCCGGGAGCGCGGACGGAGCAGAACAGGGCGGTCTTGCGGGCGGCCGTCAGTTCGGCCCGGCCCATGAACCAAAGCCGGTCCGGGGCGGCCGGACCCAGGCGTTCGGCCAGTTTTTCCGGCCAATAGTCCTGGCCGGGGGCCAGGCTGTCTAGGCGCGGGCCGCTCATTCTTCACCATCAGCCCCGCCCAGACCCATCCGATACTTGATGTCGTAGTTGATGATGAAGTCTAGTTCCTCGTCCGTAAAACCATAGTGTTGGGCAAGAGCTTGGTCTATTTGGTCGATGATGGGTTTAGCCTGGGACACGTCAAAATTGATCTCCGAGGTTTTAATTCGGATACCATTACGTATCCGTGTAGAATGACTTGAATAATATGCCTTATCAAGTTGATTCATCATATTCTCGAATAGAGACAGATTAACAGCTTCCAAAGTGAACACTGGAAATCTCAAAACTTCCCGTGACACTACATCCATACAATTTGAGTTGCCGATCCAGTACCAATAAAATAATTGGCTGTTGAGAAGCGAAAAAACAATAGGCAATACCGATGGTATGACTACAACTGGTTTGTAGTGAGAAGACAATTTAGATAACAGTGCTTTGCGCCAATATCGCCCACCCGAGTGATAATATAATGTCTTACCCCTATGATTGATGTAATCTCTAATTTCCTTACCAAAAGAGCGCATTCGTTGGAGAATTTGAGCCTCAAGTTTTGAGCCAAGTTTTGGGTACGTATTGACGTGATTTTCTAAATTCGGATTAATGGTATAAGCTATTTTTTCGAAAACAAGGTGACGATCTTTACCGCCAGACCATCTATGATAAGTAGTTACGTAGTTTCCCGATGTGGAATATTCTTTTTTAAACAAACTGATGGTTAGATTCATATCCACACCGACGAAAAGTTTTCCAGGCCGGACAGCATAATGACTATGCCATTGTAAAAAATTTTTATAAATTTGCTGAAGGTCGGACATAGCTTCAGTTGACAACGAAGCAATTGGGAGAATCATGCTTATTCTTCCCCCGTTAGAGGCTAATAATAGAGCCTTTTCCATAGTAAATGCATACAAATTCCCAGAACCTTCTGTTTTGTACCCTTGTATAGTATAGTCACTGCGGACTTTGTTATAAGCCACGTACGGCGGGTTGCCGATAATCACGTCGAAGCCGCCTTTTTGCATAATGCCATAGAATTCGGTCAGCCAATGGAAGGGCTGGTGGGAGGCGAGCCAGGCTTGGTATTTAGCTTTATCTTCCGGGTCCACGCCGTATTCGCCGGCCAGGTATTCATTAAGTCTTTCCCCCAGGGCGGCCAGTTTGCCCCGATAAACCTTTTTGGCCTCGGCAAACTCGCGCGAACCCAGGCCCTGTTTGGTCTGCAGCTCATGAAAAAGCCTAAAGGCCTCGGCCGCGTCTTCGGCCTTTTCCTCGATCTCAGGCAGTTCCAGTTTCTTGAGCATATCGCCCTCGACCGCCTTCTTGACTTCATCCAGGGAGGTGAAGCCGACCAGGGTGTTGCCGGCCCGGATATTGAAGTCGATGTCGGGCAAAGGTTCGATCCGGTCGGCCGTATCGACCTGGGCCACGAGTTTTAGAAAGAGGCGCAGTTTGCAGATTTCCACGGCCTCGGCCATGATGTCCACGCCGTACAGGTTATGGATGATGATGGACTTGAGGATGAAGTAGTCCCGGTTGGGGTGGCGGGCGATTTCGTCCAGGACTTGCCGGAAATCGCTGAATTTCTTGGGCGAATGTTTTTGGCCGGAGCGGTCCAGGTCCTCGACCAGGGCCTGCATGCGGGTCAGGCTTGCTTCGTACAGGGGCTGGAGAATTTCCAGGGCGGCGAAGAGAAAGGCCCCGGAGCCGCAGGTGGGATCGAGGACAGTCATGGTGCGGAGAGACTGCCAGAAGGCGCGGAGCAAGTCCGGGCCTTCACATTCGGCCACGGCGTCCTGGGCGAACTGGCGGATATTCAGGTTGTAAGTGATCAGGTCGTTGATGTCCTTGATTTCGCCGTTTTGGAGCTTGGCCCGCACTTCCAGGCAGCGCTGCCGGCGGGCCGCGTATTCGCGCCAGGTCTCGGTGACCAGGCGAAGCGGGTCGCCGGCCGGGGCCGGCTGAAGGTTGTAGCGCCGGTCGTGCATGCGGGCCCGGGGGTCGCGCAGGCCGGTTTGAACGAACTCGGGCAGATCGGCTTCGGGGACGATGGATCCGTCAGCTTTGACCACGCCGTGGCGGACGGCGGGATAGAGGTAACGGTCCGGGTTTTCCATGAGTAGCCGCCAGAGGGCGGACGCAGGTTGAAAGGCCACGGCGCACTTTTTTTCGGCCGCATTGAAAAGACAGGGAATGACGGTGTTCTTGCTTATGTATTCGGTGATGTCCTCCTTGGTGTAGTAGGCCCCCATCTGCTTCTGTTTTTGATTGATAAATTTTTCGAAGATGTAGCCCAGGACGTCGGGGTTGATTTCCCGGCCGGTGCGGACGGCGCGGGCGTCCAGGTGCCAATCGTAATCGCCGAAGAACTTAAACAATCTGGCGAAGGCCTGGTCCGGAATCTGGAGGTCAGGGTTTTCGGTTTCGAGTTGATGGGGGTCGAACAGACCGCCGTCAAGGTAGGGGACGCGGCCCAAGAGGGCTTTTAACTCGGGATCGAGCCGGCGTTCTTCAGGCTCACGGGCGAAGCCCTGGTGAAAAAGGGCCAGCAGAAAATAACGGTAAAAGTTGTGAAATTGATCCCGGCCCTTGATCTTTCGGACCCGGTCCAGGCGGTTCTGGAGGTAGGAAGTGTCGCCGTCCAGGAAGCCTTTTTGCTGGATGAACCAGATGAACATGAGGCGGTTGAGCATGAGAGAGGCGTACCAGGCCCGGTCGCGCTGGTCGGCCAGCCCTTGGATAAATTCTAAAAAAGCGGCGTGCTCTTCCATGAAGCGGTTATAAAACCGTTTGGTGACGGCGTCGCGATCAAAGGCGTCCCGGAGCTTATGGGTGACTCCGGCGATGTCGACGGCCTCCTCTTCGTCAATGGTGAAGCGGATGGTTTGGAGTTTCTGGAGCAAGAGGTCGCCGGATTGTGTCCCAGGGTGGTGTGACAGTTCGCGGTAGGCGTCCGGCTGGCCCGGGGCCCGGGCCGCCCATTGCCAGATTTGGACGGTCCGCGCGGCGTCGGTAAAGATGATGAGATGTTCGTAGGCGGTTTTGGCCAGTTGTTTTTCGATCTTTTTGCGGGTGGAGTAGTCGGGAAAGGCCTGGCCCGCCTCAACCCGGCATTCGAAGACCTGAACCCCGCGTTTTTCGGCCACGGCCCGGAGCGAATAATTACGGCCGTCTATTTCAATGACGACCTGGGCGGCGTGCCGGTCCCAGCCCAGTTCATCGATGAACAGGTCTTCAAAGGCAAAGGCGTTCAGGAATTCTCGGCAGCGTTGGAGATTCAGGGTCATGGGCGGCGGCCCTCCGTGTTTTGAAACAGGCCCATCGAGCAGATTATCCGGGGTTCACGGACCTCTTCTTCGTCATGGATGATGCACAAGCGGCCTTCGGCCCGGAGCAGTAACACGAGTTCGGCCAGTTGGTCGTCGGTGATCCCGGCTTTAAGCTGGCGGTTGAGGGCGTCCACGGCGACCTGGCGCAAAGGGAAGCGATAAATTTCTTCCAAGGCCCGGCTGATTTCTTCGGTCCGGGCGGCGAACAAGGTCCCCTGGATGTCCTCCAGGTACTGCTTGAGCTTGGCGTAAGTGCGGAAGCGGGCCCCGCGCGGACTGCCGAGCTGTCCTCCGACTTTTTTTTCCTCGCGGACGATGTGTTCGATGCCGGCCCGGACCAGTTCATGGTGCCGGTCATGGCGGGGCAAGGCCGGGGTGTCCGGTTCACAGGCGGCGGCGCGCAGGATTTCGATCTGGGATTCGGTGATGCTTTGGCCTTCTTTATTCACGTAAGCCAGGGCGTCGTTGCCTTCGGCGGTGCGCAGGTAGACCAGAACGCCTTCGGGACGGTGGGGAAGCGGAGTGTGGGGCTGGGTGGAAAAGATCACGTCGGGCATTTTTTCTATGGTCCGGCGAAGCCCGGGGTTGCTCTCGACGGCGTTTTTCCAAATCTGATAGGCCTGTGAGGCCAGATCGACTTCGGCGTCGTCGTCGCCGTCCAAGATGCCGGCTCTTTCGGTGAAGAGGTCGCGAAAGGTCTGTTCGTCGCTCTGGTCCTCGAAAAAGGCCTCGTCACTGCCGACCACTTCCGCGTTTTCCCGCAAGCGGTGACGAACCCGGCTGCGCAAATGAATGATTTTCTCCACCCCTTCGGCGGTGAAAAAGGAATAGCAGAGGATTTCCTCGGCCTGCTGTCCGATGCGGTCGACCCGGCCGGCGCGCTGGATCAGGCGGATGATGGCCCAGGGCAGATCGTAATTGACGACAATAGCGGCGTCCTGGAGGTTCTGACCCTCACTGAGGATATCCGTGGCGATCAGAACGCGAAGCTCCCGTTCGGGCGGGATGCGGTCCCGCTTATTGTTGCAGACCGGGCTGAACCGCCAGGCGTACTCGGTGGGGTGAGCCGTGTCCCCGCAGACCCCGGCGAGGCGGGTCAGGCCGCGGGCTTGAAGCTCCCGCTCCAAATACCGCACGGTATCGGCGAATTGGGTGAAGACAATGACCTTGTCCAGGGGATGTTTTTGGGTCAAAAGCTCCGACAAGGCGTCAAGTTTGGCGTCCCGGCCGGAGTCCCAAGCGCCGTTTTGCCTCAGGATGTCCAAGAGTTTGGAGGCGTCCGCCAGAAGGTCTCGGCCTAGTTCCTTGATGAATAGATCGGGCCGGAGCCAATTGAAGCGGCTTTTATATTTTTGCCGGTAAATGGCGTATATTTTGGCCGCCCGCTGTTTAAAGTCATCTTCCTGGTAAATAAAATCATACGGGTCCGGTTCATGCCCTTCTTCGCCGTTTTCATCTTCGAACAGGCCTTGGTCGGGGCGGTCCAGGTCGTCGTCACTGAAGCGGGTGTCCAGCAGTTCGGCGTCTTGGGTTCCAATCGGGAGCGGGAGATTGTTTTCGATGGCGTGGAGGAAAACATGGTTGCGCAGAATATGGCGCTCCAAAGATTGAATAAAGGCCAGGCCGGAACTTTCCAGGCGCTTGAAGAGATTGGTGCGGCAGAAGCCCATCAGACGCTTGCCGGCCCGGGAAAGGTCTTGAAGATGCCTTTGCTCGGCCGGCGTAGGCGGATGGTCCGGGTCCGGGGCGATATAATTGCCCAGGCCGTAACGGGGTAGGGCCAGACCGTTGATGGTGTCGACCACGGAAGCGGAGTACAATTGGGCGTATTGATCGTCGGGGTCCTGGTCGTTTACGGTAAACGGCACGGTGCGCGGCCGGCGGATCGGGAAGTAGGACCGGCGGCGGTCGGGATATTCCAGATACTTGCGTCCGTTCGATTCGTCCGTGAGGGCATAGTTTTCCATAATAAAGGTGCGGGTGCGCCGCACCAGATAGAGGCGCATCAAGTCCCGCCAGTCGTCGGGATAGTAGCTTCTTTCAAAGGCGGCCAGGGTGCGGGGCGGGCATTGGTGCCGGCGCAGGAACTCCGTTTCGGTCATGTCCCGGAGATATTTTTCAGGGAGAATGCCGATGTCCTTGTCTTCTTCCACAAACAGCCGTAATTGGTTGGACAGGTCCAGATAGGTCTTGTTGTAAGGCGTGGCGGTCAGCAAAACGACCCGGCTGTCGTTTTCCTTGATGTATTCCTGAATGGCCCGATAGGTCCTGCCCTCCCGGTTGCGCAGGTTATGGCTTTCGTCGATGACCAGCAACTGATAGCGGCGTTCATCGGGCAGATCGCGTATGACCCGGCTGATGGACATGACCTTGCCGCGCAAACCGTATTGTTCCCGGTAATCATCCCACATGGGCGCCAGGTTTTTAGGACAGATGATCAGGGTGCGCAGACCGTAATCGTCTTCGAAGATGCGGGCCAGGACCGTGGCCATAAGGGTTTTGCCCAGGCCGACCACGTCGCCGATCAAGACGCCGTTTCTCTTGTTGACGTGATGGGCGGCGATGCTGACGGCGGCTTTCTGAAAGGGAAACATAATCCTTTCAAATTCAGGGGGGATTTGAAATTCGGACAGGCCGGCTCTGGCTTCTTCGGCCAGATGATAAGCCATTTTGATGTAGACGTGATAAGGGGGGATCAGTTCTTCTCCGGCCCAGCTTTCTTCTATGATCTCGATCAATTCCTTGGAAATATCCAAGCAGAAGCGGTCGTTCCAGCGCTCTTGGAACCAGGCGGCCAGTTTCTCGGCCGCGTCTTGATCCAGGACATCGATATTCAGTTCGCCCTGCCCGGCCAAGCCGGCCATGGTCAGGTTGCTGCTGCCCAGGTACCCGATGACCGGGCTGATGGGATCGGTCCGAAACAACAGGTACAGCTTGGCGTGGAGAGGGTGGCGCAGAAACAGCTTGACGATGACTTTCTTTTCCTTGAGCCGGCGGGCCAGCCGTTGCAGGCCGGCTTCGTCCTGATTACTGGGAGCGCCGAAGGTGAGCTGACGCCGGAATTCCTCGGCCAAACGCTTTTTCAGGCGGACGGCGGTCTGGTTGTCCATGGACGGGCCCTGATTAAGCAGACTAAAGGCCTCCCGCAACTGATCCTGCGGCGGTTTTTGCATGCCGACCAGTATCCGGCACACCCCGTCGGTTTCGGTCCAGTGCTGAATGTGGGCGTCCAGTTCCTTCCAGCCGCGCAGGTTGAAATAGCCGACGCAGAAGTCGGCCTTGTCCGAGAGTTTCAGGGCGATCTGGAGGGCGGGCAGGAGAAATTCGTCGATGTTGTCAAAGATTTTGGGCATATTGGAAGACCGATACCCCTTTCAATTTTACAGGAAAAATTTGGGTTTCAGTTCGCTCTACCAAGCCTACATTACTAAATTACTGTTTTTAGCCAAGCAGGCAACAATAAAATTAAGGATATAAACACCTGTCCGTTTTTCGGCGAGGGGTCCGCCTCCCCTTGGCGGAACAGAGACCAGGGTCCTTCCCGAAAAGAATGATAGGCGGTTGGTGGTGGAGGGGCAAGGGAAAAAATTAGTTGGAATTTTCGGTGGGGTGAGAGGTTTCTCCCTCCTCTCAATCCCCTCCCGCCAGGGGAGGGGAAGAAAAAAGCGGCGCGGCAGAATAATGGCCGGGTTTTGCTTCGCTTTAGCCAGCCTGTATTAATTATGTATATATTTAAATATGTTATACTAAGGGGAAGTTGGAGCTTCCAAGACGGGGTTCCCAAGCTGGAGCTTGGGAACAAGACAATGGTCCTGGGTCGGGTGGCGCGGTAGTGGCGTCACGAAGGAACCAGGTAAGGGCGACCCGGCGGGTCGCCCCGACCATGAAATCCGTGATCGGTTCCAGACGCCGGGGGACATGGGATGCGTTTCAGGGGGCGACGAAACTAAGTAGGGGCTCGGCAGGCCGTGCCCCTACCGGTCGTTTTCCTTGGGGGCGGTGTAGTCGCAGGTTTTTTGGGGGCATTTGAGGAGGACCTGGTCGGGGGCCTCCTTGTTCGGGGTTTCGATTAAAAAGGGCGATTCGCACAGGGGACAGGGCCGGTTGACCGGGCGGCCGCGCAGGGTCAGCCGGCACTTGGGGTAGTTGGAGCAGCCGTAGAAGACGCCTTTGACCGAAGAACGTTCGACCAGGTCGCCGTCACAGCCTTTTTTAGGGCACTTGACCCCGGTGGGGTAGGGCTTGGTGTTTTTGCATTTCGGATAATTGGTGCAGGCTATGAACAGGCTGCCCTGGCGGCTGCGCTTGACGGTCAGGGGCCGGCCGCATTTTTCGCAGACCGGGTCCAGGCCGGGGGGCAGGGGCAGGTTTTCGGGCTGAAGGTTGTTTTCCTTGGGCCGGGTGTTTTTGCATTGGGGGTAGCCGGAGCAGGCCAGGAAAGGGCCGTATTTTCCTTTTTTTTCGACCATGGGCCGGCCGCATTTTTCGCAGGTTTCCTCGGTGGGGGCGTCCTCGGATTTGACCGGGATCAGGCGGCCTTTTTCGTCCCGTTCGAAGTCAAAGGCGTTGGTGCATTCCGGGTAACGGCTACAGGAGAGAAAAGGCCCGTTCCGTCCCAATTTGAGGACCATATCGGCCCCGCACTTTTCACATTTAACCTCGGTTTTCAGGCCGTCCCGTTTGAGGGAAAGCATTTCTTTTTCGGCCCGGCCCATGTCCTGTTCAAAGGGTTGGTAGAACCTGGACAAGACTTCCTGCCACCGGGCCCGGCCTTCCTCGATTTCGTCGAGCTGGTTTTCCATGCCGGCGGTGAAATCGACGTCCATGATATGGGGGAAGTTGGCCACCAGGAGATCGCTGACGATAAAGCCCAGTTCGGTGGGCCGGAGCTGTCCCTTGACGGAGTTGACGTAGTCCTTTTCCCGAAGGGTGGAGATGATGCTGGCGTAAGTGCTGGGCCGGCCGATGCCGTTTTCCTCGAGTTCCTTGACCAGGGTGGCTTCGGTGAAGCGGGGCGGAGGCTGGGTGAAGTGTTGTTTGGGAACAAGTTCGATCAGTTCGACGGTTTGTCCTGGTTCAAGGGGAGGGAGGACTTCGCGGTCTTCCTGGCCGGTTTTGTCGTAGACCTCGAGGAAGCCCTTGAATTTAATGACGGAGCCGGTGGCCCGGAAGAGGTGGCCGTCGGCCAGGATGTCGGCGGTGGTTTGAGCGATGACGGCCGGAGTCATCTGGCTGGCCGTGAAGCGCCGCCAGACAAGGTCGTAGAGGGCGAACTGGGGTCCGGTCAGATAGGGTTTGACCTGGTCCGGGGCGCGGGCGGCGGAAGTGGGCCGGATGGCTTCATGGGCGTCCTGGGAGCCTTTTTTGTTGCGGTAATAGTGGGGATGGCCGGGCAGATAGTCCGGTCCGTAGAGGTCCTTAATGACCTGGCGGACTTCTTTCAAGGCCACGTCGGCCACCCGGACGGAATCGGTCCGCATGTAGGTGATCAGTCCGACGGCCCCTTCCGGTCCCAGGTCCACGCCTTCGTAAAGCTGCTGGGCCAGGGCCATGGTCCTGGCGGCCGGGAATCTGAGCCGGCCGAAGGCCTCCTGCTGGAGCTGGCTGGTGGTGAAGGCCGGCTGGGGCTGTCTTTTGCGCTCGCGGGAAACGACTTCCCCCAGGACGAAGGGCCGACCCTTCAGGGCGTCGATGACGGCCTGGGCCTCCGGGCCGGTCTTCAGGTCGACCTTATGGCCGTCTTTTTTGTGGAGGCGGGCGCTGAATTCCTGGTCTTCGGTCTTGAGGCGGGCGGTCAGGCTCCAGTATTCCTCGGGGACGAAGGCGAAGATTTCCCGTTCGCGGTCGGTGATGATTCTGAGGGCCACCGACTGGACCCGGCCGGCGGACAGCCCGCGTTTGACTTTGTCCCAAAGCAGGGGGGAGAGGCGGTAGCCGACCAGGCGGTCGAGGATACGGCGGGCCTGCTGGGACTCGAAGCGCGGCCGGGAAAGTTCTTCCGGATTTTTGAGGGCCCGGTGGATGGCTTCCGGGGTCAGTTCATGAAAGAGGACCCGTTTGAAGAGGCGGTTTTTATTTTTCAGGACGTCGGCGATGTGCCAGGCGATAGCCTCGCCTTCCCGGTCGGGGTCGGGGGCCAGGTAGACGATTTCCTTGTCCTGAGCCGCTTTTCTGAGGTCGGTGATGATTTTCTGTTTGCCGGGGATGGTCACGTATTCGGGTTCGAAGCCCTGGGTCGGGTCGACGCCCATGCGGTTTCTGGGCAAATCCCTGATGTGGCCGACCGAGGCCTTGACTTCAACGTCCCGGCCCAGGTATTTGCCGATGGTTCTGGCCTTGGCCGGCGATTCGACGACTAGAAGCGCTTTGCTCATATAATTGACCTGACGTATTTCAGGCCCGGCAGTTGCCGGACCCATCCTTTCAATTCGAGGTCCAGGAGCACGGGGGCCAGTTTGGCGGGGGACAGGCCGGTTTTCCGGCCGATCAAGTCCACGTGGGCCGGCTCCTGGGTGATTATGTCCCAGACCAGGCGTTCTTGCGGGGTCATTTCCGGTGGAGGCGGAGGGGGATGAGGCTCGGTCCGGGGGATTTTATCCAACTGGGGAGCGATTTCATCCAAAACGTCCCGGGCGGTTTCGACCAGGCGGGCGCCCTGCCTGAGGAGGGCGTGAGCGCCGCGACTTTTGAGGGAGCCGACCCGGCCGGGGACGGCCAGGACTTCACGGTTTTGTTCGAGGGCCAGGCGGGCGGTGATCAGGGCCCCGCTTTTTTCGGCGGCTTCGACCACGACCACGGCCAGGGACAAGCCGGCGATGATCCGGTTGCGGATCGGGAAGTTGGCGGGCTGGGGCAGGGCGCCCAGGGGAAACTCGCTGATCAGGGCGCCCGAACCGGGGATTTTTTCGTAGAGGTCCCGATTGGGCCGGGGGTAGACCACGTCCAGGCCGCAGCCCAGGACGCCGATGGTCCGGCCGTTGGCGGCCAGGGCCCCGCGGTGGGCGGCGGCGTCGATGCCCAGGGCCAGGCCGCTGACGACGCAGATTCCGGCGGCGGCCAGATCGGCGGCCAGGCGGGCGGCTGTTTCACGGCCGTAGTCGGTGGCTCCGCGGGCCCCGACGACGGCCACGGCCGGGGCGTCGGGGGGGTCCAGGCCGCCGGCCGTCCAGAGGACCGGGGGCGGGTCCGGAATGCGGGCCAACATAGGCGGATATAATTTATCTCGCAACGTGATCAGCTTTAGTCCTTGCCGGCGGACTTTTTCCAGTTCCGCCTCGACTTGGCCGCCCCAATCGAAGCGGGTCAAGGCTTCGACGGTTTTTGAGGGCAGCCGGGGGAACCGGGCCAGTTCGGGGGCGGGGGCTTGGAAGACGGCCTCCGGAGACTTGAAGCGCTCCAGAAGTTTGGTGAACCGGATCGGGCCGACGCCCGGCGTCAGACGGAGGGCCAGCCAGTAAAACAGTTCCCGGTCTTGGGTCCGGTTCGCTCCGACCATACCCACCCCCTGGTTTTTTGGTCCGGAACCTTTAGGGACAGGCTAGTAACCTTAGGTTCCGATTATAGTCAAGCCATTTTTTAAGAGGGGGGAAAAGGCCTCCTCGGCCCGCTTTTCCGGCGGGGGTTGATTCCAAGGTCTTAATCACCCCGGTTAGGCGGGGACTTGGGCCGCAAATCCCGGCCCTTCCCGAGGGGGGACAAAATACCTTGTCCGGGCCTGGTTTCTAGTGTAAAAAATGGATATATCAGCGACTATGTTTTGTTGTATACTAAAGGCGGCGTCTTCCGTTTCTTTCCGTGTGGTTGACAGAAGTGGATATCTGTTTGCGCGGGCACAACATATAGTTACTAACGTCGTTCCCGCGCAAGCGGGAATCCAGGGCGCGAATAACCGATAGATCACTAAAAAAGGTTGATTTCAGCATGAAAGCCAAAATCGCTTACAAAGTCATTCCCAAGCTGCCCCCGGAACTGGAGCCTTTGCGCCGCCTGGCCTACAACCTGGCCTTCAGTTGGCAGGCCGACATCCGCGACATTTTCAAACGCATGGCCCCCGGGCTCTGGACTTCGACCGGCCACAATCCGGTGATGATGATGGGTTTGATCGATCAGGAACGCCTTAACGAGCTGGCCCAGGACCAAATTTTTCTGGGTCAACTTAAAGAGGTGAGCCAGGGCTTCGAGCGGTATCTTTCCCAACCACGTTTTGCTTCTTCCAGTTACAGCGACAAGGAGCCGTTTCTGACCGCGTATTTTTCGGCCGAATTCGGCCTGACCACCTGTTTGCCCATTTATTCGGGCGGGTTGGGGGTCCTGGCCGGGGACCATTTGAAATCGGCCAGCGACCTGAATCTGCCTTTGGTCGGGGTGGGCTTATTGTACCAGGAGGGGTATTTCAGCCAGTATTTAAGCGCCGACGGCTGGCAGATGGAAACTTATCCGGTCAATGATTTCGAAAACATACCGGTTCAGTTGATGCGGGACGCTCGGGGCCGGGCTTTAAAAGTGAGCGTGAATTTCAAAAAAGAGCCGGTTCATCTTCAGATTTGGCGGGCGGAGGTCGGCCGGATTCCGTTGTACTTGTTGGACGCCAACCTGGAGGAGAATTCGCCCGAGGTGCGCCAGACCACGGCTCAGCTTTACGGGGGGGACCGGGAGATGAGGCTGCGGCAGGAGATTATCCTGGGGATCGGCGGGTTTCGAGCCTTGAGGGCCTTGGGTCTGGAACCGACGGTGGTTCACATGAACGAAGGCCATTCGGCTTTTTCGGCCCTGGAGCGGATCAACTTTTTTCGCAATGAGAAGGGGTTGTCCTTTGACGCGGCTCGGGAAGTGGTCCAGGCCAGCACGGTCTTCACCACCCACACGCCGGTGCCGGCGGGGAACGACGTTTTCGATCCGGGACTGGTCCGGGCCTATTTCGAGGACTACACCAAGGAGCTGGGCCTCAACTTCAAGGTGTTGGTTGGGTACGGCCGGGTCAACCCGAGGGATGAGAACGAGCCATTCGGGATGACGCCCCTGGCCTTGCGGCTTTCGGCTTACGTCAACGGGGTCAGCCGTCTTCACGGTCAGGTTTCCCGGGGCATGTGGCAGCAGGTTTGGGCTCGCCACCCGGTGGAGGACGTGCCGATCACCCACGTTACGAACGGAATCCACGTGCCGAGCTGGATTTCCCGGGAGCTTTCCTATTTATTGGACCGTTACCTCAGTCCGGACTGGGCCGAGGACCCGGACAACCAGCGGGTGTGGGAGCAGGTGGAACAAATACCGAGCACGGAAATATGGCGGGCGCACATTCGCTGCCGGGAGCAGCTGGTGGGTTTCACCCGCCAGCGATTGGGCCGGCAGATCAAACAGCGGGGGGCTTCGGCCGGGGAGATTCAGGCGGCCACGGAGGTTTTGGACCCGGATGCCTTGACCATCGGTTTTGCCCGTCGTTTCGCCACGTATAAGCGGGCCACCTTGCTTTTTCAGGATTCGGACCGCCTGGACCGCCTTCTGAACGATCCTCATCGTCCGGTACAGATCGTCGTGGCCGGCAAGGCCCATCCCCAGGACAATGAAGGCAAGGAGTTCATCAAATACATCATCCATTTGGCCCGTCAGGAGCGGTTCAGGCGCAAGGTGGTTTTCTTGGAGGATTACAACATTCACACGGCCCAGATGCTGGTGAGCGGGTGCGATTTGTGGGTCAACACGCCTCGCCGGCCCTTGGAAGCGTGCGGGACCAGCGGCATGAAGGCCTTGGCCAACGGTTGTCTCAACCTGAGCGTTCTGGACGGCTGGTGGGATGAAGGCTATCACCCTGATTTCGGGTGGGCCATCGGGCACGGCGAGGTTTACACGGACCATCAAGTCCAGGACGAGATCGAGGGCCGGGACCTGCTTAACCTTTTGGAGAAGGAGATCATCCCGCTTTTCTACCAACGGGGTTCGGATAACATCCCGAGGGCCTGGGTGGAGAAGATGCGGGCCGGCTTGAGTCGTCTGGTGCCGATCTTTAATGCCCACCGGATGGTGCAGGAGTACGCCGAGCGTTTCTATCTGTCCTGCTCGAAGCGGTTTCTCCAGCTCACCCGGGAGGGGATGGCCGGGGCCAAGGAGTTGGCTTTGTGGCGGCAGAAACTGATGACCGGCTGGCAGGAAATTTCGGTGGTCGGCGTTACGTCTTCTCAAGCCCAGGAAGTTCCGGTGGGAGAATCCATCGAGGTTTCGACCCGCTTGGGTTTAGGTCCCCTGTCGCCGGCGGACGTGACCGTGGAAGCCTATTACGGTCGTCTCGATCCAACCGGTGATTTCGTCGAACGGGAGACAGTGATTTTAGAACCGGCGGGTTCGTCGGACGGGGTGTTCGAGTTTCGAGGCCGGGTTCCCTGCCGCCAGACCGGACGGACCGGGTTGACCGTCCGGGTTACGCCGAGTCTAAAGAAGCTGGAAAACCGTTTCGTTATGGGCCTGGTGGCCTGGGCTTGACGTTTTGAGTTTACCGATGGGGCCCAACCGCGGCGGGAGGCGGGCCGGTTTGACTTTCGGAAGGAAGGCGCGGGCATGACCCCGGACCTGGTCTTTTTGACCAGAGGATTGGGCGTGCATCGGGAAAAATTGACCAGCTTCGAGCTGGCCCTGCGGGACGCCGGCATTCAGGAACAGAACATCGTCGAGGTCTCGAGTATTTTTCCGCCCAACGCCCGGCTGGTCGCCAGGGAAGAAGGCCGGCGGTTTCTCCGACCCGGTCAGATTCTTTATTGTGTGATGGCCAGACAGGAGACGGACGAGGCCGGCCGTCACATCGCGGCCAGCATCGGCCTGGCCCTGCCCCCCGACCAGTCGACCTATGGTTATTTAAGCGAACACCATTCCTTTGGGGAGGACGAGAAAAAGGCCGGGGACTATGCCGAAAGCCTGGCCGCGGAGATGCTGGCCACCAAGCTGGGGCTTCCTTTCGATCCAAGCCAAGGCTGGAACGAGAAGCGCAAACTTTGGGAACTCAGCGGGCAGGTGATCCAGACCAGCAACATCACTCAGGCGGCCGAAGGTCAGGAAGGGAAGTGGGCGACCGTACTGGCGGCGGCCTGTCTGCTCTTCAGCGGGAAAGAATCAGGTTGACATTTCCTTGAAAATTGTTATAATTATACCTAATTTAGATTTATATGAAAGGAAATGTCCTTGGCCGATTATATTTATTGCACTAAAAAGGGCAGCCGGCCGCGGATGGACGTTCGGGTCTGTCAGGCCCGGTGTCCGGACAAGGAAGACTGCCGGGACCTGGCTGATTTTTTAGAAGGGCGGGAGAGTTCCTTGAAGCGGGATAGCGATCAGGATTATTTAGAAGGATTTTCTTTAACTCCCTGAATCGTCTTGTTTTATCTCCTCATTTTTGTTTCCGTTTCCGGCCCCGGGTCAAGGCAGAGGGTTCTGGTCGGGGTCAGGTCCAGGAGTTGGGAGAACAAGGCGTTCCGGTTCTCGTCCGCCACCAGATGTTCCCAGCCGCCGATATAGACATGAAGGGCTTCGGCCGGAAAGGAGATGGTCTCGGGGAGGAAGGCCACGGCTTCCGGGGCGACAATCAGGCTGCGGACAAATTCGTGACCGGTTGTTTCCCGGCCGGACCAGCGGGTGAGACCCTGATGAAGCAGGCGAATTTTTTGAGAAAGACGGGCTTCGCGCCTGGCCCAGGCCTCGGGCTGAGAGACACGTGCGTCGTTCCATGATTTTGGTTTGAAAGCCTGGTTGCGGGCTCGAGTGTATTCGGCGGCGACTTCTTCTTCCAAGGTGAGGTCCGGATCGGCCTCGAGGAGGAGGGCCATGTTTTTCTCGGTCAAAATTTCCGATTCAACCCTTTGCAGATAGGCCTCGGCGATATCCGATTCGTCCAGCAGGAAGACGGGGCAATTTTGAGCGGCGGCATAGGCCATGGCGGCCCGATATTCATAGGGGAGGCGCAAATATTCGAAGACGCCTCTTATTTTGGCTTTGTTCATCAAGTTTTTCGGACCGAGGCCGGTTTCGTAGCTGAGTTTGGCCATCCTATCCCGGAAGGTTTTCCTCCAGCGTGGTCCCCATTTTCGCCGGAGTTCAATCGAGGCCGGGCTGACTTCGAGGCTGAGGGCCGCGGGCCGGAGGGCTTCGAGTTTTTTTAAAAGACGGATTTTACCCGCCTGGTCGCGGTGGACCGTGCCCACAAGAACAAGTTTCATAAAGGCCGCCTCCGTTTTTCGTGGCACCCGAATTTTCGTCATCGACTTAGGGCGCGGCCAATTTTGATTTGGCCTTGACTCTTCTTTTTAGTCTATATAAGTTCGAGTGCTTTAACAAGTCTTGTCTTGGGCCGGGTTCCCCATGAAGTCAGGTTATCTATTCTACAACACGGTCCTTTATGCGGCCGCCTGGCCGGCGCTGGCCCTGGCCGCGGCCAAGGGCCGTTTGCGGGGCAACTGGCGGGAGAGACTGGGGTTGCCGGCCGGGGTCAAGGCCGTCGGGGGGCGGCGGGTCTGGGTTCATGCGGTCAGCCTGGGCGAGGTCCGGGCGGCAGAGGCCTTGATCGCCGCCTTGAGGCGGAAGGCCCCCGACCGTCCGACCGTCTGGCTGAGCACGAGCACGGCGGCGGGCCGGGAAGAGGCCTGCCGGGTGCTGCCCCCCGATGTGCCCGTGTTTACTTTTCCGCTTGATATTTTGGGCAGTCCGGGGCGGGCCCTGGCCCGTCTGAGGCCGGACCTGGTCATCCTGATGGAAACGGAACTTTGGCCCAATTTCCTTCGGGCGGCGTCGAGGCGCGGGGTCAGGATCATGCTGGCAAACGGCCGGATTTCGGTGCGGTCCTGGCCGCAGTACCGACGGTTTCGCTTTCTGTTCCGGGCCGTCCTGGACTACGTGGACTTGATGGCCATGATCGGGGCGGGAGATCGGAAGCGGATCGTGGCCATGGGGGCCGACCCGGCCAAGGTCAAAGTGGCGGGGAACGTCAAATATGACCATCTTCTTGGCCGGGAGGATCGGCCCAGGGCGGCCCGACTGAGGGAAGAGCTGGGCTTGGGTCCGGGGAGGCGCGTTTTGGCGGCCGGTTCGACCCGTTCCGGGGAAGAGCTTCAGATTGTTGAAGCCTTTGAAGGGCTTTTAAAGGATTTCCCCGATTTGCATTTGATCATCGCGCCGCGACATATCGACCGGGCCGGAGAAGTGGAAGCCCTGGTTCGGGCCAGGGGGTTGAGTGTGGGGCGGCGAAGCCGGCTCCGGGGCGGCCCGGCCCCGATGGTGACGGTGGTCGACGTGATGGGCGAGTTGTTTTATCTGTACGGTTTGGCCGATGTGGCTTTTTGCGGGGCCAGCCTGGTGCCGTTAGGCGGACAGAATCCTTTCGAGCCGGCCGTCTGGGCCAAGCCGGTCCTGTATGGTTCGTCCATGGAGGACTTCGAGGACGCCCGGGCGGTCTTGGAACAGGTTGGGGCCGGCCAGACCGCGCGGAACGTGTATGAGCTTTATCGAAAGGCCAGGGAATTGCTGTCCGATCCGGAGGAGGCCCGGGCCCGGGGACAGGCCGGCCGGCGGGCGCTGGAGGCCCATGAGGGGGCGGCCGACCGTTTGGCCGACCTGGCCCTGGGTCTTGTCTATGGACAAAATCATGGGGACCTGATATTAAAATAAGGGTTTTAAACCTGGCAGTGGCCGACGGTCTTTTCCGCCTCCTGCTGGCTGACCGAATAAGAGTAGGTTCCTGCTTTCGCAGGAATGACGTATGGTTACTGGCGTCATTCCCGCCTATCTGGATGTGACGCCCAGGCAGATGCCAGCAAGAATTCAGGCTACCGACGTTGATAGGCGCCGGGTTTTAATTTTTAATATAAGGACCTGACTTGGAACTTTTAAAAGCGATGCTGGCCCTGGAGGACGGTAAAATCTTCCGGGGTTATTCTTTCACCGGGCCGGGGGAGGCCTGGGGGGAGATCGTTTTCAATACTTCGATGACCGGGTATCAGGAGGTCCTGACCGATCCGTCCTACGCCGGGCAGATCGTGGTCATGACCTATCCTCATATCGGCAATTACGGGGTCAATGACCAGGACGTGGAATCCGAGGGCATTCAGGTCGAAGGTTTCATCGTCCGGGCGCACCATCCCCGGCCGAGCAATTGGCGGTCCCAGGGGTCATTGAGCGAATATTTAAGATCGGCGGGTGTTCCGGGTCTGACCGGTTTGGACACCAGGGCCTTGACCAAGCATTTAAGGGAGCGGGGGGCCATGACGGGGGTCATGTCCACCGAGGACCTGGACCCGGATTCACTGACGGCCAAGGCCAGGTCCAAGCCCGGATTGAATGGCCGGGATCTGGTCCAGGGCGTGACCTGCCGCCAACCTTATGTCTGGAAGCCCGACGCCCTGGTGGGGGGGAGGCCGGAGTGCGATCCGGCGGCCATCGAGGACTGGAGGCGGGCTAAGGGCCGTTTGCGGGTGGCGGCCTTGGATTATGGAATAAAATTCAATATTCTCAGAAAGTTGTCCGGCAGCGGGGCCGGCGTTCTGGTTTTGCCTGCTTCAACTTCGCCGGAGGAAGTTCTTTCTTACCGCCCGGACGGTCTTTTTTTATCCAACGGTCCCGGCGATCCGGCCGCGGTGACTTACGCCTATGAAAACATCCGTCCGCTTTTGGGCCGGCTGCCTATTTTCGGCATCTGCCTGGGCCACCAGCTCCTGGGTCTGGCCCTGGGCGGGCGGACCTTCAAGTTGAAATTCGGCCACCGGGGGGCCAACCAGCCGGTCAAGGACCTGAGCACGGGCAAGATCGAGATCACCAGCCAGAACCACGGGTACTGCGTGGACATCGACAGCCTGGCCGGGCAGGGAGTCCGCCCGACCCACGTCAACCTCAATGACGGGACCCTGGAAGGCATGTCCGACGAGGGCCGGGGCTTTTTTTCGGTGCAATATCATCCGGAGGCCAGTCCGGGTCCCCATGACGCCGCTTATCTTTTCCGGCGTTTCACCGCCTTGATGACCGGCTAGCCGGAAGACGACAAGATGCCCAGACGGACGGACATAAAAAAACTGCTCATCATCGGCTCGGGGCCGATCGTCATCGGGCAGGCCTGCGAGTTCGACTATTCCGGGACCCAGGCCTGCAAGGCCCTCAAGGACGAGGGTTTCGAGGTGATCCTGGTCAACTCGAATCCGGCCACCATCATGACCGACCCGGAGGTGGCGGACAAGACTTACATCGAGCCGATCCTTCCCGAGATCGTGGCCCAGATCATCGAGAGAGAAAGGCCCGACGCCCTTTTGCCCACCTTGGGGGGGCAGACCGGTTTGAATACAGCCGTGGCCTTGGCCGAGCAAGGGGTTTTGGAGCGGTTCGGGGTGGAGATGATCGGGGCCAGGCTGGAGGTGATCAAGAAGGCGGAGGATCGGGAGCTTTTCCGGGAGGCCATGAAGAAGATCGGCTTGCGGGTTCCGGAAAGCGGTATCGCCCGGTCGGTGAACGATTGCCTGCTGATCGCCGCCGAGATCTGTTATCCGTTGATTGTCCGGCCCAGTTTCACTTTAGGCGGGTCGGGCGGGGGCGTGGCCTACAACCGGGAAGATTTGGAAATAATCGCGGCCCACGGACTGGATTTGAGCATGATCCACGAGGTGATGCTGGAGGAGAGCATCATCGGGTGGAAGGAGTTCGAGCTGGAGGTCATGCGGGACCGGCTGGACAACGTGGTCATCGTCTGTTCCATCGAGAACGTGGACCCCATGGGGGTGCACACCGGGGATTCGATCACGGTGGCTCCGGCCCAGACCTTGACCGACCGTGAATATCAAGTCATGCGGGACGCGGCCATCGCCATTATCCGGGAGATCGGGGTGGACACCGGCGGTTCCAACATTCAGTTCGCCGTTCACCCCAAGACCGGGGAGATGGTGGTCATCGAGATGAATCCTCGGGTCTCCCGGAGTTCGGCCCTGGCTTCCAAGGCCACCGGGTACCCGATCGCCAAACTGGCGGCCAAGCTGGCCGTGGGTTATACCCTGGACGAGGTGCCCAACGACATCACCAAGGAGACGCGGGCCTCGTTCGAGCCGACCATCGACTACTGCGTGGTCAAGATTCCCCGGTGGACCTTTGAGAAGTTCCCCGGGGCCAAGGACGTTTTGACCACGTCGATGAAGTCGGTGGGGGAGACCATGGCCATCGGCCGGACCTTCGCCGAGGCTCTGCAGAAGGGTCTGCGGTCTTTGGAGATAAGCCGGTACGGCCTTTACGGCGACGGCCGCAATCCTCTGGACCGCAATCCCCGACTGATCGAACCGGAGATACTTCGGGCCAGGCTGCGCACGCCCAATTCCCAGCGGATTTTCTATTTGGCCGCGGCCTTCAAGGCCGGGTTGACCATCGAGGAAGTTCATGCGCTGACCGGGATCGACCCGTGGTTTTTGGATCATATTAAAAATTTGACGGCCAGGGAGCCCGAGTTGCGGGAATTGGGGGCTAGGCTGGACGGGGGTGGCCCGGCGGGGGAGCGGGATATTTTGACCGAAGCCTTGCGTCAAGCCAAGAGAGACGGTTTTTCGGACGTCCAATTGGCGCATTTATGGGGCTGGACCGAGGACCGGGTCCGGCGGGTCCGCCAGGATTTAGGGGTCAAACATTGTTACAAGCTGGTGGACACCTGCGCGGCCGAATTCGAGGCCTACACGCCCTACTACTATTCGACGTACGAGGAAGAGGACGAGGTTCGGGGTTCGGACAACCCTAAAGTGATCATTTTAGGCGGCGGTCCCAATCGGATCGGGCAGGGCATCGAGTTCGATTACTGCTGCGTGCACGCTTCCTTCGCTCTGCGGGAGCTGGGATACGAGTCCATCATGGTCAATTCGAACCCGGAGACGGTCAGCACCGATTACGACACTTCGGACCGTCTGTATTTTGAGCCGTTGACCAAGGAAGACGTCCTCAACATTATCGAGAGCGAACGACCCTTGGGGGTCATCGTCCAGTTCGGCGGGCAGACGCCCCTCAACCTGGCCGTGCCTCTGGCCGAGGCCGGGGTGAAAATTTTGGGCACTTCGCCGGATTCCATCGACCGGGCCGAGGACCGGGAGCGTTTCACCGCCCTGCTCAACAAGCTGGGTCTGGTCCAGCCGCCCAACGGCACGGCCCTGGACCTGGACGGGGCCAGGCGGGCGGCGGAACGGATAGGTTATCCGGTGCTGGTCCGTCCGAGTTACGTCCTGGGCGGCCGGGCCATGGAGATCGTCTACGACCCCGACTCCCTGGCCGATTTCGTCGGTTTCGCTCAAGAAGCCTCGCCGGACCGGCCCATTTTGATCGACAAGTTTCTTGAGGATGCCATCGAGCTGGACGTGGATGCCATATCGGACGGCCGGCGGACGATCATCGGGGGGATCATGGAGCACATCGAGGAGGCCGGGGTCCATTCGGGCGACTCGGCCTGCGTTCTGCCGCCCCGTTCGCTTTCTCCGAAATTGATCAAGGAGATCAAGGAAGCCACCCGGGCCTTGGCCGCGGAACTGGGCGTGATCGGGCTGATGAACATCCAATACGCGGTCAAGGATCAGAAGTTGTACGTCCTGGAGGTCAACCCTCGAGCTTCGCGGACCGTACCTTTTGTGTCCAAGGCCACCGGCCGGCCTTTGGCCAAGATCGCCACCAAGATCATGATGGGCCGGACGCTGGACGAGCTGGGTTTGACGGTCGAGTCGGAGCCGGGTCACGTTTCGGTCAAGGAGGCCGTGTTCCCCTTCAATCGTTTTCCCGGGGTGGACACCATTCTCGGACCTGAGATGAAGTCCACGGGGGAAGTGATGGGTCTGGACGAGAGTTTCGGGCTGGCTTACGCCAAGAGCCAACTGGCCGCCGGGCAGATGCTGCCGCGGTCCGGGACGGTTTTCATCAGCGTCCGGGACCGGGACAAGAAAGCGACGGCCGGGGCGGCCGCCCGGTTCGCCGCCCTGGGTTTCAGTCTGTCGGCGACCCGGAACACGGCGCGGTATTTTCGGGACCTGGGCTTGGAGGTGGAGACGGTCAACAAAGTTCATGAAGGACGGCCCCACGTGATCGACCTGATGAAGAACGGCCAGATCGCCTTGATCATCAACACGGCCATGGGCCGGCGCACGGTGATCGATTCGATCAGCCTGCGGCGGACGGCCTTATTATACAAGGTGCCTTACGTGACCACCGTGGCCGGGGCTTACGCCACGGTGGAAGCCTGCGCGGCTTTGATCGAACAGAAATTGGGGGTCAAGACCCTTCAGGAGTACTATATAAAATAGGGACGGCGGTCCATGGTAATCACTCAATTATCGGTGGTCTGGATTCCCGCTTGCGCGGGAATGACGGTGCTGACTATGCGTCATTCCTGCGAAAGCAGGAATCCACTTCTGTCAGTCGGGAGGGAAAAGACGGAAAATGCCCCCGTTGACTGATAGGTTACGGTCCATGAGTTTCGGGGCTGGGGTCAAGAACGGTTTGGGGTCCAGCGGCCCCAAGGAGGCCTGCGGGGTGTTCGGGGTGTGGGGGCATCCGGAAGCGGCCAAGCTGACCTATTTCGGTCTTTACGCCTTGCAGCATCGGGGTCAGGAAAGCGCGGGGATCGTGGCCACGGACGGCCGCCGCGTGGCCGAACATCGCCAGATGGGCCTGGTGCCCGAGGTCTTCAACGACCGGATCGTCGAAGCCCTCCAGGGGCACATCGCCCTGGGTCACGTGCGCTATTCGACCACCGGGTCTTCGCTGCTCAAGAACGCCCAGCCTTTTCTGGTCAACTTCGCGGGGCAGGCCATCGCTTTGGGTCATAACGGCAATCTGACCAATTCGGTGCGGCTGCGCAAAGAGCTGGAGGCTCAGGGTTCCATTTTTCAGACGACCATGGATTCGGAGATCATCGTTCACCTTTTGGTCCGCCATTTAAAAGACGGGCCGGGCCAGGCCCTGATCGAGGCCCTGCCTCAGGCCAAGGGGGCCTTTTCCCTGGGTCTCCTGGTCAAGGACACCTTGATCGGGGCCAGGGACCCCCACGGTTTCCGTCCTCTTTGTCTGGGCCGCCTGGCCGAGGGCGGGTGGGTTTTATCTTCCGAGACCTGCGCCCTGGACCTGATCGAGGCCCAGTACGTTCGGGACGTGGAACCGGGCGAGATCGTGCTGATCAACGAGCACGGGCTGACCTCCTTGAAGATGGAGCCGCCGGAACCTCATACTTTCTGCATATTCGAGTACATTTATTTCGCCCGGCCGGACTCGAACATTTTCGGTCATAACGTCTATCAGGTCCGGAAAAGAATGGGCGAGCGCCTGGCCCGGGAGTATCCGGACATCAAGGCCGATCTGACCATGCCCTTTCCGGATTCGGGCAATTACGCCGGGATCGGTTACGGCCGGGCCAGCGGTCTGCCTCTGGAGATGGGCATGATCAGGAATCACTATGTGGGCCGGACTTTCATTCAGCCGTCCCAGTCCATGCGCGATTTCGGGGTTCGGGTCAAGCTCAATCCGGTCAGGGAAGTCATCCGGGACCGGAGGGTGGTCATTGTCGAAGACTCGATCATCCGGGGGACGACCAGCCGGACCAGGGTCAAGGCCCTGCGGGAGGCCGGGGCCCGGGAAGTGCACATGCTGGTTTCCTGTCCGCCCCACCGGTTTCCCTGTTACTACGGCATTGATTTTTCGAGCAAGGGCGAGCTGATCGCGGCCAATTATTCCGTGGAGGAGGTCAGACGGTTTCTGGGTTTGGATTCCTTGGGCTATCTGAGCCTGGAAGGCATGGTGGCCGCCACGGATTTCGAGCGGCCGGAGTTTTGTCTGGCCTGTTTCAACGGGGAGCATCCGGTGCCGCCGGAGGAGGGTTATTCCAAGTTCGGATTGGAGGCCTGTTAGGGCGGAATGAAGAGGCGGCGGGCCGGGGAAGTGAATTTAACAACAAAGTTTTCTCCGAGTTGGAAAATTGACCGAGATGTTGATTAAACAAGCCAGGGAAGTCCTGCGGATCGAGGCCGAGGGCATCCTCAATCTGATCGACCGGATCGGCCGGGAGTTCGCCGACGCGGTCGATCTTATTTACGCGGCCAAGGGCCGGGTCATCATCACCGGCATCGGCAAATCAGGGATCGTGGGCCGGAAGATTGTGGCCACGCTGAACAGCACCGGCACGCCTTCTTTTTTTCTTCATCCGGTGGAGGCCATGCACGGGGACTTGGGCATGGTCATGGGGGACGACGTGGTTTTGGCCATTTCCAACAGCGGGGAGACCATGGAGCTCAACGTTATTGTCCCGGTGGTCAAGGGTTTGGGGGCCAAGCTCATCGCCATGACCGGCGATCCGGCCTCGACCCTGGCCGGGTACGCCGATGTGGTGTTGAACGTGGGGGTGGTCCGGGAGGCCTGTCCCTTGGGCCTGGCCCCGACCGCTTCGACCACGGCGGCCTTGGCCATGGGCGACGCCCTGGCCGTGACCCTGATCAGCCGCCGCCGCTTCAATTCCAGTGACTTCAAGCGTCTTCATCCCGGCGGCAACCTGGGCGAACGTTTGTCGGTCCAGGTCGGCCAGGTCATGATCACCGGCGGCCGGGTGCCGGTGGTGGGGAAAGAGACCTCCTTGAGCGAGGCGATCAAGGTCATGAACACCGGGAACCTGGGGGCCCTTTTGGTCGTGGGTCGGGACGACCTTCTCGAAGGCATCTTCACCGACGGCGACCTGCGGCGCTGCCTGGTCAAGCATGAGAGCTTCCTGGGCCTGACCGTGGCCGAGGTCATGACCAGGTCGCCCATCACCATCACCGAAGACCGTCTGGCGGCCGAGGCCCTGGAAATCATGCAGACCCATGAGGTGACCGTCCTGCCCATCGTGGACGACCGCACCCGGCTGAAGGGGATGATTCACCTTCATGACCTCTTGGGCAAGGGCAAGTTCAGGTTCAACGGGATCAAGGCCGCCTATGATTAATCTTCCGCGCCGCGGTCTGATCGTCGACCTGGTCACGCCGCTGGACCAGGCGGGACGGCTGGACCGGTCGGCCTTGATCCGCCTGATCCGCCGGGTTGAAGGCGAGGTCTGCGGGTTCGCGGCCGGCAGCGTGCGGATGGGCGAGGGTCTGGACCTGGGCCTTGAGGTTCGCCTCGAGATCTTGGCCGTTTTGGTCGAAACCAGCCCGGAAGGGGCGACGATCTTTTTTGAGATCACCGGGACCAGTCGAGAAGAAACCATCGAACTCCTGGAGCGGGCCGAAGACCTGCTCGATCCGGCGCGCCCGGAAGCGAATGTTTTTTACCTACTGACCCCGCTGATCTATCACGGCAACCGGGGGCTTCCGGATCACCTGTCTGAATTGGGCCGCCGCAGTCGGCGACCGTTTCTTTTAAGCAACAACCCGGATTTGATCGGCTTTTTCCGGGCCAAGTTGCGGCACAAGAACATGCGGACCGGCATCATCAAAAAGATGGCCGCCAATGAACAGATCGTCGGCCTCCAGTTCGAGGGTGAGCTGGACCGGGCCCTTCATTATCAGCAGGCCCTCACATCGAGGCAGAATTTCCGTTTCTACGACGGCGGCGAGGACAATTTCATGGAGCGGCCCTCGTCCTCGGGCTTGATCTCCTGCGGGGCCAACCTGGCTCCCAAGGCCTGGGCCGACATCGTCAAGTCCTCCCTCAACATCTACGACAGCCAGCGGCTCTCTCCAGATCACCTCAGCCATATCTGGGAGAGCGGCCGGATGGTCCGCTTGTTGTCCGATGTCTATCGGCCGAATCCACCGGCCTATATCAAGACGGCCCTCAACCTCATGGGCCTGATCCCCGGCGCCGTGACGGCTTCAGGGCGGACGGCCCCGGATGCCGACCAGGTCCGGCGGATCGAGGCCGATTTGCAAACACTGGGCTTGATTTGAACAAGGATGGGACCAGCGTTGAACCGGGAGCAGAAATCCACAATCGTTAACAAACAAGAGGTGCGGACATGACCACGCGCAAGAAGTCCGAAGACGATTGGACCAATATCGACCATCTCGGGCCGGCCAGGGTTGAGTCGCCCCTGCTGAGATCCTATCTCCGGGCCGGCGAGGAAACCAGTTGCGCCGGGGTCTTCGTCGAAGACTCGTGCCGGGTTCTGATCGAGGTGGCCCTGGAGAGCTTCCACAAGGCCGTGAAGAGCAAAAAACCGCCGGCCACGTTTGAAATGGCCGGTCCGCGCCAGCAGATTTACTTCGACCCGGTCAAGGTCAAGGCCGGCATCCTGACGGCCGGCGGCCTTTGCCCGGGCCTGAACGACGTGATCCGTTCCGTGGTCCTGGCCCTGCATTATCTTTACGGGGTGAGGAACATTTTCGGGATCAGGCACGGGTACCAGGGGCTCATCCCCGAGTTCGGGCACGACCTGGTGGAACTGACCCCGGAATACGTGGCCGACATCCACGAATTCGGGGGCTCGGTCCTGTCCTCGTCGCGCGGTCTTTATTCGGTCGAGGAGATCGTCGACTCCCTGGAACGCCTCAACATCAGCATCTTTTTTTCCGTCGGCGGGGACGGGACCTTGAGGGGGGCCCACCTCGTGGCCGAGGAAATAAAAAAGCGCGGGTTAAAAATCGCCGTGATCGGCGTGCCCAAGACCATTGACAACGACATCAACCTGGTGGCCAGGTCCTTCGGTTTCGACACGGCCGTGGAAAGCGCGGCCGAAGTCATCCGCAGCGCCCATACCGAGGCCCTGGGGGCCCCCAACGGCATCGGTCTGGTCAAGCTGATGGGCCGGGAGTCGGGTTTCATCGCGGCCACGGCCGCCCTGGCCCAGGGAGAGGCCAACTTCGTGCTTATTCCCGAATCAGATTTTGATCTGGACGGCGAAGCCGGGCTGCTCAAGGTCCTGGAAGAACGCCTTAAGCGGCGCAAGCACGCGGTCATCGTCGCGGCCGAAGGCGCGGGGCAAAAATATTTTGCCGATCAGGCCGATGCTTTCGATGCTTCGGGCAACCGCCGCCTGGGGGACATCGGCCGCTTTTTGGCCGACCGGATCAGGGAATACTTCAAGGCCAAGCGGATCGAAGTCAATCTGAGATACTTTGATCCCAGCTACCTGATCCGGAGCCAGCCGGCCAACGCCAGCGACCGCATCTACTGCATGTTTTTAGGGCAAAAGGCGGTTCACGCGGCCATGGCCGGCAAGACCGACCTTTTGATCGGCCAGTGGAACCACGTTTACGTTCACGTGCCCATCAAGGCGGCCGTGGCCTCTCGGAAGAAAATCCAGCTCAACGGGGCCTTGTGGCGGAGCGTGCTTGAGTCCACCGGCCAGTCGCCCCTGGTGAACCAACCCCTTTAAGTCAACTTGGGAGGAGTCGAAGAATGACCATCCGCATCGGCGTCCTGACCGGGGGCGGGGACTGCCCTGGTTTGAACAGCGCCATCAAATGGGTGACCAAGACGGCCTTGGACCCACTTTTGGCGGCCAAGCGTCATGAGGTTTTCGAGGTGATCGGGATTCGCGACGGCTGGCGGGGGCTGGTCGAAGTCGACCCGGCCGACCCGGCCAGCGTGGGGCGCTGGACGGAACAGCTCATCGAGATCAAGGTCCGGGCCTGGGACCGGACCGGCGGGACGGCCCTGGGCACCTCCCGGGTCAACCCCTTCAACCCCAAGGAGGATCGTTCCCAGCGGTTCCTGGAAAACATCAAGGCTCTCCGGATAGACGCCCTGGTGGCTGTCGGCGGCGAGGACACCTTGACCGTGGCCCAGCGCCTCCACGAGTCGGGCGTCAAGGTGGTCGGCATCCCCAAGACCATCGACCGGGACCTTTCCGGCACCGACTATACCCTGGGTTACGATTCGGCCCTCAACGTCATCACCGAGGAAGTGGACCGGCTGCGGACCACGGCCGGGTCCCACAGCCGCATCTTCGTGGTCGAAACCATGGGCCGCCACGCCGGCTGGCTGGCTTTGGAAGGGGGCCAGGCCGCCGGGGCCTATGTCATCCTCATCCCCGAATGGGATTTTAAAATGGAACGGGTCTGTGAGTTGTTGCTGGACCGCAAGAATTCGGGCATCCGTTACAGCATCGTGGTGGTCTCCGAGGGGGCCAAGATCAAGGGGGAAGACCTGATCTACCTGAGCGAAAAAGAGGACGGCTTCGGTCACAAGGTCCTGGGCGGCATCGCCCGGTACGTGTCGAAAGAGGTCGAAAGGCGGACCGGTTTGGAATCCAGGTATGTCATCCTCAGCCACCTCCAGCGGGGCGGCAAACCTACGGCCTGCGATCGGCTCATGGGCCGCCGTTTCGGCATCGCCGCCGTCGATTTGATCCTTCGGGGCCGTTTCGGCCGGATGGTGTCTTACATCAAGGGCGAGATCACATCCGTGCCCATCAGCCAGGCCATAGGCAAACTCCAGACCGTGGACGTAACCAGTTATTACGACACTGAGCGGTATAACGGCCTCAGGTCTTCGCTGCTGGCGGACAATAAAATTACTTAGGGAGAACGGGGCCGTTTCCGTCGGGCCGGTCCGGGATATGCCAGTTAAAAAAGTCTTTGAATGCCGACAATGCGGGACCTGCTGCCGGGGTCGGGGCGGCATTTACATCAATTCGGACCAAGCCGGAGCGGCGGCCGCGCTGTTGGGGCTGTCGGTCGAGGAATTTTCTAACCGGTTCACCGAGCCCCAATACGGGCTGCTGTCCATTAAAACCGATGACGAAGGTTACTGCCTGATGCACGACCGGAAGACCGGCTTGTGCCGGATTCACGAGGCCAAGCCGCCCATGTGCCGGGACTGGCCTTTTTTCCACGGTCTGCTTCGGGACCGGGAGGTCTTTGAAGAGGCCAAGGCGGCCTGCCCCGGGATCGACCCGGAAGCCGGCTGGGAGGAGTTCAAGGCCTGGCACAGGGAAGAAATCGGGGGAAGGCCGCCGCAAAATTATTTTTAGAGCGAAGAGAAGCACTGCCATTTTGAGTTTGAAATAAAATCAAACGGCCAAGTCGTCATTGCGAGGTCCACGCCTCGCGGACCGAAGTAATCTTTATTAATATCAAACGATTGCTTCGTCGCCCCACCTTCGGCGGCGGCTTCTCGCCATGACCTTGTTTTATGAGATTTTAAATGTGAGTTGGTATAATTTATTATGAGCAAAATAACCATTGACGACCGGGGCCGGCCGCGGGCGCCGGATCATCCGGTCATTCCTTTTATAGAAGGCGACGGGGTGGGTCCGGACATCTGGGCCGCGACGCGGCCGGTCCTGGAGGCGGCCGTAAAAAAGGCTTACGGCGGGCAGCGGCGGATCGAGTGGATCGAGGTCCTGGCCGGGGAAAAGGCCCATGACCGGACCGGAGAGTGGCTGCCGGAAAAGACGCTGAAAATCATCCGCGACCACAAGGTGGCCATCAAGGGTCCGCTGACCACGCCGGTCGGAGAAGGTTTCCGGAGTCTGAATGTGGCCTTGCGCCAAATTTTCGACCTGTACGCCTGCATCCGGCCGGTCAAGTATATCCCCGGCGTGCCGGCTCCGGTCAAAAACCCGGAAAAGGTGGACATGGTCGTTTTTCGGGAGAACACCGAGGACGTCTATGCCGGGATCGAGTGGGCGGCCGGGAGCGAGGAAGCCGTCCGTCTGGCCGATTTCCTGTCGAAGGAGATGGGGGTCCAGGTGGGGCCGCGAACCGGCCTGGGTTTGAAGATCGCCTCGGAGGCCGGTTCCAAGCGGCTGGTCCGCCGGGCCGTGCGCTACGCCTTGGACCAGGGCCGCCGGAGCGTGACCCTGGTCCACAAGGGCAATATCATGAAGTTCACCGAAGGGGCTTTCCGGGCCTGGGGCTATGAGGCGGCGGCCGAATTCGCTTCGGCGGTGGTGACCGAGGCGGAAGTGGCGGAGAAACACGGCGGCCGGGCCCCTGAAGGCCGGGTGGTCGTCAAGGACCGCATCGCCGACGCCATGTTCCAGCAGGTCCTGCTCCGGCCGGACGAATACGACGTCATAGCCACGCCCAACCTCAACGGCGACTACCTGTCCGACGCCCTGGCCGCTCAGGTCGGCGGCCTGGGTCTGGCCCCCGGGGCCAACGTCGGGGACCGCTGCGCCGTCTTCGAGGCCACCCACGGCACGGCCCCGAAGTACGCCGGCCGGGACAAGGTCAACCCCGGTTCGCTCATCCTGTCCGGGGCCTTGATGCTGGAACATCTCGGCTGGCACGAGGCCGCTGTCCTGGTCCGTCAAGCCTTGGGACTGACCATCGCCGCGGGACTGGTCACCTATGATTTGGCCCGGCAGATCGAAGGGGCGAAAGAACTGTCCTGTTCAGCCTTCGGCCGGGCCATAGTCGAAAGGCTGTAAGGAAAGGCCAAGGGAGACGGAGGGCGGTCCCCAACAGGTAAACTAAGTAACCCGGGGGATTTACCGTTTCTTTCTGTCCGGCTGCTGGAACTTATTATGTTCTTTCTTGGTAATGTCAAATAGTTACCACCGTCGTTCCCGCGCAAGCGGGAACCCAGTCTTCAGTGAAGCTTTTTTCTGGACCCCTGCTTGCGCAGGGGTGACGTGTGGGGCGTCGGGTCAGGTTAAGACGGCACGTCGAGGGTGAATTTTGGTGAAAATGACCGATGGTTGCTACCGTCGTTCCCGCGAAAGCGGGAATCCAGTCTTCAGTGAAGCTTTTTTCTGGACCCCTGCTTCCGCAGGGGTGACGGGTGGGGCTTCGTCAGGTCCAGACAGCAAGTCGAGGGTGAATTTTGGTGAAAATGACCGATGGTTGCTACCGTCGTTCCCGCGAAAGCGGGAACCCAGTCTTCAGTGGAGCTTTTTCTTGGACCCCTGCTTGCGCAGGGGTGACGGGTGGGGCGTCGGGTCAGGTTAAGACGGCACGTCGAGGGTGAATTTTGGTGAAAATGACCGATGGTTGCTACCGTCGTTCCCGCGCAAGCGGGAATCCAGTCTTCAGTGAAGCTTTTTTCTGGACCACTGCTTGCGCAGGGGTGACGTGTGGGGCGTCGGGTCAGGTTAAGACGGCACGTCGAGGGTGAATTTTGGTGAAAATGACCGATGGTTGCTACCGTCGTTCCCGCGAAAGCGGGAACCCAGTCTTCAGTGAAGCTTTTTTCTGGACCCCTGCTTGCGCAGGGGTGACGGGTGGGGCGGCGGGTCAGGTCCGTCACGTCGAGAGAGAACTTTCGCGTATGACAGATAGTTATCATTGTCATTCCCGTGCAAACGGGAATCCAGACTACCAGTAGCCGAGAGATCACCCCCACGGATAAATTCGTTTTGGCTATCTCGATAAACCGGTTTAAATCATCATGTTATCTTGTATGGGCCGAGGCGGGGCTCTTTTGGGGGCAAGGCCTGGCCGATCTGGTCTTTCCGCCCAAATGCCTGATCTGCGGTGTTTTTATAACCAGGGACCAGCGGCTCGGCCCGGATGGCTTGGCGGATTTCTGCCCCGCCTGCCGGGCCGGGCTGCTCCCCTTGCCTCAGGCTCATTGCCTTTGCTGCGGCCGGCCTTTCGACACCATGGTCCCCTCGGTTCATGTCTGCGCCCGGTGCCGGAAGAAAAAGCCGATTTACGATCAGGCCTTGGCCGCCGGGCTTTATGAAGGGGCCTTGCGCAAGGCTATTCATGGGCTGAAATATTCCGGCCGGACGGAACTGGCCCGGCCTCTGGCCGCCTTCATGGCCGACCGCCTCGATCCGCCCTTTTTCCCGCCCCAGGTCGACCTGATCCTGCCGGTGCCTCTGCACCGGAAGCGCCTCCGGCAGAGGGGGTTCAACCAGGCCCTCCTCCTGGCCCGCAAGCTCTATCATGAATATGAGGCCCTGGTCCGTTTCGACCTGCTCCTCCGGACCCGCTGGACCGAACCCCAGGTCAACCTCAAGGGGCCGGAGCGTCTGGCCAACGTCCGCCGGGCCTTTGCTTTGTCGGACCCGGCCGCGGTGAAAAACCGGTCGGTCCTGCTCATGGACGACGTTTACACCACCGGGGCCACGGTCAACGAGTGCGGCCGAGTGTTGAAAAAGGCCGGGGCGGATCAGGTTTTGGTCCTGACCCTGGCCCGGGTGGCTTGAAGCCGGCCTTGGCCTGGAACCAGCCAATTTTGAACCACTGTTTTCGACGGTTTCCTAGCCAAACTCCGGCAGAGTTTCAAAAATCGGTGACAGGCACAAGCCAGACAAATACTTTGACTCCCCCACAACCATATGATATTTCATATACTCCGACTTATCCCCTCACTTCCGGGGCCATTAACGGTTATGCAAACCAGAAGACGTCCGGATCAACAATTGGATCTTGCGTTATATCCCATCCGCAACTGTGAGTTGTTCTCCAACCACTGGCTGGAGAATCGTCTGCCTCTGGAACCGGAGTGGGGGGAGTGCCGGGAGGCGGCCTTCGCCGCGTTAAAGGAAATCATGGACATCTGGTCCGTGGAAAAAGACCGTCTTGACCACTATGACCATGAAGGTTCTCTGGAACATGCTTTCATCCAACCGGTTTTGAAAGCCTTGGGGTGGCGGCCGATTTATCAAACCTATCTGCGGGGCAGAAAACCCGATTACGCTTTGTTCGCGGATGAAGAGGCCCTCAATCTGGCCCTGAAAGCCGGAACAAAGGCCCCCCAATTCTGGGACTACCCGGTCATACTTGCGGATGCCAAGGCTTGGCACGTCCCTCTGGACCGACCGACCACCGTCAACAACCGCCGGGAATACCCTCCCGAACAAATCGAATGGTACCTGGCTAACAGCCGCTTGGATTACGCCCTTTTGACCAACGGCCGCTTGTGGCGTTTGATTCCCCGTGAACATGACGTGGATCAACCGCGTTTTCAGACCTATCTCGAAGCCGATCTGCCCGCTATTCTGAAAAATTGGAACGATCTGCCTGGTGTACTTCAGGCAGTGGAAACACCCGAGTTCTCAGATTTCTTGCTCTTCTTTCTTTTCCTGGGACCGGCCGGCTATCTTTCCCTTCAAGGACGAACACCGCTTGTTCAGCGAGCCAGGCAGGGCAGTTCCGAATACCGGCTCGGGGTCGGCGAAGACATCAAGGAGCGGGTCTTCGAGGCCTTGCGGCTCTGTATTGAAGGGTTTCTTCACTACCGGCCCAATGGACTTAAGGCCGAAAACCATCTCGATCTTTGCCGCCAACAGAGCTTCATCATCCTGTACCGTTTGTTGTTCATTATGTACGCCGAAGATCGCCGGCTCCTGCCTTACCGGGTCAACAAGGCCTATACCAGCAACCGTTCCTTGGGTCGTCTCAGGGATGAAATCGCCTCTAGGCTCGATCTCCAGGCGGCGGGCCGTTACGACGATTACTCTCTGGAACAGACCGATATTTGGGATGATCTGCTCATACTTTTTGACCTGGTGGACGGCGGTCGGAAAACCTATGGGGTGCCGGCTTACAACGGCGGCCTTTTCAGCGCCAAGGATCATCCCTTTTTGACCCGGATGAAAATGTCCGATTGGCATATCAGCCGGGTGATTGATCAATTGGGCCGGGCCAGGGACGCCGGACACCCCAAGGCAGGTTTGTACCGAGTCGATTACCGTGACTTGCAGATTCAACATCTGGGTAATATTTACGAAGGTTTGCTGGAACTGAGGCCCGAAGTTGTAGATCGGCCCCTCGTGGTCGTCCGCAAGAAAAGCGGGGTCGAGGAGCGGACTTGGCCGGCGGACCGAGCCGTCCCCCGCGGGTTTGAACCAACCGGCGTCAGTTATACTCCCGGAGACGTCCACCTGCTGACCGAAAAGGGCGAACGGAGGGCCAGCGGCAGTTATTACACCCCCAACCACATCGTGGACTACTTGGTGGAAGAGACCCTGGGGCCTCTTTGCCGGCGCATCAGCGCGGTGTTGGAAAGGGAAATCGTCGAATGGGAAAATCGTTCGACGGACGCGTCCGCCGAAGAGCAGTTGGAAATCGCAGCAACCATTGAACGCTTGCGCTCCGAATACGACGACCGCGTGTTGAATCTCAAGGTCCTTGATCCGGCCATGGGTTCCGGCCATTTCCTGCTGAAGGCCTGTCAATATCTGGCTGAGGAAATCGCCACCCACCCGTACACCGGCGACCATCGTCTGGAAGGGATCGAAGGAGACGAGCCGGTCATCTCTTACTGGAAACGGCGAGTGGTCGAACGCTGTTTATATGGAGTGGACCAAAACCCCCTGGCCGTTGAACTGGCCAAGCTGGCCCTTTGGCTGGAAACTGTGGCCGTCGACCGGCCCTTGACTTTTCTCGACCACCACCTCAGGCACGGCCACAGTCTGGTCGGGGCCAGGGTGTCCAAGCTCGGAGCACTGCCCGACACCGGTGAACTCATCGAGGTGGGATTTCAGGAACGTTGGCAGACTTTGCTCCCCGCGTTGCTCAAGCCGCTGGCCGACATTCTGGAGTTGCCCTCGGACACGGCCGCCCAGATCAAGACCAAGGAAAAACTCTACCGCACCCGCTTCGAAGCGGTCCGCAAACCATTTCTTCAGATCGCCGATCTCTGGTGCGCCGCTTTTTTTCTGGACCGTTCCAATCAGCCCGACCCCCACCTATATCAGCAAGCGCTGCTAACCATCGGGCGCAAAAGATCTTTCAACAGAATGACCAAAGAACCTTGGTTCCGCCTCGGCCTGGACCGGGCCCGGGCCGCCGATGCCGCCTTTTTCCATTGGGAGATCGAGTTCCCAGAGGTCTTTTTCGACGCCGCCGGACCCAAGCCCAACCCCGGATTCGACGCCGTTCTCGGCAACCCGCCGTACGACGTCCTGTCGGAGAAGGAAACCGGGCACGATCCGGCCCAATTGAAACGCTTCCTGGCTCACGAACCAATCTACGGCCCCTCCCGCCGGGGAAAAAACAACTTGTACAAGCTCTTTATCTGCCGGGCACTGGACCTCATGGCCGACGGGGGTCGGCTCGGCTTCATCGTCCCCATGGCCCTGCTCGGAGACGACCAGGCGGCCGGCCTTCGCCAGGCCATGCTCGACCGGGGGGCCTTCTACTCCATCGAGGCTTTTCCCCAGAAAGACGATCCGTCCCGGCGGGTCTTCCCCGAAGCCAAGCTGTCCACGGCGGCCTTCACTTATGTCAAGAGCGCGGATGACGCCCTAAAACAGACCCCCTTTAAATCCCGGGTGCATCCAGGCAAGACCGTGGAAAAAGACAGTCCCGCCTTGACCTTGACGACCAAGGACATCCCGCTCTACGACGCATCCAACCTGTCCATCGTCAGTTGCTCCCAAGCCGACTGGGACCTGGCCGTCCGCATCATGACCAGCGGAAGAATGGGGAGGTTGAAAGACATATGTCAACAATTCCAAGGTGAAGTGAATGAAAGCATTGAGAAAGAGAAAGACGTGTTATCCAAAGACCAGATGGATGGACCTATAGTCCTTCGAGGGTCGAACGTCTGTTTGTATGCTATCCGCAAGGCCTCACAAGGAGAAACATATTACATAAAAGAAAAAAAGTTCTTTCAAGGCAAAGCCTTGACCGCCAAGGCCTATCACACAAAAAAAAGACGTGTTGGATTTCAAAGAAGTTCTCCTCAAAACAATTACAGAAGAATCATCGCGGCCGAAATCCAAGCCGGCAATTACTGTTTCGATACCATATCTTATGTCCCGGAAATACACTGTAAGGTTCCATTTGAGTTCATTTTGGGCGTTTTAAACTCGAAGCTTGCTGATTGGTATTTTCGATTGGGTTCAACCAACTCCAAAGTAAATGAGTACCAGTTTAATAACCTTCCATGTCCTCCAATCCTTGTGAAGCCGGACAAACTGGACATGCAGATTCAAACGGAGGCAATCGTCGCTCTCAACGAAGGTGATTTTACTGGTGCTTTTGAGGTCATCCGGCCGTGCCTGGAGGTTCCGCCTTTCGGGGCGGCGGCGCTGGGCCTGATGGTCGAGGCGGTCCGGCGGATCACGGCGGTCGAGGCGGCCCGTGGGGAGATAAGCCGCAGCGAGCGGTCCCGTCTGGCTCCGGAGGCCCAACCGTACCAAGACCTGATCGACCGGATGCTTTACGCCATGGCCGGTCTTTCGGAGGCGGAGGCGGCGGGTCTGGAAGAGCGCCTGTCCAGGATGCTGTAAAAAAAGCATTAAGTCATGGCTTCGGTTCGTCGCAGACGAACCGAAGCCATGACTGCAAATTAAGATTAAGAGAGATTGCTTCGTCATCCCGGAGCGGGATTCCTGGCCGTGACGAACGGATAATATCTTTTCGAATTCAACTCAGGGTAATCCCGACCGTCCCTAGATAATGACCATAAAATATTAGCTCGGCGGATATGGGTTGCCCGCCGGCCTGGTCGCCTCTATACTCTGAGCCACTGGGAAAGGAGCGTCATGATCAATATTCTTTTCATCGGGGACGTCTTCGGCCGGCCGGGCCGGCGGCTGGTGCGGGAACTGCTGCCCGACCTGGTCAACCGCCACACCATCGATCTGGTAGTGGCCAACGGAGAGAACGCGTCCGGGGGCCTGGGGCTGACCATCAAGGCGGCCGAGGAGCTGCTTTCGGCCGGGGTGGACGTGCTGACTTCGGGCAACCATATTTTCAGACACAAGGAGATAATTGAATATTTGGACCAGGAAAGGGTGATTCTGCGGCCGGCCAACTATCCGGACCCGGCCCCGGGCCGGGGGTCTCAGGTCGTCGAAATCCGGAACGGCGTTCCCGTGGGCGTGATCAACGTCATGGGCCGGACCTTCATGGCGCCCTTGGACTGTCCTTTTCAGGCCGTGGATCGGGAGGTTTCGAGGCTGAGGGCGGAGGGGGTCCGGATGGTGCTGGTCGACTTTCATGCCGAGGCCACTTCGGAGAAGAAGGCCATGGGCTGGCACCTGGCCGGGCGGGTCGGGGCGGTGATCGGCACCCACACCCACGTTCAGACGGCGGACGAAACGATTCTGCCCGGGGGGACCGCTTATCTGACCGACGCGGGCATGACCGGTCCCCATTCATCGGTGATCGGGGTGAAAAAGGAGGCTGTCTTGGAGAGGTTTCTCAGCGGCCGTCCGGTTCGTTTCGAGGCGGCCAAGAGGGGGCTGCGGCTGGAAGGGGTGGTGGTTTCGCTGGAGGCCGAGAGGGGGTCGGCGACGAATATATTGAGAATTCAACAAGTTCTGGAATAGAAAAAAAAGAAGATATTTTAAAAAAAATCCCTTGACAATCTCTGATATTTGAGTAGAATACAGAATTCGTTGCTCGGGGAAAGCGGAAGAAAAAATGCTCTTGACAAACCCTGGGCCATGTGCTAAAGTTAGACTGGAAGAATCTCGCAGCGATCTTTGAAAACTAAATAGCGAATCCCGGAAATTTTGGGCCCCTTTTTTGACTATATCTTCATGATATAGCCTGTTTTACATATTCGGAGAGTTTGATCCTGGCTCAGAATGAACGCTGGCGGCGTGCTTAACACATGCAAGTCGCACGAGAAATCACGCCTTCGGGTGTGAGAGTAAAGTGGCGCACGGGTGAGTAACGCGTGGGTAACCTACCCTAAGGCCTGGGATAACCTTTCGAAAGGAGGGCTAATACCGGATAAGACCACGGGGTCCTCGGACCCAGGGGTCAAAGGTGGCCTCTACATGTAAGCCACCACCTGAGGATGGGCCCGCGTCCTATTAGTTAGTTGGTAGGGTAACGGCCTACCAAGGCGACGATAGGTAGCTGGTCTGAGAGGATGATCAGCCACACTGGAACTGGAACACGGTCCAGACTCCTACGGGAGGCAGCAGTGAGGAATTTTGCGCAATGGGGGAAACCCTGACGCAGCAACGCCGCGTGAGTGACGAAGGCCTTCGGGTCGTAAAGCTCTGTCAAGCGGGAAGAAATCTTCAGAGGTCAATATCCTTTGAAGTTGACGGTACCGCTGGAGGAAGCACCGGCTAACTCCGTGCCAGCAGCCGCGGTAATACGGAGGGTGCAAGCGTTATTCGGAATCATTGGGTGTAAAGGGCGTGTAGGCGGCCTGATAAGTCAGACGTGAAAGCTCCGGGCTCAACTCGGAAAGTGCGTTTGAAACTGTCAGGCTTGAGTACGGGAGAGGAAGGCGGAATTCCCAGTGTAGAGGTGAAATTCGTAGATATTGGGAGGAACACCGGTGGCGAAGGCGGCCTTCTGGACCGATACTGACGCTGAGACGCGAAAGCGTGGGGAGCAAACAGGATTAGATACCCTGGTAGTCCACGCCGTAAACGATGGGCACTAGGTGTAGGGGGTATTGACCCCCCCTGTGCCGTAGCTAACGCATTAAGTGCCCCACCTGGGGAGTACGGCCGCAAGGTTAAAACTCAAAGGAATTGACGGGGACCCGCACAAGCGGTGGAGCATGTGGTTTAATTCGACGCAACGCGAAGAACCTTACCTGGGCTTGACATCCCCTGACCGCCATGGAAACATGGTTTTCCCTTCGGGGACAGGGTGACAGGTGCTGCATGGCTGTCGTCAGCTCGTGTCGTGAGATGTTGGGTTAAGTCCCGCAACGAGCGCAACCCCTATCACTAGTTGCCATCATTAAGTTGGGCACTATAGTGAGACTGCCTCGGTAAACGGGGAGGAAGGTGGGGATGACGTCAAGTCCTCATGGCCTTTATGCCCAGGGCTACACACGTGCTACAATGGTCGGTACAGTGGGTTGCAAACCCGCGAGGGGGAGCCAATCCCCAAAAGCCGGCCTCAGTTCGGATTGAAGTCTGCAACTCGACTTCATGAAGGTGGAATCGCTAGTAATCGCGGATCAGCACGCCGCGGTGAATACGTTCCCGGGTCTTGTACACACCGCCCGTCACACCACGAAAGTTGGCTGTACCAGAAGTCGCTGGGCCAACCCCTTTGGGGGGGGCAGGCGCCCAAGGTGTGGCTGATGATTGGGGTGAAGTCGTAACAAGGTAGCCGTAGGGGAACCTGCGGCTGGATCACCTCCTTTCTAAGGAGTGTCGCCGGTCTTTCGGGACCGGACACACCTCAAGTTAGAGGCCCAGAGGCCGGATCGCTATTTAGTTTTGAGAGATCGACTTTTGTTCTTTTAAAAGCAGGGTCAATTAAGGGAAGGCAGGCGTGCCTGTTGTCAGGGCTTCATCACCTTCGCCGGGCCTATAGCTCAGTTGCGGTCAGAGCGCACGCCTGATAAGCGTGAGGTCGTAGGTTCAACTCCTACTAGGCCCACCATCGGTTTTTGGGGGTGTAGCTCAGAGGGAGAGCGCCTGCCTTGCACGCAGGAGGTCATCGGTTCGAATCCGTTCACCTCCACCAGGGATTGACTTTTCGTCGTGAGCCATCAAACTTTTCAGCGGATGGCTCCCGACTAAAGGTTGATCGTCAAAGGATTGACCTTTGAGAAGCGTTCTTTGAAAAATGAATATGGGTATCTCAGGCATTGTAGCCGAAATCGCTCTGGTGGATTCTCCAAATTATGGCCAAGCTACTAAGGGCAAACGGTGGATGCCTTGGCGTCGGAAGGCGATGAAGGACGTGGCTAGCTGCGATAAGCCTCGGTGAGCCGCTAAACAGGCATTGATCCGGGGA
>Ga0209163_1000172_pt1:82500-157552 | contig 157552 bp, 119 predicted proteins | sample MTBAKSrepl2MetaG_FD_187457 | JGI IMG/M metagenome (GOLD analysis project Ga0209163, IMG submission 187457) | Enrichment culture microbial communities om Arthur Kill intertidal strait, New Jersey, USA, that are MTBE-degrading - MTBE-AKS2 (Arthur... | ecosystem: Environmental >...
GATGTCGGCTCATCGCATCCTGGGGCTGAAGCAGGTCCCAAGGGTTCGGCTGTTCGCCGATTAAAGCGGTACGTGAGCTGGGTTTAAAACGTCGTGAGACAGTTTGGTCCCTATCTGCCGTGGGCGTAGGATATCTGAGAGGCCCTGCCCCTAGTACGAGAGGACCGGGGTGGACGAACCACTGGTGTACCAGTTGTCGCGCCAGCGGCATGGCTGGGTAGCTATGTTCGGCAGGGATAACCGCTGAAAGCATCTAAGCGGGAAGCCCCCCTCAAGATAAGATATCCCTCTGCGGGGAGACCCGCAGACTGAAGGACCCTCGAAGACGACGAGGTTGATAGGTCAGCGGTGTAAGTGCAGTAATGTATTCAGCCGACTGATACTAATAGTCCGTGAGGCTTGGCCATAATTTGGAGAGTCCGTCCAGCGGGCTGCTGGTCTGGGAATGCCCATATTCATTTTTATTTATATATATTAAGCCTTTTCCGGCGACAATGGCGAGGGGGACCCACCCGTTCCCATTCCGAACACGGAAGTTAAGCCCCTCAGCGCCGATGGTACTGCGCGGGCGACTGCGTGGGAGAGTAGGTCGTCGCCGGGAATAAATTAAAACCCTCGGACTATCACGTCCGGGGGTTTTTTTATGGGCGGTCGCCGCTTTCGTGGCTTATCTCAAAGAACAGCGGAAGAAAGCCCGAGCGCCTGCTTGATCGTCCGGGGAGCAGGGCGGTCACTCCTCTCAAAGACCGGCCGCTGATCGTGCGGCCGTTGTTGATGTTCGGGAAATCGCGGGGGATTAAAACAAGTATTTTTTCCGTCTCTCCTACCAAATAATCTCTAAATTTCTATGAGAAAGCCCCCGGGGCCAAGCCCACGGAGTTTTTCATGTTCTTTTTTCGCGGCCGGCCCAGGTCGGCTTGACAGTTTCGAGGGCCGAACTTACCTTTAGAGTCAAACGTATAAATATGTCGTATACTTTGGAGGATATAATCAAATGCGTTTCGACAAAATGACTCTCAAGTCCCAGGAGGCCGTCCAGGAGGCCCAGCGTTCGGCCGAATCGAGGGGCCATCAGCAGATTGAGCCCTTGCACCTGGCCAAGGCCCTGCTGGATCAGCCGGAGGGGATCGTCCGGCCGATGCTGCAGAAGCTGGGGACCCAGCCCGGGGCTTTGAAGAAAGAGATAGAATCCGAACTGGCGAAACTTCCCCAGGTCCAGGGCGGCGGTTTTCAGAGCTACATGGGGACGGAGCTGAAGAAGGTCTTCGACATCGCCTCGGCCGAGGCCGAGAAGATGCACGACGACTATATGAGCACCGAGCATCTGCTTTTAGCCCTTTTGGCCCTGAAGGACAATCCGGCGGCCAAGGTTTTTTCGGCCCAGGGCGTAAGCCGCGACGGGATTTTCAAGGCCTTGGTGGACATCCGGGGGGCGCAAAGGGTGACCGATCCCAATCCGGAAGAAAAGTATCAGGCCCTGGAGAAATTCGCCCGTGACCTGACCGAGCTGGCCCGCCAGGGCAAGCTCGACCCGGTCATCGGCCGGGATGACGAAATCAGGCGGGTGGTCCAGGTTTTAAGCCGGCGGACCAAGAACAACCCGGTTCTCATCGGCGAGCCCGGCGTGGGCAAGACGGCCATCGTGGAAGGGCTGGCTCAACGGATCGCCAACGGGGACGTGCCCGAAGGTCTGAAGGACAAACGGGTTTTGGCCCTGGACATCGGGGCCCTGGTGGCGGGGGCCAAGTATCGGGGCGAATTCGAGGACCGGCTCAAGGCGGTGCTTAAGGAGATCGAGGCCTCGGCCGGGGAGATTATTTTATTTATTGACGAGATGCACACCCTGGTCGGGGCGGGGGCGGCCGAAGGGGCGGTGGACGCCTCGAACATGCTCAAGCCGGCCTTGGCCCGAGGCGAGTTGAGGTGCGTCGGGGCCACGACCATCAAGGAATACAGAAAACACATCGAGAAGGACGCGGCCCTGGAGCGGCGGTTCCAGCCGGTCTTGGTGACCGAGCCGAGCGTGGAGGACACCATCAGCATTCTCCGGGGCCTCAAGGAGCGGTATGAGGTCCACCACGGGGTCAGGATCAAGGATGCGACCCTGGTGGCCGCGGCCACCCTGGCCGACCGATATATCACCGACCGCTTTCTGCCGGACAAGGCCATTGACCTGATCGACGAGGCCTCCTCCCGTCTGCGCATCGAGATCGACAGTCTGCCGGCCGAGGTGGACGAGGTGGAGCGCCGGGTCATCCAGTTGGAGATCGAACGGGAGGCCTTGAAGAAGGAAAAAGATCAGGCCTCCAGGGACCGGCTGGGTAAACTGGAGCAAGAGCTGGGAGAATTGAAGGAAAAGGTCGGGGCGCTCAAGGCCCAGTGGCAGGCGGAAAAGGAATCGATCGGCCGGGTCAGCGCCTTGCAGGAGCAGATCGAGCAGACCAAGGTCGAAATCGAGAACGCCCAGCGGGCCGGCGATTACAACCGGGCGGCCGAACTGAAGTACGGCCGGTTGCCGGGCTTGGAGCAGGAGCTGGCTCAGTTGACCGGGAAGATGGGGGAGAGCGGCGAACAGACCAAGATGCTCAAAGAGGAAGTCGACGCCGAGGACGTGGCTGAAATCGTGGCCAAATGGACGGGCATCCCCGTGACCAAACTGATGGAAGGCGAACGAGATAAGTTGATCCACATGGAGGATCGTCTGAGTCTCCGGGTGATCGGCCAGCCCGAAGCCGTTTCGGCGGTGGCCAAGGCCGTACGGCGGGCCAGGGCCGGCATCCAGGACCCCAACCGGCCCATCGGGTCTTTTATCTTCATGGGGCCGACCGGCGTGGGCAAAACCGAACTGGCCCGGGCCTTGGCCGAGTTCATGTTCGACGACGAGCAGGCCATGATTCGGATAGACATGTCCGAGTACATGGAGAAGCATTCCGTGTCCAGGCTGATCGGGGCCCCTCCGGGTTACGTGGGCTATGAAGAAGGCGGCTACCTGACCGAGGCCGTTCGACGCCGGCCTTATTCGGTGGTGCTGTTCGACGAGATCGAAAAGGCTCATCCCGAGGTCTTCAACGCCCTGTTGCAGATTCTTGACGACGGCCGCATGACCGACGGGCAGGGCCGGACCGTGGACTTCAAGAACACTATCGTCATCATGACCTCGAACATCGGCTCCCAGTGGATCACCGACCTGGCCGGGCGGGAGTCCGAGGAGATGGAGCGCCGGGTGATGGACGCCTTGCGGGCCCATTTCAAGCCGGAATTCCTCAACCGGATCGACGACATCATAATTTTTCATTCTCTGGATGAAGAGCAGATCAAGCAGATCGTCGAGCTTCAGGTCGGGCTGCTCAACCGCCGGCTGGCCGGGCACAAGATGCGCCTGGTCCTGGAGAACGGGGCCGAGGAGTTTCTGGCCCAGGAAGGCTTTGACCCGGTTTATGGGGCGCGTCCGCTCAAGAGGGCCATCCAGCGGCACGTTCTGGACGGTTTGGCCCTGGCCATGCTGGAGGGCCGTTACAAGGACGGGGACGTCATTTCGGTCCACACCGGGGATGGCGGGCTGATTTTCGAGTAAGATCAAGGGCGGTTCGGGGGGCGGTCAAGGCCCGCCCCCCGGCCGTCGGATCGGCCGATTTAGGAGAGTCCGTTAAAAATTATTTCCGACCGGCGAGGAGAATGCTTAATGGGTTTTAAAAATGACGCTTTCAAGGATTTGACCTCTCTTCAGGAGAGAATGAACAAGATTTTCACTGAGAGTCTGAACCGGCTGCGGGAGATGGGGGGCGGGGAATCCGGGAAAAATTTTTTCCCGCCGGTCGATATTTTTGAAATGCCGGGGGCCTATCTCCTGTTGGCCGAGGTGCCGGGCATTCCCCGGGAGATGATTTCGGTGGAGATCGTGGGGGGCAATCTGGTCATCCGGGGGGACAAACCGAAGACCGAGGGGTTGTCCGAAGGGAGTTTGTATCATTCGGAACGGCGCTACGGCTCGTTCGAGCGGACCTTCAACCTGCCGGTCAACGTCACGCCGGAAAGCATCAAGGCCCAAGTGGCCGACGGCGTATTGACCATCAACATCGCCAAAACCGGTGAGGACCCGACCAGGATCAAGGTCAACATCGACTAGATTCGACCCGAGGACGACGATTTCTCCGGCCGTCCCGAGGAATGAAGGTGTTCGGGTCATGATTTCAGGTAGACCCGCGGGCCTCGTTTGGTCGTATACTAATAAAGCGCGGCCGGTTGTGAACCAGGCCTGAACAAACGACGGTGGAAAAAACCGCACCAGGTTTTGGGCAATGGAGGGCAAGAGAGATTCAAGATGTATAACCAGTTCAGAACAGTTATTCTTTTAGGGACGTTGACCGCGCTGATAATATTTATCGGCAATCTGATGGGCGGTCGGCAGGGGATGTATATCGCCTTTTTCTTGGCCATGATCATGAACTTCGGCTCCTATTGGTTCTCGGACAAGATCGTTCTGGCCATGTATCGGGCCAGGGAAGTCGGTCAGAATGAGGACCCGGAGCTTTTCGACCTGGTTCGGGAATTGGCCGGGCAGGCCGGCCTGCCCATGCCTCGGGTGTTTGTCATTCCCAACGAGTCGCCCAACGCCTTCGCCACCGGCCGCAATCCCGAGCACGCCGTGGTGGCCGTGACCGCTGGACTGCGGCGTCTGATGAGCCGGGATGAACTGGCCGGGGTTCTGGCCCACGAGCTGGCCCATGTCAAGAACCGGGACATCCTGATCGGCTCGATTGCGGCCACCCTGGCCGGGGCCGTCATGATTCTGGCCAGCATGGCCCGGTGGGCGGCTTTTTTCGGGGGCGGCGGCGACGACGAGGAAGGCGGCGGCGGGGGCCTGGTCGGGTTGCTGGTGATGTCCATCCTGGCGCCGATCGCGGCCCTGTTCATTCAAATGGCCATATCCCGTTCGAGGGAGTATTTGGCCGATTCGACGGGGGCCGGCTTCGTGGGCAATCCTGAGCCTCTGGCCAGGGCCTTGACCAAGCTGGGTCAGGCCAGCCGACGCCTGCCCCTCGAGGCCAACCCGGCTTCGGCCCACATGTTCATCGTCAACCCCCTGTCCGGGCGCAGCCTGATGACGCTGTTTTCCACCCATCCGCCCTTGGAGGAACGAATCGCCCGGCTGCGGGCCATGGGCTGAAGCAAGATGCCCGGCCGCCGCCTCCTTGCTCGGATTTTCGTTTTTGCGCTTTTGACCTGGTGGTGGGTTTCGCCGAGCGTGGCGGCCTGGCCGGCTCAGGCCGAGACCTTCACCCGGGAGACCCCCGTGGTCCTGGCCGTGCGGCTGGCCGGACCGGCCGTGGTCAACATCAGCACCAAGACCACGGTCACCGCCCGGCCCAGTCCTTTTCGGCCCTTCACCGGCGACGAGTTTTTCGATTCTTTTTTTCGTGATTTTTTCGAGCGCTTCGCTCCCCAGGAGAGAACCTTCACCTCGCTGGGCTCCGGGGTGATCATCGACGGGGGAAAGGGCTTCATTCTGACCAACGAGCACGTGGTGGTCCGGGCCAACGAGATCAAGGTCATCCTCAGCGACGAGCGGGAATACATGGCCACCCTGGTCGGGTCGGACCCCGACTCGGACCTGGCCGTGCTCCAGATCAAGGCCGAGCGGAACCTGCCGGCCTTGGCCATGGGCGACTCATCGGACTTGATGATCGGCGAAACGGTCATCGCCATCGGCAATCCTTTCGGATTGACCCACACGGTGACGACCGGGGTCATCAGCGCGACCGACCGGTCGGTTCGGACCGAGGGACGTGTTTACCGCAACTTCATCCAGACCGACGCCTCGATCAATCCGGGCAATTCCGGCGGTCCGCTTTTGAACGTCAACGGCCAGCTGATCGGGATCAATACGGCCATCTATGACCGGGCCGAGGGCATCGGTTTCGCCATTCCCATCAACAAGGCCAAAAGGATCATTCGGGACCTGATTTCCTACGGCGAAGTCCACTCGGCCTGGCTGGGTCTGACCGTCCAGGACCTGGACGAGCGGCTGGCCCAGTATTTTAAGGCGCCCGAGGAAGGCGGGGCCCTGGTCACCGAAGTGGACCCCGACGGTCCGGCGGCCGATTCCGGGGTGAAGAGCGGTGACGTCATCGTGGGCCTCGGTCCGGACCGGATCAGGTCGGTGGATGATTACGAGGACATCCTCAAAAGTTACACGGCCAGCGAGAAGGTCGCGCTGACCGTTTCCCGGCAAGGCCGCCCCCTCGATTTCAGCATCCAGGCCCGGTCTTTTCCCGTGGACAAGGCCAAAAGGCTCAGTTGGGACCGCTACGGCCTGACCATCGTCGAGGCCCGAAAACCGGGTCCCGCCGCCGTCGACAAGGTTCGTTCCGGTTCCCCGGCGGATCGGATCGGCTTAAAGTCCGGCGACCTGATTCATCAGGTCAACGAGATCAAGCTCGACTCGGCGGAAAGCTACTTCAAGGCCATGGCCAAGTATCGTTTTCGGCAGGGGGTGATCATGGTGGTTCAGCGGGGCGGGACCTTTTACCGGATCACTTTGACGCTATAGAAAATTCCTGAATTCCAAATTCAGATACCTGGCTCCGGGGTTCGGCCTTGGGTAGGGGCACGTTGCAACGTGTCCCTACTCGAACCTAGGTTTTGTTTGACTATTCAACCAAGGGCTGATATAATAAAACAGTTAAGGTCGGCTGTTTTTAGCCAGAGGTTTAAAGAAAATGTTCGGGTTAGGCATTTGGGAGTTATTGATAATTTTGGTCATCGTGCTGGTCATTTTCGGGGCCGGGAAACTGCCGGAAATAGGCGCGGGTTTGGGCAAAGGCATCAGCAACTTTCGGCGGACCAGCCAGGAGGCCAAGGAAATAGACGTAACTCCGGGCAAGGATAAAGAACAAGGCCAGGACAAGGAAGAGCCGGGGGGAAAGTCCGCCGGTTGATGGTCATAATTTTTTAGTTCATCCCAGTTTCACCCTCGGCTTTGGCCGGGGGTGGTTTTTTTTCCGGGTTTTCGAAAATAATTCCGGCCCCATCCACGGCTTTTTTCCTTGACAACCGCCGGTTCCGGCGGTAGAAAATTGCCCCAATAATGAATTTTGTCACAAGTGTGAAAACAAGTTCAGAGGCGGTGTTATGACCCAGCACGATGAGGCGCAAGTGACTGGTCACGAAGAGGGCCCGGCGTCCGAACACCCCAAGGGACCGGCCCCTGGCGGGGGAGGATGGCTGTTTTTCTTTGGAGGTCTGGTGGTGACGGCGGTCATCACCTGGCTGATTTGGCCCACCCTGCTTTATTCCAAGAAACCCCAGCCTTTTTCCTTCAACCACGCCATTCATACGGTGGAGATGGGCATGGCTTGCGACGAATGCCATGTTTTCACCGCGGAGGGCCGTTTCCAAGGCATCCCGGCCTTGGAGGAATGTTTGACCTGTCACACCTGGGGCAGCCGGCAGAACGATGAGAACGAGGCCGAGACGGCTTTCCTTGAAGAGTTCGTGACCAAGGACGACCGGATTAAGAAGTCGGCGGACTGGCACGTGTATTCGGGCCAGCCCGATTGCGTCTATTTTTCCCACATCGCCCACGTGAAAAACGGCGGGATATCCTGCGAGGAATGTCACGGAGATCACGGGAAATCCACGGGACTGCGGCCTTTTTACCAGAACCGGCTGACCAAGTACAGCCGGGACGTCTGGCTGAAGATGAAGATGACGGATTGCGCGGACTGTCACATCAAAAACGGCAAACCTGAAAACAACGCCTGTTTCGTCTGCCATAAGTAGCCGGGGCCTGAAGAGGTAGGATGATGAAGTTAGATCGACGAGGATTCATCAAGTTAGCCGTGGGCGCGGCGGCCGGGTTTCATCTCACGCCCCTGCCCTGGAAGCTCATGGACGACATCGCCATCTGGACTCAGAACTGGCCCTGGGTGTCCCGGTTGCCCAGGTACCCCGAATTGGCTTACGCCCGGACCATCTGCGATCTTTGCGACGGGGGCTGCGGGATAAAGGTCCGCCTGGTCAACAAGACCCAATCCGTCAAGGTCGAGGGCGATCCGGATGCGCCGGTCAACCGGGGCAAGGTCTGCCTGATGGGGGCGGCCGGGCCCCAATATCAGTACAACCTGGCCCGGTTCCACGGTCCGGTCAGGAGGATCGGGGCTCGCGGTTCGGGGACTTTCGTCAGGATTTCCTGGGACGAGGCCTTTAAAGAGGTGGTGACGCGGTTGGCTGAATTGAGGCGGCAGGGTCAGGCCCACAACGTGGTCCTGGTCAGCGGCCGGCGCCACAGTCTGGTCACGGAGCTGTCGGAGCGTTTCCTCAAGGCTTACGGTTCGCCCAATCTGGTCAAGATGCCTTCGGTGGAGGACGGTCGCCGCGTGGCCGACCTGGCCCAGTTCGGCCGGAGCGACCGCACCGGCTACGACCTGGAGCACAGTAAATTCATCCTCAGTTTCGGCTGCGGCCTCATCGAGGGTTGGGGCGCTCCGGTCCGGTCGATCCAGGCTTACAGCGGCTGGCGGGCCGGCGGGGCGGCCAAGTTCGTCCAGGTGGACACCCGGGCTTCCCTGACCGCTTCCAAGGCCGACGAATGGGTGGCCGTGGCTCCGGGCACGGAAGCGGCCTTGGCCCTGGGCCTGGCCCATGTCATCATTAAAGAAGGGCTTTACGACCGGACCTTTATCGATCAACAGACTTTCGGTTTCGAGGCCTTTGAAGCCCTGGCGGCCCAATATTATTCTCCGTCCAAGGTGGCGGCCGTCACCGGGGCCCCCGAGGCCGTGATCATCAGACTGGCCAGGGAGTTTGCCCGGACCAAGCCGGCGTTGGCCATAGCCGGCAAGGGCAAGGGCGATCTGCCCACCCCGGTCTATGAAATCATGGCCGTTCATGCCTTGAACGCCCTGGTGGGGAACATCAATCAGGAGGGCGGGCTGATTGTCCGGAAGGAGCTGCCTTTGGCGGCCTGGCCGGAGCCGGTGTTGGATGCGACGGCCCAGGCCGGGACCGCCGCCCCCCGTCTGGACCTGGCCGGCGGGGATAAGTATCCGCTGGCCGAAAGTCTGCTGAGCAACCTGGTGGAATCGATCGACCGAGGTCGGCTCTATCCGGTCAAGGCCCTGATCATCGACCGGGCCAACCCGGCCTTTTTCGGTCCCGATCCGGGGGCTTTTCGGGCGGCGTTGGCTAAAATTCCCTTTGTGGTCAGCCTGTCCAGTTTCGCCGACGACACCAGCATTTATGCCGACATCGTTCTGCCCGAAGCGGCCAATTTCGAGGGACCGGTGGACGTGATCAATCCGCCCACCCTGCCTTACCCGCTTTTCGGCCTGGCCGATCCGGCCCTGCCCCGGCCGACTTTCGAGACCAAGCCGGCCGGCGACATTTATATCACCCTGGCCAAGGCCTTGGGTGACGGGGTCAAGGAGGCCTTGCCGTTTAAAAATTATGACGAAGCGGTCAAGAAAGCGGCGGCCGGGCTGTTTCAATCCGGTCGGGGCCGGGTGGCCCAGAGCGAAGGCAAGGCCCTCGGCCGAGTGTTCGGGGGACAGGCCCAGCCGCAAGCGTTCGACAGCGAAAAGGATTTCTTCAAGACTCTGGCCGCCGGCCAATTTTGGTATGATCCGGCTTTTACTTTCGGCGATCTGGCCGGGGCCTTCCAGACCCCTTCCGGCCGGTTCGAGTTTCTCAGCCAGACCCTTAAGGAAGCCCTGGGCCGGGCGGGCCTGGCCGGGAGCCAGGGCGAAGCCTGCCTGCCCCGTTATGAAGCCTCGGTGCCGACCGAGTTGAGCCATGAATATCCTTTACTTTTGGTTCCGGTCGAGTATTTCAAGCTGGTCAACGAATCGGAGGGCGGGGCTCCTTATCTGACCAAGCTGCTGGAGGATGATCTGCTGAAGGGGAAGGACCTTTTCGTCCAGATCAATCCGCGCACGGCCGGGGATTTGGGATTGGCGGAAGGGGACCGGGCTCGGCTGAAGACCAAGAAGGGCGGACTGGCCGTCCGCGTTCATCTTTTTGAAGGGGCCCGGCCCGGGGTTGTTTACGCGCCCATTGGACTGGGCCACCTGGGCTACGATCTCTACTGGCGGGGGAAGGGTGTCAACCCGATGGAGATTGTCGAGACCACGAGGGACCCGCTGTCCGGGCAGGCGCTCTGGTGGGGCACCCGAGCTAATTTGACCAAGGTGTGAGGTAGAAGATGAGTTCGCTTGGCCCGACGACTGGCATCAAGTACGGCATGGTCATCGACCTGGACAAGTGCACCGGCTGCGGAACCTGCTCAGTGGCCTGCCTGACCGAAAATAACGTTTACGTGCTCGAGGATGAAAGCGACAAGGTCCGGTCCATCACCTGGCTGAGGGTTTACCGGATAGAAAACGGGCAGCCTTACCCTCAAACCAAGATAGCTTACATCCCCCGGCCCTGTATGCATTGCGACAACCACCCGCCTTGCGTCTCGGTCTGTCCGCCCACGGCCACGACCAAGGACGAGGTCGGGGGTATCGTCAGTCAGATTCCGACCCGCTGCATCGGCTGCCGGTACTGTATCGCGGCCTGTCCCTATCACGCCCGTTATTTCAACTGGTTCGATCCCTGGCCGCTTTACAAGAAACACATCAAGCAAATGACCAACGCCTTCAATCCCGACGTGGCCCCCAGGATGCGCGGAGTGGTGGAAAAATGCACCTTTTGCCACCACCGGCTCATGGCGGCCAAGGAACGGACCTATGCCGAAGGGCGGAAGGAAATTCCGGAAGAATTTTACCAGACGGCCTGCACCCAGGCCTGTCCCTCCGGGGCCATAGCCTTCGGCGACTTGAATAATCCCAAGCACAAGGTGCACCGGCTTTTGGCCGAAAGGCAAAAGGACGCCTTTCGGCTCCTGGAGAAGCTGGGCACCCAGCCCAAGGTTTATTACCTGACCACCCAGAAATGGATTCGGGAAAAGGCTGATAATTATCTCGATGTGCCCAAGGGCACGGGCAACTAGCGAGGTTGGCTTATGGAAGCGGAACTGATTCCCCAGGGTTTGCAAAGAACCTCTTTCAGGAATTTTTGCCTGTGGCAGTTGCCGTGGCTGGCCCTTCTGACCTTCGGCGGCCTCGGGGCGCTCCTGTGTCTGGGCCTGGGTCTGAACCAGACGGCCATGAACGATTATTTCGCCTTCGGGGTGTGGATCGTCTTCGACCTGTCCGTGATCGCTCTGGGGGCCGGGGCCTTTTTCACCGGTTTCCTGACCTACATCGTGGGCAAGAAGGAGCTGAAATCCATCATCAACATGACGGTGATCATCGGGTTCATCTGCTACTCGGGGGCCGTGGCCATGCTGGGGGTGGACATCGGCCAGCCGCTGCGGGGGTGGTTCATTTTCTGGCACGCCAACGTTCATTCCATGCTGACCGAGGTGTCCTTCTGCATCACCTGTTACCTGATGGTCCTGACCATCGAGTTTCTGCCCAACATCCTGGAACAGCGCCAATTCAATAAAGTTCCGGAATTCCATTTCTTCGCCCACAACCTGCACGAGATCATGTTCCTGTTCGCGGCGGCCGGCGCCTTTTTGTCCTTTTTCCATCAAGGCTCGTTGGGCGGCATGTACGGGGTGATGTACGCCCGACCCTTCGCGGCCCGGGCCATGTTTTCCATCTGGCCGACCACTTTTCCGCTGTTCATCCTTTCGGCCATCGCTTCCGGGCCGTGTTTCACCCTGATCGTCGTCTGGCTGCTGGAGAAGATCGGGCGGAAGAAGCTGGTCAAGAACGAAGCCAAGCAGCTTTTGGCCAAGATTTCCGGAATAATGTTGGCCATTTACGTGGCGGCCAAGCTGGTGGACACCTATTTTTGGGTGACGGGTCCGGCCGGCGAGGCCGGTTTCAATCTAGGCGACTTTTATCGGGCCGGGCCGTACGGGGCCTGGACCCTTTTCCTCGAACTGGGTTTCCTGGGGGTCTTACCGGCGGTGCTTCTTAATATTCCGGCGGTGCGCAAGGCCGAAGGGGCCCTGATCCTGGCCTGCTTCCTCAATTGCGCCGGCATAGTCATGAACCGGTTCATCATGACCGTCGTGACCCTGGCCATTCCGGTGATGCCCTTCGAGAAGTTCCTGGGGTATCTGCCGACCTGGCAGGAATGGGCCATCGCCCTGGCCATTATCGGATACGGCGGCCTGGTGATCAGCCTGGCCTACCGCTACCTGCCGGTCTTTCCCCATGAGCGGGAACTCAACGAGGCGTCGAGGAGTTAATCTCGGGCGGGAGGCGGGGCCGCACCCGTCCTCCCGCCGGACGACCGGAGGTCCGGTTCCGCATCCGGGGCCTCCCGATCAGTCTCCGCGTCCGTGACTTCAAGGTTTCATACCATATTCTGATTTCCGGCAACCCCTTGGCGGTCGTCCGACCGACCAGGGCCGGACCCGCGACATTCAGCCATCCTAAACGATCCTTATATTCTACGTTTACCCGATAAGCATCCGGTAGGGGACGGGGCGGCCTCCGGCCCGGCGGCGGCCCGGGCGTGGCCTGTTCCTCAATCCGGGATGCAGTCCGCCGGTTTTCTTCCGGGACCGAACGCGGACCTTGCGGCTCCGTGATTTGGTTTTCCGGAGAATATCGGACGGGTCGAATCGTGCCGATTTTAATTGACAAGGGCGACGCGGCTGAGGTTAAAATATATCACTATTGATATAATATGATTAGACAATCTTTGTCCATAAATATAAAAAGACCAAGAGACTCCCTACGACAAGGTCCAGGCGGCATGACCTTGAAAAACTTGGTTATTCAGGCACAACCCTTAAAGGTCCCGATGGTTGATCCCGATGGGGCTCAACCAAACAGTTGAGGTCGCGGCTCGGAAAGGTCCCGATCAGGTGATGAACAAACATCCAAGGTTGAACAATTATAAAGGGAGGGATTATGGGCGCAAAAAAGGTGAAAGTAAAAATTAACGGCGTCTGGCGGCAGTTCATCGTTGATGCGGATCGGGTTCTACTCGATGCCCTGCGCCAGGACCTGCATCTGACGGGCGCCAAGCAATCCTGTGATCGGCAGGGTCAATGTGGGGCCTGCACGGTCATCGTCAATGGGAAAGCCGCGCGGTCCTGCCTGACCAAGGTGGTCAATCTGGACGGGGCGGAGGTGATCACCATCGAAGGCCTGGGCACCCCGGAGAATCCCCATCTCATCCAGGAAGCTTTTGTTTTGGCGGGAGCCGTGCAGTGCGGTTACTGCACTCCGGGCATGATCATGGCCGCCAAGGGTTTGCTTGATCGCAACCCCAACCCCACCGTCCAGGACATCAAGGAGGCCTTGCGCCACAACCTGTGCCGCTGCACCGGATATAACAAGATCGTCGAGGCGGTGCAGTTGGCCGGGAGCTTCCTGCGGGGCGAAGGGTCGCCGGATCAATTGCGGACAAAGCCCTCGTCCGAGCCGATCGGAGTATCCCACCTCCGGCCGTGGTCTTATCTCAAGGCGTGCGGCGCGGCCGAATTTTCGGCGGACATCATCGTGCCCGGGGCCTTGGAATTGGCCGTGGTCCGCAGTCCTCACTATAACGCCCTCATCAAAGGCATCGATACAACCATCGCGGAGCTGATGCCCGGCGTCGTCGGAGTGATGACGGCCAAGGACGTCAAGGGGACTAACTCAACCGGTGAAATGATGGCCGATCAGCCCCTTTTATGCGACAAGCATGCCGCCGTGCTGGGCGCTCCGATCGCCGTCGTCGCCGCCGAGACCAGGGAGCAGGCTTTGGCCGCGTCCGGGAAAGTGTTGATTGATTACGAAATTCAGCCGGCTTTCCTGAATCCGGCCGAGACCGTGGCCGACGATGCGCCCCAAATCCATGACGACCAACCCAACGTCTGTTACACCCGCCGGCAGGTCCGGGGTGACGCCGAAGAAGGTCTGAGGCCCTCGGCGGTCCGACTCGACCAACATTACTTCACCCAGATGGTCCACCAGGCGGCCGTCGAGCCCGAAGCGGCGGTGGCTTATCTGGAAGGAGACGGCGAAGAGGCCCAACTGATCGTCATCGGCCGCAGCATCACCATCCACCATCACGCCGAAGTGTTGCAGCAGGCCTTGGGCTGGGATAATATCCGGTACATCGAGGCCTTCTGCGGCGGCCAGTTCGGTATCAAGATAGACATAACCTCCGAGGGCCTGGCCGGGGCGGCGGCCCTGCATTTCAAACGGCCGGTCCGTTATATCCCCGGCCTGTATGAATCCTTTCTGATGACCACCAAGCGCCATCCCTTTTGGATGGACCTGCGTCTGGGCGCCGACCGGGACGGCAAATTGACCGCATTGGCTATCGATTTCATCGTTGATAATGGAGCTTACACCTCCATCGGACCGGTGGTCGTCGACCGGGCCCTGGAGATGCTCAGCGGCGGCTATTATTTCCCGTCGGTTTCGGCCACGTCCAAACTGGTTTACACCAATAACGCCTGGGGCGGCGCGGCTCGGGGCGCGGGCCCGCCGCAGGTCAACTTCGCCCTCGAGTCGGCCATGGATGAACTGGCCCTGGAATTGAACATGGACCCGTTGGAGTTCCGTTTGCTTAATGTCCTGAAGCCGGGCCAGCCCACATCCTCCGGCCAGATAGTCGAGGAATGGGCTTATGGCGCCTGCCTGGAACGGCTGCGTCCTATTTATGAGGCGGCCCGGAAGGTTGCGGCGGAGTATAACGGCGGTCCCATCCGTCGGGGCGTCGGGGTGGCCGGGGCCAGCTTCGGCGTCGGTTCGGCCGGAGACATTTCCAACGTGGCCGTGGAACTGGAGGACGACGGCTCCCTGACCATCTATGCCTCGGTGGCCGATCCGGGCGAGGGCAACGACGCCATGCTCACCCAAATCGCCGCTCACGTCATGGGCTGGCCCCGGGACAGGATCAATCTGGTGACGCGGGACACCGAACTGACTCCCAATTCAGGTGAATCGGCCGGCAGCCGACAGACCTATATGTCGGGCCGCGCTTTGGTCAAGGCCCTGGAAGACTTAAAGCAGGCGATGAAGGAAAGCGGGGCGCGGACCAGGGCGGACCTGGTCAAGGCTGAGAAGCCGGCCCGTTTCCTGGCCACCAACAAGGTCACCCTGACCGGCCTGGACGAGAATGGACAGGGTGATCCGTATGACTCCCGGGTCCACGGCGTCCAATTGGCCGAAGTCGAGGTTAACACCGAGACCGGGGAAGTGCGTATCGTCAAGATGACCGCCGTGGTCGATCCGGGGGTAATCTTGAATCCCCTGGCCGTGACCGGTCAGATTGAAGGCGGTATGGATATGGGCGCGGGCTGGGCTCTCCGGGAAGAATATGTCCTGGGCCAGACCAAGGATTGGCGGACTTACAAATTCCCGACCATGCAGACGTCCTTTGATATGGAAACCATCCTGCTTGAGTCGCCGCGCAAGAACGGTCCCTTGGGGGCCACCGGGGTAGGCGAGTTCACCTTGATGCCCACCGCCCCGGCCGTCAACAACGCTATTTTTAACGCGGTGGGGGTCCGCATCCGCGAACTGCCCGCCACACCGGACAAAATCCGCTCGTCCCTGGCCGGACTTCAAAGGGCCTGATCGAAAAAGACCGCACCCATGACGGAGACCGGACCTTCTTCAAATGCCGCCAAATGGGTGCGGTCCGCTTCCGGCAAGGATATTCCCCTCGACGCGGATGGTTTTCTGATCAACATTGACGATTGGGATGAGGAGGCAACCCGGGCCTTGGCCCAGGCCGACGGCGTGAAGGAATTGACCGAGGCTCAATGGGCCGTGATCCGTTTCTTGAGGGCCTTTTATCTGGACCAGGGCAAGGCCCCGTTGAACCACAAGCTCAAGGCCGGGACGGGCCTGAGCATGATGGAACTGGAAACGATGTTTCCCGGCGGAATAAAAAACACCGCCCCGCGGTGGGCCGGGCTGCCCAACTCGCGCGGGTGCAGGTAAATTTTCGTGACGGCGAGCCCCCTCATTTATTTGGACAATGCGGCGACCACGTTCCCCAAGCCGCGTGACATCCTGACGGAAATGGTCGAAATCTATGCGGAACGCGGGGTTTCGCCCGGGCGCGGCGGCTACGACCTGTCCGTCGAGGCCGACGAGCTGGTTTTCGAGGTGCGACGGCAAACGGCCCGGTTTTTTGGAAGCCGCCTGGCTGAGAAGGTCATTTTTGCCTCGAACGCCACGGACGCCCTGAACCTGGTGCTCCAGGGCTTGTTGGAATCCGGGGATCATGTGGTCAGTTCCCGGCTGGAACATAACTCGGTTCTGCGCCCGCTGCACCATCTGGTCCGGAAGGGCATGATCGATTTGGACCTCGTTTCGTTTGACGGTCAGGGTTTCATTGATCCGGACGAAGTGGCCCGAGCCATCAGGCCCCGGACCCGCTGCGTGGTCTTGACCCAAGCCTCGAATGTCCTGGGCACGATTCAGCCCGTGGCCGAAGTCGGGAGAATCTGTCAGGAGCGGGGGGCGCCCCTGATCGTGGATGCGGCCCAGAGCGCCGGAAACGTGCCGATGGATATGACGGCCTGGGGAATTTCCGCCGTGGCCTTTACGGGGCACAAATCCCTGATGGCCCCCGCAGGCATCGGCGGCCTGGTGCTCAGTCCCGACCTGGAGGTGCGCCCCACCCGTTTCGGCGGCACCGGCGTTGATTCCCTGAGTTTGGAACACACCTCGTCCTACCCCCATCGCCTCGAGGCCGGCACGATCAACCTGCTGGGCGTCATCGGGCTGGGCGCGGCTTTGCGGCGGCTCGAGCGCGAGGAGGTGCGAGATGCCTTTCGTCTCGAAATGGAACTGACAAGAAGATTACGCGACGGTCTGGCCGACATCGACCGGGTCCGTCTTTACGCCGCCGACCATTTGGACGACCGCCACTTGGCCTTGCTCACCTTTAACATCCACGACCTGGACCCTTCCATTGTCGGCGACATTCTTGACGGCGACTTCAATATCGCCTGCCGCGTCGGCCTCCATTGCGCGCCGCTGGTTCACGAGTCCCTGGGCACCAGCCCGCTCGGCGGCGTGCGTTTCAGTTTAGGGCCTTTCAATACCGAGGAACAGATCGACGCGGCTCTGGCCGCCGTCGCCCATATCGCCCGGTGGGCTTCCAGCGCCTGATCAATTCCTTTTCGGCGGGGGTTCCCGCGTCATCGGGCTGAATGACGCTCCCAGGCCAGGCATCCTTTCCGATACCAACTGGTTCAAACTCTTTTTATTTCAAGTGATTGCTTCGGTTCGTCCGCGACGAACCCCGTGATGACCTGGTAGTTTCTTTATTCTATGTATGAAGGCGATTCAGTATGACCCGCCAACGTAAAAACCCCTTCGGCCAAGGGCCGAAAGGGTTTTTTATGGCTTGATCTTGGTCGTCGTTTATTGGTGGGCCGGGCCGTCCTGCTTCAAATTAAACAGAGTTTTAACAAAGGCCACGGTCAGGCCCAGCCCGATGACGCTCAGGACCAAATAAAGCAGACCCATGAAGATCAGGCGTCCGATCTCCCAGTGCCAATCAAAGACGATTGGTAACATAACCTCTCCTTGCCCCTTCGGTTAATTCCGGCGAAATCGAATATAGACGTTCGCGCGGAGAGGTGTCAAGAAATTTCTCCAGGCGGATCACCCTTTTCGGTCATGTCCGCCCCCCACGGATTCATCGCGGTGCGATTCCCTGGCGGAAGATGGTGTCCCGGAGGAAATTCTGGTCGTCCTTGCGGGGATAATCCAGGGTGTAATGGAGTCCGCGGCTTTCCTTGCGGGACAGGGCGCTTTTGATGATCAAATCGGCCACGGTGGCGATGTTGCGCAGTTCGACCAAGTCGCTGGTAATGATGAAGTTCCAGTAGTATTCCTCGATTTCGTCATGGATGATCTGGATGCGCCGGCGGGCCCGGGTGATTCGGCTGGTGGACCGGACAATGCCCACGTAGTTCCACATCAGGCGGCGGATTTCGTCCCAGTTGTGGGAGACGACGATGGCTTCGTCGCTGTCCTCGGCCCCGCCCGGGTCCCAGTCCGGGACGTCGGGCCAGCGTTTTCCCCGGCGGAAGGCCACGTCGGCGGCGGCCTCGGCCGCAACCCGATGGGCCATGACCAGGGCCTCGAGCAGGGAATTGCTGGCCAGGCGGTTGGCGCCGTGCAGGCCGGTGCAGGCCACTTCCCCCAGGGCGTAAAGGTCCAGGATGTTGGTCCGCCCGGCCGAATCGGTCAGGATGCCGCCGCATTGATAATGGGCGGCCGGGACCACCGGTATGGGCTCCCTGGTGATATCGAGGCCCAGGCCGAGGCAGGTCTGGTGGATGTTCGGGAAGCGTTCCTTGATGAAATCGGGGGCGCGGTGGGTGATGTCCAGGAAGACGCAATCGTCACCGCTTTTTTTCAGTTCGGCGTCGATGGCCCGGGCCACCACGTCCCGGAAGGCCAGGTCTTTCATCTCGTGATAATCGACCATGAAGGCCCGGCCCCGGGCATCGATCAGGCGGCCGCCCTCGCCGCGGACGGCCTCGGAGATCAGGAAGTTTTTGATCTTGTGGTTATATAGGCAGGTGGGGTGGAACTGGACGAATTCCATGTTGGCCACGACCGCTCCGGCCCGGTAGGCCATGGCCACGCCGTCGCCGGTGGCGATATCCGGATTGCTGGTGTACAAATAGACCTTGCCCGAGCCGCCGGTGCAGAGGAGGACGACCTTGGCCAGGAAGGTCTTGACCTGACCGGTTTTCTTATCCAGGACGTAAGCCCCCCAACAGGATTCGTCGGACATGGTCGTGACCGCGCCCCGCCGGAAGAGTTTGAAGTGAGTGATCAGGTCGATGGCGATATGATTTTCCAAAAAGACGATATTCTCGTTTTCCTCGGCCCGATCCAGGAGAATCCTTTCGACCTCCCGGCCGGTCATGTCGTAGGCGTGGACGATCCGGCGCCGGGAATGTCCGCCTTCCCGGCCTAGTTTCAGGTGGTCGGCGTCATCGGCCTCGTGGTTGAACTCGACACCCAGGTCCACCAACTCCCTGATGCGGGCGGGGCCGTCGCTCACGATCATCCGGACCATGTCCTCGTGGCACAATCCGTCGCCCGAGGTCAGGGTGTCCTGGACGTGCAGCTCGATGGAGTCGTCATCCCCCAGGACCGAAGCGATTCCGCCCTGAGCCAGGTTGGTGTTGGTGTCAAAACGATCCTTTTTAGTGACGATATGAACGGTCCCCATCCTGGCCGCTTTCAAGGCGAAGGACAGGCCGGCGATACCGCTTCCGATAACTAAGAAATCACTGGTCCAGGCCACGGCCACCTCCATTTTTTTGATTATTCACCCGGCGGCGGGAAATAGCAACCATAAAGGTTTTCCGGCCCTGACCTCGAACGAGGGGGCCGCGGAGGGATTGAATTTCGAAGAGGGCGACGAGGGACCGGCGCGTGCCGGGCGAAATGTCTGTCCCGGCTTCCGACCCGGGGCGGGTTATGAATAAGCCCGGTTTTTTCTTGCCTTTGACGGCGGGGACTCTTTAATATTGGTGACGGGATCGGCAGCAGGCGTCGGTATCGTCAATTTTCCGTGATGGATCAAAGGAAAGGGGTTTGGTAATGGCCTGGAAAGCAATCGACGTTCACGCGCATTTTTCCACGCGCGAAGGCACAATGAGCATGATGAAATATTCCATCGGTCTCCAGAAATATTACTTGAAAAGGGAGGCGACCGAGGAAGAACTTCTGGCCATGTCCAAAAGCGACGAGGAGATGGCCGCCGACTTCATCAAGGCCGGAGTCAAGGGCATTTTGGTCGGCTGGGACACCGAAGCGGAAACGGGCGACCCGGCCATGAGCAACGATTACGTGGCCTCGATGGTCCGGCGGTTTCCCGAATCGTTCATCGGGGGATTCGGCTGTGTGGACCCTTGGAAAGGCAAAAGGGCCGTGGCCGAGGCGGAAAGGTGTGTCAAGGACTTAGGCTTGATCGGCATGAAATTTCAGAGTTCGGCCCAGGGTTTTTTCCCCAACGACCGCCGTTTTTACCCTTTATGGGAAAAATGCGCCGAGTTGGGCGCGCCCATCCAGCTCCATACCGGGACCACCGGCCTGGGGGCCGGCATGCCCGGCGGGGGCGGCATCAAGCTGAAATACACCCGCCCCATCCCTTATATCGACGACGTGGCCGCGGATTTTCCTGAATTGAAAATAATCTGCCTGCACCCGTCCTGGCCCTGGCAGGATGAGGCCATCGCCATGGCCATTCACAAACCCAACGTCTTTTTCGATCTTTCCGGCTGGTCGCCCAAGTATTTTCCAGAGGTTTTAAAAAAGGAGATCAGATCGCGCCTCAAGGACCGGGTCATGTTCGGGACCGACTACCCTTTGATGCCCTTCGACATGCTGTTCAAGGCCTGGGACGCGGAGCACTATGACCAAGAGAGCATGACCCGCATTTATTATAAAAACGTGATCAGGATTCTCGGTCTGGCCATTGATGAATCCGAGTTCAAGTAGCCGGGACCTGGGGCGGGGCCGGCCGTTCTCACGACCGGCTTTCAGATAGGTGCAAAGACGGATGACACAGGGTATAATCAAAAAGTCTTAGTAACCGTTCAGTGAACAGTGGCATTCTCCGGCTCTTTCTGCCTAGCCGACAGAATTGGATTCCTGCTTGCGCAGGAATGACGTCTATTTACTACCGTCATTCCCGCGCAAGCGGGAATCCAGGCCACCAATGACTGGTGGAGGACAAGTCTTATTACTGGACAAATTCAAAATAAAGAATTATACGATACCGCTTACCACGGTGTGGATGTTGATGTCAGTCTTTATAACCTCCTTTACTTGGTTTCCCTTTTTAGGTCTCGTGGAAGCCGCTGTTTAAAAATGGGCGGGTGCGTGGTGAAAGTACTTTTCCCGTCCCTGTCCCGGCCAACGCGGTCATGCCGCCGCCGTTCCATCGACTTTTCAGTAAAAAGTTGTGCATCCTTATAGTTAAGGAGATAAGCCGGTTATGGAAAAACCAAATGATTTCCTTACAATAGCTGATCCGACCCGTCCCAACCCGGGCCGGATTTACGACTATCTCTTAGGCGGCCACCATAATTTCGAGGTCGACCGGCAGGCGGCGCAGAAGGTGGTCGAGCTGGCTCCGTTCATGTCGAAGTCCGTGATGTTAATCAGATGGTTTCTCGGGGAAGCGACCCGGCGCCTGGTTGAGGAAGGATTCGGCAAATTCGTGGATTTTGCGTCCGGCCTGCCCACGATGGATCACATCCACGAAATAGTCCCGCTCGGGACGAAAGTCATTTATTCGGATATCGATCCGGTCACCGTGGAGTATGCTCAGGAGATTCTAGGCGACAATCCGAATGTCCGCTATGTGGAATGCGACGCGGGCAAGCCGGAAAAGCTCTTACAGTCCAAGATGGTCGAGGAGCTGTTTGGTCGGGAAAGAAAAGTGGTGATCGGTTTCAACGGGATAGCTTATTTTCTTTCCGACGAAACGCTCAAACACGCCGTGCGAACCTTGTATGAGTGGGCCAGTCCGGGTTCCAAGATGTTTGTCTGCGACGGCGACGCCGATCCAGCCAAAATGACGGACAAGATGAAGTCCATGTTCAATTTTTACGCGGCGATCGGTCAACCGATCTATGTCCGTACCAAGGAAAAATTCCTGGCCATGGCCGAACCCTGGCAAGTTGATGCGCCCGGAGCTCTCCTTTTGGATAAATGGATCGATCTGGGAAAGGTTTACACCGAAGAGGAGGCCATCGAGTACGGAGGTGGCGGCTTTTATGGTGTAATTCTTAAGAAATAGTCCAACCCGGGTGTCCCCGCATGGATGAGAGGAATGAAAATATTCCTGTTTCTCCGACGGTTTATCAGGCCTTGCTGAAAACCAAGCCGGAACTCGCCGATCAGATCAGACAAGTCATCTTAGCTCATGCCTTTGAAAACCGTTCAACCCTGCACCCTCGTCGGCTCAAAGAAATCATCGATGATGAGGCGGACCGGTTTTTCGATTTTTTAAGCGCCGGCGATATCACGGCGGCCAGGGAACACGGGCGGAAACGTCTGCGGGAAGGTCTGAATCTACAGACCATCTTAGTCCTGGGCGACCTCTTCCGGAACATCTGTTGGCAGGGAATGCCGGCCCAGAAGGCCGACCTTCTGCGATGCGGCCTGAAAGCGGTCGAATCGTACATGTCGTCTTACTTGAAGGGTTATCTGGAAGAGCAGGAAGCCAGCATTCTTAAGGATCAGGAAGAACTCCGCCGGGCCCTTTCCGCGGCCCTGGTCCGGCAGAGCCGTGAGCTGCATATCAAGAATCACGCCATAAACACTTCGATAAACGGAATCATGCTGACCGATCTCCAAGGCCGGGTGGCTTATGTCAATCCGGCTTTTTTAAACATTTGGGGTTTCGATCAGGCCGAAGAATTGATGGCGCAAAACATCAGGGACTTTTTGCAGGGCGACGAAGTCTGGGTCAGCATCCGCGAGCTGATCGAGCGCCAGGGGGGAGGATGGCGGCGGGAGCTTATCGCCCGGCGCCGCGACCGGGCTGGATTCCAGGTGGAGATATCGGCGTCCTTGATCAAGGACGCCGCCGGCCAACCCATCGGGGTGATGGTTTCCTGCATTGATATTACTGAAAGAAAGCAGGCCGAAGAGGAGCTGAAAAAGCTGGAGAAGCACCTTTTCCAGTCCCAAAAGATGGAAGCCGTGGGTACGCTGGCCAGCGGCATCGCCCACGACTTCAACAACATTTTGCAGGCCATTTCCGGTTACATCCAACTGGTCCTGACCAAGGGCCACCTTGATCATTTGAGCCAAAGATATCTCCTGGAAGCCAGTCTGGCCGTTGATCGGGCCTCGGACTTGATCCATCGTCTGCTGACCTTCAGCCGCAAGGTCAAGCCGGAGCTCAAACCGGTCGATCTTAACCAGGTGGTGGACCACGCCGTCAAGATGCTCGAGCGGGCCATTCCTAAAATGATCCGGATCGAGGTCCGGCTGACCGAGGAATTGGAACTGGTCAATGGGGACGACAACCAATTGGAACAGGTGGTCATGAACCTGGGCACCAATGCCCGGGACGCCATGCCCGAGGGCGGCCGCCTGATCTTTCACACCGGCAACGTGGTTCTAGACCGGGAATCCTGCAAAGACTATCCGGAAACGAAGCCTGGGGAATACGTCCTGCTGGAAGTGACCGATACCGGGTGCGGCATAGACGCCGAGACGGTCAAGCATATTTTCGAGCCTTTTTTCACCACCAAAAGCGTCGGGGAAGGGACCGGCCTGGGCTTGTCGACCGTTTACGGTATCGTCAAGGGCCACGGCGGCCATATATCCTGCGCCAGCGAAAAGGGGCGAGGAACGGTTTTTAAGATTTACTTGCCCGTGGTCCAGACTTACGACTACAAGGTGGTTGAGGAAAAAAGGGATTTCGAAGAGATTCGAGGGGGGACCGAGACGATTCTACTGGCCGATGACGAACGGGCCATCTTGGAAGTGGCCAGGGAGGCCCTGCAAGAATCCGGATATAATATTCTTCTGGCCGAGAACGGCGAACAGGTCCTGGATCTCTATCAGGCCAGGGGAGAGGAGATAGACCTGGTCATCCTCGACCTGAGCATGCCCGGGATGGGCGGCCAGAGGTGCCTCAAAGAGCTTTGCCGGATCAATCCCAAGGTCAAGGTCCTCATCGCCAGCGGTTATTCGGCCGACGGCCAGCAAAAATTGAGTCTGGACAACGGGGCCGTGGGCTTCATCCCCAAACCCTACCGGCTTAAGGACATGGTCCGCGCGGTCAGGGAAGTGCTCGACGCCGGTTAAGGGGAAAAGGGATCGAGGGCCTTAGGTTTCATACCAAGTCGCCTTCAAACAAAGTTTATCCGATTAGTATCAGGCCTGGAAGGGAAGTCCGCGGGGAGGTTTGAATCGTTTCAGGCCGCCCTCCCGCCGGTCGTCGCCATCCGTTACCATAATATTGTATAGTCAAAAACGTACATTGACATTTACATTGACATTTACATTTCCAAGGGATATAATTAGATCGAAAGAATCGGAACGGAGGAGGGCATGCCGCCGGAGCTGTCGGAAAAACAGAGAGGGTTTCTCGCGTATCTGGAGCAAGAGATTGATCGGCGGGGCGGAGCCCCCAGTCTGCGGCAAGCCGCGGCGGCCCTGGGGCTCAGCCATGCCGCCGTGGCCCAGTACTTTCAGGTTCTGGAAGAGAAGGGTTGTCTCAAGCGGGAGGGCCGGTACAGCCGGAAGGTCCACCTGCTCAACCGGCCGGACCGGGCGGAGGCGGGCCGGCGGTCGCGGGCGGTGCCCATTATCGGCCGCATCGCCGCGGGCCTGCCCATGTATGCCCAGCAGGAATGGGAGGGGACCCTGGTGGTGGACGCCTCGATTTATCGCGGACCGAATCTGTTCGCCCTGCGGGTCAGGGGCGATTCCATGTCCGGAGTGGGCGTCCTGGACGGGGACTTGGCCGTTTGCGAGCCGCGTCAGTACGCCAGGGACGGTGAGATCGTAGTGGCCCTGATCGGCGGCGAGGAAGCCACGGTCAAGCGTTTTTTTATCCGCGAGGACCGGATCGAGCTCCGTCCGGAAAATCCTGGTTATGAAGCGAAGTTTTACGGGTTGGGCGAAGTGCTGGTGCAGGGCAAGGTGATCGGGATTCATCGCGGTCCGGACCAGATGGACCGGTGGTGAGCGGGACGGGTGGTCATGAGCCGGCCGGTCACGGAGAGCCTTTCCCGTCAACCGCGGGCCCTTTCGGCGGACGCCGGCCGTCTGGGGGTGGGGACCGCCGGCTATTCGTACACCGAGTGGGCCGAGGCCGGTTTTTATCCGCCGGAGACCAAGCCCGGACAGATGCTGTCTCTGTACGCCCGGCGGTTTTCTTTCACCGAATTGAATTCGACCTGGTATCAGATGCCCCGGGCCGAGGCGGTTGAACGTCTGGTCCGGCAGGTCCCGCCGGGGTTTATGTTCAGTGCCAAGCTGACCCGCGGCCTGACCCACGAGATCGAAGCGGACCGGTGGGTCGACCAGGCGGAGGCTTATCGGCAAGGATTGGCGCCTCTGATCCAAACCGGGCGGCTGGCGGCGGTGCTGGCCCGGTTCCCCCGGTCTTTCGAGCGTTCGGTGACACACCGCCGTTATCTAGGGGCGCTCCTGGATGAACTGGCCGGCTTGCCGGTGGCGGTCGAGTTTGGTCATGAGTCCTGGGCCGTGGACCGGGTCTTGAGCGAACTGACCAGACGCCGGGTCGCTCTGGTGGCCGTGGACGGACCGGACCTGGCCGGGTTCTTCCCGGCCTTGGACGCGGTGACCAGTCCGGATTTTTTCTATGTCCGGTTTTACGGCCGCAACGCCAAGGGTTGGCGCACCGGCAACAAGCAGGCCCAGTCCGACTACAGTTACCGGGAAGAAGAACTGCGGGCCTGGATCGAGACCAAAATATTGAAAATGGCCGCTCAAGCCCGGACGGGCCTCGTCGTTTTCAATAATTATGCGCGGGCCCAGGCCCCGCGAAACGCCCTCCGGCTGATGGAGTTGCTCGATGAGTATGGTCTGGTCTGCGGTCAGGAACAACGAGCGGGCCATCATCCACCTCAACGTGGCTGATTTTGCCGTGGCCGTGGAGCGCCTGGTCGATGTCCGCCTGCGAGGGCGGCCGGTGGTCATCGCCGCTCCGGGGGCGGCTCGGGCCGCGGTGTATGACATGAGCGACGAAGCTTACCGGACCGGCGTGCGCAAGGGCATGGCCTTGCGGCGGGCCCAGCGCCTCTGCCGGGACCTCCGGGTCGTGCCGCCCCGCCCGGACCGTTATGAACGGGCCATGAGGTTTTTATGGGACCAGGCCCGCCCTTATTCGCCCTTGATCGAGGCCGGTTCGGGCGACGGCCACCTGTTCCTGGACCTGACCGGCACGGGCCGGCTGTTCGGTCCGCCGCCGGACGTGGCCTGGCGTCTGCGCCGCGGCATCCGGGCCGAGCTGGGGCTCGACCCGATCTGGTCGGCGGCCCCCAACAAACTGGTGGCCAAGACGGCCAGCCGGGTGGTCAAGCCCACGGGCGAGTACATTGTTGATCCGGGAGAGGAAGAAGACTTCCTGCGGCCCCTGCCCCTGGCCTTTTTACCCGGTCTGGAACGGGAAGACCTGATCTGTTTCAGGGATTTTCATATTTCCAAGGTGGAGCAGGCGGGCCGCTGGTCGCCGGAACAACTCGAAGCGGTTTTTGGCCGGCGCGGCCGCCATATTTACCGGACGGTCCGGGGCATCGATCAGTCTCCGGTTCTTGCGGCCGACGGGGAGACAGCCCGGGTGAGCGCGGAGCACGAATTCGGCGACGATACCAACGAAGCGGGTCTGGTCGAAGCCGTTCTTTACCGCTTGGCCGAGACGGCCGGGGCCGAGTTGCGCCGACGGGGACTGGCCGCCCGACGGGTCGGCCTCACTCTCGATTACACCGACGGCCGGCGGGTCGTCCGGCAGGCTTCCGACCGACGGGGCGGCACGGCCAGCGATTTTCGGCTGTTCGACCTGGCGAAAACGGCCCTGGCCCTGGCCTGGACCAGGCGGGTCCGCCTGCGCCGGCTGAAAATGGTGAGCGACCGGCTGACCTATCCCCCGAGCCAACTGGAACTTTTCCCCGAGGATGAACAAAAATCTCAGGCCGACGAGAACCTCCTGGCCGCCCTGGACCGGATTCGCCGCCGTTTCGGCCGAGACCTGATCCGGTGGGGCCGGACCCAGGCCGTCGAGGCGTGATGATCCCCCTGGTCGTCCGCTCTCATTATTCCTTGATGTGGGGGGCAAGTTCGGTGGAGGGTCTGGTCCGGGCCGCCCGCCGTCGTGGTTTCAATTATTTGGCCCTGACCGACACGGATAACCTTTACGGCCTCTGGCCGTTTCTGCGGTCCTGCCGCCGTAACGGCCTGACCCCGATTATCGGGGCCGAAGTGACCGACCGGGCAAGAAGACGCCGGGCGGTGGCCCTGGTCGAAAACAGTCAGGGTTACCGCCATCTCTGCCGCCTGCTCACCCGCCGCCATCAGGACCCCGCTTTCGACCTGGCAAGGGAGATGATCCGTCATGCCTCGGGCCTGAGCGTTCTGACCGCCGACCCGGAGTTGCTGGCCGCCTGGGCCGAGGCCGGCGTCGCCGCGGCCGCCGCCCTGCCTGTCCGGCCCGGCCAGATCAACCATAAAATCAGGCAAACCGCCAAACGTCTGGGCCGGCCGGCCGTGGCCGTGCCCGGCAGCTTCTTCTTGGACCCGGCCGATTATGAAGTTCACCGCGTCCTCAGGGCCATCGACCTGAATACCTCTCTGTCCCGCCTCCAGCCGTCCGACTTGGCCGGCCGGGAGGCCTGGCTGGCCGATTTGGAGGAATATCGACGCCGTTTCGAAATTTGGCCCGAAACCCTGACCGCTTCGCAGGTCCTGGCCGAGCGACTGACCTTCCGCGGTCCGGACAACCAAACGATCATGCCGCCCTGGTCGGACTCTCAAGGCCGGTCTCCGCAGGCCGTCCTCCGCCGGGAGGCCTACGAAGGGGCTTGCCGCCGTTACGGTCAAGACCTGTCCGAAGCGGTGGTCGAGCGCTTGGAGCATGAACTGGACCTGATCGAGCGGAAAGGCTTTTCGGCTTACTTCCTGGTGGTCCAGGACATCATCCGGCGCAGTCCCCGCATCTGCGGCCGGGGTTCGGGGGCGGCTTCCCTGGTCGCTTACTGCCTGGGAGTGACCAACGTCTGCCCCCTGAAGCACAACCTTTACTTCGAACGGTTTCTCAATCAGGACCGGATTGATCCGCCGGACATCGACGTGGACTTCGCCTGGGACGAGCGGGACGGGGTGATCGCATCGGTGTTGGAGCAATATGAGGGCCGGGCGGCCATGGTGGCCAACCACGTCCTTTTTCAAGGCCGCATGGCCATTCGGGAGACGGCCAAGGTCTTCGGCCTGCCCGAAGACGAAATCAAACAGTTCACCAAGAATCTGCCCTGGCTGCGGCAGCCCCGGGAACCCCAGACCGGGATGGAGCCCAGGCGGGAAGCCTTGCCGGACGGGGCTTTATTGGACTACCCCGAACCTTGGCCGGAAGTTCTCCGTCTGGCCCAGCGCCTGGTCGGCGCGCCCCGGTATCTCTCGGTCCATTCCGGCGGGGTGATCATCACGCCCGAGCCTTTGGACCATTACGTTCCGGTCGAGCGGGCCCCCAAAGGCGTGCCGATCGTTCAGTGGGAAAAGGACGGCGTGGAAGACGCCGGTCTGGTCAAGATCGATCTCCTGGGCAACCGCAGCCTGGGGGTCATCCGCGACGCTGTGGCCAATATCCGGGCCAACGGCTTGGCCTTTGACGAAGGCCGCTGGGAGCCGGAAGACGACCCCGCCACCGGGACCGCCGTGGCCCAGGGCCGGACCATGGGCTGTTTTTATATCGAGAGCCCGGCCATGCGCCTGCTTCAGAAAAAGGCCGGCCAGGGCGATTTCAATCACCTGGTCATCCACAGCAGCATCATCCGGCCGGCGGCCAACGACTACATCCAGGAATACCTGCGGCGTCTGCAAGGGGGGGACTGGCGGCCGATTCATCCCCTCCTCGAGGATGTCCTGGACGAGACCTTCGGCATCATGGTCTACCAGGAAGACGTGTCCAAGGCGGCCATGGCCCTGGCCGGGTTCTCCCACGCCGAAGCGGACGGCCTGCGCAAGGTTATGTCCAGGAAGGACAAGGCCATGGCCCTGCGCGACTACCGGGAGCGTTTCCGCCGGGGGGCCTTGGCCCGCGACGTGGCCCCGGAACAGATCGCCGCCGTCTGGGACATGATCATGAGCTTCAGCGGGTACTCCTTCTGCAAGCCTCACAGCGCCAGCTACGCCAAAGTCTCCTTCCAGGCGGCTTACCTCAAGGTTCATTATCCGGCCGAGTTTATGGCCGCGGTCATCAGCAACCAGGGCGGCTTTTACAGCACCTTCGCCTACGTCTCCGAAGCCCGGCGTCTGGGGTTGACTATTCTGCCCCCGGACGTCAACCGGAGCGAGAGAGCTTGGACCGGCGGCGGCCGGGAAGTGCGGGTCGGTCTTCAGGCCGTCAAGGGTTTAAGCCGGGAGACCCAGGACCGGATCGTGGGCCGGCGGCGAAAACGTTGTTTCGCCGACTTCGACGATTTTCAAGCCCGGGTCAATCCCGACGAGGCCGAAGCGCGGGCCTTGATCAAGGCCGGGGCTTTCGACAGTTTGGCCCCGGAACAGGACCATGCCCTTTTCTTTTGGGACCTGGCCCGGAGCAGGCACAAAAAGGCGCGGGTCGGCGGCCGGACCCTTAATCTTTTTCCCGGCTCGGCCGGGGAGTCGCGTCCGGATATTCCTCCCGGGGAGGAGATCGAGCGGCTGCGCGGCCAATTCGAAGTGCTCGGCTTTCTGGTTGACCGCCACCCCATGGTTTTGTTCGCCGGGCGTTTGCCGGAAACGATCATCAAGGCCCGGGATTTGCCCGACTATGTCGGCCGGCGGGTGGACCTGGCCGGCTGGCTGATCACCGGCAAGACGGTCTTGACCAGGACGGAAGAGCCCATGCAGTTTTTGACCTTCGAGGACGAGACGGACCTGGTCGAGACGACCTTCTTTCCGGAAGCTTACCGCCGTTTCTGTTATATGCTGGACTGGGGCCGGCCCTACCTCCTGAGAGGCCTGGTTGAAGAAAACTTCGACGCCGTCACTTTAACCGTTGACCGGGTTGCACTATGTAAACGATAAATAGATTAATATTATAATTTGGTGATTGGAAGGCCATCCTGGAATCGGAAGGAGACACAACTCTGACTTAAGTTTGGCGGAGGTTTGGGGTGCGAAAATGAATCGAAGGAAATTCCTCAAAATTTCGGCCCTAACCGCCGGCGGGTTAGCCATGGGGGGAGGTGCATTTTATGCAATAACCAGAGACGCGGATATCCTCGATGATCACTTTAAAGGGACCGAAAAGGTCCTGGTGACCCGCTTTGGCCCAGACAAGGCCGGCGGTCTGGTGAAGGAAATTCGACAGGAGTATGCGGCTCTGACTCCCGAGGCTCCTTACCTTGGCGGTGAAGAAAACATGTTCAGCGAATGGCTGACCTACGGCGTCTATTACTTGGCCGTGTATCGGGTCCTCAAGGCGGAAGGACAGAAGGTCGAAGAAGCGGGCAGGGTTATTTTCGATATTTTCCAGGCGATGGCGGATTATCCGAAGTGGTTGCTTCGTCTGGTTGGACGCCTCAAATACAACGAAAAGTACGTAAGTCGGCTGAAAGAGGCGGTGGCCAAAACTCAAGAACGTCGCTATTCCGGCGACTGGGTAGCTACGTTTATCGAAGGCGACGGGGAAGAATTCGACTATGGTCTGGACATCACGGAGTGCGGGATTTGCAAGTTCTATCGGGCCCAAGGCGCGGCCGAGTTAGCCCCGTATCTGTGTTTAAGCGACTATGTTGTCAGCGACGCCTTTGACCGGGGACTGGTGCGATACAAGACCCTGGCTGAAGGGGCTGGAACATGCGATTTCCGATACAAGAAAGGGCGGGAGACTTTCGTGAATCCGCTTAGGGAAGGCTGGCCGCCCAAGTTTCTTAACGCCGGAGCATAACCGTCAAGATTGATGGCCGGTGACGTATGTCTAATATTCTTAAAAATAAAAGGGGACAGCTCCTGTTTTTAAACCGGATAGGGCCGCGATAAACCGCGAAGGAGAAAAACCATTTGTCCCCTATTAATATCAAATTCGACTTATATAAAAGTTTGATATAAAATACGAAAAAACCTTTCCGGACTGAAAAACGGGCCTGAAGTTTTGGGCGATGATTAATTAATTAAAACAGCTAATTGTGCGCATCAAAAGCATGATCGCTTTTTTCTCTTGGCTTAACTCTTGTTAAATCGCGGTTGACGGGGAATTTTTAGGAATTACAGTAAATGGATAGAGGAGGTTGGGACAATGATCGATACTCAACTGCTTATGGATGATGTGAAATTGGCTAAGGAACTGCTCCAGAACGCAGAGGAAAACAAGGGGAGACTCAGCCATCAGGACATCGTGTTTGGTCTTCGAAATCTTCTTAAAATGAAATACTATCCCGTGGCGGTGAAGTTCTTTTTTAAAGAAGACGAACTGGCGGATTTCAAGTCCAACGCGGATTACAAGGTGGCTTTGCGGCCTTACACTTTTTGCCACTATGTGGCGGCATCAAGACAACGGGGCGATATCCTGCTTGGAACCGCGGACAAGCTGGGGTGCTCGAACGCCAAATATGTGTTCGGCTGGAAAGAGCTGGATGATGCGGAAATCAAGAGCCATTTGAAGTACACCAAAAGCTTGGAGCAGGCGGAAAGATTTGTAAAGACCAAGAAGCGACTGCCGCCGGGTTTGCTGGCCTTCGCCACGGCCCCGCTTCACGGCTCCCCTTACCAACCAGACCTCATTCACGGGATGTGCGACCCGCTCCAGGCGTATCATTTGGCAAATGATTGGTGCGCGGCCCATGACACCCACCCCTTTGAAATGGTCATGACCATGAATTCATCGATATGTCATGGCTGTGTCCAGTGTTATGTCACCGGGAAACCGAACGTGACGATGATGTGCAGCAGCAGCAAGACCGCGGGGAAGACGGAACAGGGGGAGATGAACTATATCTGGCCCTATGAGCAGTTTGAGCCGACCTTCCACTGGACCCTGGAGCGGGTCGTTCGGGATGGAGGCGCTTCCTTCCCTCGAACCGGGGAAACCTATCCCGGCTTTGATATTTGCAAATTGTGTTCCTTCTTGGTTTTCAAAAAGCCAAAGGAAGCGGAGTAAGAGCCATCCCCGAAAGCAGGGGGCTGTTTCATAATTAAAGAGACTGCTTCGTCATCCAGTTGCAGGGGTATTCCTCGCAATGACGTAGCCATAAACTTTGTTTAAAGACAACTTGGTATAAAAATTCAAAATAGGCAATTCTTTCACAGGCTCTCCAGTTTGTTACCGCTGGCTCCCAAGCTCCAGCTTGGGAGCCTTCCAGCTTGGGAGCCTATTCTTGGAGCCCCCCTTCCGAGCCTTGATGACTTACATGACGAAGCAGGCCGAGCGCCCCACAAGCCTGCCTGTGGCATGTCCGGCTGTACGGGCTGCGGGAGGCCAGGGCTGTCCCTGATTTTCAATCTTCAAACACTTAAAAAGGGATCGTGATGGCAGAGATGTCCACTTGGGTACTCTTTTACCCTTGGGGTGAAATTATGTCTTGACGTTCACCTTAGATGTGATATTTTTAACCTTAAGGGTGAAGATAAATGAGAAGATGCTGAGGCGGTTTGGATGGACCTGGAGTTTCGGACGAGAAAGCTTCGGAAGCAGTATGAGGACCATCGGAAAGCTAAAGAAGCCTATGGGAAGAAGGTGGCCCGGCGTTACATCGCGCGGGTGAACATTATCAAACAGGTTCGGGATATAGAAGAATTGCGGAGACTGCCCGCATTGCGCTGTCATCAGTTGACGGGCGACCGCCAGGGACAGTGGGCCCTGACCTTGAGTGGACAATATCGGTTGATCTTTTCCCTCCAAGGTCCGCAACTGGAAATTGCCCGCATCGAAAAGGTGAGCAAGCACTATGATAACTAACCAAGCGATTCATTCCAACCTGGCGATTCCTCCGGGCGAATACCTGGAGGAGGTGCTGGACGACCTGGGCATGACCAAGAACGAACTGGCCCGGCGCATGGGCCGCCCGGCTTCCAAGCTGAGTCCGATTTTCAAGGGCGAAAAAGCGATCACCCCGGACACGGCTCTACAATTGGAGAGGGTGGTCGGCGTGCCGGCCCATATCTGGATCGGGCTGGAATCGGAATATCGCCTCACCTTGGCGCGTCAAGCGGAGACCAAGCCCCAGGAACAAGTGCCAGCGGAAACGGCCCTGGTCAAGAAATTCTGCTACCACGAGCTGGTGCAAGCCGGGGAAGTAAAAAAGCACAGCCACGCCAAGAAAAAGGTGTCGGAACTGCGGTCGTTTTTCGGTGTCATGTCGCTGGAGAGCGTATTGGCGCTGCCGCGCTACCAGGCGGCCTTTCGTTACGGGAAGGCGGGCCAAAGGTCGCCGGAAGCGGTGGCGGCCTGGTTGCGGCTGGGCGAACGCCGAGCCCAGCGCCTGTATTGCGCGCCTTTTAACGAAAACCGGCTTCGGACGTCGCTTGATGAATTACGGGCCATGACGCTTCAGCCCCCCGAAAATTTTCAAAAAGATTTGCAAGCCAAATTGGCTGCTGGCGGGGTGGCCCTGATTATCTGTCCCCATTTCCCCAAGACCAAGGCCCACGGGGCCACCTTCCGGCTGGGGCGGGACAAGGCCGTGCTGATGATCACCATACGCGGCAAGTGGGCGGATATTTTTTGGTTCAGCCTTTTTCACGAGATCGGCCATATTTTGCTGCATAAGCGGCAGGCGGTCATTTTGGAGGACGATTCAAATGACCACCGGGAGAAAGAGGCCGACGCGTTTGCGGCCAATGCGTTGATTCCTCCGGAGGCGTATAAACAGTTTGTGGAACGCGGCCGGTTTTACCCCGGGGACATAAAGTCCTTGGCCCAAGCGGCGGGGATTCACCCGGGCATCGTGGTGGGGCGGCTCCAGCACGAAAAATTATTGCCGCCGCAATATGGGAATGACCTGCGGGAAAGGTATGAATGGGCGGGATCTTAATAGCGGATGTCCCACAGCAGAGCTGTGGGGCACCAGGCATTTAATTTAAACAAATGGTGTTAGTAGTCACTAACTTAAAATTGTTAACTATTTGATTTAACCTTAATTTCATCAATTATAGGCTTCTGGAAATGTGAACTTCCGTTAAAAATGACTGACAAAAAAACAAAAAGGCAATCGGACCTCATCTGTATATGGTGCGGAAAAAGCACTACTGGCTCCAAAGCTGTTGATTCGGAAGAGCACATTTTTCCAGAAAGTATTGGCGGTAAAGATACACTTCCTATTGGAGATGTGTGTAGGGAGTGCCCTAACAAATTATCAAAACTGGACAAGGTACTCAGATATGGCCATCCTGCTATGATGCTGGCTTACCAAAAGGATCCAAGCATAAAAGGTAAGAAAACTAGCAAAAAAAGCGTCAAGCAAAGAAGGCAAGAAGAAAAGTTTTTAATAAGAGGACAGGACGGAAAAGCCACTGTTAAAACGGATTATGAAACGACAAAAACTACTTTCACTGACATTAGCTATGACTTTCAAGATGATTTCTCTCGTGCAATCCACAAGTGCATAGCAAACGTAATCTGTTCTGAGCACGGTTCTAAATATGTAAGAGAGAATTACAATGAATTGATTGATTTCGTAAAAAACGGGATTAATCCGTATGCTTGGTCATATGTTGTTTCATTTGCAAATCCTTTTAAGAATTTGTTTTGTGAGCCGAAATGCATAAAACTCGGCTATATGTCCATTGTGGGTATCAAGGGAGACCTACTCGTTATAATCTGTTTCATTCACACGTCAGGAATTTGGGTAGCTACCGCAAAACCAAATTATCTTAACAAAAACATCATCGAAGCTATATCTGAAAGTATCCTTAAAAAAACACCGTTTGTGAAAAAAATTCAGGAGCAAGATTATGACATTGAGAAACTCTATGGCATGAAATGGGTGAAAGACAGAGAGTACATCGGTCAATTAAAGTTTCTTTGGGTGAAGAAACAAGTCAATGGAAAACCTAATCCAGAAGATGCATTTTATCTACTCACGAAATGCAAGCTCTGTGGTCAGGTCAATCCGACTGGCATAATGGTATCGAAAGAAATTTTGTTTGGTGAGGACCAAGTGCCAATGGTTGCCATTATTAATAGTAGTTTTATGGAAATGGGTCCCCTTAACGTTGAATATAAGGCCGAAGACAAATGTCTCCGATTTGTTCGTATGCCCAAAAACAATTGGAATCGTTATTCAATTTCTGATCTGCATAAAAAGGGATTAACTATTGAAAAATGGAAATCTGAGAGTCTACAACAATATATTGATACTCAAGGAATTGAGATCCCCCAAGAAAAGGATATTAGAAAATGGAATATTAGCAATTGTTCTATCCAGTGCTTAAATTGTGGAAATATTATCACTTATAGTGCCGAAGATTGCTTTTTGTGAGTGTAAAAGTCTTGAGCTTCCTGGTAAGGTCCCGGTACTTGAAACCTGACAGTCGTCCCATCTTAACGACTCACCAACAGCGGGTAGTCAAACCTCTCCGCCACCGGAGAAAGTGCCGGCGGTGCGTCTCGTTCGGAGCGGGCTTCCAACAGCTTGCGGGCCACATCCCGAGCTATCTCTATGGTTTCCGCCACGGTTCGCCCCTGGGCAACCAGGCCTTGAAGATCGTCGGAGGTGGCCAGATAATAACCCTCCGGAAGTCTCTCGATGTGAATGGTAACCATCAGTTCCATATTTTTACTCCCATGGAATAATCAATATCAGGCCGGGATACTTGATAATTATTTATGATACCGGAAAGCGATCAAACGGTAAAGGCTTAGGCCCATCATATTGCCGCTGGCTCCCAAGCTCCAGCTTGGGAGCCTTTTCTTGGAAGCTCCCGCTTCCACCGCCTTTATTACTTCCATGACGAAGCAGGAGCTTCGAAGACCGGGTGCCCAAAATAGAAAGGCTTTGAAAGCATTGCCCTTTTGCATTGTTTAGAAATATAACTATTTGAATTCACTGTCAATGACTTTGTATTTTTTTATTTCTTTCAAAGTATTTCCGCCTGAAAACGCCTTGCCCGGCAGGCTCTGCCTACCCATTTCGATGTTCGGTCCCCGGCCACCCTGTTTTGCTCCCATCGATTCATAAACTATCTATGGACCAAGATACAAGGGGCGAACCTCGTGTTCGCCCGATCTTCTTACGCCCCGAGGGCGAAGACAAGCTTCGCTCCTACATTCCCCACCCGTCAGCCCGCCGTAGGGGCACGTGGCAACGTGCCCCTACATTATGATGGTTCTCGTTTCCAGGCTTGGCCTGCTCTGGTCGGGGTCGGCGTGCCGTGCCCTTACGATCTCCGATGCTTTTACCAAACCGGCGACAGGGCACCAATTCTTTCACAGTCTCTGGAGTTTGGGCGCCAGCCTGAACGGCAAAGGCTTAGGTAGACAATCTTTTTAGTTTCGGCTCAGTTCCGGGCCCGGTCCAGGGTGCGGTAGCCGATGGCTTCGCTGAGGTGGTGGACGGCGATGGCCTCCGCGCCTTCGAGGTCGGCGATGGTGCGGGCCAGCTTGATGATCCGGGTGTAGGCCCGGGCGGACAGGCCCAGGCGCTGCATGGCCGTTTCCAGGAGCTTTTGGCTGTTTTCTTCCAAGGGGCAGAACCGGCGGAGGTGCTTGTTCTGCATCTGGGCGTTGGTGAAGAGGCCGGACGAAGCCAGGCGGGCCGTCTGGCGTTTTCGGGCCGCCTTGACCCTGTCCCGGATAATCTGGGAAGATTCGCCGCTGGTTTCGGTGCCCAACTCCTTGTATTTGACGGCCGGGACGTCGATATGGAGGTCGATCCGGTCCAGGAGGGGTCCGGAGACATGGGCCCGGTACCTTTGGATTTGGGCCGGGGTGCAGGTGCATTCCCGGACCAGGTCGCCGTGATAGCCGCAGGGGCAGGGGTTCATGGCGGCCACCAGCATGAACCGGGCCGGAAAGGTCAGGGACATGGCGGCCCGGGCCACGGTGACCCGTCCGTCCTCGAGGGGCTGGCGCATGACTTCCAGGACGTTTTTCTTGAATTCGGGCAGTTCGTCGAGAAAGAGGACGCCGTGGTGGGCCAGGGAGACTTCGCCGGGCCGGGGCAGGGCCCCGCCGCCGATCAGTCCGGCGTCGGAAATGGTGTGGTGGGGGGCGCGGAAGGGTCTGGTGGTGATCAGGGCCCGTTCCGGGGGGACCGCTCCCACGGCGCTGTATATCCGGGTGGTTTCGAGGGCCTCGTCGAAATTGAGGGGGGGCAGGATGGAGGGGAGCCGCTGGGCCAGCATGGTTTTGCCCGAACCGGGCGGGCCGATCATGATCAGGTTGTGACCGCCGGCGGCGGCCACTTCGAGGGCCCTTTTGGCGTGTTCCTGACCGCGGACGTCGTGCAGGTCGGGCAAGGTTATATCGGTTTCGTTGAAGACCGCGTCCAGGTCGACGGTCAAGGGCGTCAGTTCGCCGTCGCCGCTTAGGAATTCGATTACGGACGGCAGATGGGCGGCGGGCAGGACCTGGATGTCCTGGACCACCGCGGCTTCCGGGGCGTTTTCGGCGGGCAGGATTATGCCGGTCAGCCCGGCTTGTTTGGCGGCCATGGCCAAGGACAAAGCCCCGTGGATGGGCCGCAGGCGGCCGTCCAGGGACATTTCGCCCACCAGCAGATATCGGGACAGCCGTTCCGGTTCTAAAAGGCCCTGGGCGGCCATCAGCCCGACGGCCATGGGCAGATCAAATCCGGCCCCGGATTTTTTCACGTCGGCCGGGGCCAGATTGACGGTGACCCGCTCCCTGGGGAAGGCGTAGCCGCAATTTTTCAGGGCCGACTTGACCCGGTCCTTGCTTTCCCGGACGGCCCCTTCGGGCAAGCCCACGGTGGCGAAATAAGGGAGGCCCCGGGCCAGGTCCACCTGGACCTCGACCACGTACCCCTCGATACCCAATAAGGCTCCGCTGAATACTTGAGATAACAATTAAGAACGCCCCCGAAAAAATGGCCCGCCAGGGTTGAAACCCGAGCGAAAATGATTATCCATATATACCAAATCGGCCGAAAAATTGGCAAGGAGGAGTTTCGCGCTGATTTTATAATAATCTGAACCGATTCCTCAAGAGTTCCAGCCGAGCGCTCTTTACAAAAGCATAACCTTATGTTAAAAGTTCCTTTTTTAAAATATTTAGGGACTAGGCGCTTGAACCCGGGAGGATATTAGTCAAGCTTTCATGATTGAAGTCGAACGAGTTTCCAAATACTTCGGGCCGATACCGGCCGTGCGCGAGGTGACCTTCCGGGTCAACCCCGGCGAAATCCTGGGCTTCCTGGGACCGAACGGGGCGGGCAAGACCACGACCATGCGTATTCTGACCGGGTTCTACCCGCCCACCGGCGGCTCGGTCCGGGTGGCCGGGCTGGACGTTTTTGAAAATTCACTGGCCGTCCGCAAAAAGATCGGCTACCTGCCGGAAAACGTCCCTTTGTATGGTGAAATGACGGTCAGGGATTTTCTTTTTTTCGCGGCCGATATCAAGGGAGTGGGGAAAGCCAAAAGAAATGAAGACGTGGGCCGGGTCATGGAAGTCTGCCGGATCGAGGCCGTGGCCGGCCGTTACATTAAAAAGCTGTCCAAGGGTTTTCGCCAGCGGGTCGGCCTGGCCCAAGCCTTGGTCGGCGATCCTGAAGTCCTGATTCTGGACGAACCGACCATCGGCCTGGACCCCAGGCAGATCAATGAAATCAGGAGTCTGATCAGGAGTTTCGCCGGGGAAAAAACCGTTATTCTGTCCACCCACATTCTGCCCGAGGCCTCCATGACCTGCCAGCGGGTGGTGATCATCAACCAGGGGGTGGTCGTGGCGGAAGACACCCCCGAGAACCTCGGCGCCCGATTGAGCGGGGGCCGCAGGATCAAGGCGAGGATCGAAGGTCCGGCCGACCAGGTTTTGGCCGCCTTGAAGCGACTTTCCGGGGTGCGGGCGGTAACCTCGGGCGACGGGGCCGGGAGTTATCTTCTGGAGGTTGAAGAAGAAATCCGGCCGCAACTGGCCGCGGCCGTGTGCAAGTCCGGGTGGGACCTTTATGAAATGGTCCAGGTTTCGGCCACCTTGGAAGACGTGTTTTTGAATTTGGTGACCGAGGAGAAGACCGAGGTCCAGGATCATGCGTAATTTTTGGACCATCTTCAAGAGGGAGCTCCGGGTTTATTTCACTTCGCCCATCGCTTACGCCATCATGGTGATTTTCCTGGTGGCGGCCGGATATTTTTTTTACAACAGCCTGGCCTATTACTCCCTGCTCAGTTTCCAGGCCATGCGCAACCCTTACCTTGAAAACCTCAACCTGGTGGACATGGTTCTCAGCCCGCTGTTCGGAAACATCAGCGTGGTCATGCTTTTGATGGTCCCGGTGCTGACCATGAGGCTTTGGTCCGAGGAAAAGAAGAGCGGGACCCTGGAACTGCTTTTCAGTTATCCGGTTCGGGACATCGAGGTTTTGCTGGGTAAATATTGCGCCGCCTTGGCCGTGTTCATGATCATGGTCGGTTTGACCGGATTTTATCAGTTGGTCCTCTGGGCCTTGGGACAAAGCGCCCCCGGAGTGGCGTTGTCGGGATACTTGGGGATGCTGCTTTTGGGGGCCGCCTTCATCGCCCTGGGCGTTTTCGTTTCTTCCTTGACTGAAAATCAGATCGTGGCCGCGGCCGTGAGTTTCGGCGTCCTGCTTCTTTTCTGGGTCATCGGCTGGTCGGCTTCGACGGTGGAGGCCCCCTTGGGCCGGGTCTTTGAATATCTTTCCCTGGTCAAACACCTGGTCAACTTCGCCAAGGGGGTCATTGACACGGCCGACGTGGTCTATTACCTGGTCATGATTTTTTTCTTCCTGTTTCTGACCATGCGCAGCCTGGAGTCCAAGCGGTGGAGGGGTTAGGGTGAAGAACTTCAGCCGGCGTCTCGGCCTGGCCGGTCTCATCCTGGCGCTGCTGGGAGGAATGGGGTACGCCCTGGCTCCCCAATTCAAGGGATTCCACGTCATTCCCTGGGTCCTGGCCGCTCCCTGTCTGGCCCTTTACGCCGTTTACAACCTGGAGGATGTCCGGAAGTTCCTGGCCGGCCGTTCGGTTCGTTATGGCGCGGGATCGGCCTTGTCCGTGGTGCTGGTCCTGGGCATTCTGATCATCGTCTCGGCCATGACGGCCAAAAACAGCGTCCGCTATGATCTGACCCAGGACCAGCGTCACAGTCTGGCCCCCCAGACCCTTAAAGTTTTGGAAGGATTGCCGGTTAAGGTCAAGATCACCGGATTTTTTCAAGGTGAGGGCGGGTTCCAGGTCCGGGGGCGGGACCTGTTGGACCAGTACGCCCATGCCGCCTCCAAGTTCGAGTACGAGATCGTCGATCCCGACCGTTATCCGGCCCGGGCCAAGGCGGCCGGGATCACCCGTTACGACACCGTGGTGGTGGAAGCAGTCGGCCGGAGCGAAAAGATCAATAATTTGTCGGAGGAGCGGCTGACCAACGCCCTGGTCAGGCTGACGCGGCCGGGGAAAAAGGTGGTCTATTTTCTGACCGGGCATGGTGAAAAGGACGGGGCCTCCAGCCAAAAAGACGGTTACAGCACGGTCAAGACCGCCCTGGAGGACCAGAACTACGAAGTTAAAAGCTTACTGCTGATGCAGACCGGGGAGGCGCCCGAGGACGCGGCGGCCCTGATCGTGGCCGGACCGCAAAAGGCCTTGTTTGCCGAAGAAATCGCCGCCCTCGACCGGTATCTCCGTCGAGGCGGCCAGGTTCTTTTTTTGATCGACCCGGAAACCGCCCCGGAACTGGCCGAGTACCTGACCGGACTCGGGGTCAAGTTGGGCCAGGACATCATCGTGGACAAAATAAGCCGCCTCTATGGCGCGGACTATCTGATCCCCTTGGTCACCAAATACACCCAACATCCGGCGACCAAGGATTTCAATCTGGCCTCATTTTTTCCGGTGGCCAGGTCGGTTTCGGCGGCGGAAAAACAGAGCAAGGGCGTGAGCGTCGTGCCTCTGGCTGAAACAAGCGACCAGTCCTGGGCCGAAACCGATTTGAATCGACTCAAGCAAGGCCAGGCCCAATTTGTCCAGGGCCAGGACCTCAAGGGACCGCTCCCAGTGGCCGTGGTCGGCACGATTAGCCTGGAAGACAAGGAAACACAGGCGAACGAAACCCCTCGGCCGGAGGACCTGGAGAGGCGGAAGAAGGAAGGCCGGTTCATCGTCTTCGGCGATTCCGATTTTGCCGCCAACGCTTATTTCCATCTCCAGGGCAACGGCGATTTGTTTTTGAACGCGGTGAGCTGGCTGGCCGAGGAAGCCGATCTGGCGGCCATTCGGCCTAAGGAGACCAAGGCCCAACCCTTGATGCTGTCCGCGCTCCAGGCCCGATTGATTTTTTGGTTCCCGGTGGTCGTTTTGCCTTTGGCCGTTCTGATGATCGGGGTCCTGGTGTTGACCCGTCGGAGCCGGGAGGAATGAAGCCGCGTCAACTGCTGATCTACCTGGTGATATTTCTGGCGGTGGGTCTTTTTTACTATTTTTTTGAAATCCGCCTGGAAAAGAAGGAAGCGCAGTTAAAGGAAGCCCAGACCAAAATTTACAATCTTTCCCCGGATCGGGTCACGGCTATCAAGTGGCGGAACGGGGGGGAGCAGTTTCGTTTGGTCAGGCCGGCCCCGGATGAATGGCGTCTGGTGGAGCCGATCCAGACGCCGGCCGACCGGTGGGTGGTCGAGGGGATGCTTGACGCGGTTTTAAAAGGAGAAAAGGACCGGGTCTTTGACGAACCGGTGGAAAACATGGCCGAGTTCGGCCTGGACCGGCCGGAGATCGCCTTGACCTTGATGTCCGGTTCGGAAATTTTGGCCCCGACCTTGGCCCTCGGCCATAAGAACCCGATGGGCTTTCTTTATTACGCCAGGCTGGGCGATTCCAGGGAAGTTTTCACCGTGATCGCGCCCTTGCGCCAGGAATTGGACAAAAGGCTGTTTGATTTAAGGGACAAGTCGGTGATCCTTTTTCCCGGGGAAAAAATCGACGGCCTGAGCTTAATCGGCCGGGAAGCGATAGAATTGGAAAGGAAAGGGCTGCGGCGATGGGCCGTGGTAAAACCTGAAGCCTGCCCGGCCGACAATGACGAGGTTCAAAAGATCGTTTACCGGGCCTTGAAGGGACGGGTCCAGGCGTTCGCCGAACCGGCCGGGGACGATGAAAAGTACGGGTTCGACCGGCCCAGGGTTAAGGTCGAGGTGCTGGCCGAGGGCGAAGCGGCCGCCGAGCTGATCGTCGGCCGGGGTCGGGCCGCTCTACCCGGGGGCCAAACGGATCAGCAGGCCGAGTCCCAAGGGTATTGGGCCCGGAGCAGCGAGCGGCGGGAAATCTTTATTATCGGCCAGGAAATCGTGGAAGCGCTCGACCGGAACTTTTTTGAGATTAAAGATAGACATGTTTTGGATTTTGAACGATATAATGTCCGAGTCCTGGAGGTCCGGAAGGGTCGTGACCGGTTCTCGGCGGAAAAGGTTCAGGACATCTGGGAGGTGAAGGAGCCTAAGGACGGCGTCAGCGGTGACAGCGCCATTGTTTCGTTTCTCATGACCCTGGGGGACCTGAAATATGTAAAGAACCTGGGGTCGGACGAGGAGACGGTCAAGGAGTTCGGCCTGGACCAGCCCGACCTGAGCGTAAAATTGACCGACGGCGATAAGGTGGTCGCCGATCTGGCGGTCTCCCTGGCCCCGGTGGAAGAGGGTCTGTTGGCCGCTCGCCAGGGTGACGGGCCTGTGGTATTAATTGACAAAGAGGCCTTGTGGGCCGATCTGCCCCGGGAAATAAAGCCGCCGGTGGATAAAGCCGGGGGAGGGCGACAGAAGGAAAATCAAGGAGATTAAAAACATGGCCAGAGTAACGATTGAGGATTGCCTTGGAAAGGTGGACAACCGTTTTCAACTGGTTCATCTGACCGCCCGCAGGGTGCGGCAGATTCGCCACGGTTCCGAGCCCATGTCCGATCGGGACAACAAGGACGTGGTGCTGGCTTTGAGGGAAATAGCCTCCGACGATGTTTCCCTTGAAAACATAAACGAACTCGAACCGGGACCGCGTGAGCATCTTGAATTGGAAGAACCTTTCGAGGCTTTTTCCGAAGAATTAGAGTGAACAATTCAGGCGGCCGGTTTCTGAAGCAAAGTGATCGGGATCGAGGGGCGCCGCCAAAATAAGCGGGGTCGTCGCGTCCGGATCAACGGGCGCCGTTTGTTAATTTTTTAAGGACCGGCTAACCAGGGAAGAGGATGGAGAAACGAGATTACTATGAGGTTTTGGGGGTCGACCGTGGGGCCGATCCCGAGGACATAAAGAAGTCTTATCGAAAGTTGGCCTTGCAGCATCATCCGGACCGCAATCCGGGGGATAAGGAAGCGGAGGAACACTTCAAGGAGGCGGCCGAGGCCTATGAAGTTTTGCACGATCCTGAAAAAAGGCGGCTTTACGATCAGTTCGGTCATGAAGGCCTGGCCGGGACCGGGTTCAGCGGCTTTGGCGGTTTCGAGGACATATTTTCCGCTTTCGGCGATTTGTTTGAAGATTTTTTCGGCGGTTCTCGTCGGCGGCGAACGGGGCCGACCCGGGGCCGGGACCTGCGGTACGATCTGGAGCTAGAATTTCTGGAAGCGGCCACGGGCAAGGAGACCGAGCTGATCATTCCTCGGGATGAATCCTGCGACAATTGCGGCGGGAGCGGGGATATGTCCGGGGGGCGTCAGACCTGTCCCACCTGCGCCGGCCACGGGCAGGTTTACCAGGCCAGGGGCTTCATCCGCCTGGCCACACCCTGTCCACGCTGCCGGGGCGAAGGCCGGATCGTGACCGACCCGTGTCCCCTGTGCCGGGGACGCGGCTTGATCCAACGGGAGAAAACGGTCCAAGTGCGAATTCCGCCGGGGGTGGACACCGGTTCAAGGCTCCGCCTCCGTGGCGAAGGCGAACCCGGTCGACTGGGCGGGCCGCCGGGCGACCTTTACGTGGTCCTTCATGTTCGTCCCCATGAATTCTTCCAGCGCGAAGGCGATCATGTCATCTCCCAGGTCGCCGTTTCCATGGTCGAAGCGGCCTTGGGCGGGGAAGTGGACGTTCCGACCCTGGGCGGGACCCGGAAACTAAAGATACCCAAGGGGACCCAAAGCGGAGATGTTTTGCGTTTTCCCGGCCAGGGCTTCCCTAATCTCCGGGGTTTCGGCCGGGGGGACCAGATCATGGAAATCCAAGTCCACACGCCGATCAAGCTGACTAAAAGACAGGAGGAGCTTCTCCGGGAATTCGCCGAAGAGGAAGAAAGAAAGAAAAACAAGAAATCCTGGTCGCAAAAGGCCAGGGAAAAGGTCAAGGAGGCTCTGGCTTGAGTCGGAACGACTCCGGCGGGTTATTGACCCACGTGGATGAGACCGGACGGGTCAAGATGGTGGATGTGGGCGAAAAGGAAGTCACTTCCCGCCGGGCCAAGGCCCGGGGCGAAGTCCTTATGGCTGAAGAAACCTTGCGCCTGATCCGCCAAGGAGGCCTGGAAAAGGGCGACGTCATCACCACGGCCCGGCTGGCCGGCATCATGGCGGCCAAGCGCACGCCTGACTTGATCCCTTTGTGCCACCCGTTGTTGCTGTCTCACGTTCAAGTTGAAATCCTGCCCAAATCCGACCCGAGCCGCCTGGAAATCACGGCCGAAGTCCGCTGTGAAGGACGGACCGGGGTGGAGATGGAAGCCTTGACCGCCGTGGCCGCGGCGGCCCTGACCGTTTACGACATGGTCAAGGCCGCGGACAGGAGTCTGGTTATTTCCAATATTCTGTTGCTGGAAAAAACCGGGGGCCGCGGCGGCCCTTGGCGGCGGGTCTGACCGGGCGGAAGAACAAGACAAGCCTGGGCGCGGCGATGGGTCTGGGAAGTTTTTTCCGCCAATGGACGGTCATATAGATGAAGAAATTTGGTTTGAAAGTTGCGAAGAACGGATTGACTTTTTCGTTGGCGTACATTACAAAGTCGGCCATTAATTTTGGATTTTCAAACCAGTCCCCTCTGTCTCCAGGGGAACGATGTTGTTGCTCTATTCTTTAGAGACAGAAGCCGATGAGGAGAAGGTCCGGATAAATGAATGAAAAACAAATCGAGTATTTTAAAGACCTGCTGACCACCCGGCTGGATGAGCTTTTGGGTCAGGCCGACGCCACGGTCAATGACATGACCGATCAGAAGGAAACTTATCCTGATCCAACTGACCGGGCTTCTTTGGAATCCGACCGAAATTTCACCTTGCGTATTCGGGATCGGGAAAGAAAGCTGATAGGAAAAATTAAGGAAGCCCTGGAAAGGATCGAGGAAGGGACTTTCGGCATTTGTGAAAGCTGCGGCCAGGAGATAGGAATCAAAAGGTTGGAAGCCCGTCCGGTGACGACTTTGTGCATTGAATGTAAAACCAAGCAGGAGACCAGCGAGAAGGCTCGGGGCGAATAGCCCAAAATATTGGGCGGGCCGCGTTGAGGGCAGGCTTGGCCCAAGGGGCCGGCGGGTTCGTTTTCTCGTGGATTTCAGTTGAAACACTATCTCGCGTGATGGTTTCATGGGTCAATAGTTGCGGTTTTCGGGTGCGGAAAATAAATTGAGGCCGGGGCTTTTTCAGGGCGAAACTCAATTGGACGAGAAGAAAAATGAGCCTCGTTGTGATTCATAATCTTTCGGCCGGCCTTTGGCGCCGCCGCCGGGGGTGAAGCGAGGCCCGTCCATCGCCCGGGCCGTTAGGACTTAATTGGAATTTGAGCCGTGGCAGACCATTGGCCGCGGCTTTTTTTTGGCCTGCATCCATCCGGGCGGAAAAGCCGGGTCCAAGGCTTACCGTTCGGCTTCAAGACTTGGGGAAGCATGGATCATGAAACTTCTTATCGCCGAGGCGGTCCAAGGTAAGGACCGGGGGGAAGATAATGACCGAGGCCATGAAGTTGATCCTGAGGGGGCAGACCGGCCTGGTCCTCGATGATCCGAAGGTTTTCACGGCCCGGGGCGAGGTCAATCAACACAATAAGGTGAGCTGAAAACGGAGTTCTTGTTTTCAAGGCCGCCCCGTGAACGGGCGTTTCAGTTTTTCGGGGCCGCGGCCGAAAAATATTATGAGGGAAAGCGGAAGGAAGTCTGTTTTTGGAGGTTTTATCGGCCGATTTGTTGGGAGCCGCCCCTGTGACCTTTCATAGAGACCGGAGTCCGGGTTTGGCCGAGACTTGCCGACCGGATTGCGGCCAGGAGATTATATCGCTGATCTGGAATAATATTCTGCGGTATAATAAAATAAATGTCCGAAACACCGGTAACGAGGCCCAATCATGAGCGGAGAGGAATTTGAAGTTAAATCAGTGGAAGCCGAAGTAAATTTCAATCCCCAGGCCAACCAGGTCGTGGAACAATTGCGCGTTTTTTTACAAAATATTTACGCGGACCTGAATGTTTCCCGGGAAAAAATCAACGCCGTGGTTGAACAGGGTCGAGCCCTGGCCCTGGACCAGGGGGTTTGGCTGAAGGGTCAGGAAGAAGTAGAGGAATTTATATCCGTTGTGGAAAAGCTGGAACGCAAGATCAACCAGACCCTTGATCTGAAAAAGATGAAGGAGATGGGGCTGGTCAAGACCGTAAAATTTTAGGTCCATCCAACTGGTTGTCAAATTTAGGAAAATATTTTAAAGTCGTCCTTGACTTTAGGAAGCGGAGGTTGGGTTGTTCGAGGCTCGGGCGTTAGATTTATTTCTTCCTCAAGCCGTGGTGGACCGCGAGGCCCTGGAGACGGTCAAGAGGGGCTTCCGCCCCATGTTGGAAGGTCTGAGTTCCGATGATTTGTCCCTGGCCCTTCTGGTCCTACTGGGTTTTATTCTGCTGGCTGTGATTCTTTGGGCCCTTTTTCGACCCAAGCGCCTTAGTTTCGGGAAATTGAAAATAGACCGGATTGAAGACCCCGAGGTGATTCGGGAAGTGATTAAGAAATCGGTGGATCTGCGGTCCGTTTACGATATCGAGGTTTTTGACCGGGCCTACCCGGAGATTTATAAGGGCTCCGTTCTGGGGATAAACCCGGAAGGGTTGGTTGAGGTTGAATTATCCAATTTCACCGATCCCACTTTGGATTTCAGGGGCAAGGAGGTTCGAGTCGCTTTTCGGATGTCGCGTCTGGGCCAAGAAGAGTATTTTCAGTTCGACACGGTCTCCAAATTCGTCAACTTGACCGACATCCAGGGACGCCGGGAAAAGTCCGTCCGTCTGGTTTTTCCCCGGACCATGATCAGAAGTCAGAAAAGGCGCTTTCTTCGGGTGCATCCCCGGGGTAAATTGGCCTTCAAGGTCGATTATTTGGCTGGACCGGCCACGACCGGCCCCCTGTCCTTGGAGGCCTTTCACCTTTTGCATCAGGCCGATATCAGCGATTTAAGCATCGGCGGGCTGCAGGCCGTCGTCACCTGCCGGGGCCGGGAGCTCAGGATCAGGCCCCAACAAGAAATCTACGCCCGTTTTCGTCTGCCGACCGCCGGACTGGATGTCCAAGACCTGCCGAAATTTATCTTTATTCGAACCAAGGTTCTCGAAATCCAAAGAAAGAGCCGAGGCCGGCGAATCATGTCCCGAGAAGCCGACGCCAATATCGTCGGTCCCCATCTGATCCGGGTGACCTTCACCGGGCGAGGCCTGTACAACGCCGAAGACAAGACCATCTCCTTCCGCACGGCCACCCCTTTCCTTTTCGATGATCTGTCGCGCTGGATTCATGCCTATCAGAGATATGTCATCCAGGAAGAAAAGGATACCAAAAGGAAACCTTCACCGGTAAGAAATGTGTATTCCCAGGAACCTCTGGAGGTGACCCCTAAATACCCGCCCCAGAACATCGACCGGCGTTCCGAGTAGTCCCTGCGGCACAGCGCCGAACTCCGGCCGGGGACCGACTTGGGGGGCGTTTCAACCTCGAGTGAGGGAGGAAAAGCTATGGACCTGCTTCAAATCACAGGTGGTTCCCCAACCTTGCTCCATGAGTTGCTGTCCGGTCTTCCTCAGGCCGTTGTTCTGACCGACTTGGAGGGCCGCATTCTTTTCGCCAACCGAATGGCGGCAAGCTTGACCGGTTATGACGCCAACGGGCTGAAAGACCGGGAATTGTCCATTTTTTTCACTAGGGAGGATTTGGGTTACCTCTATCCCAACCTTTTTTATCTGGCCCGACGCCATCAGCCTTTTGAAGGCGAAGTCATGCTTCAGCGCAAGAACGAAACCAGGTTTTTCGCCTTCCTTTATTTAACCCCCTGTTCCGATTCGGCCGATGGCCGGACCGTGGTCAGCGTTTCCTTTCGAGACATCGACCGGCAAAAAAACCTGGAAAAGGTGCTCAGGGAAACCCATTTTGAAGACCTGGTCCAGGTGGCCAACGGCATTGCCCACGAGCTGAGGAACCCCCTGGTCGGCATAGGCGGGTTTGTCAACCGGCTTTACAAGGTCTGTCCGGCCGGGAAGGAAAACGAGCGATATTATTCATATATCATCAACAATATCAAAAGGATCGACAACCTGGTCAAGAAGGTCGACCTCCTGGTCTCCCTGCCCAAACCGGACTTGACCCAAGAAAAAATCTCCGGACTTATCGAGGAGGCCGTCGATACCTATCGGGAGCAGATCGCGGCCAAACAGATTGAATTCATCAACAAGGTCCGGGAGGAGATATTTCTGGTGGACAAGAATCTGTTCATCAAGGCTTTTTCCATTTTGATTGAAAACGCCCTGGACGCCCTTTCTCCTGGGGGCAAGATTGTAATCGACAGTGAAACCCAGGAAAACCAGTGCCGAATTGAAGTGACCGACACCGGGACGGGTATCTCGGCGGAGAATCTGCCTCACATTTTTAATCCGTTTTTCAGCACCAAGCCCGACGGTTCGGGTATAGACCTGGCCGTGGTCAAACGGATCATGGAGGGTCACGGCGGCCAGCTCGGGGTTCAGTCGGAAGTGGGCCAAGGGACGAAGTTCTGTCTGCTCTTTCCGATGGAGCGCCGCCGCCTGATCCGCATCTCCCTTTTCGGCGAATAAGGTCCAATTTCAGGTTCGACTCCGCCGCGGGCGGCGGTCAAGCCGAGGCGCCTCGTTCCAGGGAGTCGGCCATGGTCGGGGGCAGGTCCGTTCGGCGAATCAAGGCGGCCACCTCGTCCACCGGATAGACCACCCGGCGGAGTTCCGGTTCCGCCCGCCCGGCCTCCAGGTTCAGGATCAAATAGCCGGCCCTGGGGTCGCCGTCCTTGGGTTTGCCCACGCTGCCGGGGTTGATGACCAGCCGGCCGTCGACCGGGCGGACCATGGGCTTATGAGTATGGCCGCAGAGCAGAAGATCAGGGCCGGTGGGAGCCAGCAGGTCCCGGAGTTTTTCTTCCGAGACGTCGGGATAAAGATATTCCCGGACGCTTTGGGGCGAACCATGCACCAGGGCCAGGCGCAGGCCTTCGATTTCCAGGTCCAGGCTGAGAGGCAGGCTGAGCAGAAATTCCCGGTCTTTCACTGAAACCCTGTCCCGAGTCCATTGATAGGCGGCCCGGCCGACGGCCGAGATGCCTTTTTTGAGATAGGTTTCGATCGGTTCCGGGTCCTGTCCGACCACGGCCAGATCGTAATTGCCGGCCAGGCCGGGTATCTTTTTTTCCCGAACAAAGGCTATAGTTTCCGCCGGGTAAGGGTTATAGCCGACCAAGTCGCCCAGGTGATAAACCTCGCTTATTTTTTCACGCTCCAAATCGGCCCAAACGGCTTCCAAGGCGGGAAGATTGGCGTGAATGTCCGAAAGAACCGCTATTCTCCTCATTATCACTCGATTTCGCTCTTTTTATTAGGCTGAGATATTCAAAGCCCAGATCGGCCCGCAGTAAACGGTCGAATCACCCGGCCGGGGACCGACGCCGGCCGCGGCCAGGAAGGCCTCTTTCAGGTCAGGGCCCGGCAGCAGATATCCGGTCAGGGTCATCGTGGGAGTTTTTTGGTCCGGAGATAGCCGGGTCTCGGTCAAGGCCTGGGCTTCCTCCCGTAATTCGACCAGTTCTTCCTTGGCCCACGGCCTGGCGGCCGTCCGAGCCAGGAATTCAATAAATTCCGGTGGAAAAGGCCGTCGGCCTTCGATTTCCTCAAGAGAGACCAGGTCGGCCGGCATCTCCAGGGAAACGTTTAAGAACTCTTCAAGAACATCCATGGCTCCCCCGGATAACGGGCGGCGGCCGGGATAGGCCCGGGCCAGATTCAGGTCGAGCCGGGCCACGGCCTCGGGGCGGTCGGTGAACAGGGCTTGACCCGGTTGGCCGTAAGCGGCGTACAGCCGGGCCCAGGCGGCCAGGCGCAGGGGCATCAACTCGGGTTCGTCCAGGGGAGACAATTGGGGTCCGCCCGGCGCCCCTCCGAAATCGGAATCACCCTCCTGGACCGCTTCCTCCAACCCCAGGATTCGGCCTAAAAGATCGGACCGTTTTTCCGCTTCGGCCAACAGGGCGTCGATCTCGCTCTTTTGCCGGTCAAAATGTCGGGCCAAGTGAAGGAAGATTTGGGCCTCCCGGTCGGGGTCTTTCCGGGCGGCCGGGTCGGCCCGGCCGCCGCGGATAGCGGTCATCAGGCCCGAAGGGGAAGCTTCGAACTCCGGCGTGCTGAATTGGTGCTTCAGGGAAGACAAACGGCGCGGGTCGCCATGAAGTTCGGCCCAGCGGCTGAATTCTGACAGGACTTTTTTAATCTCGGTTCGATCCTTGATAAAGTCGGCTTCGATTAAGCGGAGCCGGCCCTGGGACGCGGCCGCGGCCAGATACTCATCGGGGTGGCCGTCAGGTAATGAATATACTATAATGGTTTTAAAGAACATGAGAGCCCGCCCCAGGGAAAGCGGCTTGATGTCGGTAAAAGGAAAATAGGAGGCCGTCGGGGCGTTCATTGACTTTCCTCCCTCCAACGGAGATAAAAATGGATGAACATTTTCACGCGGTCATGGACCGTAATATTTTCAACCTCAAGCTCAGCGTCGAAGCCGCCTCGGCCTATATTCTGATAACGGCCATCGTGGGGGAGAACGTCTCTCCTTCACTGGACAACATCCGGGACCGTTGGACCAAGTCCGGGGGAGAACTCGAAGAGGCCCTGAACGAATTGCTGGACCGTAACGTGTTGCAATTCCGAAAGGTTTCCGGCGAGCAGAGCTTCTACTATCCCAATCCGGCCTCGCTCTGGCGTTAAGCCTAAAATACTTGTTTGGGAATATAGGGCAAAGGCCCGAATCTGTCAATCCGGGCCGCTGGATCGGGCGGCCCGTTTCCGTCCGTCCTTCCTGCCATCGCCCCCGGCGGCCGGCCAAGATCATGAATTTTTTGCTTTACTGTTAAAAGGAAAATAGCTTTAACTGATTAATAAAACTCCTGCAGCCCGACTATTCCGAGGCCTGTTTTTGACCTGGAGACTCGTCAGTTTGATCTAAGTCAAGGCCAATTTCCCGGACCGCGTCCATACTAAGAATTAGGATACGGCGCAAGCGGTTCGACCTGAACCGCGGACTTTACCTGGGTCCGGCCTTGAAATTGAGAATACCTGGTGGCCCGAACTTCGAGGAAAGGAACTGAACCGAGGGAACCATGAAAAAAAAGACTGGTTTACTGGTATTCATCCTGATCTTACTGGCTGCGGCCGGGACCGTGGTCCACCTCCGCTTTTTTCGAGCCCTGCCGGTGACGGTCCTGGCCTTGGAACGGGACGTTCCCATCCAGGTTTTCGGCCTGGGTACGGTCGAAGCCCGGATTACCTCGAAGGTGGGTTTCAAAGTCCCAGGCATCCTGGTCGAACTTGAAGCCGATCAAGGCGATTTGGTCGAGGCCGGCGGACGGTTGGCCGGGCTGGATGACCGGGAGCAGAAAAGCCGGGCGGCCAAAGCGGAAACCGGCGTGGACCGAGCCAAGGCCGGTTTGGAAGCGGCCGGGGCCAAGGCGGCCAAGGTCCGGATCACTCTGGACCAACAAAAACAGGTCAGCCGACGCCGGCAGGCCCTCCTCCAGAGGAACATTGTGGCCGTGGAAGAGGCCCAGGAGGCCGAAACGGCCTATGAATCCGTCCGGGCTGAGCTGGCCCAGGCCGAAAGCGAGATCGAAGCGGCTGAAGCGGCTCTCAAGGATGCCCAGGCCCAGGCGGCCTTGGAACGAGTTGTCCTTGCCCAGCATCAAATGTCGGCGCCTTATCAGGCTCTGGTCGTGACCAGGCACAAGGAACTGGGCGCGGTGGTTATGGCCGGGGAGCCGGTTTTCACCCTGGTCGACCCGGAGACGATCTGGGTCCTGGCCTATGTGGACGAGGAGCAGGCCGGCGAACTGCGGCCCGGCCAGCTCGGCCGCGTGACTTTACGTTCCCAGCCGCATCAGACTTTCCCGGCCAGGGTGGCCAGGATCGATTTGGAGAGCGACCGGGTCAACGAAGAGCGGCGGGTCTGGCTGGCTTGGAACCATCGGCCGGACAAGCTGTTCCTGGGGGAACAAGCCGAGGTGGTCATCGAGACGGCCCGGCTGGCCCAGGCCTGGCTGGTTCCTCAGACCGAGGTGGACCATTACACCGGTTCGACCGGCCAAGTCTTCACCGTCGAAGACGGCAGACTCCAGCGGCGCGAAGTCCGCTTTGGTCATCGGACCGTTGACGGCCGTTTGGAAATCGTTTCCGGCCTGCCGGAGGGGGCCAAAGTGGTCGGCCAGAGACGGATCGGCCTTAGAGTCGGCCGCCGGGCCGCAGTGGAAGGAGTCTATCAGCCATGAATCTGGCCGTCAGGGACGTTCGGCATAACCTGGGCCGTTTTGCCTTGACCTGCGTGGGCCTAGGCCTGCTGCTCGGAGTGGTTTTGTCTATGATCGGCATTTACCGGGGGCTGGTCGACGACGCCTTGCGGCTAGTCCGGACGCCTGCGGCGGACCTATGGGTGGTGGAAGCCGGGACCAACGGCCCCTTTGCCGAGGCTTCGAGAATCCCGGAAGACACCAAGCGCCTGGTCGCCCGGATTTACGGGGTGAGAGAGACCGGGGCCCTGACCTTCCAGTCGATCGAGACAAATCACCAAGGCCGAAAACTGAGGCTCTACGTGGTCGGATTCGAGCCAGGCCGGCCGGGCGGGCCCGGGGAGTTGGTCGGCGGCCGATACCTCAATCCGGACAACTACGAGCTGATCGCCGACGTTGAGACCGGTCTGCGTCTGGACGAGCGGCTGACCCTGGGCCGTCGAACCTTCACCGTGGTCGGGTTGACCAAAGACCAAGTCTCCTCCGGCGGCGACCCCTTGGTTTATATCCAGCTCCGGGATTCGCAAAGACTTCAATTTGAACTCGTTCCGGCCGTGGCCCGCCGGGAAGCGGCCCGAGGGGCCCCACCGGCTTCGACCAACGTGGTCAACGCCGTGGTCGCCCGGGTCGAGCCCCAGGCGGACCCGGATCAGGCCGCTGAAGCCGTCCGGCGCTGGAAACACCTTTCCGCCCTGACCCAGGCCCAGCAGGAAACCATTCTGACCAGGTCGGTGGTCGAGCGGGCCCGGTTGCAGATCGGCCTGTTCACCATGATCTTGATTACGGTCTCGGCCGTGCTCATCGCCCTGATCATTTACACCATGACCATGGACAAGGTGCGGGAGATCGCCACCCTCAAGCTCATCGGCGCGCCGGACCGAACCATCATCGGCCTGATCATCCAGGAAGCCGTGATGATGGCCCTGATCGGCCTGGCCACCGGGGCGACCCTGATCAACTTGGTCAAAGATTATTTTCCCCGGCGGGTGATCCTCCAGCCGGCCGACGGGCTGACCCTGGCCGCGGTGATCCTGATCGTCTGCCTGCTGGCCAGCGGCCTGGGCGTCCGGCTGGCCCTCAAGATCGACCCGGCCGTGGCCCTGGGAGGATAATTATGGAGAACCCCTCAGGTGACAGCCCTCTGATCGAACTCGAAGGCATCCGCAAGCACTTCGGGACCGGCGAGGCCGTGGTTCACGCCCTGACCAGCATCGACCTGAAGATATATCCGGGTGAAGTGGTCGGCCTTTTGGGACCGAGCGGTTCGGGCAAGAGCACCCTGCTCAATATCATCGCCTGCATCCTCGAACCGAGCGGCGGCCTGATGCGCCTGGAAAACGAGACCGTCTATGAAGACCGCTGGCTCCGGCCCGATCTGAGGAAGCTTCGCTTGGAAAAGATCGGCTTTATCTTTCAATTTCACAACCTGCTGCCTTTTTTGACCACCAGGGAGAACGTGGCCGTGGTCATGGAACTGGCCGGGAAAAGCCCGATCGAAGCCCAAAAAGAGGCCGTGAATCTGCTTGAATATCTCGAAGTGGCCCACCGGCAGGAGGCCTACCCGGCCAATCTTTCCGGCGGCGAAGCCCAGCGGGCGGCTATCGCCCGGGCCTTGGCAAACCGCCCCCGGATCATCCTGGCCGACGAGCCCACGGCCGCTCTTGATTCGGTCAGGGCCGGCGTGGTCATGGACCTGCTCGGCCGGCTGGCGGCTGAGCAACTGGCTTCCATCCTGGTGGTCACCCATGATGAAAAGATATTTAACCGCTTTGATTACATCCTGCGTCTGCGGGACGGGCGCCTGGAGGACAGCGGAACCAAGGCGGCCTGAGAAGGAAGTGCAAGGAAAGGTTTTTACTTTCCCGAAAGGAGCGAACAATGAACCAAGGGGAACTTCTTAAAAACATCCCTTACGCCGAACCGCTCAACGTGGTCGATTTGGTGGACTACGAGGAAGGCCGGGTGGTCAGCCGGACTTTCAGCCAAAACCAGGCCTTGAGTCTGACCCTTTTCGCCTTTGACCAGGGCGAAGGCATCAGCGCCCACACGGTCACGGCCGACGCTATGGTCCAGATTCTGGACGGCGAGGCGGCCATTACCATCGGCGACAAAGAACTCACGGCCCGGGCCGGTCAGGTGGTGGCCATGCCCGAAGGCGTGCCCCACGCCCTTAGGGCCCGCCGCCGGTTCAAGATGCTGCTTTTCGTGGTCAAACGGTCCAACGTCGGCCAAGTTTGAATGAGGTTGGCGGTTAGAGGGGCGGTGAGGACTTAAATTGTTGAGGGATGCAGTTGGTTATTATTAGTTCACCCGTTTGAAAAGGGGGCGCGGGAACGACCGCGCCCCGGTTTCAGCGGTCTCAAGCCGGCGTAAAATATTTAATGTCCAGGATATGCCCGGTGCGGTCTTCTTCCCAGACCGCCTTGACCCTCATGCCGTTTTTGACATGCTCATTGACGACCTTGATGTCGTTGAGGTCAAAGTCGCCGCCGATCAGGTGCATGAAATTAACGTCGGTGCCGTCAAGCCGAATCAATCCGGTAATGAACGGCGGCTCGATGGGTTGGGCGAAGTATCGGTAATTGGTCAGACACCAAGCCCGGAGGACGCCTTCCTGGGCGCATTCGACCCATTCGGTCGTGTCGACGAAACATCTCGGGCAGAAAGTCCGGGCCGGCACCAGCACCCGGTCGCATTTCGAGCATTTGGTGCCCCAGATTTTCTTTTCCAGGAAGCCGTCGAAGAAGCGGCTCCAAGTTTCTCCGTAGGCCAGCCGATAGGGCAGACGAACCTGGGCTTCCAGCGTTCTATATTCTTTGGCCATGTCTTTCCCCTTTCTTCAATTTAAAGTTCGGACCCGACGATGATGATGCCGTTGAATTGATCAATGCCGCCCATGGCGTGGGCCAGGGCCAATTTGGCCCCGGGGACCTGATGGTCGCCGGCCTTACCCAGGACCTGCATCGCCGCCTCGGCCGTCCTGATCAGGCCGGTGGCCCCGATGGGGTTGGTGCAAAGTGTGCCGCCCGAAGGATCGCAGACCAATTCTCCGGTTCGATTAAAAACGCCTTTGAGGACCAGATCGGGGGCTTCGCCGAATTCGCAGAAGCCGAAACATTCGTAAAAGAGCATTTCTTGATATGTGAATGGGTTGTATACCTCGGCCACGTCCAGTTCCTTGCGCGGATTGGTTATGCCGACCCGGCGGTAGGCCTCCTTGGCCGCTTCCACGGCCGACGGCCAGACGGCCTTGTCGCTGTCGCCGAAGAACTGCTCCTCGCCGCGGTAGCCGACGCCCTTGATCCAAGCGGCCTTTTTGCCCCATTTTTTGATCTTGTCTTCCGAGGCGAAAATTACCGCGCAGGCCCCGTCGGAATTGGGACAGACGTCGTAAAGGCGGATAGGGTAGGTGATCACGGCGGCGTTCTTGACGTCGTCCATGGTCAGTTTGAGTTTGAGGTGGGCATAAGGGTTGTCGAAGGCCGAATTATGGTGGGTCACGGAAATATAAGCCGCGGCCTCCCTGACTTTTTCTTCCGGGATATTGAAGCGGACCGACCATTCCTGGCTCTGCATGGAAAAGACGCCAGGGGCTCCGGCCAGGAAATACCTTTGATAAAAAGGCTCCATGACCGTGGTCATGGTGGCCTGGCTGTCCCCTTCGTTCATTTTTTCATGGCCCACGACCAGGACCACGTCGGCTTGGCCCGAAGAGATCCAGTAGTAGCCGGTATGGGCCAGGGAGACGCCGGTCGAGCCGCAGGTCTCGGTTTTCATGATGGGTTTGCCCACCGACTGCATGGCGTCGGCGAAATAGAAGTGGGTCAGGGCCACCCCCTCCATCATGGAAGGCATACTGCCCGAAACCACGCCCTCGATGTCATCCGGGGTCAGATTTGCGTCTTCGAAAGCCCGCAGGACGGCTTCCCGAACCAGGTCGGGGTAACTGACGTCCATTCTTTTACCGTGTTTGGTCTGACCGATCCCGATAATTCCAACTGCTCTGGCCATGGTGGTCACCTCCTAACTTCCCAAGATCGCCACGACGTGACACTGGCCGGCAAAGCCGTGGGTCCCGTGAACCAGGGCGGTCTTGACTTTACGCTCGACCTGCCGTTCTCCGGCTTGGCCTCTGATCTGCAACACGGCTTCGACCGCCCTTTGCAGACCTCTGGAGACGTATGGATTGTTGGCCAGAACCCCGCCCGAGGGGTTGACCGGCAGATCGCCGTCGATTTGGGTTTCGCCGCTGTCGAGGAGCTTGCCGCCTTCACCTTCACCGCAAAAACCCAGGTGTTCATACCAGAGCAACTCCTGAAAAGCGTAAGGTTCAGTTATTTCGGCCAGGTCGATTTCCTTGCGCGGCTTGTCGATGTCGGCCGTTTTGTAAGCCCTGGCCGCGGCGTTTTTAAGCTGGCCGTTGAGCAGGTCCCGGTCGCCCAGGTTGTAAGTGTCCATGGAGCAGCCGTACCCCTTCAGCCAGACCGGTTTTTCCGTCAATTTTTTGGCTCGATCCTTCGAAGCCAGGAGGAGGCCGACCAGGCCCTCGGATTTGGGGGCGCACTGGAGTTCGGTCAAGGGATAGACCGTGGTTTTGGAACTCAGGATGTCTTCGACTGAATAGCGGCCCTTGCGGTGGGTGTTGGGATTGCGCAAGGCGTTGCCCAGGTTTTTTACCGCCACTTTGGCGCACTGCTCCTGGGAGATGCCGTATTTTTCCATATATTGCTGCATTTGCAAGGCCGCGGCCATGGTTTCCGTCAAACCCACTTGGCGCTGATAAAAGGGATCGGCGAAGAACTGGGTCACCGAATCGTTTTCCGGGTTTTCCGAACCCTTGCATAGGCCTATGACTAAAACCGTGTCATAATGACCGGACATGATCCGCATGGCCCCATAATTGAGGGCCAGGAGCGATTCGCCGTCCTGGCGGGTTCCGTTTTTCAAAAAAGAGGCCGCCGCTTCCCAATAATAAGCGTTGGCGCAGGAAATGCCGGCGTGGAAAACGTCCGAAGCCGAAGAAATGATGGTGCCTATTTCTTCCCGTTTCAAGCCGGCCTTGTCCAGAATCTCCCGGCAGACCAGATAGACCTGGTCGTAAAAATTGTCTTTCGAGTCGCCCCCGGAAATCTGGGCCACTTCAACAATTCCAACCTTCTTTGACATTGACTCCCTTCCTTTCTATGCCAGCCCAATATTTAATGCACGCGCCGGAGTCATTTTTAAACCGCGCCGCACCCCTTTAACAAGAGGACACGGCGAGGGGACAAAGTAATAGCAGCCAAACCTTAGTTTTGCTGCGGAAATGAAACTCCGTTTTTTTCCCTCCTTTCTTTGACAAGACTTCTTTATTACACCGCAGAGATATGAAAAATCAAGGCTAATGAGTAAAAGCCGGCCGGCCCAAACAGAATTTCAGACCAGGACCTTCAAGATGTTCGGGGCTTGTCTGGCCGGCGGCTCGGGGATTACTTTGGGATAACCGATAATGAGCGGGGCAACTATTTGATAATCCTCGGGCAGCCCGATTTCTTGCAACGTTTCGGGATTCCTGATGTTCGCCCCCAGGTCGACCCAGCAGACGCCCAGCCCCCTGGCCGCGGCCGAAAACATGAAATAGCCCGCCGCCAGAGCGCAATCGACATACAGGGAGCGAACCTCCCTGGGTCCCACGATCAAAACCAGACAGGGGGCGTTATAGAAAACATTGAAATGTTCATTCCTCAGAACGGCTTCATATGACCTGATTGAGGATTGTGGATTTTTTTCCAAATAGGTCAACAGGTTGGCCTTGCTTTCGTCCGAAAGCCTCTTGATCATCTCCCGGTTGTTGACCACGATGAATCGCCAGGGCTGGCCGTTACCCGAGCTGGGGGCCCAGGTGCTGTCCTGGATGATTTCTAAAACCAGATCGGTGGAGATGCCTTGGTCCTCGAAAAGCCTGACCGACCGCCTCTTTTTCAACAGCTCGAAAAAATCAGCCATAATCGTTCATCTCCGCCCGGCAAGGCCCGGTCAAATATAACTCTCCCCCCTCCCAAGGGGCCAGGCCCCAAACCTTAAGAAAAAACCTTTAATTCCCCACGGTCACTTCGACCACGTTCTCCCTGGCTATGACCGCTTCACCGTCCTCCTTTTTGATAAAGACGTGCATCAGCCCCAGAATTTCGTACTGGCCGTCGGCCACCTTGGCGGTGTCCCACCTGACCGGAAAATTGGCCTGTCGGTCCGCCGATTCGCCGATTTTAAGCCAAGTGGTCTCCCCTTTCCGACGGTAGTACCAGGGATTGGTCACTTTGACCACGGCCCCCGGCAGCCCCAGTTCTTTTAATTCCTTCTCCAAAAGGTCCTGGTCGAATTCCTCCCGCAAAAGCACGTGCCCGGAAAAATCGGTCAAACTTTCGGAAGGAACAATAAAATGCGGTCCCCAGTTGTACGACATAAGCCTTCCCCTCTTTAATGAAAACTATCATTAGTATACATCAATTTAGCAGGATTAGGACAAAACAACAAGCGGACCCGCCGGAAACCGACAGAGCGGACGGCCGTGATGCCCGGCAAACGATTACAGCAAAACAGTTCCCCCCAAGGAATTTTTCTGTTACAAGGACAAAACGACTAAGTCGGTCGGGACCAACTTGGTTGAAACAGGATTGGTTCAGGGCCGAAACGCGGGCTGAACCCGATGGCGGCCGGGAAGAACCCGGACGCGCTTGACGGAGAATTCAGGAGTCACAAGATGCAAATCGCCCCCTCCATTCTTTCGGCCGACTTCACCCGCCTGGGCGAGGAAATCAAAGCCGTGGCCGAAGCCGGCGCCGACCTTATTCACCTGGATGTCATGGACGGGCATTTCGTACCCAACATCACCATCGGCCCGTTCATCGTCGAAGCCGTCCGCCGGACCACCGACCTGCCTTTGGACGTTCATCTGATGATCGAAGACCCCGACCGGTACCTCCGGGATTTCGCCTCGGCCGGGGCCGATTTTATCACCGTCCAGGTGGAAGTTCTGCCCCACCTCCACCGGACCCTCCAGGCTATTCGGGAACTGGGGGTCAAGTCGGGGGCCGTCCTCAATCCCTCCACGCCCCTGACCGTCCTGGACCACGTCCTGGACCAGGTCGACCTGGTCCTGATCATGAGTGTCAATCCGGGCTTCGGCGGCCAGTCGTTCATCCCGGAAAGCTTGAATAAAATCGTCCGGCTGAAGAAAATGGTCCTGGATCGGGGCCGGCCGGTCCAAATCGAGGTGGACGGGGGGATCAAGATCGACAATATCGGCCGGGTCGCCGCGGCCGGGGCCGAAATCTTCGTCTCCGGCTCGGGGATTTTCGGCACACCCGATTACCGGGCCACCATTAGCCGGATGAGACAGGAAATATCCCTGGCCTCGGCTTAAAGGCTTAGGGGACGCGGCCAATCGCCGGTTTAAACCTTGAGCGGGCCGAGGCAAGGGCGGCCGTGGAGATTGAAAAGCGCAAATTAAAAACTATCAAGGTTTCTTGGAAAAATATGGAAATACCCGTCTTCGCCCCGACCGATCTGGCGGCCAAGTTCGATGAACTGCGCCGCCCCTGGCACCAAAACTACCTGGCCATGTATTCGACCCTTTGGGGCGGCATCGTCACCGATCCGGTCCTGATGGTCCTGCCCATCGACGATCACCTGGTCCACCGGGCCGACGGCGTCTTTGACGTGTGCAAATGCGTGGACGGCCGGGCCTACTGTTTGCGTTCCCATTTGGAGCGGCTGGAAAGATCGGCCCGGGCCATCGGCCTGGCGCCGCCCCCGGAATATGACCACGTCGAGACCATCATCAAGGCCGTGGTCCGGGCCGGCGGCCTCAAGGACGCGCTCATCCGGATCATGGTCTCCCGAGGTCCGGGCGGCTTTTCGACCAACCCGTACGAATGCCCGGCCAGCCAGCTCTATGTCTTGAGCTATAAAATAAAAAGCCCGCCGCCCCAGGCCTACCGGGAAGGCGTCCCGATCATTTCCGCCCCGGTCCCGGTCAAGTCTTCCTTCTTTGCCAACATCAAATCGGCCGACTATTTATCCAACGTCCTGGTCAAAAAAGCGGCCTTGGACGCCGGGGTCGAGTTCGCGGTCACCTGGGATGAAAACGGCTGGTTGGCCGAAGGCTCGACCGAAAACATCATCCTGGTTTCGCCGGATCGAGACCTGATCCTGCCCCAGTTCGAGCGGGTCCTGCGGGGCATCACCGTCAGCCGGGTGGCCCAGTTGGCCGAAAAGCTAGTGGACGAAGGCCTTTTGCGGGCGGTCCGCCTGGCCGACGTGGACCGGACCCTGGCCGAAGCCTGCCCCGAAGTCATGCTCTGCGGCACCTCCCTGGACGTCCTGCCGGTGCGGGCCTGGGACGGACGGCCAGTAGGTGACGGCCGCCCCGGCCCGGCAGCCAGGCGACTTCTGGAACTCCTGCGGCAAGATATGACGGAAAACCGGGAATTACTCACGCCGATGTTTAATGAATGAACCTCAGTAATTGGTTCCCAAGCTGGAGCTTGGGAACCAGGGAAAAGGCCGGCTAGTCGTTTTCCTCAAACGGCAGATCGTGGTTTTCCTGGGGCTTGGTTTTCAGTTTCGGGGCCCGCTTGAAAGTGACGTTGACCTGGGCCGAAGGCGGATAGTCGATTTTTTTCCCTTCAAGAAGTTCGGCCACGGTAAGAATTTGCAGTCTGGGGTGAGAGCCCCAGGGCGACTGGTAAAAACCGGCCGAAGCCGCTTCAGTCCGCATGGCCCTGGTGGCTTCCTGGAGAGTTATCAGGACGCCGATTTCAGCCTTTTCCCTTTCGATCACGCCGCGCAGATCGCGGACATCCCGCACCCCGACCCGGCCGGATTTCACTGAAAAGACGATCTGCTTGGTTTTGGCCCGGGGATCGTCGTGAAAGTATAGACTTCCGTCGATACCCCGGTCGGCCCCTTTTTTCAGATCGGGCGGGCGGGCTCCGACCAGGCCGAGGGCCCAGCACTGAAAATGGAAGGGGTCTTGGGCGGCCAGGGTGGCCGCGTCCGGCAAGGAGATCGGTTCGCCGATGACCTCGTAGACGACCTTATCGCCAAAGGTGTCATGGAGACGAGCCTTGATCAGGGCCACGGCCAGGGGCGTGATGTCGATGCCGATCCAGCGGCGGTCCAGTTTCTGAGCCGCGGCGATGGCCGTGCCGCAACCGCAAAAGGGGTCGAGGACCACCCCGCCGGCGTCACTGCCGGCTTCAACGATCCGTTCAAGGAGGGCCTGGGGCTTTTGGGTCGGATAACCGAGGCTTTCCCGGTGAGAACCGTGCAGATGCTCGATGTCGTCCCAAACGTCGGTCACCTGGGTGCCGGGCATTTCATCCAGGTATCTTTTATACCTGGCCACGCCCCCTCCTTCCGGGATGACGATTCGACCTGCCCGCCAGGCCTGGAGCATACGCTCCTTGGTCCAGCGCCAAACCCGAACCGTCCCGCTGCCAGGAGGAAATTCATAAGTGAGGTTCGGTCTTTTTTTATTAGGGTTTACAAGATCGCCAAGGGTATACCGTCGTCCTGTTTCCGGCTCGACGTGGCGGTAAAACTTGGCCAGGTATTTGGGGTCGTGCCGGGTGTATTGGATGCGGAAAAAGGCCTGGTCCGTCTTGGTGTAGGCCAGGATGACGTCATGGGCCCTGGAAAAGCGGCGGCGGGCGTGGGACTTGGGCTGGGAACGCCGCCAGATGATTTCGTTGCCGAAATTTTCCGGGCCGAAGATCGAGTCCATCAGCAATTTGAGGTAATGGCTGGCCGTGGGATCGCAATGCAGGTAGATGCTGCCGGCGGGCTTGAGCACCCGGCGCAGTTCGACCAGGCGGGGGGCCATCATGGACAGATAGGCCAGCATATCGTTATAGCCCAAAATGGTCTGAAAACCCTGGAGGGCCAAGGAGACCCGGCCGCCGGCCTCGACGGCGGCCTGATAAGCCTGGGCCGCGGCCTGGTCCCAGCGCCAGGTGTCTTCAAAGGCCCGGATTTGGGCGGCCGACCGGCTGCCGTTTTTCTCGGCGAAAAGGACGTTGTAGTCCTGTTCGCTTTTGAAGGGCGGATCAAGGTAGACGAGATCGACCGACTCGTCCTTCACATAGTTACGGAGGATGTAAAGATTATCGCCGTAATAAAGGTTGTTGTCGGCCACGGCTCAAACCTCCGGATTGAAATTGGACTGGACGCTCCTGGTTCTCAACGCCCCAGGGAGAGTTGGTTGGTGTTTTCTATCGGTCATAAATCCGGCGGTTAATAATAAATGCGGCCCGAGTCCCAGCGCTTCCGAAGGCCGGCTGACGCCGACCGACTTTAAGCAAAATAGATTAAGATTTGGCCAAAGTCAATCAGGGCCGGCAACCTATCCGTTAACAGCGGCGTTTTTCCTGGTTCCCAAGCTTCCCTGGCTCCCAAGCTGGAGCTTGGGAACCAGGGAAGCCAGGGGGTTGGGGGAATCTGAGGATGTTGTTCGGCCTTACGGTTCGGAGCATATTCAGTCAACAAAACCAGCGGTCGTTTCATTTTTGCCATTGACCGATTGACAGGTTTTCGGCCGAATTATATACTAAGGTCTGTCTCCGGACGGTGAGGGTGAGCTGACTGGTGCTTATTGATTCGTTCCATCGGCGTATCACTTATCTCAGGCTCTCGGTGACGGACCGGTGCAACCTGCGTTGTCGATACTGCATGCCTGAATACGGAGTGGAGAAGCTCCGGCATGAGGATATCCTCACTTATGAAGAGTTCACCAGGGTGGTTGAAGCCGCGGCTTCGGAAGGCATGACCAAAATCCGCCTCACCGGCGGAGAGCCCTTGGTTCGCAAGGGTTTTTTGAATTTTGTCCACACCTTGTCTTCAATTCCGGGCACCCTGGACCTTCGCCTGACCACCAACGGGGTGCTGCTGGCCGACATGGCCGGAGACCTCCTGACCGCGGGCGTGCGCCGGGTCAACATCAGCCTGGATTCCTTGGACCGGAGCAATTTTTTCCGCATCGCCGGCCGGGACTACCTGGAGGCGGTCTGGCGGGGGATCGAGACGGCCCTGGCCGTGGGGTTCGACCGGGTCAAGATTAATGTCGTGGTCATCCGGGGCTTCAACGATCACGAGATCATCGATTTTGCCCGCCTGAGTTTGGATCGGCCGCTGGAAGTCCGTTTTATCGAGTTCATGCCCATCGGCCGACAAGACTTTTGGTCGCCGCACCGGTTGGTCTCGATTCAGGAAATCAAAGACCGCCTGCGCCTGCTGGGCGACCTGGTCCCCACCGCCACTGATTCCCGAGACGGGCCGGCCGAGGTCTTCCATTTGACCGGGGCCGAGGGCCGGGTGGGCTTCATCAGCCCGGTCACCGACCATTTCTGTCAGACCTGCAACCGTTTGCGGCTGACGGCCGACGGCAAGCTCAGACCGTGCCTCCTGTCCAACCAGGAAATAGACCTAAAGACCCCGCTCCGTTCCGGCGCCGCGCGGAAACCGATCGCCGAGATCCTGCATCGGGCCGTCAAAAACAAGCCGGGCCGCCATCATCTTGACCGGGCCCACCACCCGTCCGGTTCCGACCGAACCATGAATTTGATCGGAGGCTAGTCGCCCTTCCGCCGGCCTTTTCATTCACTGCCGGGCAGTTGGAGAAAAGCGTGCGGGGGAATACGGGCGGGCCTAAAGAACGGCGAAGCGCCGGTTAAGGGCGGTCAGACGCTCGGCCAGGGAATAGAGCAGTTTCTTGAGCAGTTTCAACTGCACCTCGGAGGAAAGGTCATCGATCCTTTGGGGGTCGAAACGAAGACAATAGCATTCGCTCTGGGTGATGACATAGGCGGTCCGGGGCGTCTTGGCCATGGCCCCGATTTCACCGAAACTGTCCCCGTCCCTTAGCGCGGCCAGGGTCTTCTTATTCTTGACTACCTTCACCCGGCCCCGGATCAGAATGTAAAAATAGAGATCGTACTCCCCCTCGGCGATGATGGTCTGCCCCGGCGCAAATCTGAACCATTGGCCGGCGGCCAAAATCTCCTGGATCTCCGAGCGGAAAAAGTCCCGAAAAAAATCCATTTGGGCCAAAATTTCCGAAGGCTCTTTTTCTTCGTTCATACCCTATCCTTCGATCAAACGACAGGTCGGCCGGTTGCGGCGGCCGGTTAAGCTCTTCGCACTCAGGACCAGGGGCCGGTCGTCGAGATGAAACATCCGCCGCCGCCGCCACCGCCCCCTCCGCCGCCGGAGGCCTCAGCCGAGGTCGTGGTGGTCGTGGTGGTCGTGGTGGTGACGGTCGTCTCCGACACCCCCATGACCGCTCCCAGATAGGTCAGGTCGGGATTGGAAAAATACTGAATCCGGTCGCAACTGTATCCGAAAATGTCCTGGCATTCATTATCGTAGGCCATAATGGTCCGCCAGCGGTTCGGGCCGTCGACATAACCGTGGCTGTAAGTATAGGGAGTCAACTCGCCGTCTTCATAACAGTCATGGCGAGCCCCCATGATATGGCCCAGTTCATGGCCGAAGGAATAATAACCGGTGGAGCAGTCTCGACGGGTCACGGCGAAGGCAAAGGGGGCGAAGCCCGTGGTCACGTCGGCCATCAGATAGGCGATGCCGCAGGCGTCGCCGGTTTCCACCAGCAAGACCACGCAGTCGGCGCCGGTCGCGTCCCGCCAGGTGTGGACCGGGTCCATTTGGCCGTCGGCCGGGTCCTGGAGGGCGGTCAGATCAGTGTCCAGGAGGCCTGATTCAGCGTAGTCCACTTGGCTGCTGCCCGCCAGGCTGAGCTGCTGGGTGATGCCGCTGGCCCGGTAGGCTTCATTGGTTTCGGCCACGGCCAGGTTGATTTCCGCCGCGATGTTGCCCGACCCGGCCGCCGCGGCGGCGGTGTAAACCACATAAACGTCGATGATGTCGCCGCTGCTGGCCGGACCCCGGAAGTTGGCCACCGTATCGGCGGTGTTGTTCAGGGCCTGCCGGTTGTCGGCCAAACATCGGGCATCCTGGGAAGTCGGCGGTTGATCCAGGCTTTGGGGCGGGGAATAAACGGGTATGGGCGTCTTTTCCGGAGGGAATTTGGATTGGTCGATCTCCTGGATTACATGAACCGGGCCGTCGACCGGGCGGACCTGATATTTTTCTCCGATCAGGTTGATGTTGCCGGCCATCTGCTCGTCGTCAACCACCATGATGACCAGGCTGCCCGGCGCGTCCTTGATCCGGCCGGACCAAACTATTTGGCCGGGCGAATTTATCTGGACCCGTTCCTTGATGGCGATCAAGGTGACATCGTCAAACAGGTTTAAAATAAACGATTCCTGGCCGCGTGGCCGGTCCCGGTCCATGACCGGCCCGAGTTCCAAGGTCACCAGGCGGCTGCGCAGCATTGCCGGATTATCCGGCGCCCTCTTCGTTTCCTGGTGAGCGGTCAGATCGGCCGAAGGGGCCGGCCGGAACAGCTCCATCATCTGGTCGCCCCAGACCGTTTCGAGGTCCGCCGGAGGAAGTCCGGTTAAAATCAAAAACACGACCGCGGGAATAACGGCCCGCCACATCCATAACAACTTGATACGCCTGAACATCTTAGTCACCTCATCCATCGCCTGGTATTCATTTTTCGGCTTGAATCGCGCCGGGCCGCTGAAAGGAAAACCCCTCCCTCCCGCCGAATAGTGGAATTGAGAAAAACCGAACGGCCTTTGGCCGATTATAAACCCAAACCTGGTTTTTTCTCAAGAAGAGGGAAAATGACTTTTAAAAATTCATCAGGCCCCGTAAAATTAAGGTATGGAACCGGAAGATAAATCAAGCGGGCTTCGGGCCGTGGAGCCTGAAACCGCCTCGAGGCTCCGAACCCTCATCAACGTGGTCCTGGTTCTGGTCGTTGTTTTCTTTGCGCTGAGAGGCATGTTTTTACGGGCGGCCGGCCGAGGCTTGGTTCAAGAGGACGAACCCCGTCAGGCCGATCTCATGGTGATTTCCGGGGAAAGCCCGATCTTGGAAGCCATGGCCGGGGCGGATTATTTTAAGGCCGGATTGGCCCCCAAGATTTTCTTGTCCGGGGTAAGAACGATGGAAGGGGCCGAGCTGGCGGCCGAACTCAAGCTGGCTCCGGAAGAACACCCGAATATCGCCTATCGGATTCTGACCGGACAAGGCGTGCCCGAACCGGCCATCGTTCAGGATGCGGCTCCGGTCCCCGACCTGGATGAGGAGGCCCGCAGGGTCAAAACCTTCCTGGCCGGCGGTCAGGTCAAAACTCTCATTTTAGTTACGCCCAAGTATTGCGCCAAAAGGGCCAGGGCCGTTTTCGCCGAGATACTCGGGCCGGAGATTGAAATCATCAGCCTGCCCAGCAAGTACGACCGGTTCGATCCGGACCACTGGTGGCGGGACCGCGACCAGGCCGAAAAATTGCTCGTGGAATATTTCCGGCTTTTCGCGCGGGCCGCTTTTTCTCCGGGTTGATTTGATTCCGGTCGGTGATCGGCCCCGACCGAGCCGGCCGGGTTAATTCCCGGTCGGGATCGGCGCGCTGGTCAGCAAGTACTTAAGGTCCTCATCGTAGAACCTGAGCCCGATGCCGAAGAATCCGGAATCCCGGCCGGTGTCGCTGATAATATCGTCGTAACCGGCGGTCACATAAAAATATTTCCAGAAGTCATAGGAAACGCCGAAGCGAAGATGGGCGTTGTGATCCACCTCGCCTTGGGAAGCCTCGAAAGTGACCTTGAAGGCGTCGTCCAGCATATAGTAATCAAACCCGAATCCACCGCTCGATTCGATCAGGCCGCCCCGGACCACAAGGTCGTAATATCTTTTGGCGATTTGGGCATTGAACCTGATGTCCCCCCGGTCCCAGGTCTCCTCGATGGAAGTCACGGGCCGGCCGCCCACGGTATAAGTCCGCTGGCTTTTCTTGTAAGTCCCGTAAGTGTCCGTCGATATGCCTAAAAGGTAGTACTTGTCCTGTTTGGGCTGAATGCGGATGTTCAATGTCGCTCTCAGGTCGTCGTAGGCCATCATCCATTCACCGCGGTAATCGATATAGAATTTGAAGGCGTCGGTTTTGGTCAAGTAGTCGTTGACGCCGCTCAGGGCCTCATCCAGCTTGTCCGCCGTAGTGGTTTCATTGATCAATTTGCCGATGGTCCCCTGGCCTTTGTTGATCTTGTCGGAAATGTCCCGGAGTGAAGCCAGGGTTTCGTTGAGGTTCTTGACCGTGCTCTGGTCATTGACCAATGCCCCCACACTGCCCTCACCCCGATTGATCTTCTCGGCGATCTCCTGCACGGCGGCGATGGTTTGAGACATGGTGTCCGACGTTCGGCGGAAACTGGCCAGGATCGCGGTGATATTATCCCTATTGTCCGCGGAAATGCCTCGCAGGTCCGCGGAAAAAGCGGTCAGGTTCTGGACGGTCTGGTTCAAGTATTCATTGTTGTCCCGCACCAGCTTGGCCAGGGTGTCGCTGGTTTCCCGGAGGTTGTTCAGAATCTGCCGCATATTGCTCGTGCCTTCCTCGCCGCCGAGGACTTCGCTGAGCGAACGGGTGACCTTTTTGATATCCACGGATATTTCACTGATCTTGTTGATTAATTGATCCACGTCCGCCGGGGCGCTGGTCCGGACGATCCTTTGGCCCGGCTCCAGAACCGGGGTGTCCTTGGCGCCAGGAACGATTTCCACGTACTTGTCGCCCAGGACTCCCTTGGTCCGGATCATGGCCCGGCTGTCCACGTGGAGGGGGACCTGGGAAGCGATGCGCATGGTCACGCGGGCTTGGCCATCTTCCAGACCGATGGCTTCGACCGTCCCGATTTCGATACCGGCGATCTCGACCGGGACCCCCGGCTTCAAACCCGAGGCGGTCTCGAAGACGGCGTGAATCTGGTAGCCTTTATCCCGGTGAAGTTCAAACCCTCCGACGCGGAAGGACATGTAAGCCAGCAAGGCCAGGCCCAACAGGACAAAGACGCCTACCTTGGCTTCCGTGGTGAATTTGGTCATCGGCAACTCTCCCCAGCCTCAGTCCCCAAGAACCATGGGACCTTCGGCTTCTCCCTTCAAAAATTGCTGGACCACCGGGTTGTCTAAAGTCCTGATCTCTTCCGGAAGGCCGTATGCCACGATTCGGCCCTCGTAGATCATGGCCACCCGGTCGGCGATACGCAAAGTGGCGGCGATATCGTGGCTGATGACGAGGCTGGTCACGCCCAGGCGTCTTTGGGTCTCGACGATGAGTTCGTCGACCTGCTCGGACATGATCGGATCAAGGCCGGTGGTCGGTTCGTCGAAAAGCAGGATTTCCGGCTCCAGGATCATGGCCCGGGCCAGACCGATCCGTTTGCGCATGCCTCCGGACACCTCGGAGGGCATAAGGTCTTCGATCCCTTCCAAACCGACCAGGGCCAGCTTTTCGTCAACCAAGTTTTTGACCTCCGCCGTCTTCAGGTTGGTGTGTTCGACCAGGGGAAAGGCCACGTTTTCTCCCACCGTCATCGAGTCGAACAGGGCCCCGTCCTGAAAAAGCATCCCGAACCGCTGGCGGACGCGGTTGAGCCCTCTTTCACCCATCCGGGCGATATCCTTGCCCTCCACCAAAATTTTTCCGGCGTCCGGCTTGAGTAAACCAATAATGTGTTTGAGCAAAACGCTCTTGCCTCCGCCGGACCGGCCGATAATAAAGGTGATCCTGCCTCGTTCAATGCCCAGATTCAAGCCTTTAAGGACCGGAAAGCCGGCGAAGGACTTGTGCAGGTCTTCAATCTGAATAATATAATCGGGCACGCGCGGCCTCAAAAAAGCATGGCGGTCATTATATAGTCGCTGACCAGGACCAGGACCGAGGCCAGGACCACGGCCTCGGTGGTGGCCCGGCCCACCCCTTCGGCCCCGCCCTTGGTGTAGAAGCCCTTGTAACAACCGATCAGGGACAGAATTCCGCCGAAGACCGCTGATTTGAGCAACCCATTGAAAATGTCCGACAGTTCCACGTATTCGAGAACCTTGCTGATAAACATTCCGCCGTGGATATTGAGCAGTTTGACCCCGACGATGTACCCGCCGATGACTCCCACGAAATCGGCGATAGCCGTCAGCAGGGGCAGCATCAGGATGCCGGCCAGAATCCTGGGCACGACCAGATACTTGACCGGATTGGCGGCCATGACATACAAGGCGTCGATCTGTTCGGTCACCCTCATGGTCCCCAATTCCGCGGCCATGGCCGATCCGGCCCGGCCGGTGACCATCAAGGCCGTCAGGACCGGACCCAGTTCCCGGGTCATGGCCAGGGCCACCGTCGGTCCGACCAAACTATCGGCCCCGAACATGGAGAACCCGTAGTAGCTTTGCAGGGTGAAAACGCCCCCGGTGAAGACCCCGGTTAAAATAGTCACAAACAGGGAATTGACCCCGACAAACTCCATCTGCTTGAGGATGGCCCGTATTCTGAGCGGCGGACGAACAGTCCACATGACCGAGCTGAGCAAAATTATGACGATCCGGCCCATCTCCTCAATGGCCCGAATAACATAGCCGCCCAGAATATTCAGAAAATTCGTCATGCCAGCCTACTTGGTCGTCATGACGAAGACCCCGTCCCAGTCGGGCGGCGGCGGGGTCTTTTGCAGTTCGGCCACCCGATCCAGATAGATTTGCGTAGGTTTGTCTTCGGGGAAATGTTCCTTGACGGCCTTAAATATTCTTTCGGCCTTGCCCCATTGACGGCTTTTATAAGCGGTCAAACCTCGATGAAAGGCCCTGGCCAGTTTTATTTTTTGCGGCGAGACATCCACGCCGCCCAGCAACTCATAAATCCTGACCGGCAGCTTCTTGCCCTTGACCGCCACCGAATCCAACTCCCGGCAATACATTTCATCCTTGATCTGCTCGTAGGTCATCTCCCCGATCAGTATGTTGGTGCCGTATTGCTTGTTGGCGCCTTCGAGCCGGGAGCCCAGGTTGACGGAGTCGCCCATGACCGTGTAGTCGAACCGGGTGTTCGAGCCCATGTTGCCCACGACCATCGGGCCGGTGTTCAGGCCGATGCCGATGTCCAGATAGGGAACGTTTGGGTCCTCGGCCTTCAATTCCTCTCGAAGCCGGGCCAAGGTAGACATCATCTCCAGACCGGTCCGGCAAGCCAGACCGGCGTGCCCGGGCTGTTCCAGGGGCGCGCCCCAGACGGCCATAATGGCGTCGCCGATGTACTTGTCCAGCAGCCCGTCGTACTTGAAAACCAGGTCGGTCATGAGGGTCAGGTACCGGTTGAGCAGGTGGACCAGGGCCTCCGGGTCCAGCCGCTCGGATATGGTGGTGAAACCCCGGATGTCGGAAAACAGGACGGTCATGATCCTTTTTTCGCCGCCCAGCTTGAGCATGTCCGGGTTCTTGAGCATTTCGGTGACCACCGACTCGTTAACGTAATGGGAAAAGGCCCCCTTGACCTTTTTCTTCTCTCTTTCTTCGGTCATGTAACGGAAGATGGTGATGCCGGTGTAAACCACGACAAAGGTCAGGGCCGGATAGATGATGTTGACCCAATAGCCCTGCAGGAAGAGGGCGTAATTAGCCACGACGGAGACGGTCAGCAGGCCCAAACCGAAGAGAGGGCCGATCGTGGCCGAAAATCTGGGCAAAAGCAGTCCCAAGAGCAGGGCGATGATTATGATCGAGGCGATGTCGTAAAGGGCGGCCCAATTGGGGTGAAGGAGGAAGTCGCCCCGGAGAATATTGTCGATGACGTTGGCGTGAATCTCGACCCCTGGGAAAACGCTGTCAAAAGGCGTGACCCGCAGGTCGTATATGCCCACGGCCGTGGGACCGACCAGGACGATCTTGTTTTGGAAGGTGCCCTTGGCCAGGCGTCCGGCCAAAATATCGGCGATGGAGAAGTGAGGAAAGGTCTTCTGCGGTCCCCGGTAATTGACCAGCAAGCGGCCGGCTTCATCCGTGGGCAGGGCCACGTCGCCCACACCGACCCGCTCGACCCCGACATGACTGACCTCCAGAAAGGAATCCGCGCCGTCCAGGTAATATCGCAGGGCCTGAAGGGACAAGGGCATGAAAAACTTGTCCCTGACCTTCATGACCATGGGCACCCGCCGGACCGCTCCGTCCGGATCGGGAAACATGTTGAAGTAGCCGGAGGCGGCGGCCGCTTCCACCAGGGGCGGAATATTGATTTCCGGCATAAAAGCCTGGATAAAGGCCTCCCCTTGGAGCTGCACGTCGGCCGAAGGGGCCCGGACGAAAACGTAATCGCTGTTGATCACCTTGTCGATCTCGGCGATCTTGGCCTGGACCTGTTCCGGGCTGAGATGAGCGATACTTTCATCGCGCTCGATGTGGAGGAACTGTCCGAGAACAACCGGCGTCTTGACCTCCTTGATGGTTCGGGCCAGGATCAAGTCGTTGTCGGCCAGTTCCTTTTCCCGTTCGAGCAGGCGGAGCAAGCGGTCGTCGTTTACGCCGATACTGCTGATTTTTTGATTAATTCTATCGATAAGACCGAGGTTGGTATTATTGTCCGGCTCGAAGAAGCCTATGTCCAGGGCGATAACCTTGGCTCCGTCGTCACCTAAGGCGCGGATCAGCTCGGCCATCTTGGACCGTGGCCAGGGCCAGCGGCCGATTTCGTCCACGCTCTTTTCGTCGATGACGGCGATGACCACTTCGGGCCCGGGCTGGATCGGCCCGCGGACCATAAACCTGAGGTCCAGGGCCTTCAAGGCCATGATCTCGAAGAATCGGGGACCAATCAAATAAATGATGAGGATCACGGCCACCAAGGCCAGGCTCAGGACCAAGGGATTGATTTTGAAAAACCGCTTCAAGGGTTTCTCCTTTGCTTCATCATCAATGCCCGCGAGCCGCCTCCGCCCGTTAAACCTTTCGTCCGTTGACAGGCGGTGCGGCGGTTGCTATTTTTAAACTTTAACCCACTCCGGCCGAGGCTCGATTTTAACGAGCCGCCCGGTGGCAATGGACCCATGCTCACACATGGTTTTAGTTTCATATTGAATAACAGATGAATAAAACTTTGACAATGACATTTCGTCATCAGGGGGGCGCGAGCCCGCGGGACCGCGCCGGCGAGCGTTCCAAGGAAAGGCCCGGACGATGCCCAAAGTCTTAACCATAGCCGGTTCGGATTCCGGCGGCGGAGCCGGCATCCAGGCCGACCTGAAAACCTTCACGGTTCTGGACTGTTATGGACTGTCGGTTATTACGGCCCTGACCGCCCAGAACACCTTGGGCGTTCAAGCCGTTCACGAGCCGCCGCCGGACTTTATCGGGCGGCAGCTCGATTCGGTCCTGGCCGACATCGGGGCCGACGCGGCCAAGACCGGGATGCTGGCCACCCCGGAAACTGTCCGGGTCGTGGCGGCCAAAATTAAAGAATACCAGGTCCCCAATCTGGTGGTCGATCCGGTCATGGCCGCCCAAAGCGGCGACCCCCTGGTGACCCGCGACACAAGGGAGGCCCTGGTCAAAGAGCTTTTTCCCCTGGCCGAATTGATCACCCCCAATCTGCCGGAAATGGAACTCCTCTTGGAGCGTAAAATCGGATCACCCCATGAACTGGCCGAAGCGGCCCGTGCCCTGCACGATTTGGCTTCCAGGGCCGTCCTGGCCAAGGGCGGCCACTTGGGCGGTCCGGCCCTGGATATTCTTTTCGATGGGCGGGAGATCAAGGAATTCACCGCCGACCGCCTCGACACGCCTCACACCCACGGCACGGGCTGCACCTACTCGGCGGCCATCGCCGCGCACTTAGCTCACGGCCGGCCCCTGGCCGAAGCCGTTGCTCAGGCCAAGGCTTTCATCACCGAGGCCATCCGCCTGGCCTATCCCCTCGGGCGGGGGGCCGGGCCGACCAATCATTTGGCCCTTTTGGAAAAATCAACGGTTTTGACGGAACTGGCCGAAACCTTGACCCTGTTGACCAAGGCCGACGCCGGGCCGCTGGTGCCCGAAGTCCAAATGAACCTGGGCTTCGCCCTGACCGGGGCCCAAGGACCTCGGGACGTGGCCGCTTTTCCCGGCCGGATCGTCCGCCTCGGCTCTAAAACGGCCGCCTTGGCCGGGCCGGCTTTCGGGGCGTCCCGGCACATCGCCCGGATCATACTGACGGCCATGAGATTCGACCCGCGAATAAGATCAGCCATGAACGTCAAGTTTGAGGAAAAATTTTTGAAAAAGGCCGAGGACCTGGGCCTCGAGGTCGAAGGCTTCGACCGAAGCCTGGAACCGGCCGACGTCAAGGCCCGGGAAGGTTCTTCCTTGGAGTGGGGGACCCAAACGGTCATCGACCGCCTGGGCCGGGTCCCCGACCTGATTTATGATCGCGGCGACCTGGGCAAGGAACCCATGATCAGGATTCTTGGCCCCCATCCAAGGGCGGTCGCGGCCAAGGCCCTAGGACTATTGGATTAAATTGACCGGCCGGGATCGGTTCAAGGGGCCGACCAGATCATTTTCTTATCCGGGCTGAAAAAAGACAAGGAGGCCTGGTCGTTGTTTTTTACCACCAGTCCGGCCCTCGGTCGGCCTGCTCCGTCAGCCAAAGCCAGGCCGAGTTCTTCTTTTTCCTGCCACAGAGCCACCCGTTCCAGGTTCGAATCGTCCCGCATGATCATGGTGGGCGCCCCGGCATGATTTAAATTAAGGTTGAGCCGCCGCCGGCCGTCGGTATCCAGGAAGGATAAAACCGGGTCTCCCTGACTCAGGCTCAAGGCCGCCCGGGTGCGGCCCTCCTGGTCCCGCAGCATCAGGTTGGGATGCCCGTCGCCGTCCAGACCCATCTCCAAACGAAATTCGCCCTTGTCGTCGGTCATGATCAAGCGGGGCTTGCCCAGGAGAAGCGAGAGCAAGGCCCTGGTCCGGCCGGTTTCGTCGACCAGGCGCAGTTCCGTGGCGGTCACCACCTTGGCCTCCGACTGGGCTTGGGCCGGGCTGAATAAAAACCAGTGCGCGGACGTCCCGCCGACCAGTCCGGACAAGACGGCCGCGGCGATAACGAGAAAAAAATGGGACCGAGCCATGACTCCTCCCCAAAGAGATTGTTTTATAACCTTTGGCGGTAATTCGTTCCCCCAGTTTAGTTTATCTAACGCCTTGGAGCAAGGCCGATTCATTGGAAGATTTCCCTGGTTCCCAAGCTCCAGCTTGGGAACCCCTTAAGCGAAACCCAACGATTCTTTTGCTTACCCCCAAACCCCGACCTTTTCCCCTCGCCGCCTTCAACTGACAAGAATAGGCTTAAACCTAACCGCCTTGAATCCCTTATCTTGCTCCCTCGCTCCCCGGGAGAGGGTCGGGCTTGCCCGCCCAAGGCGGGGTGAGGGCGGACATCAAGGTGATTGGCTTTCTGGATTCCCGCCTGCGCGGGAATGACGGTGCTAAGTGTGCGTCATTTATCTGAAAGTCGACACTGAATGC
>Ga0209163_1000175_pt1 | contig 156617 bp, 129 predicted proteins | sample MTBAKSrepl2MetaG_FD_187457 | JGI IMG/M metagenome (GOLD analysis project Ga0209163, IMG submission 187457) | Enrichment culture microbial communities om Arthur Kill intertidal strait, New Jersey, USA, that are MTBE-degrading - MTBE-AKS2 (Arthur... | ecosystem: Environmental > Aquatic > Marine...
GGATGCCCGGCAATGGGTATGCGACCCGCGGGTCTTTGATATTCCCCTGGAGCAACTCGTTTCCACCGCATACGCGGACAAGCGGCGTTCTCTGATCGATCCTTTGCGGGCCATGAGCATCGCGTCCCACGGCACCCCTGTGCAGGGCTCGGACACCGTGTATCTATGCACTGCCGATGAAGAGGGGAATGCATGCAGTTTCATCAACAGCCTCTACCTGGGGACAGGCAGCGGTCTCGTGGTTCCGGGGACCGGGGTGAGCCTGCAGAACCGGGCCAGCATGTTCACGCTGGATCCGGAACACCCGAATGGCCTGGCGCCAAATAAACGCCCGTATCAAACCATAATCCCCGCAATGACCGTTTTTGGAAAGGGCAAGTTTGAGGGGCTGCTTCATGGTTCTTTCGGGGTCATGGGGGCCTACATGCAGCCCCAGGCCCATTTTCAGGTTCTTGTAAACATGGTGGACCTTGGCATGGCGCCGCAGCAGGCCCTGGATGTCCCCCGCTGGTGTCTGACCAATCCAAATGGAGGTTTGGGTGCTTCCGATGACGGCGGAGTGGTTCAAACAGAAGAAGGGTGGGACCGAGCCCTGCTATCCGATCTGGAGCGGAGGGGTCATCGTCTTGCGGCCGTGGAGGGTTTCCGGCGGAGTCTGTTCGGCGGCGGGCAGATCATCCTGCGCGATCCGGCAACCGGAGTGCTCATAGGGGGAAGCGACCCGCGCAAAGACGGCTGCGCCGTGGGATGGTAACTGAAAGATTGTCTCTCGCCCGCTTCGCTAGAGAACGCAGAGGCCAAAGAGAGAAAAGAATTGGCCTGATCGTGGACGATCAGGCCAATTTCTCTGTGATCTCTGCGAGAGAAGTATTCAAGACTTGATTCGGCTCAAGGCCTGGTCCAGGTCGTCTCTGAGATCCTCGAAGTCTTCACACCCCACCGAGAACCTGATCAATTCATCCGAGATGCCTACACGTGCCCGTTCCTCAAGAGGAATCGCTGCATGGGTCATGGATGCCGGATGTTCGATCAGGGATTCGATGCCCCCCAGCGATACGGCCCGGGTGATCAGCTGCAGTCCGTTCAAAAAGGTCATCCCGCCACGTAGACCGTTTACAACCCCGAATGAAATCATGGCGCCAAAACCATCCATCTGCTTTCGGGCGATTTCGTGCTGGGGATGATCGGCCGTTCCCGGATACCTCACCCAGGCGACCTTGGGATGGTCTTTCAGAAACTCTGCGAGCCTCATGGCATTTTCCTGCGATCTTTCCATTCTGACGCCGAGTGTGCGCACGCCACGCAGGATCAGCCATGCCTGAAGAGGATCCATGATCCCCCCGAAGAGGTTCACGGTTTTTCTTATCCTCTTGTAGATCTCTTGAGAAGCGGAGACAATCATTCCGCCGATGACATCGCTGTGCCCGTTCAGATACTTGGTCAGGCTGTGGATGACGATGTCCGCACCGTGATCGAGCGGGCGCTGCAAGTAGGGTCCGGCCATGGTGTTATCCACAACGAGCAGTGCGCCGTGGCGGTGGGCGATTTCCGCCGTACCCCTGATATCGGTGATACTCAGCGTGGGGTTGGAAGGGGTTTCGATGAAAACAAGGCGTGTGTTTTCCCGGAGCGCAGCCTCGGTCTTTTTGAGATCCGTGGTATCCACGAAAGTGGAATGCACGCCGAACCGGGAAAGGTGAGTTTCAAGTACAATTCTCGATGGTCCATAGACGACCTCGGATTCCACGATATGCTCGTTTTGTCCGAGAAGGCTGAGGTAGACAGAGGTGGTCGCCGCCATTCCCGAAGCTGTGGCAATACCCGCGAAGCCGTTCTCGAGCTGGGTGACTGTCTGCTCGAGAGCGTTCACCGTAGGATTGCCCATCCGGGTGTAGAGATAACCGGGTTTCGCGCCGGAAAAGCGCTCCGCCCCTTCTTCGGCGCTTGGAAAGGAGAAGGTGGAGGATTCAAAAATGGGGGTGGAGACTTCTCCGTGTATGGTCTTGTCCAACGCAGCATGGATCGCCCTGGTCGATTTGCCCCTGGGTCGGGGTGAATCCTCTTTCCGAGCCATTCTCGTCTCCCCCAGATGAATCTCAAATTTCAAATTTCAAATTTCAAATCTCTTGCCTGTGAGAGGAAGCACCTTGTCGATCTTGAAAGAAACCAGAAAAAGGGGACCCCTCTCTTCCCTGGTTTCCCTGAGTTCGTTGTGATCCCTCCTGCGCATCTTAAAGAGGCGGTCCGTGTCCTGCTCTTCAGCCGTTTTGGTGAGAAACAGTCTCACGCCTTTATATCCTCCGGATCCTTCTTCCATAAACAGGTATGCCGCATGGGGGTTTGATTGAAGATTTGCGTGCGTGAGCCGGTCGCGCATGATAAAGGCGACGTTCCCTTCATCGAGGACTTTCGGCCTTGAATAAACCGCTGCGTCGACCCTGCCCTCGGAATCGGCTGTTGCCAGAACTCCACGACCTTTTGCGTTTTCAAAATATTCATTCAGATCCATATCGCGCTCCGAAAAGTGGTTTGTCTGAAATATAATCACAATTGGGAAAATTTCCCGATCCCAGAATCAATGCCTGGAACCGAAGTGCTGGACGGGAATTATGAAATGTCGGCTGTAAGCTTGAACGCACACCCTGGGTTTCGAAGAAGAACAACTCGGCTGCTTAGCTGTAGATCTTTTCCAATGGCAGCATCTCCTGCCATTGGAAAAAATATTCCTCTCTGCAACCTCTGCGCCTCTGCGGTGAAATCAGCCTTTTCGGATGAAGTATGTCGGTGTACTTGATCTTCCGTAAAACAGTCTGTAAGGTGTGACTTTAACTCAATGAATCCGGAGGGAATAAGAGATGGCCGTCTTGGCAGATGAACTGACCATCGGCAGCATGCGTCTTCGCAACAGGATTGCTCTTCCGCCGTTAACCACCAATTGCGCCGATGAGGATGGAAAGGTCACGGAATCGATCCTGCGATTTTACGGGGACCGGTCCAAACATCTGGGGCTCGTTATTGTGGAGGCGACGGCTGTTCGAGCGGACGGCCGCATCGTCCCCGGAAGCCTGGGGCTCTGGGACGACGGGCAGGTGGAAGGCATGTCACGTTTGGCCGCTGCCATCAGGGAGAAGGGAGCGGTTCCGGTCGTCCAGTTAAACCATGCGGGCGCCAGGTGCACGCCGCGCGGCGGAGAAATGCAGGGGGCGTCGCCGTCCGGAGTAAGGTTCAGGCCGGATGTTGACCCCTTTGCCATGAGCATTGCACAGATTGAAGAGGTCGCGGTTTGCTTTGCGGAAGCGGCCGGCCGCGCGGTCGCGGCTGGTTTTGAAGGGGTTGAGATTCACGGAGCCCATTTTTACCTGATAAGCCAGTTCCTCTCTCCTCTCACGAATGCGCGAAACGATCGGTATGGCGGCGATGCGCGGGGACGGGCGACCTTTGCCCTGGAGGTGCTGCAGGAAGTGCGGCGGAAGGTCGGCTCGAAGCCCGCACTCCTCTTTCGCCTCAATGCAGTCGAAAAGGTGGAAGGGGGTCAAATCCTTGAAGACGCGCTCACGGCAGGACGCCTTCTCGCCGAAAACGGTGTTGACTGCATCCATGTCTCTCTGGTCACTGGGGCTTCCTGGAAGGAAGAAAACGGGAAACGTTTTCTTGTTGCTGCATCGGCCCTGCCAAAGAACGGACCGGCCGGCGCCAATGTCTCCCTGGCCGCGAGAATGAGAAAAGAGACCGGCCTGCCCGTCATCGCAGTAGGCAAATTAGGAGAAGGAAACGCAGCCGCAGACGCGGTGGCGGATGGTAGTGTGGACATGGTCGCTATCGGCAGGCAGATGATCGCGGACCCGGATGCAGCAGGAAAGCTTCTTGCGGGAAAGGAAGCCGATATTATAGCCTGCAAACAGTGTATGAACTGTTTTGCATCACTTGGCAAGGGGCCTGTTACATGCAAGGTGAATGAAGAGATGGGGAAATAGAGGAGGAGAGATGAGTAAGCAGTAGGCAGAACTAATTGATGGGTTTCCCCCGGCCTAAGGCCTGCCGGGGTCTACCCATCCTTCGCACTGCCTTGTCTCCGGTTCTCCCTTCCTGTCGTCTGACTCCTTGCCTTGTCGTCCCTCGTCCTAACGAAGCGGTCCTCCATCGTCCATCGGTCCTTTGCGCCCGATTGCGTGCCCGTGCGCGAGTTCATAGCGTTTGTCCATGTAATAGAGAATCGGGACAGCGGCCCTGGAAAGAAGCAGGGAGGCTACTTCGCCCGCCATGAGGGAGATGGCAAGCCCCTGGAAGATAGGGTCGAAGAGGATGACCATGGCAGCCACCACAACGGCCGCGGCGGTCAGCATCATGGGACGGAACCGGACCGCGCCTGCGTCCACGACCGCTTCGTGAAGAGGAACCCCCTGGGCGATCCGCAGTTCTATGAAATCGACCAGGATTATGGAGTTTCGCACCACGATTCCGGCCCCTGCAATGAAGCCGATCATGGATGTGGCCGTGAAGAACGCGCCCAGAAGTCCATGGGCGGGGAGGATCCCTATAAGCGAAAAAGGGATGGCGGCCATGATCACGAGTGGCGTGCTGAGGGATTGAAACCACCCCACCACGAGGATAAAGATCAGCACCAGCACAACGGCAAATGCGATTCCCAGATCGCGAAACACCTCATAGGTGATGTGCCATTCTCCGTCCCACTTCATGGCGTAGCGCTGATCGGTCCGCGGGATGCCTGAGGTGTGCTGCTCGATCCGGTATCCCTCGGGAAGAGAGATCTCGTCGATCTTTTTCTGCATCTCGAGAATGGCATAGACCGGGCTCTCCTTGACGCCGGCCACGTCCCCGACGACATAGACTACGGGCATCAGATTCTTGTGATAGATGCTTCTGTCCATAGGGATCTGTCCGGCAGAGACCAGATCTGAAAGGGCCACCAACCTTCCGTCCGCGGACAGCATCTTCATGGAAGTCATCTGCCGGATCCCGGACCTGTCCTCCAGGGGCAGCCGGATGACGATAGGGACGTCCTCCTTTTCCCTTGGATCATGGAGGAGCCCGACCTTCTCCCCCTTCAGGGCCATTCGGACGGTGTTGTCGATCCGGGCCGCGCTGATTCCGTGGAGGGCCGCCTTTTCCTTATCCACCGCAATCTCGAACCAGTCCTGTGCCTTTTCCATGTACCGGTCCACGTCCACCACGCCCTCGGTCTCCTCGAAGATCCTTTCCACCTTGAGCGCGATCTCCCTCTGCCGGTCATAGTCCGGCCCGTAAATCTCGGCTACCAGGGTGGAAAGGACGGGCGGACCGGGGGGGACTTCCGCAATCTTCACGCGAGCGCCATGGCGGTCGGCTATCTTCTTGAGAACCGGTCGGACCCGCTTTGCAATCTCATGACTCTGGACCTTGCGGCTTCCCTTTTCCACCAGGTTTACCTGGATGTCGGCCACATTCGGACCCTGGCGCAGGAAGTAGTGCCGCACCAGGCCGTTGAAGTTCATGGGGGAGGCGGTGCCGGCATAGATTTCAAAATTCGTTACCTCATTGACCGTCCTCAGGTAATTCCCCATTTCAAAACCCACGTTGGCCGTGCTCTCGAGCGTGGCGGTCTCAGGCATGTCGATGATGACCTGGAATTCGCTCTTGTTGTCAAAGGGAAGCATCTTCACCTTGACCCATCCGACCATGACGAGCGCGAAAGAGGCAAGGAGCATGAGCACCACCGTTGCCAGAAAAGCCCACCGCAAAGGCGGTCTGGAGATCAGGGGGTCCATGAGACGCCGGTAGAGCCTGATGCTCCAATCGTCCTTTTCGCTATGATCATGGCCGGCACCGCCGGCCCTTCGTCTGAGAAGATGCATGGAAGCCCAGGGAGTGACGATGAATGCCACCAGCAGAGAAAACAGCATGGCGAAGGTGGCGCCCACCGGGATGGGCCTCATGTAGGGCCCCATCAGTCCTCCAACAAAGGCCATGGGAAGGATGGCGGCGATGACCGTCAGTGTTGCGAGGATGGTGGGGTTGCCGACCTCGTCCACGGCCTCGATCGCCACTTCCCGAAACGGCTTGTCCCTGTTTTCAGGAAGACGATAATGGCGGACCACGTTCTCCACGACCACGATGGCATCGTCAACAAGAATACCGATAGAGAAGATCAGGGCAAAAAGGGTGATGCGGTTCAGGGTGTACCCGTAGAGAGAGAATACGGCGAGGGTAAGGGCGAGGGTGACCGGTATGGCAAGCGCCACCACGCCCGCCTCCCTTCTGCCGAGTGTGATCCAGATGAGCACGGTGACTGAGAAGACGGCAATGAACATGTGAAGCAGAAGTTCATCCGACTTCTCCTTGGCCGTTTCCCCATAGTGGCGGGTGACCGTGACGTGGATGTTGCCGGGGATGATTCTTCCCCTCATGCCCTCGACCTTATGGAGGACCTCTTCTGCGATGGTGATCGCATTCGTTCCCTTTCTCTTGGCGACCGAAAGGGTGACTGCAGGGTAAATCGACCTGGCCGAGCCCATCCCTTCGGAAGCCTTTTCGCCGGCCGCAGGTCCCATTCCGAGAAATACGTACTGGTCGGGTTCCTCGGGCCCATCGTCGATTGCGGCCACGTCGGCCAGGTACACGGGACGGCCTCCGTGGACGCCGACGACGACGCGGGCCACGTCTTCCGCAGTTCGAAGAAAGCCTGATGTGTGTAGAACGATTTCGCCGTCCTGAGAGGGGTAGCTGCCGCTTTTGGATTCCTGGTTGGCAGCGCCGAGCATCCGGGAGACGGCCGCATGGTCCAGGTGAAATGCGGCCATGCGAGCAGAATCCGGGCGGATCTCCACCTGTCGCCGGTACCCGCCGATGAGCGTCGTGAGAGAGACATCGTCCTGGCGTTTGACCGCATTCTCCACTTCAGCGGCCACACGCCTTAGCATGTAGTGGTCGGTGTCTTCCCCCCAGAAGGTCAGCGCGAGGATGGGCACATCGTCGATGTAGCGCGGCTTCACCAGGGGGGGGCTCACACCCTCGGGAATCCTGTCGAAATTGGCCATAAGTTTCGACTGAAGCCGTACAATGGATTCTTCCTCGTCCTCACCCACGTAGAACCGCACGATCGCCATGGACATGCCGGTGCTGGAGGTGCTGTAGATATACTCCACCCCGGGTATCTCCCAGAGGAGCTTCTCCATTGGGCCTGTAACCCGCTCCTCCACCTCTTTTGCAGACGCCCCGGGCATTGACACGAACACATCGATCATTGGCACGATGATCTGGGGTTCCTCTTCCCTGGGAAGAACGTAAACGGCGCCTGCTCCAAGCAGGATGGATGCCACGATGATGAGAGGGGTCAGCTTGGATTCAATGAAGAACCGGGCGATCTTGCCGGCTGTTCCAACCGACCGGCTCATGGCTTGGCCTCCACGCGCGCCCCGTCGGTGAGCCGGTGGTCCGGTCGGGCAACATAACGGTCGCCTGTCCGGAGACCTGAAAGGACCTCGACCCGGTCTCGATATTTCCGACCCAGCCTGACCAGGTGAAAGCGGGCAAACCCCTCCGGATCGACTACATAAAGAGCGGTGAGCTGCCCCTGGTAAATGACGGCTTCTGAGGGAATCAGGATCTTCGAGACCTCACCCAGGGGAATCCGGACCCGGGCGAACATGCCGGTCTTCAGCGGAAGTTGTTGCGGCAGGGAGACTTTGGTCAGGAATGAGCGGGTGCGCTGATCTGCGGTCGGAACAATGGTCCGGACAGTCCCCTCAATGGTCTCGCTGCCCAGGGACGGAACGGAGACCTTGACCTTCTGACCGATCTGAACATTTCCAAGGTGCGTTTCCGGAAGTACCATGTCCACACGGTACTCCTCGAGGGTATCCATGGTCAGAAGGGGTGTTCCGGCGGAGGCCAGATCTCCGACCTCCACCGTTTTTCCTGTGATGATCCCGTTATAAGGGGCGGAGACCACGGCATCCTTACGGGTGACCTTGGCCGATGACAGGGCCGCTTCCACGCGCCTGACCTGTGCAGCCGCTGTTTCCACCATGGCCTGGGCTCGGGCTGTACCGGACTTTGCCTGCATATAGCGGGCCTCTACTTCATCGAACTCCTGCGGGCTTACCGAGTCCTCCTTCTTAAGATTGAGGTAGCGTTCATAGGTGGTGCGAGCCAGCCGTTCCTCTGAAACAGCAACATCCCTGAAGGAAAGGGCTGCAGCGAGCCCCTTTTTCGCCTCACCGAGCCCGGCCTCTGCCTGAAGCAGGCCTGCTTCCACCTGACGAGGATCGATGATCACCAGAGTCTGTCCCGCCTTCACTTCATCCCCTTCACGGACCTCAATCTTTTCAACCGTACCCATCAGCTTGCTGGAGAGCTGAATGGTGGACCCTGCCTGAATTGTTCCCACTGCCTCATATATGACGGGCTCCTTCGTCAGTTGTGCGGTCTCTACGGCAACGTTTTGAACCACAGGTGATGAATCCGCTGCGGTTCCCGGCTCGATTTTTTCTCCGCAGCCGGACGGAAGAAGGAGAATCAAAGCACAAAGCAGAGGTCGGAAGTGTCTCCCGCAGAGACGCAGAGACGCAGTGAAAGAAGAACAGAAGGTGAGAAGGTGCATCGTGTATGTTGAATCCTGCATTACCGGAAACCTTCCTCCGTTTTTCCTGCGGCGAGGTTGAGTTGCGCGAGTGCAAGCTTGTGATCATAAAGCGAGCGCAGGTGAAGCGTTCTTGCCTGCTGCAGGGCCAGCTCCGCGTCGAGCAGGTTCACGATAGTGAAGAGCCCGCTCTCATAACGATTTCGGACAATCCGCAAACCCTCTTCGGCCTGAGAGACCGCAGCCTCTGCAACCTGAATTCGTTCAAAACTGCTCATTGCCTGAAAATAGGCCCTTCTCGTCTCCACTCCTATGGAAAGCTCCATCTGCTTCAGCGCGGCCTTTACCTGGTGGAGGGTTGCAACCGCCTCGCGCACCCTGGCCTGGAGACCCAGACCGCTGAACAGGTTGGCGCGGAGTACAACACCCAGAGTGTAATTGTTCGCGGTCCGATCGTATTCCTCAGAGTCAATTTCATAGTTGCTGGTAAAAAACAGGCCTGGAAGATGGGCCATTTTCGCTTTCTTCACTTCCTGCTCCGCCGTGATTTCGCGTAAACGCATCTCCCTGAGATCCGGCCGGTTTCGTAAGGCTTCCTGAATCCACTTTTCCAGTTCGTCAGGAGGCTTTAGTCCCTTTTGCTCAAACGGTACCGGGTGGAGAACCTCATCCAACGAAATGCCCATGGCCGCGTTGAGTGAGGCCATTGAAACCTCGACAAGACTGCGTGCGTTCAGCCGCTCCTGTTCCAACTCGGAAATTCTCACTTCAGCGCGCAGAAGGTCGCTCTTCACCGCAAGTCCGGTCTTGAACCGGGCCTGGATGATATTTCGATTTGCCTTTGCCGACTCGATGCTCTGGCGTATGACCTCCATTTGATCCTGCGCCAGCAACACTCCTATATAGGCGGCAATCACGGATGTGATCACTTCCTGGCGCACCCGGTCTGCGGAGAGGGAAGCGGATTCATGCCCCAGCTTGGCCTGATCCACCCCGATGCGTATCTGGCCGGCATCATATATGGGCATGCTCAGGGACAGGACGCTCGCAAAATTGTTTATCGATGAAGGATCGTTCAACCTCGCCGGATCGAAATCCTGCATCGTGATCTGTTCCTGGTTGAGCCTGGTGGAAAAGGCCAGCGCGGGATTGTTGGTGCGCATGAAGGTTTCGCTGAAATCAATGCGTGGATAGAGACCTGAACGAGCTTGTGTGATTTTCGCAGCCGATGCCTCCAACTGGAAGTGTGACGCGGAAATCCTCGGGTTTTTGTCGAGAGCAGTCCTGATTGCCTCTTCAAGGGTGAGTGAGGATCTGCTCGACCCCTTTTCCGCGGCAACCCCCTGGTGAACAAAGACGATATGAACCAAGAGAATGAGGAGACCTACAGAGACAAAGGCTTGGAAACGGGGACGAAGAGTGTTTCCGGGACCGGGAGAAGCGAAAGATGACATTACAATCCCCAAAGTCTAGCGTTCCGATAGTGTTTTGCAGTCGTAAGTCCGGAAAAGTACAAGAGATCATTCCAATGTCCCATAATTATACGAAGGCATTGCGTCCTGTCAATCGACACTGCTACCCGGCGGAGATGGCGATGCTCCGGCGAACTGGATCAAATACAAAAAAGGGCCTATTAAGCCAGGCTGAGGAGTGAGGTATGAGGAGTGAGAGGGTTGGGAAAAAGGGGGTCAGAGGGGCTACACTGCCGGGGAGAGGATCAACAGATGTCAAAGGAGATTTCACGCGGGATCGTCTCACAGGACACCTGGCCGGAGTTGCCATGGGAAGCATGGAAGGACACCTGCACGACCATGCATCGGTGGATGCAGATTGTCGGCAAGATCCGGCTCAAACTGGCTCCGATGGTCAATCACTGGTGGCAGGTTCCCCTGTACGTAACCGCGCGAGGTCTCACCACCTCGGCAATCCCCTTTCAATCCAACATCTTCCAGGTCGATTTCGATTTTCTTTCACACCTCATCCGTATCCTCTCGGACCACGGCGGCGATCGTGCGGTCAAACTCTCATCGCGTACGGTGGCTGACTTCTATGGAGAGACCATGGAAGCGCTGAAATCCCTGGGGATCGAAGTGAGGATCTGGACCACTCCTGTGGAGGTGGAAGATCGCACGCCTTTTCATCAGGACATGAGACATGCAGCCTATGATACGGAGTATGCAAACCGTTTCTGGAAGGGTCTGGTACAGATCGACAGAGTAATGAAGCAGTTCCGATCCCGATTCCTCGGCAAAGCGAGCCCTGTACATTTCTTCTGGGGCGCCTTTGACCATGCCGTGACCCGCTTTTCAGGCCGCCGTGCGCCGGAGCACCCAGGTGTTCCCAATGTGGGCCGGTCAGTCATGGTTGAAGCTTATTCGCATGAGGTCAGCAGCTGCGGGTTCTGGCCGGGTGCAGGGCTGGGCATGCCCGCCTTTTACGCTTACGCCTATCCCGAGCCGTCCGGTTTCAGGGATCATGCAGTTCAACCTTCCGAAGCCTACTATCATGAAGATCTCGGGGAATTCATCCTGCCCTATGATGCGGTTCGCAACTCCCGATCACCGGATGAGAAGCTTCTTTCGTTTTTTCAAACCACCTATGAGGCTGCTGCGGAGTTCGGAAATTGGGACAGACCTGCGCTGGAACGCGACTACAGGAGGGAGGGGCCGGAAAAAGGAGTATCGTTTCCACCGGGGCCGGGGTGATTTCCTCGCTTTGACGGAGGCACCGCCCTATGCCAGTCTCAATGTTCATTCAAATGGAGGTTTGGAGAGCTACAAATCCGGATATCGAATTCCGAAATCCGAGATAATTCAAAATCCTAATGTTCAACAGTCTCGCAAAGATCCTCATTAGTTCTCATTAAAGCCCCCATCTCTGAGAGAATACGAAGCATCACCCGAGTTATTCCCCAAATTGAAACCCTCTCGCATTTATGGCAAAATGTTTCTCCCGCAAGGGCGCCCGAGTCAGTCTTTCAGTCGAGGAAGTTAAAGGAGTATGGTTTATGCCTGATGATTCAAAACGAAAAGAGAACAGGCCGTCGCGTCGAGATGGAACCGTAATGGAGCAGTTGAACGCGATTGTCGATTCTTCTTTTGATGGCCTGTGGATCTGTGACGGAGAGGGGAGGGTTGTGCGGATCAACAAGGCCTCTGAGGAGATCAACGACATACGTGCGGAGCAGGTCGTCAACAGGAAAATGGAAGACTTGGTAGCCGAAGGTCTAATCGACCGCTCGGTAACGCTAGAGGTCCTGAAAAGTCACGCGGCGGTCACCATGATCCAGAACCTCAAGAATGGGAAACAGGTGCTCGTCACCGGGAATCCGGTGTTCGACGAAAGCGGGAAGATCAGTCTGGTAGTCGTCAATGACAGAGACATTACAGAACTGAACAAGCTCCGGGCAGAACTGGAGGAAACCCGCGCCCTCAGCAGCCGCTACCGCAAGGAGCTCTCGAACGTTTACTGGAAAGACGACCTCTTGCCCGAGATCGTGGTTCGCAGCGAGGCGATGCACCGGGTTCTCAGCACCGCTTTCAGGGTGGCTGAGGTGGACTCGACCATTCTGATCCAGGGGGAATCCGGGGTGGGAAAGGGCTTGGTGGCAAAGCTTATACACAGGGCGTCCAAGCGAAAGGACGGCCCCTTCATCCGCGTCGACTGCGGGGCAATACCGGAACCCCTCATCGAATCAGAACTTTTCGGTTACGAAGCCGGAGCATTCACAGGCGCCTTATCCAAAGGAAAACCTGGGTATTTCGAAATGGCCGAGGCGGGCACCCTTTTTTTGGACGAGATCGGGGAACTGCCCAAGAATATCCAGGTTAAACTCCTCCGATTCATGGAAGAGAACGAGGTCGTGCGGATCGGGGGCACAAAACAGAAAAAGATCGACACCAGAATCATTGCGGCCACCCACCGCGATCTAGAGGCCATGGTGGAGGAGCGTTCTTTCCGCAAGGACCTCTTCTTCAGGCTCAATGTCGTTCCCCTGCGGGTGCCGCCCCTTCGCGAGAGGAAGGAAGACGTCCCTCCCCTGATCCACCATTTCTTGAACAAATACAATGCCAAGTGCGGGACCGCGAAGGTATTGCGGGGCTCGGCAGTCGACTGTCTGTGCGTGTATCCATTTCCTGGAAATATCCGTGAGTTGGCTAACCTTATGGAGCAATTGGTCGTTCTCAGTTCGAACCGGGAGATCGACCTGAAGGACTTGCCCTCGGTAGTCCGCTCGGTCTCTTCCCGCGAAAGGGAGGTCCCTGAAAGCATGGGGTGGAACCTCCGTGCTGCAGTGGAGAGTCTCGAGCGCGAGACACTCAGGAGGGCCATCAAGGAATTTGGGAGCCAGCGGAGGGCAGCCGGCCCTCTGGGGGTGAACCAATCCACTCTCGCCCGCAAGATGCGGAAGTACGGTCTCCGGTTTGATGCAATTACGCATCATGATGCATAATCAACTCTCAGCCTCATCATCCCGATTCTACTTGATATTTTCGGTTTACCGCGGGGGCTCGCCCTTCTTCGATGCGTTCAAGCATAGGGGCCATCACTACTCCGGGGCCTAATTTTTCAGTATAGCCTAGCGTCTGCAGAATGGAACGGGACTTGCTTTGATCCCGATCCGGAGTCCACCAGTATGGGACGGAGCGAAATTTGACCACCTTTGAAGAGCAGGCTCGCCGGATGCGGGCCAAAACCCATCACGCACAGATCCTGTTGGAGTGGGATGGGGAGCATAAGTATTTGGAAAAGGCCCTCGAGATCCTTCGCGCAGCCGGCGCAGAGCCGCTACGGTATGAACCTACCGGAGAAGGAGCGAAATCTCGGGTACTTATCGAACTCTCCTCGCGGGACATGAGGGAAGCCGTGCTGAGGCTCACAGAGGCGGGCTTCATGAAGCTGAAAGGCATCAACGCCTCGCAGGAACGATCTGAACCGGAATAACGAAAGAAGAGAAAGAGCAAGGAAAAGTATGGATGGTAAGAAATATCAGGAACTGACAGAGATGCGTGAGAGGAACGTCCCCCGGGGTCCTTACAATATCACCCCTCTTTTCGCTGAAAGCGCAAAGGGGGCGGTCATCAGGGACGTGGAAGGAAGGGAGTATATCGACTTTGCCGGCGGAATCGGAGTGCAGAATCTTGGCCATGGCCAGGCCAGCGTGGTCCAGGCTATTCGGGAGCAGGCTGAACTCCTCGTGCATACCTGCTTTCATGTGGTCATGTATGAGAGCTACATCGCTTTGGCCGAGCGATTGAACACCCTGGCACCGGGAAGTTTCCAGAAGAAGACATTCTTTGTAAACAGCGGGGCCGAGGCCGCGGAGAACGCGGTCAAGATAGCCCGCACCTTCACCAAAAGGCACGGAATCGTCTCCTTCGAAAACGCATATCACGGCCGTACATACATGGCGATGAGCCTGACCAGCCAGGTCATGCCGTACAAGCTCGGATTCGGGCCCTTTTGTCCGGAAGTCTTCCGGATACCGTTCGCTTACTGCTATCGATGTCCCTTTGGCATGGAGTACCCGGGTTGCGATATTCGGTGTGCGGATTCCCTCAAGAGACTATTCGTGACCCAGGCGGGACCGGAATCAATTGCAGCGGTCATAGTGGAGCCGGTCCAGGGCGAAGGGGGATTCATAGTCCCGCCTCCCGAATTCCTGCAGCGTCTCAAGAGAGTGTGCGAAAGCGAGGGCATTGTCTTCATTGCCGATGAAGTCCAGACCGGAATGGGCCGAACGGGCAAGCGCTTTGCCTCCGAGCATTTCTCAGTCGAGCCAGACATCCTCCTGACCGGCAAGTCGCTCGGCGGCGGGGTTCCCCTCGCCGGAATCACCGGGAAGGCCGAGATCATGGATGCCCCGCATGCAGGCGGGTTGGGAGGAACCTTCTCGGGAAACCCCATTGCGTGCAGGGCCGGGCTGGCTGTTCTGGATCTCCTGGATGAAACCATGCTTGCGAAAAGCGTTTCGTTGGGGAAGAGGGTGAGGGAGGGATTTCAGGAACTCCAAAATCGTTTCGAGATAATCGGAGATGTTCGAGGACTAGGCCCCATGGTCGGTATGGAACTCGTGAAATCCAGAAAGACCAAAGAGCCAGCAGTGGACGAGACATCCAGGCTGGTTCGACGGTGCTGCGAAAAGGGGCTTATCATACTTTCCTGCGGTGTGCACCACAATGTAATCAGGACCCTGATCCCGTTTGCGATCACGGACGACCAGTTGCAGAAGGGCTTTGACACTCTAGGCGAAACCCTGATGGAGTTCGCTGATTGAAGGGGATTGCAACATTCAACGAGGGATTTTGAAAAAGGGCAAAAGACGAAAGGGGGAAACGGCAGGAGCGGGCGATCGCTGGCTTAAAAGCTGGTGTGCCATGTGTCTGCCGAACGAGTGCGGCATCCTGGTGCATCTCAAGGACGGGGTTGTTGTGGAGGTGAAAGGAAACCCGGAGTGCCCGACGAACAAAGGGAGACTCTGTGTGCGGGGCGCGCTTTCCTCAATCCCCGGCTTTTACAGCCCCTTCAGGCTCAAGTCCCCATTGAAACGGACCAACCCCAGAAAAGGGCTGGATGAAGATCCCGGCTGGAGAGAGATATCCTGGGAGGAGGCTTTAGAAGAGATCGGTGCGCGTCTCCGATCCATTCGGGCCGAAGATCCGCGCAAGTTCGTCTTCGTGGAAGGGTGGGGGACCTGCGACGGCATTCTCGGGCGGGAGATCTGGCAGAGAATGCCGGACGGGACAAACGAGTACGGAAGCATCTTCGCCCTGGCTGCGGGCTCTCCAAATCATGTCGGCTCTCACGGTCCGCTCTGCGCCATCCACTATTCCTCCAACCTGGTCCACGGGGCCTATCCCGAGCAGATCGCGGACCTGCAGCACTGCAGGTACCTTATCGCCGTTGGCCGCACCATCGGACCCAACTCGGGAAGCACTGCGGCCACAAAGCGGTTCCTGAATGCGATAGATCGAGGAATGAAGCTCGTGGTCATCGATCCTCGGTGCTCCGTCGAAGCCTCCAAGGCTTCCCGCTGGATACCGATACGACCCGGCACCGAACTCGCCCTGGCCCTGGCCATGGTCCACGTGATCCTCTACGAGCTCAAGAAATTCGACGAGGAGTTCGTAAGGAACCGCACCAACGGCCCTTACCTGATTGCGGAGGACGGCCTTTACTTCCGGGACCCGGAGAGCGGAAAACCGATGATCTGGGATCAAAGAGACGGAAGGGCAAAGGTTTTCTCGGACCAAACCCTGTCAGAACCCGCGCTCGATGGGGAGTATGGCGTTTTCGGCCAGCCGGTGAAACCCGCTTTCTCCATCATCCGGGACAGCATGAAACCCTACACCCCGGAATGGGCCGAGGGGATCACCACCATCTCCGCAGAGGTCATCCGCACGATCACCCGGGAGTTTGTGGACCATGCCATGATCGGCAGCACCATTGAAATCGAGGGGTATCGCTTTCCCTTCAGGCCGGCCCAGTTCAGCACCTCCGGGCGCGGGGCCGTGAACCACAAGAACGGCACGTTCTTCGATCTCACAGGGAAGATGATCAACATGCTCGTGGGTGCGGTGGAGGTGCCGGGCGGATTCACTGGAGGGATGAGGGGCGCTAACCCCGACTCTCTGAGACCCGACAAGGACGGAGTGGTCACGCCGATTCTGGAGGCGATCGGCCATGCCTTCAAGTTCCCGCCGGACCGCATCGACGGGTTGGAGTTCTTCCCCCTCAAGCACAGCACCCCCAATCTCATGGCCAGGAACATTCTGGATCCATCCAAATACCATCTCAACTACGAAGTGGAACTCGTATTGATGGCCGGAGCCAACCCGGTACGATCGACCGCCGACCCCCAGGAGTATGTGGAGGCCTTCCGAAAGGTCCCCCTGGTCGTCTCCATCGCGGCACAGCTGGATGAGTCGACGGTGCTCTCGGACATCGTGCTTCCGAATTCTCATTTTCTGGAGAAGAGGGGAATCAGGATCTTCCGGCCGGCCCTTCAGAGCGTCGACGATGAGCTCAGAGGGATCGAGGTGCTTCTGGGAAGAGAGCCGGTGCCTGCGTTGTACGACACCAAGTCTTCGGACGAGATACTTCTGGAGCTGGCCGACCGGGGCGAATTTCTCACGGGCCCTGGTGGCGTGAACGATCTCCTGAACCAGATGTACCGGTTCCAGGAGAAGCACCGGCTCGAGCTGGGGCGAAAGTACGACATGCAGGAAATCACCGACCACATCGTCAGGAATTTGTTCGGCGACGAGCATGACTATGCCGAGCTCATGGAAAAGGGATTTCTCCACCGGTACTCCGTCAAAGGGAAGGAAGCGTACAACTACTATTACTGGCCCGAGAACAAGACCCGTCACCCCATCTATTTCAATCTCCTGAAGGAGACCGGGGAGCGGTTGAAAAGAGAGCTGCAGGAGTGCGGGATCCGCCACCCCGCTTTCGAGGATGAGTCGGAGTTCTTCAAGTTCTATGAGGCCGTGCCCTTCTGGGTGGCCCCGGATGAATCGGCCGCGCCCGAGGAGTACGACCTTTATGCCATCAACTGGAAGACCAATTTCCGGATGCACGGCACCGGGAGCATCCTCGAGAATGCTTGGCTCAAGGAACTGAGAGACCAGGACCCCTATGAGACTTATGTCATGATCAACGCAGAGACGGCGGCCAGGAAAGGGCTGAAGGATGGAGACAGAGTGATCGTCGAGTCCCGCTACGGGAAGACCGAGGGCAGGGTCAAGTCAAGCGAGTTGATCCACCCTGAGGTGGTGGGAATACCGGGAAACTACGGAGGAAGGTCCACATCCTTTCTGAACCCGGTGAGCAGTGAGGGGGCCTGGTTCAATGCGCTGCTGAGCAGCCGCGAAAACCGTGCACTGGATCCCATTACCGCCGGGATCGAAAACGCACCCAGGGTAAAGGTCGTTCGAGCGAGTCGAGGATGAATACGAGATACGGCATGGTGATCGATCTGAAGAGGTGCATAGGATGCGATGCCTGCACCATGGCCTGCCGTCAGGCCAAGGGCACTCCCCGGGGGGTGCTCTATTCCAGGATCCTCAAGGTCGAAGTCGGCAAATACCCCCTGGCGAAGCTTGCATTCCTGCCACTGCTTTGCATGCACTGCTCCGAACCTCCCTGTGAAAAGGTCTGTCCCAGCGGTGCGACCCAAATAACGGAGCAAGGAATGGTAATCGTCGATCGGGAAAAATGCATCGGCTGCAGGGCGTGTGTCATTGCCTGTCCCTACGGGGCCAGGGACAGTTTTAAGGTGAAGAAAACCTATTTCGAGCGCGGCAGCACGGCCTTTGAAGTCGCCCACGACGAAAACCATCCCCCCGACACGATCGGCAAATGTGACCTGTGCATCGAAAGGGTTCTCGATGGGGGGGAACCCGCCTGCGTTGAGGTGTGTCCTGCCGAGGCGCGGATTTTCGGGGACCTGAACGACCCTGAAGGGCGAGCTTCCCGCATGATCCGGGAGAGGGGCGGAAAGCCGCTTCACCCGGAATGGGGGACCGAGCCCGCGGTGTACTTTGTAGAGGGCGTGGAATGAATTTTTCGGAAGGGACTTTCCTGAGAATCATCTTTTCGCTGCTGTGTGCAGGGCTCCTGCTCCGGCTGACCCTCTTCGTCGTCTCCCTCTTTTCTGAAGGAAAAGTTTTCGGCTGGAGTCGAGCGTGGAGCGGACTCCTTCGCACACTGGTTCCCTTTCACAGCGGCATGCGGAAGAATCCCTTTCAATCCGTCCTGGTGTATCTGTTTCACCTCTGCCTCCTTGTGGTACCCATCTGGTTTTCCGGACATATCGTTTTGTGGGAAGAGTCTTTTCTCCATTGGTCGTGGGCGCCGCTCCCGGACTCCCTGGCGGACGGGATGACCATCATGGTTCTCTTGCTCCTGGCCGCTTTCCTTGTGAGGCGAATCGCGCTGAAGCAGATCCGCCAGGAGTCTTCCCTATGTCAATATGTGATGATCTTCCTGACGGCCCTGCCTTTTCTCTCAGGATATCTGCTCTCCCACCGACCGTCCTCCGGCGATGGGGTCTGGACCTTCCATGTGCTGACCGGCTCCGTGTTCCTGCTCATGACGATCTTCCTTTTTGTCAGGCCGTGGCTGAATGAAAAAAAGTGCACGGCCTGCGCTTCCTGCGTGGCTCACTGTCCCGGACAGGCATTGAAGAGCGCGGATGGTCCCATCCAGCGGGTACTGGAGTTCACTCCGTCCTGCTGCGTCTTGTGCGGGGGATGTGTGGCGGTCTGCCCCGAGAATGCAGCAGGGCTTCGCCACGCCCTCAGCTTCCGCAGCCTCGTGAAACGGTTCGCGGGGGAGAGGTTGCATGCGGCGGCCATGGGAAGGTGCAGGAGATGCGGTGAAATGTTCGCCCCGCTTTCTCAGGTGGAGGAGGTCCGGCTGAAAACAGCGCAGGAGTCCGTCTATTATTGCGAACAGTGCAAAAGAGAGCGGATTGCCGGAGAGAAATTGCGGCCGGTGTGAGGAAAGCGACTCGGAAACGGCTGCAGCCGGAAAGAAAGGAGAAACTGATGAAGGCCGCCCTGATCAAAGAGTTCAAAAAGGATTTTGCAATCGAAGAGGTTCCCCCTCCGAGGATCGGACCGGGTGACGCCCTGGTCCGGGTGAAGGCTACCTGCCTCTGCGCAGCGGACGGGAAGATCCGCAGCGGGAAGATTCCCACCCTGAAGCTCCCCCATATTCCGGGCCACGAGGTGGTGGGCGAGGTGGTGGAAACAGGGAAAGAGGTGAAAGGGGCCAAGGCCGGCGACCGGGTGGTCGTTTACATGTACACGGTCTGCGGGGATTGCCCGGCCTGCCGAAAGGGGCGCGAGAATCTTTGTCACCGCATAAGCCGCATGGGTTTCGACAGACCCGGGGGCCATGCGGAGTATGTGGCGGTTCCGGAACGACAATTGATCCCTTTGCCGGAGAACATCCCCTACGAAGAGGCGGCGGCCATCCCGGATGCGGTGAGCACAATGCTCCACGCCGTGCGGGAGCAGGGGGATGTTAGGCCCAACGACCATGTGCTCATTCTGGGGATCGGGGGGTTGGGGATGCAGGGGATCCAACTCGCGGCCATGGCAGGCGGAAGAGTGATCGGTGTGGCGCGAAGTGAGAAGAAACTGGAGCTTGCCAGGAGTCTGGGAGCGGAGTGGGTCATCAACGGCAGGGATCAAAAGCTGACGGAAAAGATCCTCGACATCACCGGCGGAAGGGGAGCCGATGTGGTCATCGATCTCGTCTCTACCCAGGAAACCTTTCAGACCGCTGCCGGAAGCGTCGCCAAGGGGGGGACGATCGTGATCGTCGGCTCCACGGGGATCGAGATCACCTTTTCAGTCGGCCAGGTCATGTTCAAGGAGATCGCGGTCAAAGGATCGCTCGGCATGACCAAGCAGACGGTCATCGATTCGGTGGACCTCTGCGCTGGAGGCAGAATCAAACCGGTGATCACAAACCGGTTTTCCCTCGAGGAGATCAACGAGGCGTCGAGGATGCTCGACAGCGGGGAGATTCTGGGGCGTGCGGTCTTAATACCATAGCAACACAAATTCGGTGCAAAGAAAAGGAGGGCGGAAAATGCCGGTTGTACGTGTGGAGATGTGGAAAGGCGCCACAAAGGAGATGAAGGCGAGTCTGGCCAGGGAAATCACAGAGGTCGTGAGCCGGATCGCGAAGAAACCGCCGGAGTACATCAATGTCCTTTTCACGGACTATGAGAAGGAGGATTGGGCAATCGGCGGTGAGTTGGCCTCGGATATCGACTGGGAGAAGAGACGCAAGGGGAAATCATGATCGAGCACGGCGGAATTACGAGAGAGGAGTTCCGGGAAAGGATCGATAAATGCGTGTCCCGGATGGAGAAATCCCACATTGACCTGCTGGTAGCCTACGGCGATGCGGCTCATCCGGACAACCTGATCTATCTGGCCAATTACACCCCCATCTGCATGGACATGCCGGGATATGGCGGATACAACGGGCTCTTCGTCCTCACCCGGAAAGGGGACGCGACGCTCATCATTGACCGGGACTGGCAGGTCCCCTTTGCCCGGGAGATGAGCTGGGTGGAGGAGATCCTTTACGGAGCCCAGGGCGACATCCTCGGGGTGCTCTCGGATCTCATGCAGAAAAGGGGCTGGAAAGGAGCAAGGGTTGAACTGGACAGCACCTTCATCCCCGCTCGATTTTACGGGTCCCTGATGGATGTTCTCAAGGACAACCCGGTGGAGGAGAAGAGCCGCATCGTGGCCGGGCTTCGGGAAATTAAAAGCCCAAAGGAAATAGAACTGATGACCCGGGGCCTCGAGATCCTGGCGAAGGCCCACGAGGGGGCGCTTGCCGTTGCGAAGGAAGGCATCAGCGAAATCGATGTGGCCATGGAAATCCGGCGCATCATCATGGACGAAGGTGCGGATTTCGCAACCGCCCTCTTTGTGGACGCGGGTCGCCGCTCCACGATCCCTCTCGCCAACCCCATGGCCAGCCCCTACAAACTGAAGCGGGGAGACATGGTTCTGGTCTCCATCTTCTGCGTATACAAGAACTACAACGCCGGCATGGACAGGGCGTGGGTGGTGGGCGAGCCCTCGCCCATGCAGAGGAAGCTCGCGGAAATCGAGCTCAAGACCCACGAGAAGGCCGTGAGCCTGATCATGCCCGGGGCAAAGACGACCGATTTCATGGGACCGGTCTACCATAACTATGCGGAGCCCATGCTGCGGGAGGCGGGCATTACGGAATACAACATCAATGGCTATGTGGGACACGGAGCAGGCGTCAAGGTCTACGAGCCCCCGGTTCTCTGGAAGCTGGAGGAGAATACGCTCAAGCCGGGCATGGTGATCGACGTGGAGCCGGGCATCTATGCGAGGGATCCCAAGATCGGCGGACTCCGCACATCGAGTTTCGTCCAGGTCACGGAAGAGGGGTGCAGGATTCTGGAGACCTATCCGAAGCGAATAGGGTCTCTGGCGTAAAGACGCATAGCGCATGGAGCATGGCGCTTGAAATGCTGTGCACGTGAATCGTGTATCGCGGACGTAAAACCCAAAGGAATAAAGCCGTGGTTGTGTAGCGTCATCGTAAGAATGCCATGGCCGGATGCAAAATCCGTAGGAGCAAGCTCCTGCTTGCGATCATGACTTGGTTGTAAGATGGGTATAGCGATTTTCTCCGTTGTTTTAGCGCCGGAGGAAGCGAAGCCCATCGGTAAAGCGGAGCAAGCAGGGAACGGCCATTTTGCCTTCGTGATCTTCGTGCCTTCGTGGTGAAAAGAGGAGTATGAGATCCATGATCATCGACATTGCCGCACACCATATCCCGACGCCCATACAGAGGATGTTTGCAGCCAACCCCTATTTCTCCAAGTCCGCCACCTATCCATTCCCGCCAGGAAATGCGGACCCGGAAGTGAGGCTTGGGCTCATGGAGAAGTACGGGGTCGATATGCAGGCTCTCCTGGCCCATAACTGGATCACGCCTCCTGTTCGAAAAGCGTTTACGGATGAAGAACAGGAGCAACTCCGAAGGATTTCCAATGCGGAGAACTTCGCACTCTGCAAGAAATATCCAAAAAGGTTCGTGAACATCTGCGCCGTCTCGCTCCTCAACATGGAGTTCGCTCTAGACGAGCTCCGACGCTCGATCGAGGAACTTGACTGCAGGGCGGTCTCCGTTGCCACCAACCATCAGGGCAAGGGAATCGATTCTCCTGAGTTCTCCCCCTTTTTCGACAAACTCGTGGAGCGCGATCTTCCCCTGTACCTTCATCCCACGGACTGGGAGGCCCGATATCCTCTGGTGGACATGGCAGAAGGCTGGCGAATGATGCACGTCTTCGGCTGGCCTTTCGACACGACACAGGCGGTGTGGAGGATCATTTTCGGGGGGGTACTGGACCGCTATCCCACCATGAAGGTGATCACCCACCATCTCGGCGCGTTGCTCCCCTATTTCAGCAGAAGGGTGGAGATCAATCAGAAGATGTACCTTTCCTCCGCCCTTCACAGGCCGATCGAGGAATACTGGAAGAATTTTTACGGAGATACCGCAGTGGACGGAACGAGGGCGGCTTATGCCTGCGGGCTTGCCTTTTTTGGGCCGGACCGGATGCTGTTCGGGACGGATTATCCGTACGGTCTGGAAGAGGGGGAGGATTTTGTACGGGAAAATCTGGCGGGCATCCGCGAGATGAACGTGTCCGAAGAGATCCGGGAAAAGATCCTGAGCGGCAACGCGAAAAGATTGCTGAAGATCACGTGAAGTCTTCCATATCTTCGTGTTCTTCGTGTCCTTCGTGGGAAAGCCAGGGTGAATTTCTTACCACGAAGGTCACGAAGAGCACGAAGGAGCCAACGTTGGGAATCAAGTCCCGATACCAGCGAGCTACATAGACGGAGTTGAAACGGAGGCTGATTCAAAATGGTACGAGAAGTCATAGAGACGGATGTCCTGTGTGTCGGAGGAGGCATCGCAGGCATGATGGCGGCCATCCGGGCGGCTGAGCTGGGCGCCAGGGTGGTTGTGGCTGAAAAGGCAAACCCGGTTCGAAGCGGATCGGCCGGGATCGGCTGCGACCATTTCAAGTGTTATCTTCCGGAGTATCATGGATCGGATATGACGCCGGTCATCGAACAGAGCCTCCGGGTCTTCACCGGGGTCATGAGGGACCGGAAGTTCATTGAGACATGGGTGCCGAAGACCACCGAGATCGTGAAGCTCTGGGAGAGCTGGGGCATACCGATGAAATACAGAGGGGAGTACGAGTTCGCAGGACACGCACTTCCCGGCCGGATTCTGACCTGCCTCAAGTACGAGGGCGGGAACCAGAAGGCGATTCTTACCAAAGAGGCAAAAAAAAGAGGGGTCCGCATATTCAGCCGGGTGATGGTCTTCGATCTGATCCGAAAGGGCGATGTGGCGGGCGCAGTCGCCATGGATACGCGGGAAGAAAAGCTCTACGAGTTCCGGGCAAAGAGCGTGATCCTGGGCACGGGGCTCACCACGCGGCTCTATCCCGGACCAACGCCCGGCTGGATGTTCAATCTCGCCTACTCTCCCAACAACACCGGAGACGGACGGGCAATGGCCTACAGGGCAGGGGCCGATATCGCCAATGCCGAGCTCACGATGCGATGGTCCGGTCCAAAGGCCTTTTCAAGATGCGGAAAAGGGACCTGGGTCGGGGTGCTGCGCGATCCGGCCGGAAAACCCGTGGGGCCCTTCATAACAGAGCCTGACAGAAGATATGGGGACCCGACCTCCGATCTCTGGACCACCCTCTTCGACGATTACGCCAGGCAGGCCAGAGGACCGGTCTACTTTGACTGCGGAGGCATCACGGATGAAGACTACGAGTACATGATGCACTGGATGAAACACGAGGGAAACGGTGTCCTGCTCAACACTGCGGCTGAGGAGGGAAAGAGCCTGAGGGAAAACCCGGTGGAGTTCATGACCTATGAACTGACCTTTTCTGGAGGCGTCTGGTACAACGAGAAGGGGGAGACCTCTCTAAAGGGACTTTATGCGGCCGGGGATGAGTTTTTCGGCGCCGTTTCCTGCGCAGCCACGTTCGGGTGGATTGCCGGGGAGAATGCAGCCGCGTATTCCCAGGGGGCAGCCTCGCCTGACAACTCTTCGCACGCAGCGCAGGTGGAGGAAAAGGCCGCGTTACTGGACGAGATCCGGGGGAGAACAGACGGGGCATCGTGGCAGGAGGTCAATGTGGCGCTCCAGGGAATCATGGGGGACTATGCCGGACCGCTTCGAAGTGAGGAGCTTCTGAGAGCAGGGCTCGAGTACCTGCGAAGGCTCAGGGTAAAGTCCTCGGAGATGCTGCTTGCGAGGAATCAGCACGAGCTGATGCATGCGCTCGAAGTCATGAACCTGATCGATCTCGGAGAGCTCGTGTTCATCGGCGCGCTGGAGAGGCGGGAGACGCGAGACCAGCACGTCCGGGCCGATTACCCGATGACAAACCCCCTTCTTGAAAAACTGCTTCTCGTCCGTCGGGAAAATGGAAAGGTCGTGACCGGCTGGAGAGCTCTCAAGCGCTGAGCGCATGGGTCTCGTTCGCCCCTCCGGGCATCGAAGGGCGAACGGTCTGTTCATGCTTCGCTACCTCGGCTTGAACGGCCCAGCCTAAGGTTTGTATCTGTACACCGAGCTAAGGAGGAATAAAATGCCCCCGGTTATCGAGCGTGAAAAGTGCACACGGTGCGGAAAATGTGTGGACATCTGCCAGATGGACGTCTTCTTCGGGTCCAAACCCAAAGAGGTTCCGGTCATAAGCTACCCGGAAGAATGCTGGCACTGCAACGCCTGTGTCATGGCTTGCCCTTCGGAGGGTGCGGTAACGGTGCGGCTGGCGTTGCCGGCCTCTCTCTTTTACAGGGAAACCTCTTTACAAAAACGATAAACAAACAGGAGGCATTTTCAATGAAGAAGCGCGGCATGAAAAAGAGTGGATGGATCGTCGTACTCGCGTCCGTTTTGGTCATTCTGGGCTGGTCTTCCGCATTTGCGGAGCAATTCGCCTGGAAATTCTCAAGCTATGTGCCGGCAGCGAACAAGAGCCTGGCTGTAGGCCAGAAATGGTGGGCCGAGGAAATCGAAAAACGGTCCCAGGGGCAGATCAAAATCCAGATTTTCTGGAGCAAACAGCTTTCCGGGGAAAAGGAGATGATGCAGGCGGTGAGAAGCGGGCTGGCGGACGTGGTGGGACACGCGCCCGTGTATACACCGGGCGAAACACCGGTGTGGAATCTGCCTTATCTGCCCTTTCTTGCCCCGTCTCGAGTGGACCAGACCCTTCTGGTGTATAACCGATTGGCCCGAGAGTCCAAACCGTTCCAGGATGAACTGGAGCGATTCAACTGCGTCTACGGGGGCGCCCACGACAGCAGCTCAAACAATGCCATAGGCAAGAAGCCCATGCGGAGCCTGGACGATATGAAAAACCTCCGGATCCGTTGCATGCCGGCACTTGGAAGGATATTCAAGGAGTATGGGGCTACGATCGTGTCCGTGCCTGTGACCGAAACCTACACGGCCCTCGACACAGGCATGATCGATGTGGTCGTGTTCGGGACCGAGGGCTTCAGGACCTGGAAGGTCGACGAGATCGCACAGTACCTCACCCTCGATATGGACATGGGCGCCCTTCCCTCCTTCTACTTCATCAACAAGAAGAGCTGGGAAAAGCTTCCGGACAATCTCAAAAAGGTGGTCCAGAGCGTCATCGACGATCAGCCGGCATTTGTGGGTGCTCTGGTGGAAAAACTGAAGAAGGAAGCCCTGGAAGTGGTCAAAGAGAAGAAGATCGAGGTGAGCTCCTTCCCCAAGAGCGACCGGGACGCGCTGGCTGCAAAGGCCGCCGTCATCTGGGAGGAATCGGCCAAGCGCACCGGAGATTATGAGGCGAACAGCGCGGCCCTGAAGGATTATCAGCGGATTCGTGACGAGGTTACCGCCAAGTTCCCCAAAGGGGTGACTGCCGTCCAATAAGGTTCGGCGAACCTTGCACACGCCCGATCCGAAACGTCTCCACAACCCTGTTGACCGGCCCTGCCTGGCTTTCTCAGGCGAGGCCGGGAAGGAAGGAAACCATGAACCCGGGCCAGGCAAAAGGGTCCTCTCGCCTCTTCCGAGGATATGGATGGATTGAAGAATTCCTGGGGGCGTATCTCGTAGGCGCGATTCTGGTCTTCATGTGCCTCTTTGTCACGGCGGAGATCCTCGGCCGCCTCGTCTTTAACCATTCCTTCATGGGCATTGCGGACATCGTGGAGCAGTGCATCCTTCTTGTGAGTTATCTTTCCCTGGGAGTCATTCAGAGGGACCGGCAGCATATCTTTGTAGACCTGCTGCCCAAGAAGATCGAGGCTCGGAGGTCCGGCCTCATCCTGGACTGCGTGTTCCTCGGGTTGGGCGCCCTGGTGGCCGCTTTTCTGACGGGTGAAATTCTCTGGCACATGGTCTATACCTACACCGGCGAGACCAGGACCATGACCCTTTTCCTGCCGCACTGGCCTTTTGTGGGCTTCATGGCGATCGGAATGCTGCTGCTTCTACTGCGCCACCTCATCCAGTTCAAGGAGAGCTTTGTCAAGGCGCTCCATTTCGGCCGGCCCTCTTCCGTGGAGAGCGCCAAGGAAAAGGAGCGCGCATAAGATGATTATTGGATCGATTGTCATCCTCCTTGTCCTGATCCTGGTCTGTGCAGGATTCCCCATTGCGTGGGCACTCTTTCTGGTCCCCCTGGGTGGGCTCCTCTACATGCTGGGAATGGATCAGACCTTCGCCATCTCAGCGGCCATGCTGTACAACTCCCTGGCCCAGTACGAATTCTCGGTCATTGCCATGTTTGTCCTCATGGGAAACATAGGGTTTTACAGCGGACTCTTCACCGAGGTCTTCGAGGTGGCCCGCAAGTGGTTCGGGAAGCTCCCTGCCGGCCTGGCCGTGAGCGTGGTAATCGCCCAGGCCATTTTCGGTGCCTGTTCGGGTTCTTCGGTCGCCGCCTGTGTGGTGGTGGGCAAGGCGGCCCTGCCGACCATGCGGAAGATGAAGTACCCTGATGAGCTCTCCACCGGGGTCATAGCCGCTTCCGGCACTCTGGCAGTCCTGATTCCTCCCAGTGTCACGATGTGCATCTACGGCGTGATCGTGGATGAATCCATCGGGAAACTCCTGATCGCGGGCATTATCCCCGGAATCCTCAATGCGATGATCTACATCACCATGCTCATGATCCAGTCTCGAAACGTGCCGCGGGATGTGGAGCGGTTCACTTTCATGGAAAGAGTGGCCTCCCTTCGCCACATGTGGGTAGTGTTGCTGCTGGTGGTCGCACTCACGGGAGGCATCTATTCCGGCCTTTGCACGCCGACCGAAGGGGGCGCCTTCGGGGCCTTTGTGATGTTTCTGCTGGCCATTGTGGCCAATCGCGTCAACCGCACCATATTGTGGCAGTCCATCCGATCCACCATTCAGACCACCGGCATGATCCTGATCATTGTGGCCGGGGCCGTGCTTTTTTCCCGGGTCCTGGCCGTGTCCGGATTCACCCATGAGATGACCGACTGGGTGACGTCCATGAAAGTCTCCAGGCACCTTATCTTTCTGCTCGTAGCCGTCATCTACTTTCTTCTGGGGTGCTTTGTGGGATCCACCGCCATGATGGTGATGACACTCCCCACCTTTTACCCCCTCATGATGTCTCTCGGGTATGACTCGATCTGGTTCGGCATCATGGTGATCGTGATGTGCGAGATGGCCTTCACAACCCCCCCCGTGGGGATCAACCTCTATGCCACCAAGGATTTAGCCAAGGTGCCTTTGAGCGTGGTCATCCGGGGGGTGATCCCTTTTCTCGGGCGGGATGCCATGGTGCTGGTCGTTCTCTATTTTTTCCCGATCATCGCCACCTGGCTTCCGGGCATGATGTGACGTACTCAAGACAGGAGGAATAGCGGGAGCCCATTTTCGAACAGGCCTCAAAGAACAATGGGTCGGAGTTCCTGCGCGCGAGCATTGATGTTCTGTAAGAGGTACGCGGCTGAACCGCGGGAGGAGACAAGCAAGGTCACCGCCCGATGGGAAGGCATGTCACTGTATCGTCAACCCACACACAAAAGGAAGGAGCAAAGATGAAAGGGAACAAATTCGGAATTCTTGTGGTAGTCCTGGGAGTGGTGGTCGGTTTCATTGCAGTCGGCGCCGGCATGAACGAAACGGCCCAGGCTGCGGAAAAGGTCATCAAATGGAGATGCCAGACCTTCGAGCCGCCAACAGAAACATGGATTGCAAAGGAGACCATGGCATCCATCGAGAAGGCGAGCGGCGGCAGGCTGAAGATCGATGTGTTCGCCGGGGGCGAAATCGTTCCTTCGCCCGAGATTCTGAAATCCGTGAGCGGCGGCATGATCGAGATGGGGATGGGGTTCGGCGGCTATTGGCCCGCCAGGGTGGATGTGGCCAATCTCGAATCCGGACTTCCCATGTCATGGAGCGACCTGCAGGAAGCCTTTGACGCCTTTTATTGCAGAGGACTGCTGGACGTAGTTCGCGAAGGGTACAAGGAGAGCGGTGTGCACTGGTGGCCCAAGTTCGCAAGTCTCTACTCCCTGATCTCCACCAAGCCCGTAAACAGCCTCGCGGATTTGAAGAAGATGAAGATCAGGGTTGCCGGCCCCACGGCCCTGCTTTTGAAGTCCGTTGGCGTGGCCACGGCATTTCTTCCGTTTGAGGAAGTCTATATGGGCCTGGCCACGGGGACCATTGATGGTGCTATCATGGGGCCCCTCTTCACCTACAAGAACATGAAGATGCAGGAAGTGGCAAAATATTACAGTGATTTCAGCTTCATGCTCCCGGTGGTCAATGTGATGGTCAACCAGAAAGCCTGGGACAGTCTTCCCCCGGATCTCAAGGAGATTGTCGACCTGGCCATGTTCAAGAACACTTTTGCGGTTCACAGGACACACATCTCAGAGGAGTATAAGCTCCGCCGGGAGTTCATCAAGCAGGGAAAGCTCACCATGACCACCCTGGACAATGCTTCCATCAAGGAACTCAGAAAAGCGGCCGTGCCGGTCTGGGAGACGGAGGCGAAAAAATCGCCCAGGGCTGCCAAATCAATCGACATCATTATGGAAATGCTCAAAGACAGGGGGAAATTGGACTAGGCTTCCCTCGGATTTCCCCCGGGTCCCGGAGAAGGGGCCTGGGGGAGAATCCTGCACACCTGACGAGGCATGTATGCATATTGTCGACAGACTTAGCGAATGGAGCGGAAAGGCCGTCTCCTACCTGGTGCTCCTGATGATGGGCACTCTCCTCTATGAGATTCTTGTGAGGACCATCTTCGGGAATCCCACCTTGTGGGGATATGAAACAGCCGGCATGCTGTTCGGCGCGTATTGCGTCATCGCAGGGGCCTACACCCACCGATACGACGGCCATGTGAGAATGGATGTGATTTACGGCTCCTGGGGGACCAAAACAAAAGCAATTGCAGATACGATCACCTCGTTTCTGATCCTCCTGTTCCTGTCGGTATTCCTCTGGCTCTCCATCCAGAACTCGGTGGAGTCCTGGCGGGTGCTCGAATACAGCGGCTCGGCGTGGGGGCCCCCGGTCTATCCCCTCAAGACCATCATCAGCATAGGGGTTTTCCTGCTCCTGCTGCAGGCCGTCGTCAATTTCATTCGCAGTCTCATCACGGCCGTGACAGGAGGCAAGCGCCATGTTTGATCTGGACCCTGCAGCGGTCACGGCCATCATGTTCGGCGGGATGATGCTCCTCATGGTCGTTGGAATGCCTCTGGCTTTTGCCCTCGGGTTCATGGCCATGTTTTCCGGAGTCCTCATGTGGGGGGCTTCGGCCATGGACATGATCTTTCTCTCGTCTTTGTGGATGTTCAGCCAGATCACCATGGTCGCGCTCCCCCTGTTCATCTTCATGGGCATCATGATGGAGCGGTCGGGCGTGATGGATGATCTGTTCACCATGATCTACAAGCTTATGGGAGGGCTCAGGGGGGGACTGGCCGTTGGTATTGTAGGCATCTGTGTGCTCGTTGCGGCCATGTCGGGGGTGAGCGGTGCGGCCACGGTGGCCATGGGCATCATCGCGGTTCCAGCCCTGCTCAAACGGGGCTATGACAAGAAAATGATCACCGGGGCGGTCCAGGCCGGCGGGGCACTAGGGTTTTTGATCCCCCCCAGTTGCCTGATGATTTTCTATGCCCTCATCACTGGGACCTCTGTGGGCAAGTTGTTCGCCGGCGGCATCGGCGCCGGGTTGCTGCTGGCCTCTCTATATGTAGGGTATATTCTCGTTCGTTGCGCCGTTCAGCCTTCGATGGGGCCGCCGATCCCTATTGCGGAAAGGGTGAGCGGGGTGGAAAAGCTCAAGGCCCTCAAGGGGATCATCCTGCCCGGGATCGTCATCCTTCTCGTGCTCGGCTCCATGTTTCTGGGCCTGGCTTCCCCTACCGAAGCCGCCGCCCTGGGTGCCGGCGCATCCCTGGTCTGCGCCCTCGTGAGGGGGACGTTCAGCCGGCAGGTTTTCGTTGAAGCCCTCATGAGCACGGCCAAGACCATGGGCATGGTTGCATGGGTCATCATCTGCGCCACCTGCTTTGCAAAAGTCTACACCGCATTGGGGGCCGTCAAGCTGGCCCAGTCCCTCATCGGAGAATGGGCCCCCATGTTGACCGTCGTTGTGACCCTTGCAAGCCTCTTCGTGCTGGGCATGTTCCTTGACGAAGGAGCAATCATTTTCATTACAGCCCCTCTCTATGTCCCCCTGGTGACCAACCTGGGGTACGATCCCGTGTGGTACGGGGTTCAATACATGGTTGTCGGACAAACGGCATTCCTGACTCCCCCATTCGGGTACAATCTCTTCTACATGAAATCCGTCGTCCCTCCCGAGATCACCATGGGGGACATCTACAAATCCGTGATTCCATTCGTGGCGCTTCAATTGGCGGGTACTGCCATCATGATCGCCTTTCCACAGGTGATCCTGTGGATTCCAGAGCATCTCTTCGGGTAAAAGAGGGAACCGGCCAATGAAGCCTAAAATAGCCGTCTTCGGCAATCAGCACCTCAACCTGGGTCATGCCATTGGAGCGGACCTTACACTGGCTGGTCACGCGGTCACCATGTTCGACCTGCCCGAGTATGCCCATACGATCGAACCCCTGCGGGAGATGGGGGGGATCCACGTCACGGGTGACCCGAAGGCCCTTGTGTCCGGCAAGACCGGCTTCGCAAGGCTCCACAAAGTAACCGCGGACCCTGAGGAGGCCCTCCGGGAAGTGGAGATCCTCTTTATCGACGTGCCGGCCGATGAGTTCGAAAGCCGCCTGGGCCCGATCATTCCCTACATTCCGGATAACACGGTCCTCCACTTCAACTATTACGGGTACTGGCCCTCTCTCAGAATCGGACCGCTCCTGAAGGAGGCGGGCAAGAGGAACGTGAAGATCACGGAATGTCCGTCCTGCCTCTACTACGCCCGGGGAAAGGAAGGCCGGCTGGACTTCCAGGTCCTGAAGGAGAGAATCTCCTTATCGGTCTTTCCCGCTTCAAAAAGCTTGGAGGCCTTCAAAGTCATCCGGGCCGTTTATCCCAACTTCGAGTTGGCCCGGAACGTGCTGGAGACCAATTTCGAGAATCTCAACCTGCTCTGGCATCCGGCCATTGCCCTGCTGAACGTGGCCCACTTTGACCGGGAAGAAAATAGGGGCGAGAAGACGGCCTATTTCTACCAGTCAGGTATCACGGAGCATACGGGCATCCTTTCAGATGCACAGGACAGGGAGCGGGAAGCGCTCTGCAAGGGCTACGGCGTTCCCTACCATTCCCTTCGGGATCTGACCCTGCAGTATGTAAAGGGCACGGGAAAGACCATGGCCGAGGCGCAGCGGAACAGCAATTTCATCAAGGACTCACCTGCCTTCAGCGTGGACCAATGGACCCGATGGATCCACTGGGACATGCCTCTCGGCGTGGTGCCCATGGTTTTGCTGGGAGACCTTGCAGGGGTGCCCATGTCCCTTCATCGGGGGCTGGTGGACATTTTTGGCGCCCTGCTTCAGACGGATTTCTGGAAGACCGGGCTCACCCTGGATCGGCTGGGGCTCGCGGGCCTTACGGTGGGCGAGGTCTTACGCCATGTCACAGAGTGCTAGACTAAAGAATTTGGAGGTTCGTCCATGAAAGTAGCCTTGACCGGTGCATCTGGAATCCAGGGCATGTCGGCGATGATCTACCTGCTGGAGCAGGATGATGTGGAGGAGATCCAGGCCAGCGACAGTTTTCACCTGGAAAGACTCCAGGAGAAGGTGGAGCGGCTGCAGGATCGGCGCATCCGGATGCGCCCGCTCGACTGTACAGACCAGGCCGCCGCGGCCGAGGCGTTCCGCGGGTACGATGTCGTGGTGAACTGTGCCTTCACCCCCGGCCGTTTTATCCATACCACTAGGGCGGCATTGAAGGCCGGGGCCCATTACCTGGATCTTGTTTCCGCCGGGGAGGAGGAACAGCAACTGGCCTTGTGTGCCGAATTTCAAAAGAAAGGCATCACCGGCATCATCGACATGGGCACGGCCCCCGGCCTCAGCAATCTCATGGCCGTCTATTGCATGAACAAGCTGGATAAGACCGAATCCATCGATTATAAATGGGCGGTGGTGGATGTCGTTCCTCCCGAAGAGCATACGAGGCCTCTTTACTGGGGTTACGGGATCGAGGGGATCATGTATCTGGTCTCCGCCCCCAGCTGGGTCTATGAGGATGGGCAGGTAAAGCAGGTGGAGCCCAGGGCCAGACCCGAGGTGTTTCGGTTCAAGGACCCCGTCGGAGACCAGGTGATCATGGGATTCCCCCATCCAGAGCCCCAAATGCTTTCGGCATCCTTTCCTGATGCAGGATTCAAACATATCATGTACCGGCAGGCATTTGATGCGGATTCGGAAAGGAAATACTGCTTTCTGCGTGACCTGGGGTTCAACAGGCTGGATCCGATCGAGGTGAAGGGCGCATATATGGCCCCCTTTGATGTGCTGCGGGCACTTCTTGACCAACTTCCGGAGGAGAAGAAAAAACCGGCCCACATCATCAGCGAAGGGAACTGCATCGTGGAGGGATGGAAAGACGGAAAGAAGGTGGAGATCCGGCTCATGGTCCGGACTTCCCCTGACAGCGACATGCATAAACGGTATACCTCAAGAGGAGCTTTCGGCTCCTACCGAACCGGGATCTGCGGAGCCATGGCCGGCGTCCTGCTGGGACGCGGCTCCATCACAAAGAAGGGGGTCTACCCGCCCGAGCTTTGCGTCCCTGCCGATCTCTACATCTCTGAGCAGATCAAGGTAGGCATGGAGGTGGAAGAAACCGTCAAGACCTTTCTTTCGCAGCCAACTTAGCCATGACCATCAACGAGATGTTTCTGTTTGTCATGGGGCTGATGGCGATTTACAGCCCCTTCGGGGTGGTCGGACCCTATGGAGGGTTCGTCAGCCGGTATCCTTGGGAGATCCAACGGTCCGTTGCATTGCGAGTGGCCCTGAATGTCACTTGCGTCCTGCTTGCATCCGGTTGGGGAGGGCAGTACTTCCTGACCTTGCTCGGAATCACGCTGCCTGCCCTGACCACGACCGGGGGATTTATTCTGTTGATCACCAGCATGCCGATGGTTATGAAGGGAAACGTCCCCCGGGAGAGCGAGATCGGACCGCAAGAGCCTGCCGAAAGCTGGAAGAAAATCGTTGTGGTCCCCTTGACGTTTCCCATCTCCATGGGTGCGGGGATGATCTCCTATGTGATCGCATATTTTGCGCAGGCCGGCAGTGCTTCTGAAAGGCTTCTGCTGACAGGCCTGGTTGTATTCGGCTGTCTGCTGATGTGGTTGACCTACGTTTTTGCCGGCCCTTTGACCAAGAGACTCGGCGCTCAAAGCATGGACATCTTTGTCAGGATCAGCGGGATTGTCCTCATGTCCCTGGCATTCATGCTTCTGGCGCGGGGCATCACCGAACTGATCCCCAATACCGTGGGCGTCGACATGAGATAGTTGCCGCACCCCTCCACCTCTGATCTCATTTTTCAATATCTGAAAAAGCGAACGAAGGGAAAAGGGCTGATGCGGACACCTGTGGACTTCGGAGATGGAAAACGTTGATTCATAGGAACGATCCAGGTCTTTCCCGAACACGAAAAACAGTGAACACTGCCGACTTTTCGCTTGGCACAAATAATTCAGAAGGAGTCATCCGCAATGGCTTTGGAAATTGAAGACAAACTCATGTCCCTCGAGGAAGCGGTCAGAAAATTCGTAAAAGACGGCTGCCAACTGGCGGTGGGGGGCTTTACGGTCACGCGCAACCCAATGGCCCTTGTCTACGAGATCATCCGGCGGAGGGTCCGGGACATTCACCTCTGCTGCCATTCCAACGGGCAGGCAATGGACCTCCTCGTCGGTGCAGGCTGCGTAAGACGGGTGGAGATCGCCTATGGCGGGAACGGCCGCTATGCGCCCACGTGCATTCGCTTCAAGAAGGCGATCCAGCGAGCTGAGATCCAGTTTGAGGACTACTCGAATTACCAGATGAGCCTCCGTTTCCTGGCAGGCAGCCTCGAGATGCCCTTCATCTGTACCAAATCGGGTCTCGGGACCGACATCCTCCAGCTGGAGGGTTTTCCCGAGGAGATCAGGGGGGAGGGGAAGGTGGCGAGGAAAAAGCTCGCAGTCATCCAGAACCCCTTTGAAGCCGGCGAGGACCGGGTTGTCCTGCTCCCGGCCCTGAACCCGGACGTTGCCATCCTGCACGTCCAATACGTCGGTGAGGACGGCACAATCCGGATCAAGGGGCTCACCTTTGCGGACCTGGAGCAGGCTAAATCCGCAGACGTGTTGATCGTCACCTGCGAGGAGATCGTCCCGAGATCTTTCATCCGGATGGATCCCGACCGGAACTCCCTGGCCGGGTTCATGGTGGACGCGATCGTGAAGGTCCCCTTCGGCGCCCACCCCACCTCCTGTTACGGATTTTATGACTACGATCCTAAACATCTGAATCTCTACAAAAGGACCGCCGAGGACGACGATCTCTTCAGGAAATATCTTGAGGAGTGGGTTTACTCGATTCCAACCCACGAGGCCTATCTGGAGAAGGTGGGCCTCGTCGACCTTCATCGAATCCGCGCAAATCCGGCGCTCGGTTATGCCCCCGGCCTGGACAGAAAGTGAGGACAAAAAAATGGCGAGCTACACGTCCAGTGAAATGATGGCGATCAGCGCGGGACGCTTCATCCGAAACGGCGATATCGTTTTTGCCGGAACCGGCGTAAGCATCCTCGCTGCCACCGCAGCCAAGCGGATCTATGCCCCGCAAGCCGTTGTCTTCTTCGAGACCGGGGGAATCGACCCTTCCCTGGACGAGATCCCAATGGCCGTCTCGGACCTGAGGGTGATGAGCGGAACCTGTCTGAACTCGGGCCTTATCGAAGCATTTTCCGTGGTGGGAAACAGAAAGCTGAACACGATAGCATTCCTGGGGGCGGCCCAGATCGACCGGTATGGGAACCTGAACACTACGGTCATCGGCGACTACCACCGCCCGAAGACCCGCTTCTCGGGAAGCGGTGGAGGCTGTGATGTGGCATCTCTTGCATCCGGCGTGATCACGTTCATGCAGCACGAAAAAAGGCGTTTCATTGAAAGGCTCGACTATTTGACGAGCATCGGCTGGTACAAGGGAGGGAATTCGCGTACCGAGCTCGGCTTGAAGCGGGGAGGAGCCATGGCGGTGGTTACCAACCTTGGGATCCTGCGGTTCCACCAGACCACGAGAGAGATGTACCTCTCCGAGGTCTACCCGGGTGTCACACCGGAGCAGGTGCGGGACAACACAGGGTTTCCAATTGACCTGTCGAGGACGGTGGTGGCGAAACCTCCCACAGACGAGGAGTTGCGCATCCTCAGGGAAGAGGTGGACCCGCAGAGGCTCATTTTGTAAGCGTCAGCCTTAGATTCTCGCCGGCTTTTCGAGAGGGAACTGACCCGTTTCGGGTCAGTCCCTCTTTTTGGTGCTTCGATTCTTTACGAGTGCTTGACTCTTAAGCACGGGGTTCTTTCATCGAGGGCAAGACAAAGGAAACGCAGATCCCTTCCGGCGATTGAGATGCATTGATGGCGCCGCCCTGTTTTTCGATCACCTTCTTTGCTATGGCCAGACCGAGACCCGTTCCTTTGGGTGCGGTTCCCTCGATCCTGTAAAACGGATCGAAAATCCTTTCCAGCTGTTCCTTGGAAAGGGTTCTGGTGGTGGAGTTGGTCAGTGCAAATCGAAGAGAGGTTTTCTCAAAGCCCAACCGCACAGCCACTGTCCCGTTTTCCGGTGTATATTTGCAGCCGTTTTCAAAAAGATTGTTCAGGACTGTGGCCATTGCCTCCCTGTCCGTACAGAAGGGGCCGTTGAAGTCTATTGCGGCCTCAGTCCGGATGGATTTCTGCTCCATCATCGGTTTGAATCGATCCATTAAATCCTGAACCATGGCAGCAGGATCGAGGATCTCCGGCTTCAAGGCAGCCTCATGGATGTCCAGTTTGGAAAGGGTAAGGAGTTGCCCGATCATTCGATCCATCTCCTCTACATCTTCATGGATATCCTTCAGATGATTCTCTGTGGAGCGCGCATCCCCTCTCATGAGTTTCTCCTGCAGCAGTTCTCCGGCCACCCGAATCCGCGCAAGAGGGCTGCGGAGCTGGTGCGAGACATTGGCCGTCAGCGCCTTTCCGCCCCGTATCATGCCCTCCAGTCTGTCCGCCATGCTGTTAAAGGCCCGGCCGAGTTCGCCGATCTCATCATTTGAGCGGATGGGCGCCCTGTGGGAGAGATCCCCCTCTGCAATTCTGAGGGCGGAGCGCCTGAGCTCCTTCAAAGGTTTTGTGATGAGCCTTGAGACGGGCATGACCAGTATCGCAATCACCAGGCCGATCAGGACGAGGCCCCATAAAAAGCTCTTGTCGTGGGAAGAGGTCGGCCACTGCTTTTCAAAGAGTACATGCAGCTGACCACTCTCGGCTGGGTTTACACGGATGGGAAGAGCCGCATAGAGACCGGAGAGACGGTGGGATTTATTCGGATAGAACCTGACTCCGCCCAAACCTATGGGCCGCCCCCGTGTGAACTCCTCAATGATCCGCTCCGGCACGGCGCCGTCAAACGATTGCACCAGGACCTCACCGCCCGGGGAGGACAACCATACCTTGGCATCAAAGAGATCCCCGAAACGGTGAATAAAGCGGTTAAGGGATTCATTCCGCGAAATAGGCGCTTCCGGTTCCAATTGGATCTTCTCGTGGATGATCTCCTCGATCGTCTCTTTTACAAGCACGACCTTTGCAGCATTGAGGCGTTCGGCCCATTCTTTCGCCGGTCGTCCGGCATAGATCAGGAAAAGACCAAAGATGAGCACCTCGGTGACGATGAGGACAGCGAGAAAGGAGAGGAAAATCTTGAGATAGACCTTGCCCGGTTTCATTGCGTTTCCACAAACATGTAACCCGTGCCCCAAATGGTCTTTATGTGTTTGGGGGTTTTCGGATCAGCTTCCAGTTTCAACCGCAATTTGCTGATGTGGACGTCGATGCTTCGATCAAAGGCCATAAAATCCTTTCCCTGAGCGAGATCCATGAGCTGATCGCGCGTAAGTACGCGGTTGGGGCGTTCCATAAGAACTTTCAGAATCTTGAACTCGGTCGTGGAAAGATCCACCTCTTTTTCTCCGATCAGGACCGTTTGTCTGGCCTTGTTCAGCACGATCCCGCCCGCCTTCAGCTGGATGTCTTCGCCTGTGAGACCGCGTCTGCCGTCGAAGTCCATTCTTCGAAGGATCGCCTTTATCCTGGCAAGCAATTCTCTCGGGTTGAAGGGCTTAGGCAGATAGTCGTCCGCCCCGAGCTCCAGACCTACGATCCTGTCCGCATCCTCTCCTTTGGCCGTGAGCATGAGAACAGGAATCGTAGACTCCCCCCGAATCTCCTTCAGCACCTCCAGGCCGTTCTTGCCGGGCAGCATGACATCCAGGATCACCACGTCCGGTGAATCGGCTCGGATGGTAGTCAGGGCCGAAGAGCCGTCCTCGAGGGCAAAAACCTGAAAACCATATCCTTCCAAATACTCCTTGAGAAGCTTTCGGAGTTTCTCGTCGTCGTCGACAAGTAGAACCTTTTCACTCATGAATGTCATCCCTCTTTACAGAGTTTTACCTTTGGATCACAATTCTTCACAATTTCAGCCGGTAAACCCGCACAGGTCTGGCAATATTCTTGAGCTCTCTTTCACCCATGAATTCAAACTTGAAGGGCACCTTGTTCTCAATCTGGTCGAATACGGTTCCGGAGATGCAGATGCCTCCGGGATCGGCAATCTTCTCGAGTCTTGCCGCTACATTGACCCCGTCCCCATATATCCGTTGCTGATCGAGAACCACATCACCAAGGTTAATTCCTATTCGAAAGGGCATCTTTCGGAAATCGGGAAGGGCTGCGTTCTTGGTGTGGAGCGTCTCCTGAATTTTCACTGCGCACCTTACAGCGACAACCACGCTGTCGAATTCAGCGAGGAGATTATCCCCGGGCGAGTCTACAACGTTCCCTCCATGCTCTTTTACACATGCTGTCAGAAGTTCTCTGTAATCATTCAGCACGTGAATAGTCTCCAGCTCATTCTCGCCCATAAGTCTGCTGAACCCCTTTGCGTCGGCGCTGAGAATAGCCTTCAGTTTACGGTTCAGGTCAGTTTCTGCGAACCCTTTTCTTGCCGGCTCCGCCAGGGAGGGCGAATGCGGCCGTCTCCGGATAACCGCCTTGATTCGGGCGAGCAATTCCCGTGGGTTGAAAGGTTTAGGGATGTAGTCGTCCGCGCCCATTTCCAGGCCCACAATTCGGTCGGAATCCTCTCCTTTGGCCGTGAGCATAATGACCGGCGTGTCTCCGGCTGCGCGGACCTCTCTCAGCAATTCGAGACCGTCCCGGAAAGGAAGCATCAGATCAAGGAGCACGACCTCGGGTTCCTGTTCTCTCAGGTTTTCCATGAGAAATCGGCCGTCCGGCACGGCGTGAACACTGAATCCGTACTCTTCAAGGTACTCCTTGACCAGCTTTCTCAGTTTCTCGTCATCATCGATGATCAGGACCCTCTTCTCCATGACACCCTCACCCTACAGTCTTTTACATTCCTTTTGAACACTTTTACAATTGCAAAAAACATCCTTTACATCCTCCTGTTACGCTATGGGCAAAAAGACTGAAAGGAGGAGAAACGCTATGGAAGGAAATATAAGAAAAGCAGGCATCATCATTCTCGGAATCGGAGCCCTGGGTTTGCTGATCGCATTGGGGAACGGCTGCGGTCCGCGCTCTCCCTTCGAAGGCAGGGATCACGCATGGTCATCCTGGAAGAGACCCCATGGCTTTCACGGAAAGGATTTCTCTGAACATGTATTGAAGCACGTGGATGAGCGCGTGCAGACCCTCAACCTCACGGAACCGCAGAAGGAACAATATGCGGCAATTCGTCTCAAATTGAAATCCGAACTGATCGGCGGCCGTGAGAATCGAAAAAGGCTGATGACGAGTGTCAGAGAGGAGATGAAAAAAGATATGCCCGATATCCACGAGATTGCCGGGAGGATTTCGGATCACGTGGGGATGCTGCCCGCGGCCGTGGATAAAGGCCTGAACCTGTTCCTGGAATTCTATGAGATTCTTGATGAGAATCAAAAGGCTAAGGTGGTCCAACACTTCAGGGACCGTTTGAACCGAATTCCCTTTAAGGATGTGGCCGAGACAGGCGGGAGCTCAATCCAAAAGGACGGCGGCATGAATTCAGGGTCCCTCTCGGACCAAATGGTGCAGAAAAGAGGCGATCGTCACGGAGAATTGCTGTGAAGATGGAAGCTCCTGCGGCTCCTCTGGAGGGATTATTTTTTCATCAACCTGAAGGTTTGGAGATGCAAATGCTAGACAAAATCGAAGGCGTGATGCTTGAATTAAGACATCAAAGATGAATTCAGTAGAGAGATACATGGTGGAATTCCCGCTTGACCTTCAGTCCATGCTTTCTGTACTCTCTTGCTGTCCGGGGGAAGTCAAAAGGAGATGGGAGCAGAGTAAAAGGAACACCTGATGGATGGGAGGAGGAGAGTCATGCCTGCGCAGGTCTACAGAGACACGCTCGATGTGATGGTCAAGAGAGGGGGGCCGTATTCAGGGGCGGATATCCCGGAATTCTACTCCCTCATGGAAGAGCTCTTCACTCCGGAGGAGGCGCAGATCAACAATGGGCTCCCGCGTCAGCCTGTCACTGCGGCCGAGGTCGCGACGCAGACGGGAAGGGATGAGGGAGAGATCAGAGCCCTGCTGGAAGGCATGGCAGACAAGGGGCTCTGCTCTACGTTCGTTCAAGGGCAGCAAAGGGTCTATCAGTCCGTGCCTTTCATGCCCGGTCTGTTCGAATTCCAGTTCATGCCCGGACGGGTGACTGAGCGTTACAGGAAGATCGCGAACCTGATCCATGCATACAAGAAGGCGTATGAAGCGGCAAAAGGAACTCCCAAACCCGGGTTCCCGCTCACCCGGGTCATCACCGTTGATCGGAAGATCAGGGCAGGGAACAGGATCCATACCTACGACCAGGTTGCGACTTACATAGACAAATACGGGACCATCGGAGTCGGCGCCTGTTTTTGCAGACATGCGGCGCAGCTGCGCGGCGAGGATATCCACGGCATGCCTCTGGATGTCTGCATGTGGTTCGGCGAAAAGGCGGAGTATGCGGTGGAGAGGCTGGGCAGCCGGAAGGTTTCCAGGAAAGAAGCCTTGGAAGTCCTGAACAGGGCGGAGGAAGCCGGTCTTCTCCACATGAGCCGCAATACCACGGAAGAGATCGATTTCCTCTGCAACTGTGATCGCTGGCATTGCGACGTGGTTACACAGATCCTGAGACATCCGAAACCGGGTCTTGTCTTCAACTCCGGTTTCAGACCGAATCTGGATTCAGAGCGGTGCACCGGTTGCGGTGTGTGCATAGACCGCTGTCCGCCCGGGGCGCTGAAAATGGGCGAAGGAAATGTACCTGCCCTGGATCAAGATCGCTGTTTCGGGTGCGCGGTGTGCGCGTCAGGCTGCGCTGAAGAGGCCATTGAAATGGAGGCAAGATCCGACTGGTCCGAACCGCCGAAAACAGTGAAAGACCTCATCACAGCGATCAAGGCCCGTAAGTAACCGGTGGCGGGCTGATCTTGCGGAGCCTCTTTGAAAGGAGCGGCGGTGTAATGGCCGTGGTGATGAAAACCATCATGATCACCGCAGCGTAAAGGGCGGGACTCAGCAACGGCTCTCCCCCTACTTCCATCTGTGCCCCGAGTCCGGCGAAGATCAGCCCCACTTCCCCACGGGGTACCATCCCGATCGCAACGGCCCAACGATCAGGACCGTCTTTACCAGGGATGATTCCTCCTGCAGACGCCATCTTTCCCGCCACCGCGGCTATCGATAGAACGATCCCTACTGTAATTGCCTGAAAAGAGAAAAGGGCCTTGATGTCTACCTGCATGCCCATATGCAGGAAGAATATGGGGACAAACAATGTGGAGAGCGGGACAAGAAGGCGCTCCAGCGTCTGCTCCTCCTGCTGCATGAAAATTTTGGAGTGGTCAGGCCCCAGAATCAACCCGGCTGAAAAGGCGCCGACAATTGGCGCAAGCCCGAACTTATGGGCCAGATAGGAAAAGGTAAAGCAAAGAGTCAGCGATAAGGTAAGCAGCATGCCGCTCAGTTCGACCTTTGCGGCCCACCGATAAAGGGGTTTGCTGAAGAGCAAACCCAGGATGATACCCACAACGAGAAAGCCAAAGGCTTTCAGGATAATCACGGTGATTTCCGATGCCATCCCAGGGGATTCGACTTGCGAGGGATCGGCAGCCGTACCGATCAGGGCGACAACCACCGCAAGAATGACCAGACCCAAAACATCGTCGACAATCGCCGCTCCAAGGATCGTCCTGCCCTCCACACTCTTTACCTTGCCGATGTCCTTCAAGACCCGTGCGCTGATACCCACGCTCGTTGCGCAGAGTGTTGCGCCGATAAAAATATCGAGCCAGAACGAAAACCCCGGAAAAAGCGTGCGTACCGTGAAAAAGCCTAAAAGGAAGGGAGCGGCCACGCCCAGGAAAGCTACCAGAAGTGCGCTTCTTCCCACGCGCATCAGCTCAGGTACGGTGCTTTCGACCCCCACCTCGAACATGAGCAGGATGACCCCAAGCTCGGCAAGTACCTCTATGCTCGGATCATGCTCTATGATTTCGAAAAGATCGGTCCCCAGAAGCCCGATGTTGCCAAGGACTACGCCTGCGAAAAGCTCACCCAGAACAACAGGAAGGCGGAGTTTCCGTGCCCCCAGGCCGCCCAGCTTGGCTGCAGTGAGGACGAGAGAGAGTTCGAAAAGGAGAACGACGAATGAGTGTGGTTGCATGAGCTCGCCGGATGTTCACTGCTTCGAATGAGTCGGGTAGAAAGTTGCTTCGTTCTAAGGTTTAGTTATAATTGTCATCAACATTCCTGTCAAAGTTTAGGAAAAATGGAGGTGAGTCACCGACTCCAGCACACGGTTTGCATGCAGGATGCTTCGGGGTCGCTGGAAAAGCATCCTCGGCGGGTCTGCTAAATCTTTCGTGAATGTGCTCCCGCTAAGCATTCGTTGTATCTTGAATGTTCTGCAGTTCATGGATATGTGTAGACGGATGAAAATCCTTGTAACCGGTCGAACAAGCCACTGAGAGAGTCAAATCCGGGCCCGAGGAGCAGAAATGATCCTGGCAGTCATGTCGGGTTTTGTGCTTTCCATCATAGCGCCTCTTGTGCATCGGGCCGCAAGAGGCTTTGCAGGCTGGGTGCTCGCGATCTTCCCGCTGCTTCTTTTTCTGCAACTGATCACGTTCCTGGGTCAGGTCGGGCGGGGGGAAACCGTTCTGTTTTCGGTCTCATGGCTCCCCAGCCTGGGTGTGAGCCTATCCTTTTACCTGGACGGGCTGAGTCTTCTCTTCGGACTCCTGATCACCGGTGTCGGGGTCCTGGTCTTCATATACACAAATTCCTATCTTGCCGGACACCCGCAACTCGGCCGTTTTTACGCCTTCATGCTGCTTTTCATGTCCTCAATGCTCGGCCTCGTGCTTGCCGACAATATGATCGTCCTTTTTGTTTTCTGGGAGCTCACCAGCATCAGCTCCTATCTTCTTATTGGGTTTGATCATGAGCGGGCAGAGGCCCGAAAAGCATCTCTGCAGGCGCTCCTCGTCACCAGCATCGGAGGTCTTGCTCTGCTCACCGGCTTTCTGCTCATGGAAAGCATCGCCGGCACACAGGAACTCTCAAAACTTCTTCTCCTGGGCGGAACAGTTCGTGCTCATCCCCTTTACACGGCCGTGCTCCTCCTCGTCCTGGCCGGTGCATTCACCAAATCCGCACAATTTCCCTTTCATTTCTGGCTGCCCAATGCAATGGAGGCGCCCACGCCGGTGAGCACGTATCTCCACTCGGCAACCATGGTGAAGGCGGGCATTTACCTCCTCGCAAGGCTCAGTCCTGTCCTTGGCGGAACGACCACCTGGGTGATCGTTGTCATGGGGGCGGGTGCAATCACCATGATCCTGGGAGTATGGCTTGCAATCGGACAGACCGACATGAAACGAATCCTCGCCTATTCGACGATCAGCGTTCTGGGGGCCTTGACCTTCCTTCTGGGCATGGGCTCCAGGGCGGCATTGGACGCGGCCGTTACCTATCTGATCATTCATGCTCTTTACAAAGCAGCCTTGTTTCTTGTTGCAGGAATCGTGGATCACGAAGCGGGCACCAGAGATGTGTCCCGGCTCGGCGGGCTGGCCTCTGCCATGCCGGTCACTGCAGTCGCAGCCGGGCTGGCATCTCTCTCCATGGCCGGCCTTCCTCCTCTTTTCGGTTTTATAGGAAAGGAGCTGATCTATGCAGCAACTGCCGAGACCCCTCTCCTTACGGCGGTCGCACTGCTGACGAGCATCGGCATGGTCGTGATAGCGGGTATTGTCGGATTAAAGCCGTTTTTCGGGAACCGGACGCAAGAGACAAAGAAGATTCATGAACCACCCCCCGCTTTATGGCTCGGTCCCCTGATACTGGCTTCCATGGGGCTTCTCATCGGGATCTTTCCGGGCTTCACGGGAGGGGCAATTGTTTCTCCTGCAGTCGCTGCAATACTGCTGAAGCCCGTTGTGGTGGAGCTGGCGCTCCTGCATGGCCTGACCCTGCAGCTGATTCTGAGCGGCATTGGATTCGGCACGGGAATGTTCCTGTACCTGAACCATGTCCGGCTGAGGCGTTGCGTCATCCGGCTCGACTTCGGAGCCCGATTCGGACCTTCCAGGGGATATTCCCTGGCTGAGAAGGGGATGAACCTGCTGGCTTTTCTCCAGACCCGGGTGCTCCAGAGCGGGCACCTCCATTTCTACCTGCTCACGATCATCCTGACAGCCATAGGGCTTATCTCTTACTCCTTTTTCCAGGAGCGGATCAACCTTGGTCTTTCCCGGTTATCGGATCTGCAGGTCCACGAGGGATTGATCGCCGCGGTGATGGCCGTTGCGGTCATTGCCGCCGTCAGGGCCCGGAAACTCATTCTGGCCATAGTCGCTCTGGGAACGATCGGGTATTCCATGGCGGTGATCTACATCATTTTCGGGGCCCCGGACCTTGCCATGACCCAATTTGCCGTGGATACGTTGATCGTTTTTTTGATCGTGCTGGCCATACGGGATCTCCCTGAATATGTCACCTACTCGACCCGGCTCGAAAGGCTCCGCGACCTGCTGCCTTCGATGGCTCTCGGGGGACTCATCAGCCTTCTTGCATTGACCGCAACGGCTTCGCCCAAGGATTTGGGGCTGGCTTCCTATTTCGGAGACAACAGCTATCTTCTGGCCCGCGGCCGCAACGTGGTGAATGTGATCCTGGTGGACTTCAGGGCATTTGATACCTTGGGAGAGATCACGGTTCTGGCGGCAGCAGCCATCGGGGTGTATTCACTTGTCAAACTCCGCGGGCTGGGTCGAACCCCTGCCCAGCCGGGAGCGGAGAGTCCGGAAGGGGTCGGCGACACGACTGCTCGCTCCTCGAAACCCGAGAATGGGAGGAACACATGATTTCCCTGATCCTGGCTACAGCAATAGTCTATCTTCTTCCTCTGCTTCTCCTCATGTCGATCTTCCTCCTGTTGCATGGGCATAATCTGCCCGGCGGGGGCTTTGTGGGCGGTCTGGTGGCCTCTGCAGCGATTGCGCTATATGCCATTGCACGAGGAGTGGAGGAAGCGCGCCGGATTCTGCGCGCAGATCCGAGGACACTGATCGGACTAGGGCTTCTCATGGCTGCTTGCAGCGGACTCATTGCATTCCTGTATGGAGAGCCTTTTCTGACGGCACAGTGGACGGCGATCGCCATCCCGGTGGAGGGCCATGTGGGCACGCCGCTTCTGTTCGATGCCGGTGTGTATCTCCTCGTGGTGGGCGTCGCCCTGACCATCATATTTTCTCTTGCGGAGGGTTGACTTGGAAGCCGTTCTGTCCATTCTCGTGGGCGGGCTCTACGGGGCCGGAGTGTACATGATGATGCGGCGCAGCATTGTAAAGCTGATCATAGGGCTCGCGCTGTTGGGGCACGGCTCCAACCTCCTGATTCTGCTGATGGGCATGCTGACCCGGGGCCGGCCCGCCGTGATACCGCCGGATCAGACGCAGCTCGTTTCGGCTTTCGCAGATCCGGTGCCGCAGGCCCTCATTCTCACAGCCATTGTGATCGGATTCGGCGTCCTGGCGTTTACGGTTGTTCTCATCCGGGGAACCTATAAGACCCTGAATACCGATGATCTGGATCAACTCCACATGACGGATTCAATCCATCCAAAGAACGGCGAATGAAAATCGAGCTCTTTTCCCCCATTCTGATTCCATTCCTTACTGCGATATTCCTGCTGTTCGCGTGGGGCAGGATTCGGTTGCAGCGGGTGGTCAGTGTCACAGGGGCCGCCGCCCTGCTTGTCTCGAGCCTGGTGCTGCTCCTGACCGTTCATGGCGACGGAATTCAGGCAGGGCAGGTGGGCAATTGGCCCGCGCCTTTCGGCATCACGGTGGTCGCCGATATCTTCAGCGCCATGATGGTTAACCTCACGGGAGTGATCGGCCTTTCGGTCGTTTTCTATTCGCTCTCGAACATCGACCGCGAGAGAGAACATTACGGGTATCACCCGCTCATGCATGTGCTCATGATGGGCGTAAACGGCGCCTTCTTAACGGGCGACATCTTCAATATGTACGTCTGGTTCGAGGTCATGCTGATCGCCTCCTTCGTGCTTATGGAACTGGGCAATGAAAAGGCTCAACTCGAAGGCGCCATCAAGTACGTCACGCTGAATCTGATGTCCTCCGCATTCTTTCTGACTGCGGTCGGAATTCTTTACGGCGTTGTGGGTACGCTAAATCTTGCGGATCTGGCCGTTCGGTTCAGGAGTGAGGTGGACTGCCCCATGGTCCGCACAGTGGCCGTTCTCTTTTTTCTTGCCTTCGGCATCAAGGCAGCCGTGTTCCCCCTGTTCTTCTGGCTTCCGGCATCATACCATACCCCTCCTGCCCCGGTTTCGGCCATCTTTGCCGGATTGCTGACCAAGGTCGGCGTCTATGCCCTTATCCGCGTATTCACCCTGCTCTTTATCCAGGATCCGGTCTTGACGCATGTTCTGATTCTGGCGGCAGCAGGATTCACCATGGCGACCGGTGTGCTCGGAGCCGTTTCGCAGAACGAGTTCAGACGTATCCTCTCTTTCCATATTGTGAGTCAGATCGGGTACATGATCATGGGGCTCGGGCTGGCAACGCCCCTTGGAATGGCAGGCTCGGTATTCTATATCTTCCACCATGTTATCGTGAAGACCAACCTCTTCCTCGTCAGCGGTGCTGCCTCGAAGCTGGGGAAAAGTTATGATCTGAAGAAACTGGGAGGGCTGTACGGCAGATACCCCTGGCTTGCAGCCCTCTTCCTCATTCCGGCCCTTTCCCTGGCAGGAGTGCCTCCCCTTTCCGGCTTCTGGGCCAAGCTGCTCCTGATCAAGGCCGGTTTGGAAGCGGGCCGGTACACCATCGTGGGGGTCGCGCTTGTTGTGGGATTGATGACCCTGTACTCCATGACCAAAATCTGGAATGAGGCATTCTGGAAACCGGGAAAGGATGTGGCCTCTCCTCCAGGACCTTCAATCAGTCGGGCCGCATTGGCCTTGACGGTCCTGCCCATGGCCGGCCTTGCCCTCACTACGCTGGCTATAGGCATCGATGCAGAGATATTGTTGAATCTCGCTGCCGGTGCAGCGGATCAACTGATGGATTCATCCCTCTATGTCCAGGCGGTTCTCGGAGGCGGACAATGACCTTTTTTCTGCTCAACATCCTCCTTTCCCTGGCGTGGATCATATTGACCGCGCAATTCAGCATGTTCAACCTCATTATCGGGTACCTTCTCGGGTTCGCGGTGCTTTGGATAACACAATACAGGAGAGAGGCGGTGCCAACCTATTTTAAAAAAATACCCCAGGTGGCGAGTTTTTTGATCTACTTTGTTTGGGAAGTCATCATGTCCAATCTCCGCGTGACGCGGGACGTGATATCTTTGCGCCCCAGATTCAGACCAGGCATCGTCGCCATAAAGCTGGATGCCCGAACGGCGGCCGAGATCTCGCTTCTGGCAAACCTGATTTCCCTCACGCCCGGCACCCTCAGCCTGGATGTTTCGGGCGACAGGAAGGTGCTTTACATCCATGCCATGTACATAAGGGAGGCAGAACTGTTCAAGCGTCGGATCAAAGAGGATATGGAGAGAAGGGTCATGGAGGTGCTTCGATGAGCATGCCCCAGCTTGTGTCCGCATTTACCCTGCCGGTTCTGGCCGCGGCCTTCGCCCTGACGCTCATACGCCTTCTTCGCGGACCCAGCCTGGCGGATGCCGTTGTAGCCCTGGATCTCATGGCCATCATTGTCATCGGGTTCGCCTCTCATTATTCCGTGGCCATGGGCGAATGGGTCTATCTGGACGTCGCGGTGGTCATTGCGCTTATCGCGTTTCTGGCCACCGTGGCCTTTGCGTTCTACATCAGGAAGAGGCTGGGATGATGCTGGAAACGATCAGTTCACTGCTTATGGTGACCGGGGCCCTTTTCATGCTGGTGGCGGCAGTGGGAATTCTTCGCTTCCCGGATATCTACATGCGGGCTTCGGCATCCGCCAAGGCGTCCACTCTCGGGGTGGGATTGTCGCTGGCGGGCATGGCCTTCCATTTTGGCGTGCTGGAAATCACGGTCCGCTCTGTTGCGATTATCATCTTCGTCGTCATCACGACCCCTATTGCCGCACATCTGATCAGTCGTGCGGCTTACACCTCCGGAGTAAAGCTTTGGGACAAATCCGTTGTGGATGAGCTGCATGGAAAGTATGATCCCGAAACCGGAGATCTGAGCAGCCGGGAATAGGGAAATTGCCATGCTCTTTCCGCGCTTCTGGACCAAGAACGACATCGGGTGCTATGTGTCACGGAGTTGGCAGGTTTCCTGGCCGATGACCCTCATCATGTTTTTCGAATTCCTGATCAGCCTCACCGACGTATACGTTGCGGGAAAGATCAGCAAGGAGGTCCAGGCGGCACACGGATTCGTGATCCAGATCTACTTCATCTCCATTGTCGTTGCGAATGCGCTCACGGTCGGCACGGTCTCGATGATCTCCAGAATCTTCACTGCACAGGAGCCCGGTGCGGACAGGACCAACCTTTCACAGGCAGTGTTCTCGGCCATTGCCACGACCGGGCTGGCGGGCCTGGCCGTCTGTGGAACGGGCATGGTTTTCCTGCCGGAGATCATCGGGTGGCTGAATATCCCGGATCAGTTGAAAGTCTACGTGCTTCCCTTGAGCAGAATCTACCTTGTAGGGGGCTTCTTCCATTACGTGCTCATTAACGGAAACGGAATTCTGCGCTCCTGCAGGATGGTCAGGAAATCCCTAAGTACCATGGCTTTCGTATGTGCATGCAACCTGCTCCTGATCTTCCTCTTTGTTTTCCACACGCCTCTGGGATACCTGGGGATTGCGGCCTCAACAGCGACAAGTGTTGCGGTGGGAAGTCTCCTGAATCTCCGACACCTGAAAACGCTCATGGTGTCCCTCCCCAGTTTCTCAAGAGAGGTCATGAAGTCCATTGCAGCGATCGGGTGGCCCATGGGGCTGACGCAGATCCTGTGGCAGCTCGGATCGGTCGCCCTGTTCCTTATCCTGAGCATGCTGCCGGAAAATGTGGAGATCCTTGCCGCCTTTACGGTAGGCATCAGGATTGAATCCGCCATTTTTCTCCCGGCGTTCGCGTTCAACATGGCCAATGCGGTCGTCGTGGGAAACCTTCTGGGCGAGCGGAAAGAGGGGGAGGCCTTTCGGAGCGGTCTCGTTACGGCAGGAGTGGGAGTCGCCGTGGTGACGGCGCTCACGGTTTTTGTCATTCTCAATGCACGCTGGATTGCAGGTTCTCTTTCCAGTAATGATGTGGTTGTAAGGGAAAGCATCCGCTACATCTACATCAGCATGATCAGCGAGCCGTTCATGGCATGGGGGATTATCCTGGGAGGGGGATTGGGCGGTGCCGGCGACACCAGGAATGTGATGATCCGGATTGCAGCGAGCGTGTGGCTGGTTCGAATCCCCCTGTGCTATGTCTCAGTGGCGGTTTTGGGTTTCAGCGCTGCCGCCGTGTGGTGGGCCATGAATATCTCCCAGTTTGTTCAAGCCCTGCTCCTGACCAGGCGATACATAGGAAGAAAGTGGCTTCAAGTTTCCCCCACGTCAAAATGAGGGAGTCCACCTGGAAAGAGTGCGAAGATTCCTGGTAGACTCCTTATCATCTCATAGAAAACACTTCCGCCTCAGAACGTCTCGCCCGGGGCATGGAGCTGCTTACCGATCGCATTCCGGGTGTTCCGCTGGAGGGAGGAGAGGGCAGAGCCGGTATGTCGGTTTACAGGAGTGCTGCTCCCGGACTGAAGCGTCGATTCCGCCTCTTCGATTTGCCCATTCCCATTTTGATCGAGGAACACCGATGCCATCGCTCATTGACACACTGTGCGACAACCTCGATGTTCCCCGGGCTCACAATTCTGCGCTCGGACGCCCGTTGCTCTTGAGCCCCACTGCTGCCGCGGATTTGGCCACGTCTCCGGCAACATCTCCGAAGTCCCCTTTGAAGGCCTTCAACGCATAGCGCTCCTGTTCGATTTCATAAGACGTGCGAATGCCCATCCTTCGGAATACCGGAAGTGGGGGACACCATCCCTGCAGGGCGTGCTGCAGCAGAAAGCCTGCAACTATACCGGGTAGAATCAGGAATTTCTTGTTTACGAAAGCACCGAGAGCGAGACCGATCAGCGCGAGGGTGGATGCATTGGCCTCCAGGGTTCGTTCGATATCCCACTCTGCATCCAGCTGGGCGAGCCGCTCGCGAATGGCTTCCGGGCTGCCGAATGCATAACATTTTAGATTCTCCACGGTTTTTTGTGTTATCTGCTGCTCCACGTGTTCCGGAGTATGTTCCGGAACACGCCGCGCGGTAGACGGCAACATGGACTGTAAGCCTTCTTTCATGATCGTTACCTCCTTCTTCTGCTTATGTCATTTCTATTAATCCATTTGACCCCGGGAAACAAAATAAGGCGCAGCTTGTATGTACACCCCCATTTGGTCCTATTTGTTCTCACTGAAACCCCAATCTCACCATCCATATGCCGCTCCCTTCTGCTTCAAATGTGAGCAAGACCCCATTTGAAATTTCGTGAGACAGATATAGGCTGAAGATTATTTGCTCAGGAGAAAACATTATGCTCGGAGGAAATTATGCATTTATGATACTGGGGTTTGTCGCGCTGGTCGCGCTGATTATCCCCTTTGGCGGCGCATCAGGGGGGGCGATCAACCTTTATCCACCATGGAAAGGAGAAAGGAATCCGGCTGCTGAAAAGGGTGTCGTATTTGGTGCAAAGGACATCGACAACGTTCCCGACTTTCATGGCAACCCGATGGACGCAAAGCTTGTGATATTCGCTGGAGGAAATTATTTCTTTGCGCTGGATGAGCTTGTGGCGGCATTCGAGGAACTGCAGCCCAAGGTGCGCGGCAGGATTTTCTACGAGACGATTCCACCCGGAATCATCGCCCGGCAGTTGGAGAAGAAAAATACTATCACGCTCGGCAATCTCACGCTCTCGATTCAGCCCGACGTTGTTCAGGCAGGAAAAGAACAGATCAAGGAATTGGCCGCAAAAGGACTCGTTAAAGGGGCTCCTGTGGAGTTCATCAAGAATCAGCTGGCCATCATGACAAAAAAGGGCAACCCGTTAGGGATCGGCTCACTGGCCGACCTGGGGAAACCCGGAATACGGCTGGTGAATCCGAACCCCGAGACCGAAGGCATTGCCCGGAAAATCCAGGAGGCGTTGCGGAATGCCGGGGGAGAAGAACTCGTGGTGGAGATCTATGAGAACAAGGTGAAGAGAGGAGAGGCCTTTATCACCCAGATCCACCATCGCCAGACACCTTTGTGGATCATGCTGGACAAGGCCGACGCGGGTGTTGTGTGGCTCAGCGAAGTGAAATTCCAGGAAATCATTGGACACCCGCTTGAGTCGGTCACTATAGAAGAGGCGAATAACGAAGAGGGCATTGAAAGCGCCGCCTTGGCAACAGACGCCATGAACCCTCAAACAGCAAAGGAGTGGCTCAAGTTCATCAAGTCGGAAACGGCAAGATCGGTTCTCGAGAAGTACGGCATGCAGAGTCCGGAGTGATTTCACAGCGCGAGCCCGGTCATCCTCTGCCATGTCGGATACTTCATGGCTCTCTGGACCAGGTCAGAGACAATCGGCTCCGCCGGAAGAATATGTTCTTGGACAAGAGCGCCACAAACTTCACCCCTTCGGGGTGCATCAAAGCCAGTCCCTGTGGGGTAGGTTTTTTAATCGGGGAACACATGGAGAATACGGTTCAGAGAAAAGGTTGGAGCCCTTATCTGGCAGGTTTTCTAACCGGAATCCTGATGATTGTCTCTGTCTTTGCGACCGGAAAGTATTTCGGCGCATCGACCAGCTTTGTGCGAACTGCGGGCATGATCGAGAAGGTTTTGGGCGCCGAGCGGGTGGAGCGGATGGATTATTTCGTGAAGGAAACGCCGAAGATCGATTGGCAATGGATGTTCGTGGTCGGCATTTTCTTCGGGTCGCTGATTGCCTCCGTCACATCCGGGACGTTCCTCTTGAGGGGGGTGCCTGATACCTGGAAAGGGAGGTTCGGACCGGGATGGGGGAAGCGAGCCGCAGTCGCCTTTTCAGGTGGGGTGATCGCCATGTTCGGGGCTCGCCTGGCCGGCGGGTGACCCAGCGGTCACGGGCTGAGCGGTTCGCTTCAGTTGGCTGTCAGCGGGTGGGTTTCTCTTGTCTGCTTTTTTATTGGAGGAGTTTTCATGGCGCGGCTTCTTTACAGAGGTGGGGGCGAGGGAAGATGATTCTCATCTGGGGTCTTATAATGGGAATCATTTTCGGATTTCTTCTTCAGAAGGGCCGAGTGATTCGTTATGATAAGCAAATCGGGGCGCTGAACCTGGTGGATATGACCATCGTAAAATTCATGTTCACCAGCGTCCTCGTTGCCATGGTTGGAGTCTACCTCCTTCAGGACCTTGGACTGATGAAAGTGGAAGTCAAATCCACGGTTTTAGGCGGCAACATCCTGGGAGGTCTCATCTTCGGATTGGGCTGGGGCATGATTGGGTATTGTCCCGGCACATCCGTCGGGGCACTGGGGGAGGGAAGATGGGATGCTGTCCCAGGGATATTTGGGATGCTGGCAGGCGCAGCACTTTTCGCAGAAGCATATCCTTTTCTAAAGAGGACGGTCCTGACGTGGGGAGACCTGGGGAAGATCAGTATCCCTCAGGCACTTCGCGTAAATCATTGGTTCGTCATCGTCCTGGTCGTCATATCAGCCCTTTTGCTCTTCCGTTGGTTTGAGAAAAAAAGCCTATGATCAGTGTGGAAGCGGCAATTGTTCTCGGGGTACTCGCCGCGGCGGTATTCCTTTTCATTTCAGAATGGGTGCCGGCCGATGTCGTAGCGGTTCTGGCCCTGACGGCCCTTGTTCTTTCGGGGATACTGACGCCCGAGGAAGCCTTCTCCGGCTTCAGCAGCAGTGCGGTCATTTCCATTGCGGCTCTTCTCATGATCAGCACAGGGCTGGTGCGAACGGGTGTAATAAAGTGGATCGCGGATCGGCTGAGCTCCTGGACCAGGGAGAGGTCCCCGCGACTGCTCTTCGTAGCCACACTGGCGCCCGGAATTCTTTCCGGGTTCATCCACATTGTCGCAGCGGTATCCATATTCATTCCGGCACTGCTTCGGATGGCGCGGCGAAGCCGTGTGCAGGCTGGGAATCTCTTGATGCCCATGGCGTTCTGCGGGCTTGCAGGGGCGAATCTCTCTCTGATCGGCGCTTCGCATAACCTTGTGGTGAACAGCCTGCTCCAGGAGCAGACCGGCAAGTCTTTCAGTTTTTTCGAGTTCACCCCTGTCGGCGCGGTTCTTCTCGCCGCCATGGTTTTATATTCCCTGGCTTTCAGAAAAATCCTTCAAAGAGAGGAGGAGGAACCGAGAGACAAGGCCCCGCAGGACCCCATCGGTGATCTGGTGCGCCGGTATCAGTTGAACGACCGACTCTGGGAAATTCAGGTGACCAAGGAATCTCCCGTGTGCTGCAAAACGGTCGGAGAGATAGGGGTAGGACGGCGCTATGGTCTCAATGCGCTGCTCGTGCTGAGAGGCGGAAGACAACTGCCCGTGGAGAATGGAGAATTTGAAATAGAGGCCGATGACGTGCTTGCCGTTGCCGGCCGGCGCGATCGGGTCGAGACATTTACCCGGGAACATGAGGGGTTGGTGCTCATGGGGCAGCCGGTGGCAGAGGAAGAATTCACCTGGAGCGCATTCGAGCTCGTGGAGGTGGTGGTCCCGCCCCACTCCAATATGATCGGGCGGAGTTTGCGAGAGGCGGATTTCCGGCACCGAACCGGACTGGTGGGCGTGGCGCTGTGGCGCGATCATCACCCTATCCGCACAGGCATGCGCGACATACCTCTTGAGCAGGGTGACGGGCTGCTTCTCTTCGGAACAAAGGCGAATGTACGAAACTTCAGACCCAGGCCTGATTTTCTATGGCTCTACAAACCCCGTAAAGAGGAAACGGTTCCCTCTCTGCACCGTCTGGGTCCGCTTGCCGCCCTCATATTCATTCTTGTGGTGGTAATCGCCGCCGTTGATTGGGTTTCCATTGCGGTTGCAGCACTGGCAGGGGCCGCAGCCATGGTGCTGATCGGCGCCATAACTCCCCTTGTTGCCTACCGCCAGATCGACTGGCGCACCCTGATCCTGATCGGAGGGATGTACCCGCTCGGAACGGCTCTTCAGAAGACGGGCGCGGCCGGACAGATCGCCGATCTGGTCGTGCTCCTCTTTGGTTCTCTCCACCCCTTATGGTCTCTTCTCGCTGTGGGCTTTCTGACCATTCTTCTGACTCAGCCGATGCACAGCGCGGTTGCGGCACTGATCATGGCCCCGGTCGCCATCCAGGTGGCCCGCCAACTGCAGGCAGACCCCACAGTTTTTGCCGTCGCAGTGGTGGTCGGGGCATCCGCAAGCTTCCTGATGCCCGTTGGGCATCCGGCCGTGATGCTGGTGCAGGGTCCGGGCAGATACCAGAACGGCGACTACTTTCGATTCGGGATCGGGCCGGTTTTTTTGGTTCTGGGGGTGATGGCTTTTGTCATCCCGCTTCTCTGGCCCCTCAAGTAAAAGAGAATATCGAATAACGAATGTCGAAATTCGAAACAAATTCAAAACCCCAAATGAACCAATGTTCAAAACAGGTCAGGGATTCAGGATCTCAAGAAGTCTTATTCCCAATGTAGAACTCCCGACGTCTTTCGTTTTGGTCATTCGAATTTGATCATTGTTTCGGATTTCGAATTTCGTGCTTCGGATTTTGAGTATCAACCCCTTCCAGGGTTATTCCAAAGCATGCCCCCCTGGATCCGGATCTTTACTCGGTCAAATCCCCCTCGAACCCCCTTTACGAAAGGGGGAGGAATCCATCGCCTCATTTATTATCCCCCCTTTGTAAAGGAGGGCAGGCGGGATTTATTCCTTCACAATTGGGCACCCGATTGCATTGCAGGCGGCCATCGACCCAAGGCTGTCCTCAACCAGGTCGAAGCCGTTCTGCTTCAGAATGGATGCTGCGATGATCGCCCTTTGCCCGCTCCCGCAAAAGGTGGTGATCGGCCTCTCCTTCGGAACTTTATCCAGGTGGTCCTGGAGCTCGCCCACATACACGTGCATGGCATTGGGCAGGTGTCCTGAGTTGTATTCGTCGATGCTCCTCACGTCCAGCAGCGTAAATTTTTCACCGGACTCGATGCGCTGGACCAGTTCCCCTGCGTGCACCGCCGGTATACGGTCATATTCGCGGCCGCTCACCTGCCACGAATGGAGTCCCTGTTCCAGGTACCCTGCAATGCGGTCATATCCGATCCGAATCAGAAACCGTACGGCCTTATCCACCTCTTCATATCCACTGGTGATCAGCCCAATGTTTTTGTCGTAGGGAATATAGTACCCCGCAAAAGCGGGGACCATTTCCAGGGGTATCGTGAGACTCCCCGGGATGAATGAGCCTGCAATGGCTTCTGCGCTCCGGGTATCCAGAACCACCATTCCATCCCTCATTGCGCTCTCGAATTCAGAGGGGCTCATCGGAGGGGGCTGCGGGATTTCCAGGAGCGGCGGGGCGCCTTCCCTGTTCAGCTTTTCCATCATTTCGAAGTACCGGGGCTTATAATGGTGCTCCCGGACTTTGTGTTGGATGAAATCGTTCCGGTCCTTCTTCTGAAGAAGAGGGTTGTGCTTTCGCTCGTAGCCCAGCGTGGAGAATTCCCGATCGGCCATGCCGGCGCCACACACCGAACCGGCGCCGTGCGCCGGGTTCAGGATCACGTGATCGCCCAGGGGCAACAGCTTTTTGAAGATGCTGTCATAGAGCAGGCCCGCCACCTCTTCCTTCCGGTCGGGGAAGAAATCCGTCCGCCCTACATCTCCTATGAACAGGGCATCTCCTGTAAAAACAGCTACAGCCTCGTCGCCAAAGCCCCTGTCGAAGAGAGCTATGGAGATGCTGTCATAGGTGTGGCCCGGGGTTTCCAGTATTTTCAGCTCCAAATCACCCAACTTGATACGGTCTCCTTCCGAAACGGGGTTTCCGTACTCAAATTGCGTGGCGCCACTGTGGTAGATCTGCGCCCCCGTTCGGCGTGCCAGGTCGGCTGAACCGATCACATAATCCTCATTGCGGTGGGTTTCGAAGATGTGTGTGATCGCCGCGCCCTGCTCATGGGCCATATCCACGTAGACCCGGCCGTCCCTACGCGGGTCTATTACAGCGGCTTTTCCCCCGTGGCCGACGATATAGGATATGTGCGAAAGCCCTTCTGAATGAACCGTTTCAAGAAACATCTTTCCCATTTTCTCCCTCCTTGCGGTCTTCCCCTGGACTGGGCCAATGATTACCTGCCTACTTTCCCACCTTCCAGCTGTTTAGGCAAGAGCACCATTGCCGCCGAGATCGCAGCAGCCCACAGCCAGGGTGAAGTTCGGGTCACCTCCGGGAGTGTCCGCTTTCCCATGCTCCCTTTTTCAATCAGCGGTTTGAGAGAGGGGTAAAGCCTGACAAAAGCCAGCGCACCGACAAACATACCGAGCATGCCTGCTACTGCGTCCTTGTGCCCCTTCCCCATGGCGGCCATGTTCGTGCCCGGGCAGTACCCCAAAATCGCCATGCCTGTGCCGAACAGGGTGCCGCCGAGAACGATACCCCCTGTGTTCAATGGCTTGACCTTGGCCTGGGTCAGCCCCAATCTCATCAGGATCTGAGTCCCCATGGCGCCCACCGCGGTAGCCGTCCCCATGATCTTGAGGACCGATGAATCCCTCAGACGCAACTGGCCGCTGATAGCGTGGTGTTCCGAGGCGCTGCCTTTGTGAAGAAAGAAGCCGAACAGGGTGCCCGTTCCCAGCCCCAGCAGAATTTTTCCCAGCGACTCTTTTTTCATCGTTTCCTCCCGAACAAAAGCCTGGAAGCGAATGCACCAGTGGCAAAAATGATGGGGGTAAAGATCCAACTCGAGGCTGAAAGCTGCATGGTCCCGCTTATTCCGTGACCGCTTGTGCAGCCTTTGGCCATACGGGCGCCGAACATCATCAGGGCCCCGCCCGCGGCCGCTGCCCCGTATCGGACTGCGCGTGACGGACCCACCTCTCGACGCCAGGTCTCCGGCACGGCAGGAGGATTGGTATCGCCCGAAAGCCGCGCGCTCAACATGCTCCCAAGGACCACACCGGCCACCACCCCTTCCTTCCAGTCGATTTTGGGCGTCCCTTGTTCACGTTCGTACTCATCCACATTCATGAGTTTTGGGGCGATCTTCCCGGCCGCCAGGGCGGCGGTTTCCTCAAATGCGGTCGTGATGCCCAGGGGCCGCTTGGCAATGAGCATGGACAGGATCTCCAAAGCGCCGATGGCAGCCCCTGCCGCATAGGGCGACCACGAACGTTTGCGTAGTATCCGCGTTGTCATCTCCTTTCAGGAATAGGAGGTGTGAATCCCAATGACGGCCTATGGCCGCAACCAAATCCCGCCACTAAGACACAAAGACACCAAGTGGAGAATAGATTTTACCAGAAGAGCAAGAGAAGGGTATGGGTGTGGACATGTATCCGCGATGAGGAATCGGGGTAAATCGAAGCGATAGAGTAGTGCGATCAGCAGAGTAATGCGATCAGCGGCACAAGCTTTCCAGGGCTTCGACTGCATGGATTCTGCCACCGGTTCAGGGGTCATCGGGGGGCGACGGGAGTGGATATTTTTGCTTGACCGGTTCACGTAGTCATCTACAATAGCCCATCTTTTCCTGGATCGATCTATTATTTTACTTCACCATCAACCCGGAAGCCATATCCTTGTCAGACTCCGCATAGGAAACAAAGAACGTATGAAGAAGGTGGATGAAAAGGCGCTCTTTACCGATCTTGCCCTGGTTTGTGAGGAGATCGCGAAGGGCCGGTACAAGAGGGCGAAGCAGCTTTTCGAGCTGACCAAAGAGGAAGAGTACCCAAGCCTTATAGCAAGGCTCGCAGAATCATTCGGAATGATGATGGTCAAGGTGGAGGCAAGGGAATACCATCTCGAAGGGGTCATCGAAAACCTCAGAAATGCACAGAAAGAGCTTGCGGCTTCAAGAAACAAACTGGCCGAAGAGAATGTGAATCTGAGGTGGAACTTGCGGGAAAAGTTCTCCCCCTCCGGTATTCTTGGGACAAGCAAAGGAATTGGAAAGCTTCTGACAATGGTCGAGAAGGTCTCCCACGTCTCGGCAAACGTCCTCATCACCGGCGAGACGGGGACCGGAAAGGAACTGGTCGCCAGGGCGATCCACTACAACTCGCCCCGGGCTGACAAGCCTTTCGTGGCCATTAACTGCTCCGCCGTTCCCGAGCCGATCTTCGAGAGCGAGATTTTCGGCATCGAAAAGGGAGTGGCCACCGGAGTTGACAAGCGGATGGGCAAGATAGAGCAGGCCCAGGGCGGGACGCTCTTTCTGGATGAGATCGCAGATATGCCTTTTGCCTGCCAGGCAAAGATGCTGCGCGTGATTGAGGAAGAGAGGGTCGAACCTGTTGGTGCCAGAAAATCGATTCCGGTGGATGTGCGTATTCTGGCGGCCACCAACAAGGAGTTGAGGACAGAGGCGGAAAAGGGCGGCTTCAGGGAAGATCTCTTCTACCGTCTTCATGTCATCAACCTCCACATCCCGCCGCTTCGCGAACGAAGGGAGGACATACGGCTCCTGGCAAGCCACTTCCTCCTCGAAGCGGTAAGGAGGTTTGGAAGGGATCAGATGAGTTTCTCCCCTCAGTCCATGGAGAAGCTCATGGCCTACTCCTGGCCCGGAAACGTGCGGGAGTTGCGAAACGAAATCGAACGGGCCGTCATTCTCGCCCCTTCCCGGGAGATTTCGCTGGACGATCTGTCACAGGAGGTTCGGGCCAACCGGTCGACAGGTCCCGGTGAGGCCGGCCTCTCGGTAAAGGCCAATGAGAAGGACCTGATCCGAAAGGCCCTTGCCGATTCAGGCGGAAACAGGTCCGAGGCGGCGCGGCTCCTGGGGATCAGCCGTGAGGGGTTGCGCAAAAAAATGAAGCGCTACGGCATACAATAGACACCGTGAAGACTTTTCAGAGGTGTTCAAGACGATGATCGCCTGGATGAACGCGGCTCTAGGCAGGGCCACAGCCGCAGTGGCGTAGATAGAAGTGACGCAGCCGGCGTTCTGCCCTCCAGCCTTTCTTTACACTGTGTTGATGTCCTTCCCGCTAATGGTTTGATGGCATTCCCTCGCAGGCGGGATCCGACTGCGTCCCCTCTCCCTTCATCCCCTCCATTTGATCAAGAGAAATTTCGCTTCAAGAGACTGGAGCCCACTTCAGCGTCATCTGCTGCCAACAACGTGGGCGAACGGGCAGAGCGATATGTCTCCAAGCCGTTGTTTCCAGGGAGCTTCCATTTGGCATTACCTATGCTATGAAGCCAGGGCAGTCGCCCCAAAGACATATCATAATGAAACCTGAATGGAGGTGCAGAGATCATGGCTCAAGGGTATGTTCTTTCTTTTGCAAGAGACGTCTCGATCGATAATCCAGCCCCGGACCAGGTTGTCATCAAAACGCGCGACAGGCGATCCAGCCTGAAGGACGTCACCCCCGGGCTTGTCCGGGCCATCGAGGTGCTTTCCTCGCTAGGTGCTACCGAAGATGACCTCGCCCGGCAGGTTGCCGAAATCGATGGCCAGTCCGCTCTTGCCCGGTTTTACCGCTGTCTCGGGATCTTCGCCAAACGCAGGATGATCAAGTATCTTATTTTCTGCAACGGTCTGCCTCTCGCCACCCTGTCCTCCATCGCCGCGCATTTTCAATTCAACCCCAGACCTTTCGATCCGGATTCAAGGTATGTGCTTTCCAGGTTTGCTTATCTTCATCGTGAAAAAGAAGGTCTTGTACTGGAGTCTCCCCTTTCTCACGCCAGGATCACCCTGCACGGGTGGAGGGGGGCAGCCCTTGCGGCCGAGCTGGCAAGAGCGCAAACCTGCGCATCTCTCTGTGATTTCCTGGACTTGATTCCTCGAAACTCGATAGAGCTTTTCCTGGGGATGCTGCTCGGGGCCGGGTTTCTTTGTGAGGAAAGGCTGGATGATCCCTATGAGGGAGAAGGCCAAATCCTCGCCCAGTGGGATTTTCACGATCTTCTTTTTCGTGCAAGACGGCGGCTGGGGCGGCACGCTAAGCGGTTCGGCGGCAAGTATAAGTTTCACTAGAAGATCGATCTTCTGCGGCAAAGCTCCCCGGCACGAGTAAAGAAATTGGGATGTGGAAATACGATCGGGTCTCCTTCAGGTTAATACAAATCATGAAAAGAAGATCTTCGACCTGGCGAAAAAAGGAGTCAGATTCCTTGTGTGCAACAACTCCCTTTTAAAATCGAATATCGACCCTGCGGAGCTTCTTCCGGTCATCGAAGTAGTACCGGCAGGAATTGTGGAACTGGTCCGGCTTCAGCACGAGGGCTTCGCGTATGTCAAGCCCTGACGGGAACAAGACCATATTTTAACATCATCCTGCAATTCAGTATGCTGAACGCATTGAGCCGAGCGTGATACGGTTCGCCAATCACCGTCCTTGCCTCCAAAATCACTCTTTTTCCTTGACAGACTCGACAGAACTCCATAATGCTCGTTTTCGCCGGTTCCCTCTAAGAACTCAAACCATTTGAGTTCAAGAGGAAGTCGTGGTATGGTGAACATAGTTTTTGAACCGGTTTCAGGTGCTGCAACGGAATGAGAAAAAACCGAGCCATGTTTTGTCGTGAAAAGCTGCCTACTGTCCAACTATGGATTCGTACCGCCGGTTTCGGCTCCCATCAAAAGCAAGATATCGCACCAAATACAGCCTCGGTCCAGCCGCAGCAGGTACCTATCCAGGGTTCAGCATCATGAACAAAAATAAAAAATCGAGACTATCAGGCTCGCTTGGGCCGGTCACGCAAACTCCGCCGGGGCACTCCCCCGACTGGAAGGAGAGGAGGTGTTCAGGTTGGATGAAAAGGCTGTACTCATTATAGGGGGCGGAATAGCAGGCATTCAGTCCTCCATCGATCTGGCAAATATGGGGAAAAAAGTCTACCTCGTGGAGAAAAAGCCGAGCATCGGGGGCCGCATGGCCCAGCTGGACAAGACTTTTCCCACCAATGATTGCGCCATGTGCATCCTTGCTCCCAAGATGATCGAATGTGCGAATCATGAGAACATCACGCTCCTCACTTACTCCGAGGTGCTGGAAGTGCAGGGCGAACAGGGGAACTTCCGGGCCAGAATCCTCAAGAAGGCGCGTTTCGTTGAGGAATCGAAATGTGTGGGCTGCGGGGAATGTGCGGCCAAGTGCCCCACCAAGGTAGTGGATGAATTCAATGCAGGCCTCGGCGTGAGAAAGGCGATCTACAAGTACTTTCCCCAGGCCGTTCCTTCCACTTATGTGATCGATCCCGAACATTGCCGCTTGATGCAGGGCAAGAAATGCGGGGTCTGTGAAAAGACCTGTAAGGCCAAGGCCATCAATTACGAGCAAAAGGATTCCGAGATCGTCCTCGAGGTGGGGGCGGTAGTGATGGCTACCGGATTCGATCTTTACAATGTAGCCCCCTTGAAAGAGTACGGCTGGTCCACCCTCCCGAACGTGCTCACGGCCATGCAGTTCGAGAGAATGATCTGCGCCTCGGGTCCCACCGGTGGTCATCTGAAAAGGCCTTCAGACGGCAAGGAACCCGTGAGCCTGGCCTTTATTCAGTGCGTCGGATCGAGAGATGTGCGGCACAAGAGGTACTGCTCGGCTGTCTGCTGCATGCACGCCACCAAGGAGGCGATCCTGGCACACGAGCACTGCCGGGGGCTCTCCTCCACCATCTTCTATATGGACATGAGGGCCGTGGGCAAGGGATTTCAGGATTACGTGCGCCGCGCCAAGTCCGAGTACTCTGTCGAGTACGTGCGCGCAAGACCCGGGCGCATTACCGAGAACGAGGAGAACCACAATCCTGTGATTCACTACGAAGACACCGTGACGAGGGAACTGAAGGCCAGGGAATTCGACATGGTGGTTTTATCGCAGGCTTTGATCCCATCGGAGAGCAACCTGTCGGTAGCCGGCAAGCTGGGTGTGGAGCTCGATGAATTCGGATTCGTATCCATGACCAGGGATGTGCTCGACCCGTTTACGACCAATAGAGACGGCATTTTCGCATGCGGGTTCTGCCAATCTCCCATGGATGTGCCCGACTCCGTGATTCGAGCATCGGCCGCAGCCTCCAAGGTCGCTGAGGCCTTGGCCCGCGGCCATTGAGAAAGGAAAGCCATGTCGGATGCAATCAGGATAGGCGTTTTTGTTTGTCATTGCGGCAGCAACATCGGCGGGGTGGTCAATGTACCGGCGGTGGTGGAATATGCAAAATCCCTCCCTCTTGTCGATTGGGCCGAGGGAAATCTCTACACCTGCTCCGAGGACGGCCTCTCATCCATTCGTGCCAGGATCCACGAACTGCATCTCAATCGAGTGGTGGTCGCCTCCTGCACCCCGCGGACCCACGAGCCGCTTTTCCGAAAGAATTGCGAGCGCGCTGGTCTGAACAAGTACCTCTTTGAATTTGTGAACCTGCGGGAGCACTGCTCCTGGGTGCACATGGACAAACCGGAAGAAGCCACCCGAAAAGCCATGGACCTGGTCCGGATGGGGGTTGCTAAGGTGGGCCTCTTGACGCCCCGAGAGGATCTGAGCTCCGACGTCATAAGGGCTTCTCTGGTTCTGGGCGGAGGGATTTCCGGGCTGGCTGCATCGCTTACACTGGCAAATCAGGGGTACAGGGTCGAACTGGTGGAAAAGCAGGGCAAGTTGGGGGGGCTCCTCCGATCCGTGAGCCGGGTTTTTCCTACGCAGCAGCTCACCTCGGAATTGCTTGATCCCATGATCCGCTCCGTTCTCGGCCACGAAAACATCCGCGTCCACCTCGGTGCGGAAGTGGTGGGCATTAAAGGTTTTGTCGGAAATTTCGAGGCCACCGTCACGGAGAGCGGCAAATCGGAAAACCTTCGAGTGGGAACCATCATCGTGGCGACCGGGGGAGAACCATTCAGGCCCGAGGGGCTCCTGGGCTATGGCCGCTATGAAAATGTCATGACCCAGCTCGAGTTCGAAGAGAGCCACCGTTCGGGGTACAGCGGCCACAAACACGTGGTCATTGTAAACTGCGTGGGCGCCAGGATAGGAGAGCGGACCTACTGCGGCCGTTTCTGCTGCATTGTGTCCATGAAGAATGCCATCCTGCTGAAGGAGGCCAATCCCGACGCTGAGATCACGGTTCTTCAGAGGGATGTGATGGCCTGCGGAAAGCTTTACGAGGACTATTACCAAAAGGCTCTCGAAAAAGGGATCAGGTTCCTCCGCTACAGCGTTGACCAGCCCCCTGAGGTGACAGGCTCGGGAAAACGGGCGGAGCGAGTCAAGGTGTTTCACACGCTCATGGGTAAGGAGATCGGACTGGAGGCAGATCTCGTTGTTCTGACTACACCCCTCGTGCCGGGCAAGGACAATCAGAGCCTTGCGCAAATGATGAAGATCCCCTTGGGTATGGAAGGGTTCTTCCTGGAGGCCCATCAGAAACTGAGACCTGTCGAATTCCCGGCGGACGGAATCTATGTGGCCGGAACTGCACGGTACCCGGCGGATATCCCCGATTGCATCGGACAGGCGTTTGCGGCCGCAGCCAAGGCCGCCATCCCCATGGCCATGGGCAAGGTGGTGAACGAGGCCTTTGTCTCGGAGGTGAATCCTGAGAGGTGCTCTTCCTGCGGAAGGTGCATAGAAGTGTGCCCCTTCGGAGCCGTGGACTGGGCAGAGGTAAAAGGACCGCAAGGAGTTAGAAAAATTGCCAGGGTTAACCCTGCGGAGTGCAAAGGATGCGGTCTCTGCGCCTCCTCATGTCTCAGCGGCGCCATCGGGCTGGCAGGCTCTACTGATGAGCAGGTCCTGTCGGCAATAGCCAATCTGAATTGAAGAGGAAGGAAGCAGGAATATGGAAAGCGCCAAGAAAAAAAGCAAGGAGTCGGTGGAGCAGGAACTGGCGAGCGGCATCCGTATCCTCATGGAGAAAAACAGGCTCAATGTCTGCCTGGATTGCGGCAAGTGTTCCGCTGTGTGCCCCATGGTCCGGGTGTATGGGGAATACGTGCACAACCGGGGGACCCGAAGTATTGTCGAAAGGCTTTCCTTTGACCCGAAGGGACTTGCGGACGAGACTCTCTGGTACTGTCTGGCCTGCCGGGAATGTACCTTCTTCTGCCCGTCAGGTGTGGATTTCCAGAACTTCATGATGGGTTTCAGGGATCTCATGATCTCCCACGGACATAAAGAATACGCCCATTTCTGCTCGCAATGCGGCGCTTACCTTATGCCTAAAAGGCAGCTGGAAGTATTGAAGACTACCATGAATGGGGCGGCCGATTTGCTCTATGAATGCCCGAACTGCAAGAAGAACCGTTACGGCGCCGTTCTTTTCAAGCTTTCATCCAAGGGGAGGTCCTTCACGCTGCTGACTTGATGTTCAAATGAACTCATGTAGTGTGCCTTTATAGGAGCAACCTCCCCATCCTCCGTAGGCAGTTGCTACTGCGGAGGACGGGCCGGTTGCGATTCATTCGGCTCCTGCAAAAATCGCGGGCAGGCCGACCTCCGCAGTAACCGTGTATATGACCGGCTTCATCAGGCCCCCTCGTCATCCGACAAAAAGATGTTTATTTTCTAGAAACAATCGTTGTTTATCTGTGTTCATCCGCGGTTGATGATAAGGAGGGATGCCATGGGCTTCAAAGAGAACCTTAAGGCAAAGATTCATCTCGACAACCTTTTGCGAAAAGCCGTCCACTCGATCAAAGAACCCCCGGAAAAGAGATTGGTGGACAAGGAACTCGCCAGGGAAATCCTGGATATAACCGATTTCGAGTACAGGAAGGTTACCAATCTCCACCTCTATGTGCGGCCGCTGGAGAACGGTATTATGGAGATTCTTGTGCTCGACAACGAATTGCCCATATACCACACTACTGTGGCTGACGTAACGCTGCGCAAAAGCCCGCACTGGCAGGATGTATTCAGCATCAGGAACATCAGACGGATCATGAACGACCAGGATATCATCGTGAGCAGGGGAAAGGAGTCGCTCAAGAGAGTGCACGCTGTCGCGCTTGGGCGGTTGGATCTCACTTACACCCGGGACGACCTTGATCAGCTGATCAGAGAAGGGATGGTGGGCCTGGAGCAGGGGTCGTTGGCAAAAGTACGGGAAGCGTTGGATCTCTTTTTCGAACTGCTGGGTTTTCAAGCCGTCTATTTTGCATCGCTCGAGCCGGATCTGCAGATGTTCGGAAGGTCTGCCCCCGAAGCGGGCGCAGCGCGTTCCTTTGAGCACTTGATCATTCTGAACGAAAAGACCCTATCCCTGGGGCTCAGGAAAGGAGCCTTTTCACCCACGAAGGATTCAGACCTTGAGTGGGTCGCCCTTTACGCTCAAAAACAAAAAAGAGCCGATCTCCACGGTGTGGAGGTTTTCGAGTTCCTGGCCGATTGTGCCCTGGCACGAGAGAGGCGCTATCCACGGCCTTCTGCAGTTCATGGGTATGAAGAAACAGTTAAGAGTTATCAGTTAAATAAGAAGAACAGTTAATAGTTATCTGTTAATAGTTAACAGTTGGAAGAAGTCTGAACGGCGCCTTTCGTTTTAACCATCAACTATTAACAGGTAGTATTGGAAGAGTCTGAAAGCACCTTTGGTTTCACTATTAACCATTAACTATTAACTATTAACCATTAACTATCAACAGAGGCAGCCATGCGACTTTTGGTGATTGTAGTGGCAATGTTGCTGTTGCCGGTCTTCCCGTGCCGGGCAGATAACGGCTTCAGCGAAGGCGCAAGTAACGTGGGGCAGGGTCTGAAGAAAATGGGGGGAGAAGCCGGAAAAGCCATTAAGGAAGGTGGGAAGGAAGTCGGTCAAGCCGTCAAGGAAGGTGGAACGGAAGTGGGTCAAGGCTTAGGCAAAATGGGAAAACATACAGGGCAGCAGGCGAAGAAAACCGGCAGGTCCATTGGAGAATGGTTCAAGGATATGGGCACGAGAACAGGTGAAACATTCAGACAGATGGGAAGGCGCGTTAGGCACTTCTTCGTATTACAGTAACCGCTTATGCTGCACATTTATGTAGATGCCGATGCTTGTCCCGTCAAACAAGAGATCTACCGGGTAGCGAAGCGATACCATCTCGGGGTCACCCTCGTCGCCGGATCGCGGATGCGCCTCCCCGATGAACCTGGAGTGGTCCTGAAGGTTGTTGATCAGGGACTGGACGCTGCTGACGACTGGATCGTCGAACACGTGGAGGCGAATGACATTGTGATTACGGGTGACATCCCCCTTGCCGCACGCTGCATAAGAAAGGGGGCATACGTGCTTGGGATCACAGGAAAGCCGTTCACGGCCGAAAACATCGGCACGGCGCTCGCTACGCGCGACCTGCTCTCGGAACTGCGGCTGGTTGGTGAGATTACGGGCGGACCCCCGCCGTTTTCAAAACGGGACCGTTCCCGCTTTCTTCAAGCATTGGACCAAGCCATAAATGAGATTCTTCGCAGATCGTGAGCATGACGATTCGCGGGAGGATAGCCGCCGGTCTTCACGAGTCTGGATCTCCACTTCGACCGGCGTATGGATCCGCATCGTATGGTATCAGATCTAGGAACGTCAGGGTCGCTTGCAACATCCGCATTCAGAGTCGGACCTCCCAGAATACCGTTATCATGATCAAATTCTGGAACAGTACTGGAACTAAGTATTGTACCACCGGCTGAATCCTGTTCATTTTAGGTTCCCCTACGCCAAAGCGCCCCTCAAATTGCTACCCTTCCCACCCGGCATAATAAGTCAATTTCCCATTTCTAATGACGCAACCGCATCCTAGTCTTTCAGTAGAATAAGCCCAAGTGATCATGTGAATGCCAGCAGGAGAAGAAATTCATGAGTTTCACCTTGCCCCGTTCCCATGAGGGAGTCAGAGGTCTTGAGACCCGGGAAGCTACCGGAAGGTCTGATCCGGACAGGCAAGAGACAAACCTGTTGCGGGTGGTTGAAATCGATCCCCAAACCGATGCGAGGTGGGACTCGTTTGTCTCGGCCCATCCGGACGGGTTGATTTATCATACCGCAGCCTATCTCCATGCCCTCTCCGAAGAATACGCCAACAAGCCGGTTTGCCTGGCCTCCGAGGATTTCGCCGGTAAGATTCATGGGATTCTGCCGCTCTTTCAGACGAAAGGACTTCCGCGCGGTCTGGGTGGCCGGCTCCTCGGCCGCCGTCTCTCCTCGCTTCCCCGCACCCCTGTCGCGGGACCGCTTTCCATAGACGCGGAGACAACGAGCGCACTCCTGCGGGCGGCCATTGATAAGGCGGATCGGGAGCAAGGCACGGCCCTGCAAATTAAGCCCCCGCAGTCACTGGACTGCGTGCTTGTTGACGACCTGGTCCGCCAGCCATGGCGGAAAACGTATGTGCTCGAGCTGCCCGGTATGCCTGAGCAGCTCCACTTCGGGAACTCTCGCAATCATGCCAGGATCAAGCAGCGAGTAAGCAAGGCATTGAAGGCCGGAGTCACGGTTCGGCAGGCCGAAACGGAAGAGGAACTGAGGGCTTGGTATGGCGTGTATCTGGAGGCCATGCGCTGGCACGGTGTTCCTCCACGCCCGTATCGGTTTTTTCGAGGGCTGTGGGAATGTCTCCAACCAAACCGAATCCGTCTTCTTTTGGCATACAGGGTTGTGCAGGAGGAAAAGAGATTGTTGGCTGGATCGATCTTCCTGATGTTCGGCAGGACAGTCTTTTATGCGTTCAATGGAAGGCGACGTGAAGATCTCTCGATGCAGCCGAATTACGCCATTATCTGGCATGCAATCCATGATGCATGCAGGGAGGGTTTCCAGTTCTTCGATCTTGGGGAAGTCCCGGCGGACAACTCCGGTCTGGCTGAATTCAAGGGGAAATGGGCGGGGAGCCCTGCTTGGCTTGTCCGCTATTACTATCCAATATCTCCGGAGTCAAACGGCTCGGGGCATGACCGGGAATCCATGGTGCATCGGTGCCTGACCTCGGTTTGGCGATACCTTCCGATGAATCTCACGATGCTCCTGGGGGATTGGGTCTACAGATTTCTTTAATCTGATTTCAGAAAGCGAGGAAGCTCTATGCGCCGCCGGATAGCTATGCTTGGAGGAACTACCAATCTGGGCGACTGTATTGTTGCCTTGCGTTATTTGCTGAGTCCAGGGCAACTCATCGACGGTCCGGAAATTGAAAAATACGAGGATGCCTTTGCCGGAAAGGTGGGAGTTCGGTTTGCCTGCAGCTTTTCGAGCGCCCGGGTGGGTATATATGGGTTGCTTCTTGCTCTTGGGGTCAAGCCCGGCGATGAAGTGATTCTACAGGTGCCGACGCATATCGTGGTTCCCAATGCGATTCGCTTCGCCGGGGCCAAGCCTGTCTATGTCGACTGCACCTTGGACACCTACAACATGGACCTGGAGCAGATAGCCAGAAAGATCACGCCCAGATCCAAGGTCCTTCTTGTACAGCACACCTTTGGCATCCCGGTCGATATGGACAGCGCCCTCTATCTGGCCCGCCGGTTCGGGTTGATCCTTATTGAGGACTGCGTCCACGCATTGGGTTCAAAATATCAGGGTCGCATGATCGGCAGCTTTGGAAAGGCATCGGTCTTCAGTACTGAGGAGACGAAAACGATTTCAACGACCATGGGTGGCATGGTGGTCACCGATGACGAAGAATTGGCCGCGAAAATGCGCGAATTCAGAAGCTGTTGTCAATCGCCCCAAACTGGGATGACAGTACGTTACCTGTTGAAATTAATCGTCTACCATTTTCTGACGGAACCGCACATGCACCTCTTCGCACGATATCTCTATGACAAGATAGGGAATCGTCACCCTCTGCCACGACCGGTTTCCGGCGAGGAATCAAAAGGCATGCGGCCTGTCAGGTATGAACAGCGATTGAGCAATGCTCAAGCCGCTTTGGGACTTCGGCAACTCGGTCGGCTCGAGAGCAACTTGGAACACCGCAGGAGAATTGCCGAATTCTACAGGAGCAAGTTGGCCGACCCGTTTTACAAACCGCCCCGCCACCGAAGGGGGGCTGATCCTTTGTACGTCCGCTACCCGGTCTGGGCAGAGAATCGAAACACCCAGGCGTTTTTTGTTTCCGCTCCCCATGCCGTTCTGGGCACCTGGTTCACCTCCGTCCTTGAAGAGTCCGTCTCGCCGGCCGTCGGCAACTATGAAGAGGGCTCCTGCCCGAGGGCTGAGGATGTTTCGAAACACCTGATCAATCTCCCCACCCACCCCCGTGTGAAAATGGAGGACGCGGAGGTGATCGCTTCCGAGGTGATGAGCATGTTCGGTCGCGGGGCGGGAGAATCTGGATTGAAACCGGTTCAGAAGAAGTCTTTTTGGATGCATGCCGCTTCTTGAACCGAAACAGCGGGCGCATCCCCGCAGCTTGTTGTAGCGAAGCGGAATATGGGGACCCGCCCCGAAGGGTGGGGTGTTCGAGCGTAGCGAAGAAAAATCCCGTTGGCGGGGCTGCAGGGAGACCGTGTAAATCTGTGTCCATCTGTGTCCAATTCTCTTACCTTCTCCCCTCTCATTCAAAATACCGTATCAGAGCCTGCTTTCTCCCGGCGACGCGCTTATACATTTCATTCGGGTATCCGAGAGCAATAACCGCATAGGCCCGCTCGTCATCGGGCATGCCGATCCGCCTGAGGATGCTCTTGTCCCTCCTCATTGCCTCGATGGCAAACCCGATGAGGCACGTGCCCAACCCGAGAACATGCAGCCATGACTCTCTTGCCTCAAAGGTTTTGAAGGTTGAGAGAGTCGGATCGAGACCGGTCACTTGCACAGCTCCGGACGGACACACGGCAGCGCAGTGGCCGCAGTTAAGAGACTCGGCGCCGGTGACCGAAGCTTTCTTCCCTTTCATGGTAATGGTGTCGCTGGGACATACCTCCACGCAGAGTCCGCACCCGGTGCAACGCTCTTGATCGATCCTGGTCCTAACCGTTCTATCCATAATCCTTCATCCCTGTCTCATCGTTTCAGTCGAAAACTCGCCACCAGGATAACCCAGTATCTTTTCTTTGTCTCAGAAATAGTTGCCGTCTCGACCGGGGGAGAGATTTCGGGGCAGGGTCAGAGTCAGACAGCCTGCACTCATCATCCTCGACACTTCCCGGATGAGATTATTTTGACGAAACAGACCCCTCATGTTATTGAAAAGCCGTTTATCTCGTCGGGATGCAAGTCTCACTATTCCTTGTTACGGAGAATTTCCATGATCGCCATGAGTGTTTTCCCCGGGCGTTATGTGCAAGGCTACAGGGCGTTTGACCGATTGGGCAGCGAATTGGCTCGATTCGGGAAGAGAGGTTTGTCCATTCTGGCCCCCTCCGCCCATAAGGGCCTGGTAGAGAATTTGCGGGCTCAGTCAGGCGGTGTTCGGCTGGAGATGGAGCTTTTCAACCGGGAGTGTTGCGAACCCGAAATCGAGCGTCTTTGCGCGAGAGGGAAGGAATGCCGATGCGAATTCATCGCTGCAATCGGCGGCGGAAAGACCATTGACACCGGCAAGATTGTCGCCGACCGTCTGAACGTTCCCGTGGCCGTTGTGCCCACCATCGCATCCACAGACGCCCCGTGCAGCTCGTGCGCAGTAGTCTATGACGAAAAGGGAGAAGTTGTCTCGGTTTTCAACCAGAGAAGAAACCCCGATCTCGTCCTGGTCGATACTGAAATCATCGCGCGTGCGCCCGTCCGCTTTCTGGTCTCGGGAATGGGAGATGCTTTGGCTACATGGTTCGAGGCGGAAACCTGCAGAAGAACCTTCTCTAACAATGAAGTGGGAGCAAAAGGCTCCATGACCGCTTACGCACTGTCGCGACTCTGTTATGATACTCTGCTTGAATACGGAGTCTCCGCCAAGGTCTCCTGTGAGGCTAAATCCGTAACACCGGCATTGGAGCATGTAGTCGAAGCCAATACCCTTTTGAGCGGTCTGGGCTTCGAAAACGGGGGACTGGCTTCGGCTCATTCGATTCACAACGGTCTGACGGCTCTCCGGCAGACCCATCCGTATTATCACGGGGAAAAGGTGACTGTAGGGGTGCTCACCTCCTTGTTCCTCACCGACAAACCTAAATCGGTGATCGATGAAGTCTACACTTTCTGTGAATCGGTCGGCTTGCCGATCACCCTTGCAGACATCGGATTGGCCGGTGTTTCAGAAAGCGATCTTCGGAAAGTGGCCGACCGCGCCTGTATGGAAGGGGAGTTCATCCATAAAGAGGCGGCGGACGTTTCTCCGGATCTGGTTGTGCATGCAATGCTTGCCGCAGACAGGGAGGGACGCCGCAGAAAAGGCGGCCGCCTTTCATAGGCAAAGGATGAGATGGTCCTCTGGAAACTAGTCCAGACCTGCACAGCGCATGTTGAAGTGATCATATCGATCGGCGGTTGATTTCCCATGGATGGAAGAAAACGTTCCGACATCAAGCCCGGGGCCCGGGTGCAGGTTGTACAGAAGCAGGATCAGCGTTCCGGCAAACTGACGGAAGGAGTCGTTGAGCGGATCCTCACGAACTCGGCCACTCATCCCCATGGCATAAAGGTGCGATTGGTCGGCGGTGTGGTCGGCCGTGTGAAGGTGATCATCCCTTAAATCGAATAGAGCCTGGGACTCTTTGAGTGACATCGCCGGAATCGGAACAGAAGCCGGAAGACAGGAGTCAGGAGTCTCTACAGCATGAGAAAAGCACATGTCGTTCTGATCCTTGTTCTGCTCGCCGCCGGCGCAGCGGCGTGGGTGTTCATGTGCCGTGAGGAGAAACAGCCTCCGGCTGTGCGCCCTCTTTCCGAAAGGGCGGCTAAGAGCCTGACCGAGCACAGCGCCATCTTCGAAAAAGGGGTGGTAAAGGTGACGGAAGGCATCTATGCCGCGGTCGGCTACGGGCTTGCCAACAGCATTATGATCGAAGGCACGGAGGGGTTGATCGTCGTGGATACGATGACAACCGTGGAGGAAGGCAGGGCCGTTTTAGATGCGTTCCGAACGGTGTCGAACAAGCCGGTAAAAGCCCTCATCTACACGCACAGCCACGCAGATCACGTGTTCGGGGCAGAGGCCTTTATGAGTGACCGGCCCCAGATCTACGCACATGAATTGACCACGTCTATGGCCACACGGATGAGTGAAATGCGACCCATCCTGGGGTCCCGGTCAACCCGAATGTTCGGCAACCTCCTTTCCCCTGCGGACGCTGTAAACGGCGGCATAGGCCCTTTTCTCGGCATTGCGCCCGGGAGCACCTTCGGATTCGTACCGCCCACGACAACCTTCTCCGGTGTGCTTGACCAGACCATCGAGGGCGTGGAGATGAAGCTCATTCATGCGCCCGGCGAGACAGACGACCATGTTGTGGTGTGGCTGCCGAAGGAGCGAGTGCTCATCTGCGGTGACAACTTCTACTGGACCTTTCCGAACCTGTATACCATCCGCGGCACACCTTTTCGCAGTCTCAAAAACTGGTACCGCAGCCTGGACATGATGAGGGATCTGTCGCCGGAATATCTTGTGCCGTGCCACACACGGCCTATCCGCGGCAGCGCGAAGATCGAGCGAATCCTGACCGATTACCGCGACGCCATACAGTTCGTGCACGATCAATCACTCCGGGCAATGAACATGGGTATGGTCCCAGACGAAATAGTGGAGCATGTGAAACTGCCCCCGCACCTGGCCGGCGCGCCGTACCTGCAGCCTTTTTATGGGAAAGTCTCCTGGTCTGTACGCTCCATGTTTTCCGGCAACCTGGGTTGGTTCGACGGTGACTCGGCCTCACTCCAACCCCTTTCACGGGAGGAGCGGGCGAAGCTGACCGCTCGCTTGGCGGGCGGCACTGGCAAGGCTTTGGAGGTGGCGGAAGAGCTGGCCGGCGAAGAGCAGTGGCAGGCGGCTCTTGAGATCACCACCGACCTGCTGCAGCTGGAGCCGGAAAGCCGGCGCATCAGGGACCTTCGAATTAGAACGCTCATCGCACTTGCAGCAGCAGAAGAAAACCCCAATGCGCGGCACTATTATCTGACGGAGGCGATGGAGCTGCAAGAGGGCTTCGTGGCGCGGGTGGAGTACGGGCTGACGCCCAGAATCCTGGCCGGGCTGCCCCTGGCAAACTTTATCGAGGCCATGGCCGTGAACCTGGATCCAAAAGCCGCAGAGGACGTGGACCAGTTGGTCGGGGTTCTGTTCCCGGGTGCCGGTGAGGCCTACACCATTCATGTGAGGCGAGGGGTGGCCGAGGTGCGCCGCCGCGATCCGGCCGAGGTCGCATCCATGCCGCTGGACATGAGGGCGGTTGCGGACGCGCAACTCTTCAAGGAGATGCTCGCAGGGCTGCGCAGCCCGTTGGTCACCATCCCACGCTTCGAGTATGACCCGGGCAACTCGGTTGCGTTTGCAAGGTTCATTAAGATGTTCGCGCCGCCCGTGATGAAAGTGCCGGTTATGCCCGGCAAGGGATAGGGTAGGAGAAAGCGCATAGCGCAAGGTGCATGCGCAGAGCAAGAAAGAAGGCCTTTCATCTTCTAAACTTGCCCCAAACACGCTATGCCCTATGCGCTGGATTGAGCAGAAGGAGGTGGGACGTGAGCGAATGGCATAAGACAGGATGCGTGTTGTGTGCCCAAAATTGCGGCCTGGAAATCCTGGTGGAAGACAATCGCATGAAGAAAGTCAGGCCGGACAAGGAGAACCCGCGCAGCGAAGGGTATGCATGCCGGAAGGGGCTGAATGTCCTATATCACCAGTACCCGAAAGAGCGGCTGACAGAGCCCTTGAAAAGGGTAGAGGACCGATTCGAGCCCATATCCTGGAATCAGGCGATAGATGAAATCGCGACAAGAACCCTCGATCTGCTAGGCGGGTATGGGCCGCGTGCTCTCGCCTACATGGGAGGAAGCGCACCGGGCGGGCAATTCGAGGCGGCCTTCGGTTTGACCATGATCAGGTCCCTGGGTTCCCAATACTACTATTCGTCGGCCGGACAGGAGTTCAGCGGTTTGTTCTGGGTGCTGGGCCGGATGTTCGGCAAACAGTACAACATGGTCATTCCCGATGAGCAGGATTCTGAAATGCTTGTGGGCTGGGGCTGGAACGGTATGGAGAGCCATCAGACACCCCAGGCCCCCCGGGTTTTGAAGCGGTTCAGCGAAGACCCGGAGCGTATTCTCGTAGTGATCGATCCGCGAAAGAGCGAAACCGCGGCAATAGCGAACATCCACCTTGCCGTCCGTCCCGGCGCCGATGCGCTTCTGATGAAAGCCATGATCTCCATCATCCTCGAAGAAGGGTGGGAGGCGAAGGAGTATATCCGCGACCATGTGGAAGGGTGGGACAGGATCAGGGCGTGGTTCAAGGGGTTTGATGTGCGGGCGGCCCTGGAGGTCTGCATGCTCGAGTACGCCCAGGTGCACGAACTCTGTCGTCTCATGAGCACCAGGAGATGGTGCATGCACCCGGACCTCGGCATCTACATGGGGCGGCACAGCACACTCAATTCCTATCTCATGAACATTCTTGGGGCGGTGTGCGGAATCTTTTGTGTGCGGGGGGGAAACGTCATCCCGGGGATGGTCATGCCTCTCGGTTTTCATGCCGACGAACGGAACCCGAAAACCTGGCGGACCGTCACAACCGGGCTCCCTCCGGCAGCAGCCGGCTCTTTTCCTCCTGCTGTGGTGCCGGAAGAAATCCTGAGTGATCACCCCGAGCGGCTGAGGGCGGTCTTCGTCAGCGGTTGCAATCCCCTTCGGTCCTACCCGGACACCTCTGCTTACGAAAAGGGTTTCGCCCGCCTCGATCTCCTGGTGGTCAACGACATCGTCATGAGCGAGACTGCCAGACTGGCCCATTATGTGTTGCCGTGCCGTACCTTTTACGAGTCCTGGGACGGGTCCTTCTTTCCATTGACCTTTCCCAAGGTCTATTTTCAGATGCGGCGTCCCATTGTTACCCCGCCCGGGAAATGTCTGGAAGCGGCCCAGATCTTCACGCTTCTGGCAGAGAGGCTGGGCCTGATCCCTGAAATCCCTGATGAGCTCCAGAAAGCCGCTGAAGGCGATCGGCTGGCCTTTGGGGCAAACCTTATGAAATGGGCATCAGGGGTGGAGGGTTCGTTTTCGAAAATGCCGTACGTGCTGGCGAAGACGCTGGGCCGGGTGTGGGACAGCGCGGCTTTGGCTGCGCTCTGGGGGATGTTGATGACGGCCCCGGAACCGTTTCGCAGGAATGCGGCGAGGGTGGGATTCGAGCCCGGCATGGACCAGGGGGACCGCATCTTTCAGGCCGTTCTGGACAATCCGCAGGGAATGTGGGTAGGCGAAGTGGGTCCGGAGGAAATCCTGTCCGCCGTAAAGACCTCATCGGGCAAAGTCGAAGTCCACATCCCCGAAATGGAGGAGGTGGCCAGGAAGCTCGATGCGCGGAGCGAGGCCGAAGCTCTCAGGATGACGGATGAGTTCCCGTACATTCTGAGTGCCGGAAGGCACACGAAGTACAATGCCAACACTTTGATGAGGAACCCGGAGTGGAACCAGGGAAAAAGAGCCTGCACCATTGCCGTCAGCCCGCAGGATGCCGAGGGTCTGTCGTTGAGAGACGGCCGGAGGGTGCGAGTGGTGACGGAGGCCGGAAAAGCAGAGGGAGAACTCCAGGTGACGGACCAGGTCCGCCAGGGTACGGTTCTGATTCCGCATGGCTTCGGCTTGATCACTGAGGGCGAGGAGTATGGAATCAATGTGAACCGTTTAACCAGGAACACTCATCGGGACCCCATCGGAACGCCGCTCCATCGATTCGTACCGTGCCGGATTGAACCGGTTGGATCCTGACTTTGTTCCGGATTCCTTCACATGCTGCGCATACCCCTGGATTTCTGGTCATCCGGATCGATATTGTAGAGCCTTGCCGAGTTCTTACCGAAAATCGCATTCCTGACCGGTCCGTCCGAAGGGCCGAGGGGTTTGAATTCGTGTTGTTTCTGCAGACCTTCGGGGATCTCGATCCGCCGCATTGCCTCGATCTGCCATTGGGGAGATCCAAACCACACTGAATCGGTGCCCCAGCATACGTGATCGGGACCGAGTCCCCGTATAAGGGTCCCCAGCACGCCCGCACACAACTCCGGATGGGCAACAGACGTGGTGGCAAAGACCGCTCCGAGTTCGCCGTACACGTTTTCCACCCCATGTTTCTCCGGGATTTCGGAAAGCTCGGTGACCCAGGCAATCCTTCCGGTCTTCCTGAATTCGGCCGCGTCTTCCTGACGAGGGATTCCCTTCTCGATTGCCGAATGGTAGATGATGAAATTGAGATTGGGCCAATCCTTCGCAGCCTTCCCGAGATCATCCACCCCGGCGTGCTCGATCTGTTTCCTGGTGAGCTTTTGCCCGTACCCGGAAGGGAGAAGGCCTTTGTGGATGCAGACGTTTTGGATCCCGGCCTTTTCCATCTTCTCGAATGCCGGGTAGACCAGTTTCTCGTCATCCAGCCGCCATGGGTACCTGGAGTCCCCTCTGGGATCCCCCAGGGTGTATCCTTTCCACGCGTCGGGCTTCAATTCAATGGCATTGTCGAACTCGTCCATCCAACCCGGCTGCCCGGGGGTGAAAACGGCATGGGCAAGAAGCCTTCTTATTCCGAGACGCTCGTTCACCCGGTCCCGAGTCCGGACGGCCTCTTCATTCGTGATGAACCAACCCTTCTTGTCGTCGGCAGGGGCATTGCTCAAGACCGCGGCCTTGGTCTGACTCTGCTGAAACACCTCCCGGACGAAGTTCTCGTAGAGGATGTCTTCCAGTACCGGTTTTTTGCCCTTGAGCTCAGGATTCCAGCCCTTGGCCGCTTCACGGAGGGAAAGAAGACCGTCCGGGGAAGGGTAATCGTCATGCACATAGTGGACCTGAACGTCGAAGATGAACTGTTCCGAAAGGGCGGCGGCTTTTTCCTCGGCCGCACCCTTTTCAAGCGCTTCCGCTTCCTCCACCATAAAGAAGCGGCCGAACACCTGGTTCATGGAAAGGAAGAATGCGGCCAACCCCATCTGGCTCTTCAAAAATTTCCGTCTGCTCATCCCGGTCCGCGCGTACAATCGGTCCGCGATCCTCCTGAGTCTGTGAATGACCTCTGAGAGCCCGCTATCCAAAGCCGGCAACCGGTCACCCCCGCATGAGCGCATCCGGGTATCTCCTGTCTTTTTCATCGGATCTCTCCTTTTTCCTGGACCCTGAAATGTGAAACCCTTAACCTTGACAATCTCGTAAAAGGTCTCTCATTTTGTCATTTCGTGTCTCATTTTGTCATTTCGAGCGAAGCGAGAAATCTGAGACGCTGGAACCTTTCTCGATTGAACATGAAGTCCCTTTTCCTGCTCAATCAGGGGATGTGAGTATTTTCCTGACCACCCGGTCTTATTCGGTTCCAATTGAAGAGACCCGACTTTGATACTTGCCCTCGATAATGCATAATTACTTAAGATTCTTCTTCGGCACATGGGTCAGAGACAATGTCCTGACGCTTCAATGGGGTGAATCGCGCGCGGATCACTCCAGCACTCCAGGGAACGCCTTTTCATAGTCTGCGTTCCAAGAATACCACATCTTCCCTATGGTCATTGTTCGTAAGGACATCTAGTCTTTGTCCTATGAGAGGTTCACCTGCTCCAGTTTCTCTTTTTTGAAATTCTGGTTTTAATTGTTTGTATCGGATTTTCAAGCGCTCCCCCTCACCCCGGATCAATAGACCCTCTCCGGGTTCTCCACCAAGGTGGAGGGACTAGCGAGAACTAAAGCAGGAGATGAAGCGAAGCCACTCAGTGCCGGAGTACCTTCTCTCCCATGAAAGACTCGATGCTCTCATGGCCCTGCTGCTCGAGAAGGAGCAGGCCCTCAGTTCCCTCGGAGCAAAGGATTTCGGTCCCAGGGTCACGGATGGTGAAATGGCAAAGCGCCTTCTTTCCAGGGTTTCGGGATGCACCCGGAAGGTTCTGGGTCTCTCGGGGCTGGAGGTGGTGGAGCCGGAACTCACATTGCGCCACAACCTTTCACGACTGCCCGCACAGACGATTAAGTCCTACCTCTTCTTTGTGCTTCTCTGCAGCGTTCTCGCACTGGCCGCCGCGTCGCAGGAATTCAGGACACCTTACATCCCCTCAATCATTATTGTTGCGCTGGGCCAGCTTCTTCTTATCCCTCTGCTTGTTCATCGCCGCACCATGCTCCATCTGGAGCACCAGTGCCAGTATGTGAGAACCGGGGAAGGGAAGGGGACCATTGTGGTCGAGGAACTCCATTCGGTCCCTTTTCAGTCCTACCTTGCGCATGAATACGGGCACCATCTTCTTTCCAGCCTGAGCATTGAGCCGGAGGAGCCCTGGGTCAAAGAGGGATGGACCAGACTGGTGCAGTGGCGCGTAGTGAATCAGCTTGCCGAAGAGGAGGGGAATCCGGCCTTTCTGCACCACGCCCTCTTTCAGATCGTGAGCGAACTCAAGTTTGTCTGCACCCTCATTGCCGGATTCCACAATAGGAGGCTTCCCCGCAAAATCCTGAGGATCAGGACCCTCTATCATTTCAATCCACTCTATAACCTGATCACAGGGACTCCGGGTGTCCATACGGGTAAATTATTGGAGCATGCTCTTGGCACGGCCGTTTTTTTCCTCGAGTGCCGCGAAAAGGGGATTGATAAGGTTCTATCGACCATCTTGCTCTCGCTGACAGAGGATTTGAAAGGCGCCCTGCTCCGTCATGGCCACTGTGGCTTGATGTTCGATGTTGGACGTTCGTCTTTTTATTCTTGATTCTTGGCACCCTGTAAAAAGTGGGAAAATGCCCTTTTTCGTCATTCCACCTTCCAAATCACCACTGAGGATTATTATGGCAGGGGCGATTCTTGAGGGTCGCCGGGGGGAGGCGAGGTCATTTCGGGGTTTGTCGCTTTATTCGTGACGAGTCCCTTCTCGATGGCTATCGCCGTGAGACCGGAAGAGGTGTGAACGTTTAGCTTTCTCATGATGTTGCTCCTGTGCTTTTCCACCGTTTTCACGCTGATGTACAGGTAGCCCGCGATCTCCTTGTTCTTGTATCCCTCGCCAACCAGTTTCAACACCTCTCGTTCTCTCGACGTGACTGTGTCCCATGAAGAAAGCGGCTTGAGAGTTTTCCGGTCGTAGAGGAATCCTGCCAGAACCTTGTCCGAAATGCCGGGACTCAAATAGGTATTCCCGGCGAGAACGCTCTTGATCGCAATGAGCAACTCCGAGTAGTTCGCATCTTTCAAGCAATACCCGTCCGATCCGGAACGAAAGGATTCCAGGATGTAGTCCTCGGATTCATAGATGGTGAGGACGAGGATCTTGGTCTCAGGGAAGCGGCCCTTGAGGTTTCGCATCACGGAGATACCGTTCATCTTCGGCATGGAGAGGTCGAGCAGCAGGAGATCCGGGCGGTACTTCTCGACAGATTGGACCGCCTCGAGCCCATCGGATGCCTCGCCAACGATCTCCAGGTCTTCGACCGTGCTGAGGAGGGACTTCAAACCCTCTCTCAAGATCTTGTGATCTTCCGCTATGACTATTCTCATCTTTCCAATCTCCGGAGATTATTATACAGCAACCAGGTAGGATATATATCAGTTGCATTGTTTATCTCTCGGTGAAGATGGCTGTATTGAGGAGCTTTTTCGGGCAGGGCATCTCCCATCCTCTGTTCGGTAGAAAACGATTCCGGGGGGGGGGTGAACCGGGGCGGTTGACGGTTTACAGTCGGTCCTCCCAGTAATCCGGCTCTCTGTCCAGGTTGGCAATCGCGATGATGAGGATTTCTTCCTTTCGGATCTGGTAGATGATTCCGTATGGGAAGCGATGTGTTTGACATCGCCGCGTTCTCTTTGAGCACGGATGCCACGCTTCGGGAAATTTGGCAAGCCTGTCCAGCGCTTTCCAAGACTTCATTGAGAAAATCCTCGCCGAATACGGCTGCCTCATTGCTGTAGTATTGGATCGCTTCATCCAATTCGATCGCGGCAATCTCCAGGAAGCGGATACAAATATCTCGGCCTACCGATATTTTTCGAGCACTTCCTCCTGGGTGATGGCTCAAAGCCACCCTGTAGAGTGACCCTGCTCGCCTTGATGCGACCCCCAGGTCTGGGCCAGCGAGAACTGGGTCCGAAACCTTGTTCTGAGGCTGCCTTCCGTTAACCTTAAATTCGGAACCTTGAACCCGGAACTCAGAACCCGTTTCTTATTGATCTTTGAGGATCTTAGGTTTAGATTATACCCGTTTTTCAACCGGCCAAACAGGTTTAGGGGAGAAATGCAGAAAGCTCGCCTTGTAGAACCCGGAAACAAGAAAATATGATAAAGAACCCCACTCCTTTCCACAGGGAATGGGGTTTTGTTATTTAGGCCAAGTCCGCCTACGTGGCAGACAATGCACCCAGAGGGGAATTACAATGGAGAACCGTTTCTTTGAAAAACCGATCCTCAACTCCCCTTATGAGTACCCCCTTCGACACTGGGAGCTTGACAAGGAAGGTCAACCCACCCAGCAGATCATCGAGAAGAGGCGCCGCGCCGAGTTCATCACACCCATTCCAAAGCCGCGAAAGCGAAAGAGTTCAGCCCAGCAGCAGCAGCAGCAAATGATCTTTGACGAGGGCAAAGGTCTTTCCACCCAAGAGCAGCAGTACGATCCAACTCCGATCATCAATGATCTACGAACCTATGTTGATCGGTGGCGCGACCTTCAAAATCCAAACAATTGGCTGGTCACACCCGAAACCGCTCGGCTGCTTCAACATTGGCGACACCATCAGTTCAACAGCCTACGGCCTTTCTTTTGCCAGGTGGAGGCGGTTGAGACCGTCATCTGGCTTACCGAGGTCGCACCGAAAGCCGGTAAAGCCGGTGGTAAATTCCTGGAACACCTGGCCAATGCAAACCACGACGCCAATCCGGACTTGATCCGACTAGCGCTGAAACTGGCCACCGGAGCCGGGAAGACCACCGTCATGGCCATGCTGATTGCCTGGCAGACGATCAATGCCGTACGTCGGCCCAACAGCAAAAAATTCACCCGGGGATTTCTGGTAGTGGCACCCGGCCTGACAATTCGCGACCGATTGCGCGTCCTACAACCCAACGATCCTGATAGCTACTATCAGAGGCGTGAACTGGTGCCGGGGGACATGCTGAGCGACATTGAACGCGCCAAGATCGTTATCACCAATTACCACGCCTTCAAACTGCGAGAGCGTATGGAAATATCCAAGGGGGGCCGCTCTTTGCTGCAGGGAAGAGGGGAAGAGATCAACACGCTTGAAACCGAGGGGCAGATGCTCCAGCGGGTCATGCCCAGCCTGATGGGCATAAAGAACATCATGGTTGTCAACGATGAGGCACACCACTGCTACCGGGAAAAGCCTGACCATGAAGGCAAGGATGATCTGAAAGGCGACGAAAAGAAAGAAGCCGAGAAGAACAACGAAGCCGCTCGTCTCTGGATCTCCGGACTTGAAATCGTTAACCGCAAGCTCGGCGTTACACGAGTCGTTGACCTTTCGGCCACGCCCTTTTTCCTGCGCGGCTCGGGTTATGCCGAGGGAACCCTATTCCCATGGACCATGAGCGACTTCTCCCTGATGGACGCGATCGAGTGCGGGATCGTAAAGCTGCCGCGGGTGCCGGTGGCGGACAATATCCCGGGCGGCGAGATGCCTAGATTCCGAGAGCTGTGGAAGCATATCGGGCCGAAAATGCCAAAGAAAGGTCGGGGTAAATCCAAGACTCTAGATCCGCTGAGCATCCCGGTGGAGCTCCAGACCGCGCTGGAAGCACTCTACGGCCACTACGCAAAAACCTTCGAGCTTTGGCAGCAAAGCGGCATTAAGGTTCCCCCTTGCTTCATCGTGGTCTGCAACAACACCTCCACCTCGAAGCTCGTTTACGACTACATCTCCGGTTTCCAGCGGGTGAAGGAAGACGGGTCCAGCAAGCTCGAAAACGGCCGCTTGCCCTTGTTCCGGAATTTCGATGAACATGGCAACCCAATTGCCCGGCCCCGAACGCTCCTGATTGACAGCGAACAACTCGAATCCGGGGATGCGCTGGACTCAAGTTTCCGTACCATGGCCGCTGACGAAATCGAACGGTTCCGCCGGGAGATCGTCGAACGTACCGGGGACCGCAGTCAGGCCGAGAAACTCACCGATCAGGATCTGCTTCGGGAAGTCATGAACACTGTCGGCAAGTATGGCCGACTGGGCGACTCGATTCGGTGCGTGGTATCCGTCTCCATGCTCACCGAGGGCTGGGACGCCAGAACCGTCACCCATGTGCTCGGAGTTCGCGCGTTTGGCACACAGCTCCTGTGCGAACAGGTCATCGGCCGCGCTTTGCGCCGCCAATCCTACGACCTCAACGAGGAAAATTTTTTCAACGTGGAATACGCGGATGTGTTGGGCATTCCCTTTGACTTCACTGCCAAACCGGTGGTTGCGCCCCCGCAGCCTCCTCGCGAGACGATTCACGTCAAGGCAGTTCGCCCCGACCGGGACCAACTCGAAATCCGATTTCCCCGTGTCGCAGGCTATCGGGTTGAACTGCCGGAAGACCGGCTGACAGCCAAGTTCAATGAAGACTCCGTATTGGAGCTCACCCCGGATCTGGTCGGCCCTTCAGTCACCCGCAACGAAGGCATCATCGGGGAAGGCGTGGATCTCAATCTGGTCCACACCGGCGATCTCCGTCGCTCGACGCTCCTCTTCCACCTCACGCAGCGGTTGCTCTACACAAGATGGCGCGACCCCGGCGAAGATGCCAAGCTCCACCTGTTCGGGCAGCTCAAGCGGATCGCCAGGCAGTGGCTCGATACCTGCCTGGTCTGCAAAGGCGGCACGTATCCGGCCCAGCTCATGTACCTGTCGCTTGCAGACATGGCCTGCGAGAACATAACCAACGGCATCACCCTATCTCTGGCTGGCGAACGACCCATAAAGGCCGTGCTCGATCCCTATAACCCTACCGGCTCGACCATGTACGTAAACTTTAACACATCCAAAAACAGCCGCTGGGAGACCGATGCCCGCCGCTGTCACATCAACTGGGTCATTCTCGACAGCGATTGGGAGGCCGAATTCTGCCGCGTGGCCGAGTCTCATCCGCAAGTGAAAGCCTACGTCAAGAACCACAACCTGGGTCTGGAAGTTCCATACCGCTATGGATCCGAGATGCGCACCTACATCCCGGACTTCATCGTGCTGGTAGACGATAACCACGGGCAGAACGACCTGCTCCACCTGATCATAGAGATCAAGGGCTACCGGCGCGAAGATGCGAAAGCGAAGAAGTCTACCATGGACACGTACTGGGTGCCCGGCGTCAACAACCTGCGAACCTACGGCCGCTGGGCCTTTGCCGAGTTCACCGAAGTCTACCAGATCGAAAGCGACTTCGAGGCCAAGATCGAAGCCGAGTTCAACAAGATGATTGAGCAATTTCTGAGTATGCAGGAAGGGCCTTCATGAACACAGAATTTTTGAGTATCTTCGTCAGCAGTGTTCAGAAGGAACTGGCAGAAGATCGCCTCTCGGTTAAAACGTTTATCGAAGGCGATCCCTTGCTGCGCCGCTTTTTCACGGTGTTTTTATTCGAAGACCTGCCTGCCAGCGACCGGCGGGCAGACGCCGTCTATCTTTCCGAAGTGGATCGTTGCGCGGTCTATGTCGGGCTGTTCGGAAATGAGTACGGATTCGAGGACTCCGAGGGGCTGTCCCCAACAGAGCGGGAGTTTGACCGTGCCACGTCTCAGGGGAAATCCCGTTTGGTCTTTGTAAGAGGCAAGGCCGATAAGCAGCGCCACCCCAAGATGAAGACCCTCATTCAAAAGGCAGGAAACCAACTCATTCGCCGGCGATACAGCAGCAAGGAAGAACTGAAGGACGCGCTCTGTGCCAGTCTGGTGGATCACCTCGAATCGTGTGGCGTTATTCAATGCAGCCCATTCGAGGAACACCCCTGTAAGGGGGCAACTCTCGATGACCTGGATAGGAAGGCAGTGGCAAATTTCGTGAGCCTTGCCCGCTCTGAACGTCAGTTTCCCTTGCCGGTAAAGTCGCCCCTGGTCGCTGTCCTCACCCACCTGCACCTGCTTTGTGAAGGGCAGCCTACCAACGCCTCCCTGCTGCTGTTCGGACGTGATCCCCAGCGTTTTCTGCCCAGCGCGGAGTTGCGGTGCATGCACTTTCACGGCACCGAAATTCAGAGGCCCGTACCTTTCTACCGCATTTTCAAGGGCAACGTTTTCGAACAAGTGGACATGGCCGTGGATTTCGTCATGTCCAAACTCAATCGAAGCGTCGGTACTCGCGCTGAAAGTATTCAGGCCCCGGTCCGCTATGAAATCCCGCCGGAGGTGGTCCGCGAGGCCATTGTGAATGCCGTTGCCCATCGGGACTACACCTCGGCCGGAGCCGTGCAGGTCTCCGTCTTCGCCGATCGAGTGGAGGTATGGAACCCTGGCGCACTTCCCGCGCCCTTGACAGCGGAGAGCCTCCGCCACCCCCATGGCTCCATCCCGCGGAACCACCGGCTTTGCGATGCGCTTTTTCTTGCCCGTTACATCGAGAAATACGGCACCGGCACTCTCATGATGATCCGGGAAAGCCTTGCCCACAGCCTCCCTGAACCGGATTTCGCCCAACGCGGTGGCGAATTCACCACTGCTATCTGGCGTGATTGGCTGACGGAAGAGGTCGTGGCAAAACTTGGTCTGAACGACCGTCAGAAGTTGGCCATCGTCTATCTGAAAATCCAGGGCAAAATTTCCAATGCAGAGTATCAACAGGTAGCAAATTCCATCAAAAAGACCGCGACGCGTGATCTCGGCGGCCTAAAGGAGAAAGGGATCATCGAGCAAATAGGCAATCGAGGACCAAGTGTCTACTATGTCCTGGCTAAGAAAAGGGACAAAATGGGGACAATTGGGACGTGAACTCCATCATGTTGGAAAAGGGACATAATGGGGACAATGGGGACATTGCCCGTCATTCAAACAAAGTGGCAGCCCGTAAATTGCTCAATGGCTCATTGGAAAACACGATAGGTCGGCATAGGTCAGCCAAAAAGAAAAAGGCTCATAAAGGGCTCAAAGGGCTCATCCTGCACCCAGACACTTCGCCGGCAATCGTGCCATTAATACGCCAAATGCGCCATTACAAGAAGCAGACTGATTAAAGGGGAAGAGCAAAAAGGAGGATGTGAATTGAGGAAACGCAAAAACTGGACATAAACCGGACAAACAGGACATCCTCCGGAAAGGTAGAATGCCTCGTAGGCCCCAAAAGGGTTCGCGTGGCCACCTTGGAAGGGGACATAATGGGGAATGTGGACATCGTCCAATCATTCAAATAAATAGCTCATAAATGGGTCAAATGGCTCATTCCGGAACCCGACATGAACCCGACAAACACGACACGAAGGGGCACAATAAAGGGGTAATAGGGGCAGCCTTAGATACCCTGAGATGAAAGGCATAAGGACATAGACATGGTCAGGAAAGCACCCAATTCGAAAAAGACCGTCGAGACTCTCAGCCATGACGAGGCGACACGCAAGAACATCCCCACTGCGGAGTACCAGTCGGTCATGGCCAAGGAGCAACAGAGCCCCGTTCGTGTCGCCTACGAGCGACGCAACCGCGATCTCGATCCCCAACTGGTCTGGCGCGGGAAGGATGAGCAGGACTGGTCGGAGCTTGTGGTCCAAGCCCCTCCGCTTTACATCCAGGAGAAGGTCCACCCCAAGGTGTTGATTGACGACCTGTTGCGGCGAAGCAAGGTCGAAGCAAAAGCGGCTGAAGCGCAAATTGATCTCTTCGCCGACTTCAACGGCCTGCCGAGCGAGAGCGCCAGGACCGAATTCTACCAGCACGATGCCAACTGGTCCAACCGCATGATCCTCGGTGACAGCCTCCAGGTGATGGCGTCACTTGCCGAACGTGAAGGACTTCGCGGCAAGGTGCAGTGCATCTACATCGATCCTCCCTACGGCATCAAGTTCAACTCCAACTTCCAGTGGTCAACTACCAGCCGCGATGTGAAGGACGGAAATGTCGACCACATTACGCGTGAGCCTGAGCAGGTGAAGGCGTTTCGGGATACCTGGAGGGAGGGGATTCATTCGTACTTGACCTATTTGCGAGACCGGCTGACAGTCGCAAGGGATTTGTTGACTGATACTGGTTCCGTGTTTGTGCAGATCGGGGATGAGAATGTTCACAGGGTTCGAGCATTGATGGATGAGGTTTTTGGGGAGGATAATTTCTGTTGTCACGTTATATATGCGACTACCAGTACACAAGGTTCCAACCTGTTGCCTGTTGTTAACGACAACATCCTATGGTCTGCAAAAGATATCAGTAAGGCCAAATACCGCCAGCTGTTCAGTCGAAAGAAATTGGGTGAGTTTGGTACTACTGGGTACGGCCAGTTCCAGACGCCTGACAACAGGATAATTCCGATTTCAAGCGTCAGCGACCTAGATAAGGAAAAAAAGGCTGGAGGAAAGGTATTCGCTTCCTCTGATTTAACCTCGTCGCACTACAGCAAGAGCGAAAACATCCGGCATTTCGGGAGAGAGTTCAACTCAAAGAATAGGTATTGGTCAACTTCAACAGCCGGTATGTATAGGCTTCAGAAGGCGGATCGCTTGCTGGTAGTTGGTGATACCCTGAGGTATAAACGGTTCCTGGAGGATTTTGATGTCTTACCACTGTCAAATCTCTGGAATGAGCAACTTTCAGAGCAAAATAAGTCTTATGTGGTGCAGACCGCAGCAGCAATAATTCAACGCTGTGTTCTTATGGTTACCGATCCCGGCGACCTCGTCCTTGACCCCACCTGCGGCGCTGGAACAACCGCTTACGTGGCAGAACAATGGGGCCGCCGCTGGATCACGATCGACACTTCCCGCGTCGCACTAGCCCTCGCCCGTGCCCGTATCATGGGTGCCCGATACCCTTACTACCTGCTTGCAGACAGCCGGGATGGACAGATCAAAGAAGCCGAAATCACGAAAACCGCACCATCGAGTCATCTCACTCGTGGGGACATTCGACAGGGGTTTGTTTATGAGCGCGTGCCGCATATCACGCTGAAATCCATCGCCAACAATGCCGAGATCGACGTCATCTGGGAGAAGTTCCAGGAGAAGCTGGAGCCCCTCCGTGAGAAGCTGAACAAGGCTTTAGGCAAGTCATGGGAGGAATGGGAAATTCCCCGGGACCTATCAGCCGTCATACCGGCGAAGGCCGGTATCCAGAAACGGTCTAAGGACTGGACCCCGGCCTCCGCCGGGGTGACGAAAGAAGCCGGGGTGACGAAAGAAGTGGAGGCATTTCACAGTCAGTGGTGGCAGGCACGGATCGCACGGCAGAAGGAGATCGATGCCTCCATTGCTGCAAAGGCCGAATTCGAATATCTCTATGACAAGCCCTACGAAGACAAGAAAACGGTGCGAGTGGCTGGGCCTTTCACTGTCGAGAGCCTATCGCCCCACCGAGTGCTCGGGGTAGACGAGAACGACGATCTGATTGACGACGCAGCAGATCCCAAGGCAGGCTACGGCGAGGAGTGGGATTTTGCCCGGATGATTCTGGATAATCTCAAGACTTCCGGGGTCCAGCAGGCCCACAAGGAAGACAAGATTGTGTTCACGTCCCTCACGCCGTGGCCGGGCGATCTCATCTGTGCCGAAGGACGATACGAAGAGAAGGGTGAAGTTAGGAGTGTGAAGAGTGAAGCAGGTGTAGAAAAGCGCGCAGCGATTTTCATCGGCCCCGAGTTCGGCACTGTCTCGCGTCCTGATCTGGTTACCGCTGCCCGTGAAGCCGGCGATGCCGATTTCGATGTGCTGATCACCTGCGCCTTTAATTACGACGCCCACTCCTCAGACTTCAAAAAGCTCGGCCGCATCCCTGTGCTCAAGGCCCGTATGAACGCCGATCTGCACATGGCCGACGACCTCAAGAATACCGGCAAAGGCAATCTGTTCGTCATCTTCGGTGAGCCGGACATTGACATTCTCAACACCGGGAACGGCCAAATCCAGGTCAAGATCAATGGAGTGGATGTCTTCCACCCCACCACCGGCGAGGTGCGGAGCGATGGGGCCGAGGGTATCGCCTGCTGGTTCATCGACACCGACTACAACGAGGAAAGCTTTTTCGTCCGCCACGCCTACTTCCTGGGAGCAAACGATCCTTACAAGGCACTGAAGACCACCCTGAAGGCCGAGATCAACGAAGAAGCCTGGGCAACCTTGAACAGCGACACCTCCCGGCCCTTCGACAAGCCGAAGTCCGGTCGCATCGCCGTAAAGGTGATCAACCACCTCGGCGACGAGGTGATGAAGGTCTTTAAGGTGAGATGATGGAATTTCGAATTGCCGACACGTTCACCGACAGCTTGGCCAGGCTCACCGGCAACGAGCAGAAAGCCGTGAAGACCACGGCCTTTGATCTGCAAATGGACCCGTCCAGCCCGGGCATGCGATTCCACAAGCTCGATGGGGCGAAAGACAAGAACTTCTGGTCCGTTCGTGTCAGCGAGGACCTGCGGATCATTGTCCACAGGACGAGCGAGAGCCTTCTTTTGTGCTACGTGGATCATCATGACGAGGCATATCGCTGGGCTGAACGACGAAAATTGGAGGTCCACCCCAAGACCGGCGCGGCACAGTTGGTGGAGATCCGTGAGCGGGTGGAAGAGATCGTTGTCCCCAGGTACGTGGAAGCGGAACAATCGGTCCGGGCCAAGCTGCACTTGTTTGCAGGAGTCTCTGACGGTGCGCTACTCTCCTATGGCGTTCCGGAAGAGTGGCTGAATGATGTCCGCAGTGCCGATGAGGATTCCCTGCTGGATCTGGCCGACCATCTGCCCGGCGAGGCTGCCGAGGCTTTGCTGAATTTGGCGATCGGTGTTGCGCCGAAGACTCCTCAGCCGGTGGCTGCCGGAGCCGATCCATATGCCCATCCAGATACCCGGCGGCGGTTCCGTACGATTTGTAATGCGGAAGAACTGGAATGCGCTCTCGAATACCCGTGGGAGAAGTGGACCGTCTTTCTCCATCCGGCCCAGCGTCAGGCGGTTGAAAAGGAGTACAGCGGCCCCGCCCGAGTTTCAGGTTCTGCGGGTACAGGTAAGACGATCGTGGCCTTACACCGAGCTGTTTTCCTGGCCCGCGCCAATCCCGATGCCCGTGTGTTGCTCACCACCTTTTCCGATATCCTGGCGAATACGCTGCGGACAAAGCTGAGGCGATTGATCACCGACGAACCGCGCCTTGGCGAACGTCTTGAAGTCCATGCCATCGATGCTATCGGCCGGAGGCTCTATGAAGTGAATTTCGGCCGCCCGCATATTGCTTCCCGGAAAACGATACAACAAACTCTTGAGCGAGCCGGCAAAGAAGTTGAAGGGCACAAGTTCAGCTCGCACTTTTTAGGGACAGAGTGGGAACAGGTCATCGATGCCTGGCAGCTTGATACCTGGGAGGCTTATCGTGACGTCGCACGTTTGGGCCGAAAAACGCGGCTTCCAGAGCAGCGGCGGCTTGTGCTCTGGTCAATTTTCGAGCTGGTTCGTGCGAGTTTGGCGGCGCAGCACCAGATCACCTGTTCCGGAATGTTCAGCCGCCTGGCATCCCACTTCGCAGTGAGCAAACACCCTCCTTTCGACTTTGTAGTTGTGGATGAGGCGCAGGACGTCAGCGTTCCGCAGTTGCGGTTTATTGCTGCGCTCGGGGGTAGGAGACCCAACAGTCTTTTCTTCGCCGGTGACCTTGGACAAAGGATCTTTCAACAGCCCTTCTCGTGGAAGGGTCTCGGAGTTGATGTCCGTGGGCGTTCCAGCACCCTGAGGATCAATTACCGGACATCGCACCAGATCAGAATGCAGGCGGATCGGCTGTTAGGACCCGAATTGTCCGATGTTGACGGCAATACGGAAGAACGGCGTGGCACGATTTCTATGTTCAACGGGCCAGCGCCGAAGATCACGGTATTGGCCAGTCCGGAAGAGGAGATTGAAACCGTCAGCGAATGGCTCATGGATCGAAATCGCGAGGGTGTTGTGCCTCATGAGATGGGTCTTTTTGTTCGCTCTCATATTGAGCTGGACCGGGCGCGCGCCGCAGTTGGAAAATCAGGCATTCCTTTCAAGGTGCTGGACGAGCACGTTGACACCACCAGCGGCCACATTTCGATCAGCACCATGCATCTTGCCAAGGGCTTGGAGTTTCGTGCCGTGGTCGTGATGGCCTGCGAGGACGAGGTCATTCCTCTTCAATCTCGAATCGAAGCAGTGGCCGATGACGCTGATCTGGAAGAAGTCTACAATACCGAACGTCACCTCCTCTACGTTGCCTGCACCCGTGCCCGGGACTATCTACTCGTGACGAGTGGCGGCACTCCTTCAGAGTTCCTGGAGGATATGCTGGAAAGTGGAGACCCCAAATAGGTACAGTGTTGGGTATGAGCTTCGCTCGAAATGAAAAAGGGCTTTGGATTTCATCCTAAGCCCTTGAGTTCTTTGGCATGGGCGATGCGCGACTCGAACGCGCGACCTTTGGTTCCGGAGACCAACGCTCTATCCACCTGAGCTAATCGCCCGCCTTGACGATTAGATGTAACAGCTTTTCCGGGAAGGGTCAACGTGAAAGGATGCAGGATCCGGGAGGATACAGGATACAAGCTCCAAGATAGAGAGGGTGCAGGATGCAGGGGCAAATCGCGGAGGTCAAAATGAAAGAAGAAACGGCGAAAATGGATGACGGTCGGAAAATCGGCCAATAGGAAAACTCCAGCGGCCTTGGAGTCTTTGTTCGCTCTTCGTCTCTTATCCTGCAACCTGGATCTTGTAACCTGGATCTCCTTCGTAATAACCATTAGAAAACTTGACATAATTTGCACCCTGTGGTACGGAATTCCAAATCTTATCTGTTTCTTCTTGTTCACCTTTTCAATGGCGGAGCCACAATGGAGATGCAGCAGCAAAAAGTAAGGAACCAGAGCGACGACGATGTGTTGAATTTCGATCTGGATGACATCTCGCTGGAGGACATCGACCAGCAGGCCTCGGGAAATGAAGAGGAGGTCATTGAGTTGACCGATCTCGTGGCCAGAGGCATGCCTGTGGAGATTGCAGGTGATGAAAGCGATGCGAAAGAGGACGAAATAGTCGAACTTCTGAAAGAGGACCAGGTACAGGAAGAAGAAGGGGAGTTCAAGCTGCTGGCAGATGACCTGGCGGGCCTTGATTTTGCTGAAAAGGAAACAGCGGAAAATGATGTCGCCGACTTTGCTCTTGAGCTCGATCTTACAGAAGAAGAGCTGAAGAGCGCGGAAGAAAAGCCTGATGAGGAATCTTTGTCCAGCGCGGACTTCGAGGACATCCTGAAAGAGGAAGAGCCGGTTGAACTGGTTTCAGAATTGAGTGGTGCTGAAGGGGAGGATCTGGAAGAAATCGTATCCCTGGAGGAGATGGACGCAGCACCCGAGAGAAGTGAACCTGATCAGGCAGATGTGCTGTCAGAAGACCTCCTGAAGGACCAAGCGGTTTCCGGAACGGGCGCGGAGCCGTCGCCGGCGGGTATGTCCGAAGACAAAGACCTGGAAGAAATCGTGGCCCTGGAGGACCTGGAGGAGGCGCCGGAGAAAAGCGCACCTGATCAACCCGATATGTTTTCCGAGGATCTCCTGAAGAACGAGGCTCCAACCGTGGTGATTCCCAGAACTGCCGGAGAGTCGCTGACAGGCGGTATCTCCGAAGGCAAAGACCTGGATGAAACCGCATCCCTCGAGGACCTGGATGAATCACAGGAGAAGAGTGCACCCGATCGGGTTGATTTTTCCGAGGACCTGCTGAAGGATGAAGTCCCGTCCCCTGCTCCCGAGGCTGCCGCAAAGCCTGTGGCAATCGGGATTTCAGAAGAGAAACTCGAAGCGATCGTCACGAGGGTGGTACAGGATGTCGTGGAAAGGGTCGCGAGAGACACCATGACCTCAGTAGCGGAAAAAGTGATCGGTGAGGCCATTGAATCCCTGAAAAAGAGCCTGTCCGAAAACCCCTGAGACGAAGGAGACAAAAATCTCCTTCTAAAATCAGCGGAACTGTGATTATTTAAAGGGTTGCCCCGGGGGGAGCCCTTTTTTTGTTCGTTTTCACCGGCGCCGTCCGAACCGCAGAAAAGCACAGGTGGGACGACGCGCGCAAAAGCCCGCCTGCCGGTGCCGGAATTAAATGATTGAACTGGAGCCTTGCCAATGCAGAAAGAAACACTACCAAAAGCATATGAGCCCAAAGAAACCGAGGAGAAGTGGTACAGGTATTGGGAGGAGAAGAATCTTTTCCGTGCCGAGGCCGTTTCCGATAAGGAACCCTTCTGTATCGTCATCCCGCCGCCGAATGTAACCGGTTTCCTCCACATGGGCCATGCATTGAACAACACCCTTCAGGACATCCTGTGCCGGTATAAGAGAATGAAGGGCTACAATGTTTTGTGGCAGCCGGGGACGGATCATGCCGGAATCGCAACCCAGAATGTTGTGGAGAGAGATCTTGCGTCCAAAGGAACCAATCGCCATGAAGTGGGCCGCGAAAAATTCATCGAGCTGGTCTGGGAATGGAAGAAGAAGTATGGCGGCATGATCATCAACCAGCTCAAGAGGCTCGGGAGTTCCTGCGATTGGAGCAGGGAAAGATTTACCATGGACGAGGGCTTGTCACGGGCTGTCAAGAATGTGTTTGTAGACCTGTATGACCAGGGGCTGATTTACAGGGGGGACTACATCATCAACTGGTGCCCGAGATGCCATACGGCCCTGGCCGATCTGGAAGTGGAACACGAAGAGACGGAGAGCTTCCTTTACCATATCCGTTATCCTCTGGTGAACGGGGACGGCCACGTCACCGTCGCCACCACCCGTCCTGAAACCCTGCTCGGCGACACGGCAGTGGCGGTGAACCCTGAGGATGAAAGATACATGAATCTCTCCGGGGCGTATGTCCGGCTGCCCGTGCTGAACAGGGAAATTCCTCTTATCTTCGACAAGTACGTGGCCAAGGAATTCGGTACCGGGGCGCTGAAGATCACCCCGGCCCATGATGCCAATGACTTCGAGATCGGGAACCGTCACGGCCTTGAGCGGGTGAAGGTTATCGATGAGAGCGGCAGGATGAACGAACTGGCCGGCCCTTACAAGGGCATGGACCGCTTCGAATGCAGGGAAAGGATTCTGGAGGAGCTGAGAAGCTCAGGGCTCCTTGAGAAAGTGGAGCCCTACCGCAATGCCATCGGCCATTGTTACCGGTGCAAGACAATTATCGAGCCCCTTCTTTCGAAACAATGGTTTGTCAAAACCGGTCCGCTCGCCGAGAAGGCGGTCCGGGCCGTGAAGGAAGGACGCACCCGCATTCTGCCGCAGAACTGGGAAGGCGTCTATTATGAATGGATGAACAACATCAAGGACTGGTGTGTCTCCAGGCAGATCTGGTGGGGGCATCGCATTCCCGCCTGGTATTGCCTGTCATGCGGAGAGGTGATCGTTGCCAAGGAGGAGCCCGGATCATGTCCATCCTGCAAAGGAGAAGCGTTGAAGCAGGAAGAGGATGTCCTGGATACCTGGTTCAGCTCCGCGCTCTGGCCCTTCTCCACGCTGGGATGGCCGGACATGACCAGCGAGCTGAAGACTTTTTATCCGACCACTGCGATGGTTACCGCCTTTGACATCCTCTTTTTCTGGGTCGCAAGAATGATGATGATGGGGATTCACTTCATGGGAGAGGTCCCCTTCCGCGACGTGTACATCCACGCCCTCGTGAAGGATGCAGAGGGCAAGAAGATGAGCAAATCCAAAGGCAATGTGATCGATCCCCTGGAGATCATCGATCAGTTCGGGACAGATTCGTTTCGGTTTACGCTGGCCGCTCTTGCGGCCCAGGGCAGGGACATCAAGCTTTCCGAGGACCGGATTCTCGGCTACAGGCATTTTGTGAACAAGATCTGGAACTCCGCCCGGCTCGTATTCATGAATATGGGCGAGGGAGAACCTTTGGCGGAGGAGAAGGTCGGGTATACGCTTCCGGACCTCTGGATACTCACAAGGTTCGGGCAGGTCAGCGAGGAGGTGGCCGCCGCGCTGGAGGAGTATCGTTTCAACGATGCGGCGAGCACCTGTTACCAGTTTGTCTGGCATGAGTTCTGCGACTGGTATCTGGAAATGGCCAAACAGGGGTTGTACAGCGCTGACGATCGGTTCAAGCGATCCACTCTTTTCGTCCTGCAGAAGGGACTGGCCGCGGTCGTGAGGCTGCTCCATCCTTTCATGCCTTTTGTCACTGAGGAGATCTGGCAAAAGATGCCCGGCGAACGGGAGAGCATCATGATCGCGGATTTTCCGGCTGCTTCAGAGTTCCTCCATGACGAGGCCGCTCTGAAGGAAATGCATCTCCTCATGGGGGTTATCAATGGAGTTCGCAACATCCGGGGAGAGATGAACATCCCCCCTTCCAGCAAGGTGAATATTGTAGTTGAAGCGCCTGATCCGAACGAGGCATCCGCCATTCTCGGAAACCGTCATCACATCCGGAGCCTGGCCGGGGTCGAAGCCATGGAGGTTGCCCCACATGTGCAGAAGCCCGAGGCATCTGCAACGGCCGTGTTCGAGCAAAAGCAGGTGCATGTGCTTTTGAAGGGTCTGCTGGATTTCGAAGAAGAGAAAAAGAGGCTCAGAAAAGAGATCAAGAAGATCGAAAAGGATTTGGACGCGTCCAACAGAAAGCTTTCCAATCAGCAATTTCTGGAGAAAGCTCCGCCCGAGATTGTGGATGAAGTGAGGGGCAAGGTCGAAGCCATGTCGCTCAAGCTGGACAAACTGAACCACAACCTCGCCTTTTTCGAGGCGATTCATGATTGAAGTATCTTTGCCGCTGCCCCAAATGAGAAACCATTCGATGTTGGACGTTCGATGTTCGACGTTCGACGTTGATCTTTCAGAACTATGAACGAATACGCCATCCAGGTAGAGCACGTGTGGTTTTCCTATGAGGGATCGGAGGTTCTCAGGGATGTGAGCCTCGCCCTCAAAAAGGGGGAATTCCTCGGCATTATCGGTCCCAACGGAGGAGGAAAAACTACCTTCCTGAAGCTCCTGCTCGGCATCCTCAAGCCTGACAGAGGGAGAATCCTGATCCTTGGAGACCTGCCGAATACGGCCAGCCAGAGGATTGGGTATGTTCCGCAGAACACGGACTTCTCGACCCGCTTCCCCATCACCGTGTTGGATGTCGCTTTGATGGGGCGTCTGGCATGGTCCCGTATCGGCAAGAGATATAGCAGCGAAGATTACGAGAAGGTGCGAATTGCCCTGGAAAAGGTCGGGATGTGGGAATACCGCACCCGCCCCATCGGCCGTCTCTCAGGAGGCCAGCGGCAAAGGGTCTTTGTTGCAAGGGCACTGGTCACCGATCCTGAGATTCTGTTCCTGGATGAACCCACGGCAAGCGTAGACCAGGAGTTTCAGGTGGACCTCTATGGTTTCCTCAAGGAATTGAACAAGGATGTGACCATTGTCGTAATCACCCACGACGTCGGGGTGGTCTCCAGCTATATGAAATCCATTGCCTGCGTGAACAAGCATCTCATCTTCCACGAGGGCGGACGGATCACCAAGGAGATGGTGGACATGGCCTATCAATGTCCGGTGGATCTCATCGCCCACGGCCTGCCCCACAGGGTCTTGCCGACCCATGAGCATGAGGATTAAATGTGGGATGCCCTTTACCTTGAGTTCATGAGGAATGCGGTCGTTGCAGGGGTGATTGTCAGTATCCTCTGCGGCGTCCTTGGAACCCTGGTGGTCGTGAACAGGATCGTCTTCATCTCCGGGGGGATCGCCCACGCAGCGTACGGCGGAATAGGTCTCGCATTTTATTTCGGGCTGCCGCCATCCGCCGGTGCAGCCCTTTTTTCCGTGCTGATTTCTCTTATCATGGGGGCAGCAAGCTTCAAAGGCAAAGAAAGAGCGGACACGGTCATCGGGGTGATGTGGGCCGTGGGCATGGCTCTGGGAATCATTCTCATCGATCTCACTCCGGGTTACGGCGTCGATCTGATGAGCTATCTTTTCGGCAGCATTCTCTCCGTGCCCACATCAGACATCTGGTACATGGCGGTCCTCGCAGTGGCTATCGTGTGCACGGTGGTGGCGTTCTACAAGGAATTCCTTGCCATGTCCTATGATGAGGAGTTCTCGTTCATCGTGGGAATTCCGGTAAGAGGACTCTATTTTCTTCTTCTCGTCATGATCTCCCTGGCCGTGGTAATGACCATCCGGGTTGTCGGACTCATCCTGGTTATCGCGCTCTTGACGATCCCGCCCTACATTGCCGAGAAGTACACCACCTCGCTCGGAGGAATGATGGTGATCTCTTCCCTTCTCGGCATATTCTTCACCATCACAGGGTTGTGGCTGTCCTACAGTTTCGATCTGACTTCCGGGGCAACCATCATCATGGTTGCTGGCGCTACCTTTTTTTTCTCACTGGGAGTGGAATGGATCAAGGCCAGGAAGAAGGTGGTGGGGGGGAACTGAAAGAGAGTAAGCAGTGGGCAGTAAGCAGTAAGCAGAAACAGAAAGAGAGTAAGCAGCAAGTAGGAAACAACAGTGCTGCTCAGACAACATCGGATCAAGGCGCCGTCATTCCGGTGCAAACCGGAATCCAGTTTCTTGGTTTTTCTTCATGGGGGAATTCCAGAATCCCGTGCGGGAGATGACGGAACAGTCAGTTCACCACCGATGACGCCCTTGTTGCTGCTCGCTGCTTACTGCTCACTGCTTACTGTTTACTGCTCACTTCATCGATTTATTGCTTACTGCATTATAACCACATCGAAATCCTTTGATTTTTTAACAGATACCGAGTAATACTGTCCAATACGTCGAGGATTTGCGGTGTCCGGAAGGATCGGACACAGCCGGACCGATTGGCAAAGACATTCGAGGAGAACACCCCCGGCGGACTGATCCAAATAATCGGAAATTCCAAGGAGGCATTCGGAATGGCAAAACACAAAAAAATAGAGAGGCGGCGCGAGATCGATCGCAGACGCCGTCGAAGAGAAAAGGTGCTGAAGCAAAGGGCGAGGGAGAACAGGGCTGGCAGCAATCGCTGAGAGCCGCCTGATTCTGATCCACGCCGGAATCCCGCCTTTCATCATCCTTTCTTCAAGCTCTGAAAAGTTCAATAAATCGTGAGAGAGCAGCAATGAAGGCTCAGGAAATCCTAAGCGGAGAAAACCGAACGTTCAGGATGTTTCAGACGCTCTACCGGGGGGTGGGGATCAGAAAGCATGGGCTTGCACTGCTCTCAGGGCCCAAACAGGTCAAGGAAATCCTCAGGGACTTCCCCGACCGCTGTGAGGGGTTGATTCTTCGCAAGGACCAGGATGTGTTTGACTGGATTCTGCCCGACAATATTCAAAGGTACCGTCTTGCAGGCCAGCTCTTCAGGAATCTTGACATCTATGGCACGGACCAGCCCATCCTTCTGGTTCGCGCAGGACGATTTCCTGCGTGGGATGCGGAAGAGTGGCCGGAAGGGTGCACGCTCTTTGTCCCTTTTCAGGATCCGGTCAACGTCGGTTCGATTATCCGTTCTGCTGCGGCCTTCGGCGTGTCTCGGATTGTCTTGTTAAAGGAGGCTGCCCACCCGTTTCATCACAAGTCGACCAGGGTGGCCGGCAGCACGCTCTTCAGGGTTCCGATCTTCGAAGGGCCGCCCATCAGGGGGTTGCGAAGGGCAAAGGCGCCTTTGATTGCCATGTCACCCGTGGGGAAGGATGCGGGCAGATTTCGGTTTCCGCCCACCTTCGGTCTTCTGCCCGGATTGGAAGGCCCTGGGATTCCTGCGGGGGTGAAGAGCGAGGTTACCCTCTCCATTCCAATGGAGCCGGGGGTGGAGTCGCTGAATTCAGCGCTTGCGGTAGGAATTATGCTTTACTTATGGCGAAGAGGTGTGGGGGAAGCCGACAAGATGGGCTTGACAGGGATACCCCCGGCGGCTAATAAAAATAAACCGGCAGACGGCAATCCGCCGTCGGCCCTGATCAGAGAAAAGGAGCAGAAACATGCCTTCAGCAACAAAGAAACTTCGCGTTATCCGAAAACGAAAAGACGCGCCCAGCAAAGCAAACCGAAAAGCAGACGATAAGAGGATCCAAAAGAACCGGGAAGTTCTCCGAGAGCTTGCTTCCAGGGAAGGGAAATAGCCGGTACACGGGTGGAAACAACCCGATCAGGGTTCGTTCCACCCTATCAGTTGCCCCTTGTCATCAAAGGTCACATAACCGCAGTAGAAATTGGGGTAATACCAGAGGGTCTTGATTCCCTGAATCACCTTGCTTGGTTCGCCGAGGATTTTTCTTACCTCTCCGTCCCGCATTCCAACGGACAAACTCCTCCAGTTCTTCTTGTTCTGCCAGCCTGTCCGATCGGATGGAGCGCTCTTCGTCGCCTCTTCGGCTTGGGCGAGAAGGGATTCCAGCTCCATGACCCGCTTTTCGAGTTGAAGGACCCTGGACTGCAGTGCAGGGATATTCTGTTCCTGGGCCCAGGAGCAAGAAATACCCGTGCATTCCAGTAGAGTCGCAAGAGGAAGAAGAGCCAGCCAAATCAGCAACAGTTTCTTGACCATAACTCGCCCCTTGTAGCTTGGATACCTTTTCCCTCTCCCCACCTTCCAGACTCCTCACAACGCTCCTGAATCCCGGTCCATGGGAGAGGATTTCTTACCCCGAACATGAGCACAAAGCGAATACCACAAAAGCGGCGGCAGGACAAGAGGCGGAAGAATAGAACCAAAGTCAATCCAATTACACTTCATCCGCTTGGTTTGGCCTGTCATTTCCAGGTCTTGCTTCCCAGGACCTTCGAAACGGAATGAGAAATCCGGTATCCGGAGGGGGATCTGTTGAAATGAAATTATGTGAGGCAGGGCGGCAGCTATCTTAAACACTTCTTTAGTTTTGATATCAGGAGACCGATTAATCTCCATAGCGTTTCGCAATACCTGCAAGCAATGAACATTACCGAAGGTTCGACTGTAAGCATGCAGGCGCCGCCAAGGAATGCGGCGCAATAAGAGGGGTGCTATGAAAAAGTTGTTCAATCTTGGGATTGTGGTTTTGACGGTGTGGTTTGCGACCATTTTCGTCCGGCCGTACTGGGACAAACACTGGCTGCAGATGGATATAGAGGAAGCGGCACTTTACGGAACTAAAAGGAGCGAGGGAGAAGTTCGCAACTTCCTGGCTAAGAAGATGGAGGAGAAGGGCCGAAATATCAAGAGCGAGGATTTTTTCATAGAGAAGAATGAGCACAACACTGTGCATGTAAAGTTATCCTACTCGGACGAGGTAAGAATCGCGGGGCACACCCTAAAGAAGCTTCAATTCACATTGGAATCGGCCGAAAAGGAGAGAAAGAGCAATTTCTGATTGCGAAGTGAAATGGGCGTCCATGACAGGGGACCGATACATGCCTTGGATGCACATGCTGCTTGAGAATTGACCTGCTGAGACAATCCTCTCATACTCGTGGTGTCCAAAAAATGGAAATCCCGGATTGACAGCCTAAAAGTCATGACTCCGGTGAAAAACGGATACGAAACCATCAAAACTCTCCGGAACCCTGGTATGGGTTCAGCCTTGAAAACAGCGGCTCACAGCTTGTATTCGTTCAGCTTCTTATAGAAGGTGGATCGAGGCATGTTCAGCAGGAATGCGGCTCGCCGACGATTGCCACTTGTCTTTTCCAACGCCTGGAGGATGAGATTTCTTTCGGTCTCTGATTTTCCGATTTTGAAGGTCACCATGGAAACGGACTCCTTTTCCGCAGGTCGCTCAGCGATCTCATGGGGAAGAGATTCCATGACGATCTCCTTTCCTTCCCATGTCTTCAGGCATGCCTGTTCGAGAATATTGATGAGCTCTCTTACGTTCCCCACCCATGAATGGTTCATCAGACACGTAAGAGCCGGAGGCGAAATCGATTGGAAACGGGTATTGAATCGCCGGTTGATCGCAGTCAGGATGTGTTGGGCAAGAACAGGTATATCTTCTTTTCTCTTTCGCAAGGGATCGATCTGAACAGTAATTTTTGCGATACGGTAGTATAAGTCATTTCTGAACTTGCCTTCTTCCACCAACTTCTTGAGGTCGACGTTGGTCGCGCAGATCAGGTGGAAATTGACTTTCCTCGTGCGGGTATCTCCCAGCGGCTGGATTTCCCTCTCTTCCAGGACTCGCAGCAGTTTGGCCTGAATGGACAGGGGAAGGGAGGAGACCTCGTCCAGAAAGAGAGTCCCCTCATTTGCCAATTCAAATTTTCCCGGTTTTCCATCGGACAATGCGCCCGAGAAGGCTCCTTTCTTGTAGCCGAACAACTCGGATTCCGCCAGTTCAAACGGGATTGCCGGGGAATTCACGCTGACAAAAGGAGCATCAGAGTTCTGATAGTTATGGATGGACTGCGCAAAGAGTTCCTTGCCCGTTCCGCTTTCGCCGCATATCAACACATCCGCCCTCGTGAGGGCGGCTTTTCTCGCAAGTTGAATGCATTCTTGTATATTGTCGCTCCGGCCGAGAATGTTTTCAAAGGTATAGAGTGCCCGATGCTGGTGTTTTTCTCTCTGCCGGAGGGAGTTGACCTCTTTCTCCAGGAGGCTCACCTGCCTGTTGATGCGATCCACCTCATCGAGTGATCGAAAGATCAACCGCCCCATGGCCCCAATGAGTTCGCCGTCTCGAATGAGGGGGTATGCGGACCCGATCATTCGCCGCCCATTGACATCAAAGACCCTTCCGATCATAGGAGACCCGCTTTCGAGCACTTTGGGGAGCATGCTGGTTTCGATCAGTTCCGTCGCCTTAATCCCAATCGCTCCTCCTGCCGACAACCCGAACAATTTTTCCGAACCCTTATCGACATATTCGAAGAATCCTTCTTTGTTCACGATGACCAGACTTTCATAAGGGTTGCGGAGGAAGAACCGGATTGCCCAAGCGATCAGATCCGTCACACCATATGTCCCAAGAACACCTTCCAGGATTCGGTCAAAGTTCTGCTTCTGCTCACTCGTTGTCATGTTGAATTGTCCATTTTTTGGAAATGTCCCCATTCTAGACATTAGCCCCTGCCTGTCAAGCCTCGAATTTCCATCAGCAGGGGCGGGAGTTCGGAAGGGATGTTACTTGCGTCAGGGAGAGGAAACGGGCGTTTGGTTTGGTAAGTATAGGTAATAAAAAGGAAAACACTGTATGGACGGAGCCGTATCTCGTCGCCGTAGTTATTTCTGTCTATGGTGGCATGGCTATTGCTCATGAGACTTACAATGATGTTTTCATTCCTATGAACTCTGAAGAGAAGGGCAGCCAATGAAGGAACTCAGAACAACCGACAAACTGATCATCACAGTTGCGCCGACCGGCGCGTTTCAGGGAAAGGAAGCAAATCCGAATCATCCGCTCCTCCCGGAGGAGATTGCCCAGTCCGTTTATGAGGCCTGGAATGCCGGGGCAAGCATCGCTCACATACACGCAAGAGAGAGAGAAACAAACAGGCCGACTTCGGATCCTGAAATACTGCGCGAGATCGACAAGAGGATCAGAGACAAGAATTGCGACATCATTATCCAGCATAGCACCGCCTCCGACTATATTCCACGACTGAAGGCAGACCGGAGGATCAGGTCTATCGAGATGAAGCCGGAAATGGCCTCTCTGGATATTACGATCACGCGAATGATTACCTTCGGTGGCCGAGAAGACATTATTATAACCACCCTCCCCGAAATCGAATACGGAGCAAAAATCATGCGTGAGATGGGCGTCAAGCCCGAACTGGAGGTTTTCAACCCCGTTTTGATGGAAGATGTAGAAATCCTCATCGAAAAAGGTTTGCTCGAAAAACCCTACTGGCTGAATTTTGTTCTGGGAATGCGAAGGATCAACCGGGCCTACATGGGGTATTCATCAAGGCTTCTGATGCAGTTGGTGGACGCGCTTCCTCCGGATGCCATGTTTTGCGCCATGGGCGTGGCAAACGATGAACTGCCCGCCACCACCCAGGCCATTCTCTTGGGTGGGCATGTACGGGTCGGGTTCGAGGACAATATCTACTATGCAAAAGGGCTTTTGGCGAAAAACAATGCCCAACTTGTCGAAAGGGCAGCCCGCATCGGAAGGGATTTGGGATGTGAGATCTCATCGCCGGCCGAAACCAGGCGGATCTTGAATATCCCCTCGCTCAAATTGCCCTCGGAATAACGGCAAAGCGAGAAATGGATGGCTCGACAAACAGAATGCAAAAATGGAGGAAAAAAGTATGATGATCGACATAGGGGCGCATGTTCTACCCAGGAAATACTTGGATGCCCTTCAAAGCTTCAAATCCAACCAGTTCAACTTGAAAAATGTGATCGAAACTCTTCCGTCCATGTACGACATGGATTGCCGATTCCGGATAATGGACAAGTTTCCCGGCTTGATGCAGGTATTGACCTTGAGCTCGCCAGCGATCGAGGAATTCGCCAGTCCCGAAAAGGCGCGAGATTTCGCGGTAATGGCCAATGATCAGATGGCCGAGCTAGTCTTGAAGCACCCGGATCGGTTTATTGCCGCCGTTGGCTGCCTCCCCATGAACAACGTCGAAGCAGCCTTGTTTGAAATCGACAGAGCCGTGAACGATCTCCATTTCAGGGGAATACAGATCAATACCCCGATCAATGACAAGCCTTTGGATTCCCCTGAGTTCATGCCGATCTACGAAAAGATGGCACAATACAACCTCCCCATCTGGATCCATCCGATGCGGCTCGTGGATCAGACGGATTACAGGAGCGAGAATAAGAGCAAGTACATGATTTTTCATGTTTTCGGCTGGCCCTACGAAACGGCCGCCGCAGTCACCCGGCTGGTCTTCAGCGGAGTGCTGGAAAAACACCCCAATCTCAAATTCATCACCCATCATGCGGGCGGAATGATCCCCTTTCTGGAGGAGAGAATCATCGGAGCGTACGATCATGCGGAAATGCAGAGGGGCGCGAAATACAAGAGCCGCCTCAGGCAACAGCCCATAGACTACTTCAGAAAGGTTTTTTACGATACGGCGATCTACGGAAATACAGCCGGGCTGATGTGCACACACGCATTCTGCGGACCGGGACAAATGCTCTTTGGAACGGATTTCCCCTACGACAGCCAGTTCGGAGAAAGGTATACGAGGCAGACCATCGATGCCATCAACCGGATGGAGATTGCAGATGCCGAAAAAAGAATGATTTTTGACACCAATGCTAAGAAGATCCTGAGACTCCCTATTTAGGTTTGGAGGCAAGGGATCGGAGGAAGTCTGGACCGCAAGGAGCCGCATGGCAACAGCACAGGTTATGAAGGGACTTTTGTCTTCGACGAGGACAGCATTGCTCATCGTTGATGTCCAGAATGATTTCTGCCATGAGGATGGGGCGTTTTCCCTGCATCGAAAGGTCGACCTGACCCATGCCCGGAACGCCGTGTCCGCTCTTTTGCTCTTTGCCGATGAAGTTCGGAAGCTTGGCATCCCAGTCCTCTTTATCCGAACCGTTCATTCGGAATGGACTGACTCCCCCTCTTGGCTGGGGAGAATGAAGGGGAATGCGGAAGAGATGCATATCTGCGTCCCCGGTTCCTGGGGGAGTGAGTTTTATCGTGTCACGCCGGCAAAGTCCGATTGCGTCATCACCAAGCACCGATACAGCGGCTTTTTCGGCACCGATCTTGACCTTATCTTGAGAAGCCGCGGAATAGAAACCCTTCTCATTGCAGGCCTGGTCACCAATGTCTGCGTGGAGAGCACGGTCAGGGACGGGTTCAACCGGGACTACAACATCATTTTGGTTGAAGACTGCTGCGGGGCCTTCGATGTGAGAGAGCATGAGGCGGCGGTTCACAACATTGCCTCCTATTTCGGAGGGGTGGCCGAATCCAACACCGTTCTTGACATCTTGAAAAACAGATGTGGCATGGGGGTATCCGATGAAACCGCATGAAGAACCCATCCGGCCTCGGAGAATTGAGCCGCAGGTCGAGTCTTCCCGGTTAACGGCCGATCTCGAACGATATCGGCTAATGGCAATTGAAATCGGTGCGGCCGACGCAGCCGTGATCCCTTCCGGGGAGATCCCGGTCGATGAAAGGGTGAGGGCGAAGTGCATGTATCCGAAATGCACATTCTATGGCAACAATTTCAACTGCCCGCCCCATGCGCCTGATCTCGATTTCACCCGGAGGCTCGTCGCCCGGTATACCCACGGGATCCTTTTTTGCGTGAAGGGCAAGACCTCGGATTTCACCGGCACTGATTTTCTGAAGCGGGAGGCCAGAAAAAACCCGGCCAAGCTCATTCTGAATACGGTCTGCTGTGAAATCGAGAGCCACGCCTTCTACGACGGATATCCCTTCGCGCTGGCCCTGGGGCAGGGGCCGTGTAAGTCTTTCTGGTGTCCTGATCAGCCGTGCGCTGCCCTTGAACCCGGGGGGACATGCAGATTCCCCTTGAAGTCGAGGAGCAGCGTCGAGGCCCTGGGGATCGATGCCTACTCGATGGCAGCAGGGAGGGGATGGGAGATCTACCCCTGTGGGAAAAGGGTGGAAGCGAGCGGTTTGCCTCATGTCCTGCTGATCGGTCTGGTCCTGGTCGTCTGAGATTTGAATTAACCCAGGGTCTGAAAGCAGTTACGGAAAAGCCTGGAAAGGAGGGTGGCTTCAGGATATCGTCCATGACAACGAGAAAATCTTCCGCACTTAATCCAAAGAGAGGTGTCGCATGAAAAAGAGATTGCTGGGTCTGGTAGTCGGGCTTTTCATGTTTTTTTCGGTCCATCCCGGTATCGGGGTTTGCGCTTCGGCCAAACCGCTCAAGCTGATCCACGCGGACATGGTTCCCGAAGTGACGGTTGCGGGCCAATGCACCAAATGGTGGGGGAGCGAGATTGAGAAGCGAACCGGCCAAAAGGTGAAATTCGAATACAACTTCGGCGCGAGCCTAGTGGGCGCTTACGAGCAACTCAACTCGGTCATGAACAACGTCATCCAGGTGAGCCCCTATTACTCGGGTTACCATCCGGACCAAGCCCCCATCCCCTCCATGGCGCTCCTTCCCCTCATGAATGTCGGCACTCTTGAACAGGGCCTCAAGGCTGCAGATGAATTCTTCAGGAACAACCCTGAGGTGCAGAAGGAATTCGCGAGAAACAAGGTCAAGTACATGAACCCGCTTTTCACGGCCAATGCCTACATGTGGTCCAAGGGTCCAATCAAGTCGGTTGCGGATTTCAAAGGAATCAGTGTGAGGGGATTCGGTCCATGGCTGGCGCTTTTCGGGGCCATGGGGAGCAGCCTTGTCAGCGTGCCTGTCCCTGAGATCTACAACTCCCTGGAGAGGGGGGTGGTCAAATCGACCCTGCTCTACATCACCAACGGTGTAGGCCTGAACCTTTTCGAAGTGACCGACCACCTGAACATCACCAATCTCGGACACAACTGCGGCATGCCGATGGTCATGAACCTGGACACGTGGAACAAGCTGCCGGAAGACGTACAAAGGGCCATTGAGGAAGTCAACACAAAGGAGTCCATCCAGAACTTCTGCCGCATCAATCAGCAAAACTACGAGCGGGAAATGAAGCTGGTGAAGGAAAAAGGAATGAAGATCATCGAGTTTCCTGAACCGGAAGTGGAGAAGATGAAACAGATCGCCAGGCAGCAGGTTTGGGACCCCTACGTGAAAAAAATGGACGAGAAGGGGTTAAAAGGAACAGAGACGCTGAACGATCTCCTTCGATACGTCGGCAAGTGATCATGAGGGATGCCGTTTGACTGCGCATGTAATCCAGTGGATCGACCGCTCCATACGGGTCATCAACTCCCTGTCGATGCTCACCATCGTTCTGATCATGGGAATGACCGTAGCGGGAATCGTGCTGCGCGTCAGCGGCATCCCTTTCAGCGGACTGACCAATCTCTCCGAGTCCCTGCTGGTCATTGCGGTTTACTTCAGCCTCGCCTACGCTCAACAGAAGAAACAACATGTCTCAGTCGAACTGCTGCTGGCGAGCCTGAATGAGAAGGCACGGAATGCGGTCTCCGCATTCAACCTGATCGTCGCCCTAGCGATCTGCTCGCTCATTCTGTATACCAGTTGGGACTATGCGCTGGATGCCTGGAGAATTAGGGAGAAAATGGACGGGGCGCCGTTCTTTCCCATCTATCCACCCAAAGTCGCCATTGCATTCGGTGTTACGTTCCTTTGGCTTCAGCTTGCGGCCGATTTCCTGCGCCAGCTGCACATCCTTTTCACTCGTGAAACGCTCGAGCATGGCAGGCCCGGGAGCGCAGACCGTTCCGAAGGCCACTCTGTTTCCGCACCCAAGAAGCCGGTATAGGATCATGGACAGCGTAAGCATCGTGGGATTGTTGGTTTTCCTGTGTCTGCTTGCATTGGGGGTCCCGATCGCCTTCTCCATGCTTGTAGTCGGCTTCGGGGGGCTTGCGGCCGTCATCGGCTTTGCTCCGGCCCTGACCACCGCAAAAACCATCATGTATCACTCCGTCTCAAACTGGCTCTACGTCTGTATCCCCATGTTCATCCTCATGGGCCATTTTGCAAACAGGAGCGGGATCATCAAGGAGATCTTCGAATTCTTCAGTATCTGGTTCGGACGTCTTCCCGGGGCCCTGGCCATTGTCACGATCGCCTCGTCGGCCCTGTTCGCCTTTGCGACCGGCTCTTCGCTTGCGGCCACTGCGGTGCTGGGCAAGATCACCCTCCCGGAAATGGACCGGCACCGATACAGCCGCAGCCTCTCTCTGGGAACCATCATGGCCGGCGGGTCTCTTGGGAACCTGATACCGCCCAGCATCGGCCTGGTTCTTTTCGGAATCGTCGCCAACCAGTCCATAGGCAGACTCCTGCTTGCCGCCATTGTTCCGGGTCTGGCGGTTTCCCTGCTCTTTGTTCTCCTGATTATCTTCCGGGTATGGAGAAGCCCGGAGCTGGTCCTGGCCGGCCGTGTGAACGCGCCCTCCTGGAAACAGCGATGGAACAGCTTCAAAGGGGTATGGGGGATGCTGTCCCTGATCTTTTTCGTGCTCGGCTCCATTTTTTTCGGTGTTGCAACCGTTACGGAAGCGGCCGGGGTGGGGGCGTTCGGCTCTTTCATCATCCTCGTCATGAAAGGGAAATTCCGCTGGAAGGAGTTCGTGGAGACGCTGGAGGAGACCGCCCGGGTCACGGCCATGATCTTTCTGCTCATCGCCGCGGTCTCATTGTTTACCCGATTTCTGACCTTCAGCGGGTTTACGAGAGGGCTGGGCAGCCTCGTGATTGCCCATTCGGATATACCGCCGATCCTCATACTCGTGGCCATATATTTTCTCTTCCTGGTATGCGGATGTTTAATGGATGCCACTTCTCTCCTCCTGGTGCTGACCCCCATCGTCTTCCCGATCATCACGAAGCTGGGGTATGATCCGATATGGTGGGGGGTGATGACGGTCGTCATGATCGAGATCGGGTTCCTGACCCCGCCGGTGGGACTCTGCGCTTATGTCATGAGAAGCGTGTCCGATGCCACACTGACGGAGATCTTCACGAGCATTTACCCGTTCCTTGGGGCATGGCTCGCTGCCGTGGCACTGTTCACCATATTCCCCGATATCGCCCTTTTCCTGCCGAGGCTGATGATCGGAAATTGACCTCAAAGATAGTGGAGGAGATGATGAATTTAACCCAAGAGGAGATCCTTCTTATACTCAAGATCCTGAAGGATTCGGAATTCGACGAACTGGATCTGCAGGTGGGCAGCTTGACCATGAAGGCGAGGCGAAAAGGGGCCGCCACCACTTCATGTTCAGGTCCCGCACGGGATGAATCTCTGCGACCGGGAAACCCATCGCTTCATGCTCGAGCGGATTCGACCAGGACCGAGCCGATCCCGCCCCGGATCTCGGCCGACGAGGAAGGACTGCTTTCGATTAAAGCCCCCATCCTGGGTACCTTTTACAGACGTCCTTCTCCGAAGGAGCCGCCATTCGTTGATATCGGAACGTTCGTGAATGAAGACGATACGGTCTGCCTTATAGAGGTGATGAAGGTCTTCAGCACGGTCAAGGCGGGGATCAGCGGCCGCATCAAAAAAATCTGCGTTGAAGCCGGGGATCTGGTCGAGTTCGGTCAGGTGCTCTTCCTGGTTGAGCCAGGGACTGACCGAGATCATGGTGCCGCCTGATGTCCGGTATCTCCAGAGTTTTTATCGCCAACCGTGGTGAAATTGCTGTTCGCGTGATCAGGGCCTGCAAGGATCTCGGCATCGAATGCGTTCTCGGGGCATCGACTGCGGATCGTTCGAGCCTGGCCGCCGAAATGGCGGATCGCGTGATCTGCATCGGACCGCCGAGACCGTCGGACAGTTACCTGAAGATCGGTACCCTCGTCCATGCGGCCAAGAAGGCGGGATGCGATGCGCTTCACCCGGGCTACGGTTTCCTGTCAGAACGGCCGGAGCTTGCGGAGGCCTGCGTCTCCAATAACATTGTGTTCATCGGTCCGCCGGCTGAGTGCATCCGCAAAATGGGAAACAAGCTCCTGGCCAGGACCCTTGCCGCTGAGGGCGGGATACAGGTTATACCCGGCTCCGAAAGACTGAACGATCCGGAGGAGGCGGTCCGGAAGGCGCAGGAGATAGAATACCCTGTCATGATCAAGGCGGCGGCCGGGGGTGGCGGACGCGGAATCAAGGTAGTGTGGGGTCCCGAAGAACTCAGAGAGGTTTTTTACATGGCCTCCTCCGAAGCGGGGGAATCCTTCGGCGACGATACGGTCTACCTAGAACACTATGTCCCCAATGCCAGACATGTAGAAGTGCAGATCATGGGGGATCAAAGTGGAACCCTTGTCCATGTTGGGGAAAGGGACTGCTCACTCCAGAGGCGTTATCAGAAGATCATCGAGGAGGCCCCGGCCTATGCTCTTTCTGCGGAAAGACGGGAGGAGATCCGGGGTGCGGCGCTGGCGATTGCAAGGGCAATCCGATACGAGAACCTGGGTACCGTCGAATTCGTTTTTGACCAGGACAGGGACCGGTTCTATTTTCTGGAGATGAATACACGGATCCAGGTGGAGCATCCGGTCACCGAAATGGTCACCGGGGTCGATCTGGTCCAGGAACAGGTCCGGATTGCGGCCGGATCCCCTCTCTCCATTTCTCAATCGGAGATCCGAACCGAAGGGCATGCGATTGAGTGCAGAATCACGGCGGAATGTCCTGAACAGAATTTCCGGCCCTGTCCCGGCCTGATTGCCGAATGGGTCCCCCCCACGGGCTCGGATCTGCGGGTCGATTCCCATTGCTACTCCGGGTATTTCGTCCCCCCGTTTTACGACTCCCTGCTGGGGAAGGTCGTGGCCCGGGGCAGGGATCGTCCCCATGCGATCGAGAACATGGCGCGGGCGCTGTCCGAATTTTCCATATCCGGGATTGAAACCAACATCCGTTTCCTCCTGCTCATCCTGGAACACCCGGATTACCGAAGAGGAGAAGTGAACACCAAATGGCTGGAAAAGATGCTTGCTTCGGCAAACGGGCAAGCTGAACAGGAGGTCGTGTGAAGGAGATTAAATTTTTCGATACCACTTTCAGGGATGGGCATGCAAGCCTCTGGGCCGAGGGGATGACCACCGGAATGATGCTTTCGGTGGCCGAACAAATGGACGAGATCGGTTTTTCAGGCATGGATTTCATCGCCACGAGTCATTTTCTCAAGTGCGTGAGGGAACTGCGCGAAGACCCCTGGGAGAGGATCCGGCTCCTTACCCGGAAGATCCGAAACACCCCTTTGTCCCTGATGATGCTTCACAGCGTCACCACCTTCGACCTGACCCCCTTTTCCATTCTGAAACTATGGATCGATCGGATCGCGGCCAATGGAATCCGGCGGGTCCAGTTCATGGACCCGTCTAATGATATGAACTTTCGGATTCCCGAATGCGTTCGCTTCGCCAGGGAAGCGGGGCTCGAGATAGCCCAGTCTCTGGTCTACTCTTATTCGCCCAAGCACACGGACGAGTACTATGCCCGGAAGGTCCGGGATGCTGTCGGGCTGGGCGTCGACGTCATCTATCTGAAGGACTCCGGAGGTCTCCTGACCCCTGATCGTGTCCGGACTCTCGTACCCATTTTTCTTGAAAACGCAAAGTCCATTCCGGTGGAGCTACACTCCCATTGCACCACGGGATTGGCGCCTCTGTCTTATCTGGAGGCGACACGGCTGGGCATTGAAAACCTCCACACCTCGATTTCCCCCCTTGCAAATGGCCCTTCGCAGCCATCGGTTACCAACATCCTGAGCAATCTTCGTTCCATGGGGTATTCCTCTTCCGTGGACGAGAAGGCTATCGGCGAAGTATCGGATCGGCTGGCCTACATTGCCAAAATGGAAGGGTTGCCGATCGGCTCTCCTTTGGAATATGACCACGCGCAGTTCAGACATCAGACCCCCGGGGGGGTCATCTCCAACTTGAAACATCAAATGGCGCAGCTGCGTGTGGGTGATCGATTGGATGAGGTATTGAACGAGGTGATTCTGCTTCGTGAGGAGTTCGGTTATCCCATTATGGTCACCCCCTTTTCACAGTTTCTCGTGACCCAGGCTACCTTGAACGTCGTCTCAGGGAAACGATATGGTCAGGTGGTTGACGAGTTGATCAAATACGCCCTTGGTTTCTGGGGCGATGAAGCGAGCGCTTCAATCGATCCGAATGTAAAGGATCGTATCCTTAGCCTGCCGAGAGCGAGGGAGCTCTCCGGGTGGGAAGTCCCTCAACCTTCGGTTGGCGAGGTGCGAAAGAATCTCGACTGCGAGGGTATGGACGACGAGGAAATGCTGCTTAGGTACATCGTTCAGGATGACAGCGCGATCCAGGCCATGAGGGCATCTGCCGCCCCCTCCGCATATCCGATCGCATCGCAGTCCCTTTCGGCGCTCCTCAAGGAAATCATCAGGCAGAAGGATCTATCGGATGTTTGGATTCAGAAGGAAGATTTTTCTCTCAGGCTCAGAGGTTAGGAATTCAGAAAGCGGTAAAAAAGCAAAGACAGGAAAGGAGACAAAATGATGCTCAAGAAATTGTTAATGCTGGCTTTGGGATGTTTTCTGATAGGCAGCTTGTTCACCATGACAACGTACGCAGCTGATTATCCGAAAAAGCCGATCGAAATCCTCTGTCCGTACACGCCGGGAAGCTCCGTGGACATCATGGACAGGATCATTGCAGAGATTGCTCCAAAGTATCTCGGCCAGCCGATGGTTGTCGTCAATAAGCCCGGCGCCGGAGGAGGCATAGCGGCTGCGGAGGTTATCCGCGCAGAGCCGGACGGATACAAGCTGGTCAGTATGGCAAACGCCTTTTTTGCCACCACGGCCAAAATCCAGAAGATCCCTTTTGACCCGAACGAAATCGAGCCGCTTGCCAATTTCATCGAGTACAAACTGGGTCTTGCTGTCAAAGGAGACTCACCGTGGAAAACCCTTCCGGATCTGATCGCTCACGCCAAGGCGAATCCGGGTGCGCTCAAGTGGGCCCATTCGGGCCGTGGGATCACGACACACCTGAATGGGAAATTGATTTTCAAAAGGGCCGGCGTTCAGGACATTGATATACCCTACAAGGGAAGCCCCGAGTCTCTCACCGCCTTGCTGGGAGGGCATGTGGATGCCGCGGCAATCCCCTATGGCACAGCGCTGGAGCAAGTCAAAGCGGGAAAGGTGAGATTTCTGGTCTTCTTCAGCGATCGAAGGTACGGGGACCCTGCCGATGTACCGTGCGCACTTGATCTTGGGTTTTCTGAGGCATCCAAACTGGTCACCCTTTTCGGCATATACGGTCACAAGAATATACCGGAGAAGCGAAAGGCGATTCTCATCGATGCTTTTCAACAGATATATGAGCATCCCACCTTTCAGGAGGGAATCGCCAAATCGGGCGAAGAACCGAGGTTTGGGGGATCGGATTTCGTGAAAGAGTCGATTCGAAAAGCAGAAGAAGTAGGGGTTCCCATGATCAAGGAACTCGGACTCTATTCGGGTAACTGATTCATATGAATGTTGCCGATCTGGTCATCGGGCTTTTTTGGCTTGCGGTATCTGTTCTGGTCGGCACCGAGGCCTATCGATCCGGTATCGGAAGTCTCGGTTCTCCGGGGCCGGGGTTGATCTCATTTTGGGCGAGTATTGCCTTGGGCGTCGTTTCTCTCATTTTCGTGGCCAAGGCGTTTGCAGCCGGAAAACCGGTGTCCCTGCCCGATGTTTGGAGAGGCAAGGCCTGGAAGCGATCCATCTCCATTTCCTTGCTGCTCATTCTCTATGTCATCTTTTTCGAAATACTCGGCTTCATCTTTTCCACCTTTCTCTTGACGTGGCTGACCATGAGTTTCATCGATAAGTCGAGGTTCTGGTTCAGAGCAGGGGTAGCCGGATGCACTGCAGTATCCGGCTATGTGCTCTTCCATGTCTGGCTCAATGTCCAGCTACCTCGGGGCTTGCTCAGTTTCTGATGCGGGGGACCCCCTGAAATGGGTGATTTTGCCAGTCTGCTTTACGGTTTTTCAATTTGTCTCAGTCCCGGCAACCTGTTTTTCTGTTTCATCGGCGTGCTCTTGGGCACGCTGGTGGGGGTGCTCCCGGGGATCGGGCCTGTAGGCGCCATTTCCATCCTTTTGCCGGCCACCTTTCATATGCAACCGATCGGTGCGATCATTATGCTTTCCGGGGTGTATTACGGCTCGATGTACGGCGGCTCCACGACTTCGATTCTGGTGAGAATCCCTGGAGAGGCCAGTTCGGTGGTGACCTGCCTGGACGGTTATGAGATGGCGCGAAAGGGCAGGGCGGGACCCGCCCTGGGAATGGCTGCATTCGGATCCTTCATAGCGGGTACCCTTGGATTGATCGGGCTCATGTTTCTTTCGGTCCCCCTGGCGGCCTTCGCTCTCAGATTTGGGCCCCCCGAGTATTTTGCAGTTGTCCTTCTGGGCCTGACCACCATTACTTACCTGACCCATGGCTCCAAAATGAAGGGTTTCATAATGGGGATTTTCGGCCTCATCCTCAGCTCCGTCGGGATTGATCCCATCGAAGGATCGGCAAGATTGTCCTTCGATCTCTTGGAGTTGTGGGATGGAATCGATCTTGTTCCCCTGGCCATGGGATTATTCGGGATCTCCGAAATCCTGCTCAACAGCGAGGAGTTCGTCAGACCCTCGGTTATCAAATCCAAGATCAAGATAAAAAGCCTGTTTCCTACCTTGGCGGATTGGGTGCAGGCAAAAGGAGCCATACTCCGTGGATCGATCCTGGGATTTTTCCTGGGAGTTTTGCCCGGAGGCGGAGCCGTCATTTCGTCTTTTGTCTCTTATGGGATTGAAAAGAAGATAAGCAAGGAGCCCGAGAAGTTCGGAAAAGGCGCTATCGAGGGGCTTGTCGGCCCGGAGTCCGCGAACAACTCCGCTACCGCTGGAGCCTTCATCCCCCTTTTTACACTAGGGATACCCGCGAATGTGGTCATGGCCCTCCTGTTCGGCGCCTTTGTTATCCACGGTTTGCGTCCCGGCCCATTTCTCATCCAGGATCACCCTGATTTGTTCTGGGGGGTGGTGAGCAGCATGTACGTCGGCAACGTCATGCTCTTGCTTTTGAATCTGCCCCTCATTCCTCTTTGGGTGCAGATTTTGAAGGTTCCCGCCGTTGTCTTGAATCCCATTGTCCTCGTGGTTTGTATGGTGGGAGCTTTCAGCCTGAAAAACAGCGTCTTTGATATGCTGTTGATGACCATTTTCGGGATACTCGGATATCTGCTCAGAAAATTCGAATTCGAAATCGCACCCCTGATTCTCGCTTTTGTCCTTGGCCCGATTCTGGAATCGAATCTCCGGCAATCCCTTCTTTTATCCCAGGGAGACATGTCCATTTTCCTGACGAGGCCGATCTCGGCGATTACCATGGCCTTGGTCCTCGTCATTCTCCTGAATTCTCTCTTTCCGGTTTTGAAAAGGGTTTTGAGAAGCAAAAAGCCCAAAGAATAAGCTTTTTGCATCCTGTGATTGCCCCCCCGGTGAAAATGGGGTGAATGATTATGTTAAGTGCCACTCTTGAGCTTTACCATGGAGTGTGGTCTGCGATATAAACTTGAGATCACATACATACGATCCCGGGAAAGGAGACCGCTACTCCTGCTCTTATGAACGAGGCCCTGTTCAACGGCATCCTCAATCTTTTCGCCATCCAAGAGGCCGTGCATCCGGCGACAGGCCGGGCAAGGGCTCGCGTTTTCCTCGAACGCTACCTGCGCCAGCACCTGTTGCTGAGTCAAAGGATGAAAAATATGAAATCATGTAAAACATGGTTATTAGTGACGGCGGCGGTTCTGTTCCTGTGCCTGAGTCCGGCCCTGGCCGCGGACCCCTTTGTTTCCCGTATCAAGGCGCAGGTGCTCAAGCAAGGTTCCGAGAAGTTGGAGGTCCTTTTCGGCGGGAGCGAGGGCAAGGCAATCGGAGAGAGTGTGGGCCTGTTCAAACAGGCCGGACTCTCCTACCAACCGAGCCTGGTGGTGCCTTTGGAGGGGATTGTCGACTGCAAGGACAAGGAACAACTGCGGGTGCTTATGGGCATGTACCTTTTTGACTCCAATTACGCCCTGCTTTTCGGAAGGAAGCAGGAATTCGCTGCCGCCGTTGCGCTGCGGGAGGCTATACCCGATCGAATGAATCTGGGGGGCAAGTTGAAGATCAAGACCTTCACCCCCGATGAGCTCAAGAAAATCGCCGGCAACCCCGACGACCCAGCCAACCGCGACCTCTATGTCAAGTACGTCGTAGCCAATTTGAATGATTCGTTGCAGGCAGCTAAGAGCGACCAGGAGATCATGGAAGCAATGGTGGATACATTTTACGGGGCGATTCTCGAGGGGTTGTATGTCGCCTGTAAACTGGCCCTGTCCGCGGGCACCGGCGACAAGTTTGTGGCCCTGTTCAATGACCAGGGGAAGCGATTGGAAAAGTTCCATGAGGCGTTGGAGGCATACACCGGCGACCCCGAGTTGGACGGTCTTGTAAAGCGCACGCAGCGGCAGCCCGTGCTCAAGCCGGTGATCGAGATCCTGAAGACAAAGAAGGGCGATCTGCCGGAAGCCGACGTGAAGAAGATTCTCTCATCAATCGAACCGGAGCGCAAAAAGCTGGTCGGCAAGTGCAAGTAATAGAGGTGAGGATCACCTAAAAGGGACTCACCTGAGGCTATCGGCTCATTGGTTGATCTCAGGTGGGTTCAACGTTTCGGACCCCCCTCATCCACATTCCAGCCGCGTCCCAGCGCCTTATAGATGTTCACGAGCGAAACGAAAAGGGCGGAGCGGTACCGGGCATAATTGATCTCCGAAGGGAACAGCTGCTGCTCCGCCTGGAGAACCGTCGAGTAGGGCACATATCCGCCGTGGTATTGGAGCCGCGCAAGGCGCACATACTCGCTGTTTGCCCTGACCAGCCGTTCCTGCGCCTGGATCTGCTCAGCGAGTTTCCTGCGCGCAACCAAAACGTTTTCAACGTCCGCAAAAGAATTCTGTATTGCCAGCTCGTAAGAGTGGAGCGCAGCCTTTCTGGCTGCCTCGGCCTGTCGCACCTGGCCTGCAATTGCCCCCCCGATGAAAATGGGACCCGTCAGGGACCCTGTGTAATTCCAGAAGCGGCCGGGACTTTTGAAGAGGTTGGAGAGTTCCGAGCTTGCATACCCGAAGGTCCCGGTGAGCGAGATCGCCGGAAAGTAGAGAGCCCGTGCCGCCCCGATCCGGGCATTCGCTGCCACGAGGTTTTGTTCCGCCTGGCGGATGTCGGGGCGGTTCGAAAGGAGTTCTGACGGGAGATCCGGAGGGATCGCAGGGAGGACCAGCTCGCCCAGCGTCCCGGCCCTTTGGATAGGTCCCGGGTTGCGGCCGAGGAGGACCGAGAGGCTGTTTTCCATCTGTTCGATCTGCGATTCGATCTCGGGGATGGCCGCTGCTGCGGTTTCATATTGGGAACGGGCCTGCTCGACGGTCATCTGCGACACCTGGCCGTACTGAAAGCGCATCTCAAAGAGCTTCAGTGCATCCGCATATGCGGCCAGGGTTCGTTTTGATATCTGAAGCTGCTCGTCCAAGCCGAGCAGCTGAATATAATTTGCAGCCACCGAGGAGACCAGAGAAAGGGCCACCCCAAGCCTTGCCTCCTCTGTAGCGAAGAGTTCTGCCTGGGCAGCCTCTGAGAGTCGCCGTATGCGCCCCCAAAGGTCGATCTCCCAGCTCGCGCTCGCCCCGGCCTGATAAGTGGTTGTGGGGTTGGGCAGAAGCGAGAGCAGGATCGGTCTTGCGCTGCTCTCCGGTGAGCGTTCCCTTGTTCCGCTTGCTCCATAGCCTGCCTGGGGAAAAATCGGGGAGCGCACCTGGGTGAGTACCGCCGCAGCCTGCTCGATATTCGCGGTGGCAATCCTGATGTTCTTGTTGTTTGTAAGGGCCTCTGAGATCAGCGCATCGAGCGTGGGGTCCCGGAACTGTCTCCACCACTCGGCATCGACCGGTGTCTGCATCTCTTCATCCACATTCCGGAACGCAGGCGGAACATCGACCCTCGGGCGCACGTAGTCAGGGCCGACCATGCAGCCGGAGAGCAGCAGGGAGCAGATCAGAAGAAGGAATCTCCGCATACCGTTTATCCTATGATTTGCCAAGCAGCGCATCCTCTGAGGTGCTCCTCCGGGTCGTGTCTTGCTCGATCGATTTGGGGTCGACTTGTTGTGGAGCGTCTTTAGCCTCGCGGCGACTGCGCATTCGATCGAAGAGGTAGAACATCAGGGGCACATAGAGCATCGCCAGCGTCGTTTCTCCGATCATGCCCCCTATGATGCCGGTGCCTATGGAGTGACGCGCGTTTGCACCGGCGCCCATAGCGATTGCAAGGGGCAGCACACCGAACGCAAAAGCCAGTGAAGTCATGATGATCGGTCTCAACCGCTGTTCGCCGGCCTCGATCGTAGCCTCCATGATGGTCCTGCCCTGTTTGCGCAGTTCCACGGCGAAGGAGACCCTCAGGATCGCATTCTTGGCACCAAGACCGATCAGCACGAGAAGGCCGATTTGGAAGTAGACGTCGTTCTGAAGGCCCCGCAGCCAGTTCGCCGTAAGCGCTCCGAGGACCCCGAAGGGTACCGCCATCAGGACAGTGCCCGGCAGTGACCATGACTCATACTGTGCGGCAAGAACGAGGAAGACGATGATGAGGCCGAAGATGAAGGCCAGGGAAGAAGTCCCCCCGGATTTCTTTTCCTCATAGGCGAGGCCGGACCAGGCGAAAGCGTAACCCGGTGGGAGTATCTCACGGGCGACCTCTTCCATGGCGGTTATCGCCTGGCCGGAGCTGAATCCCGGCGCAGCGGATCCGTTGACCTTGGCAGCCGGGAAACCGTTGAAGTGCGGCAGCAGATCCGGACCGGCTACCCATCGGGTCGTGACGAGGGCGGAAAGCGGAACCATTTCGTTCTGATTGGATCTCGTGTACAACCGGGTGAGATCCCGCGGGTCCTGGCGGTATTTGGGATCGGACTGCAGAACGACCCACCAGACCCTGCTGAACTCATTGAACTGGCTGACGGAGAGCGAGCCGAACTGGGCCTGTATGGCGCTGTAGACATCCCTCACCGGAACTCCCAGGAGGGAGGCTTTCTCCCGGTTCACGTCGGCGCTCAACTGCTGGGCCGTGGCACGGAACGTGGTGCTCAGGCCGGCAAGCTCTGGTCTCTGGCGGGCCTTGCGGAGGAACTGCTGTGTAAGCTCATCCAGCCTCGCCGGCAGGCCGGCTTCTGTATCCTGGATCCAGAATTCGAAACCGCCTGTGGTGCCGATGCCCGGGATGGGGGGAGGCGCTATAGGAAGAATCAATCCCTCCTGCAGATGCATTGTCTCGCGCCGCAGGGCTGTGAGCACCGCTCGGGAACTTTCGGCCCTGGCCGTCTTCGCGGAGGAGTAGCGCTCGTCAAAGGGTTTGAGGGTGACGAAGAATGTCCCGGCATTCGTTTTAAACCCGCTGTCGAGGAGGCTGTAACCGGAGAGCTGTGTCCGGTCTTGCACACCCGGTATGCTCTTGAGGACACTCTCCACGCGTTCGGAAACGGCTTTGGTGCGGTCGAGGCTTGCGGCATCCGGCATGATGATCGCGGCCATGACGTACCCCTGGTCTTCCGGCGGCACGAAGCTCGTGGGGAGTATCTCAAAGAAGTGGATAATCAGGTAACCGAACACGGCCAGGAAGAGAAAGGCCACCACCATGCGTTTGATGACGAGGTTGACGGCGAATCCGAAGGCTCGGGTGATTCCGTCCACACCGCGGTTGAACCAGGCGAAAAAGCCCCGTGTCCGAGGGTTGCTGTGCCTGAGGATCGCCCCGCACATGGCCGGGGTGAGCGTGAGCGCCACAAAACCCGAAACCGCCACGGAGATGACTATGGTGATGGCGAATTGTTTGTAGAGCTGACCGGTGGTGCCGGGCAGAAACGCAGCGGGAAGAAAAACGGATGCCATGACCAGGACCACCGCAACCAGCGAGCCCGATATCTCTTCCATAGCCTTGACGGTCGCCTCTTTCGGTGAGAGATGAAAGAGGGCCATGTTGCGTTCCACGTTTTCCACCACGACAATGGCATCATCCACCACCATGCCGATGGCGAGCACGAGGCCGAAGAGGGTAAGCAGGTTGATGGAAAACCCCAGGGCGAGCATGCCCGCAAAGGTGCTGATAAGGGCAACCACAATGGCAACGGCGCAGATGATGGTGGTTCGGAAGCTCTGGAGGAAGAGATACACGATGCACACCACGAGCAGGATGGCCTCGAAGAGCGTGTGGATCACCTCCTCCACGGAGAGGCGAACGAAATCGTTCGTGTCCAGGGAGATCCGGTAGTGGAGGCCGCTGGGGAACCTCGATTGCATCTCTTCGAGGCTCTTGCGGACCGCCGTTGAAACCTCCATGCCGTTCGCCCCAGGCTGCTGGAAGATGGCGATGAAGGTGGCGGGGTGTCCATTGAGCTTGCTGTCGATGATGTACTGTCTCAAGCCGACCTCGGCGCGGGCCACGTCCTTCAACCGCACAATGCTGCTCCCGTCCTGACTGGCCCGCAAAATGATGTTCTCGTACTGAGCGGGCTCGGTGAAGGGCCTTTGCGTGACCACAGGAAAGGTCAACTGCACAGGGCCTGATGTGGGCTGCTGCCCGATCTGCCCGGCCCCATACAGGGCGTTCTGGCTCGAAATTGCCTGCTGGATGTCGGTGGTGGTTATTCCCAGGGATGCCATGCGGTCCGGGTTCATCCAGATGCGCATCGCCTGATCCGGCACGCCCATGATCTGCGCCTGCCCGGCGCCCGGCACGCGTTTGATCGCGTCGAGCACGTGGACATTGGCGTAGTTCGCGATGTACTCGCTGCCGTAGGTCTCGCCTTCAGCGAAGATTGCGACCATCATCATGATCGAGGAGGCCTTCTTCTGCACCGATACCCCTAACTGGGTCACTGCCTCCGGCAGTTGAGGCAGGGCGAGATTCACCCGGTTCTGCACCTGCACCTGTGCAATATCCGGATCGGTGTTGAGAGAGAAGTAAACGGTAAGGCTCAATTGCCCGTTCGAGGAACTGGTCGAGGACATGTAGAGCATGTTGTCTACGCCGTTGATCTGGGCCTCGATGGGCGCTGCGACCGAGTCGGCGAGGGTCTGGGAGTCCGCCCCGGGATAGGTTGCAGAGACCGTGACCTGTACGGGCGTTATCGTCGGATACTGCTCGACCGGGAGCCCGGTCATTGCGAGAATGCCGGCAAGACAGATGATGATGGAGATAACGGATGCAAATATCGGGTGATCGATAAAGAACCTGGAGAACACGGATGAGTCCCCTTTTCTTACTCGTGCTTTGGTGGAGATGCTTTAGCCGGGGTGATGCCACCCCCCGCCGCAAGGGTGTTCATGGCGACCGGCATGCCGGGACTCAAGGTGAGACCTCCCTCTGTGACCACTCGTTCGCCGCCTTTGAGACCCTCGAAGATGAACCAGTCGCTTCCCTGCCAATCACCGACCACAACGGGTCTTTGCTCCACCTTGTTCTCCTTGTCCACAACCCAGACAAAATGGCCTTTGGAGCCCTGGTGCACCGCCTTTTGGGGCAGCAGGATTGCCTTGGGCCGTATAGCGCCCTGCAGTCGCACGCGAACATACTGGTTAGGACGCAACGTGCCTTCAGGGTTATCCACGCTTGAGCGGATGAGGAAGGTACCGGTCTGAGGGTTGTAGGAGGGTTCGGCAAAGGTGATCTGCCCTGTATAAGGATAAATGGAGCCATCCACAAGCACGATCTCAACGGTGAACACCTCCGGGGTATTCAACAGCCCTCTTGCGACCTGGTCGCGCAGTTGCTGCATCTCGTTCTCGGATACGCTGAAGTTCACCCATATCGGCGAGAGCACGGTCACTGTGGTGAGAAGACTGTTCTGGAGGCTGATATAGGTGCCGTCTGCCTGGCGTGCGGAACTGCTGACACCGTCCACCGGGGAAATAACCTTGGTGTAGGACAAATTCAGCTTCGCCGCCTCGACCTGAGCCTTCGCCTGCTCGGTCGCCGCTGCGGCAGACTGGTACTGACCTGTGGCGTCGTCCAGGTCTTTTTGTGAGAGCGCGTTCAGCTTTGTAAGCGGTTTGACCCGCTCAAGGTTCAGGCGTGCTGTTTCAAGAGCCGCTTCTTGTTTTGCAAGGGCTGCCCTGGCCTGGTCGAGTTGGACCTGGAATGGTTTGGGATCTATCTGAAAGAGCACCTGCCCCTCTTTTACAACCTCGCCCTCTGTGTACATCCGCTTGTCGAGGAAACCGCTTACCCTCGCGTGGATGTTGACAAGGCGTGAACTCTGAGTCTGGGCGACGTATTCGGTGAAAACAGGCACGTCCTTATGGACGACATCGACCGCGCTCACATTGGGAGGGGGCGGGAGGGAGGGCGCACCCTTTTCGTCTCCGCATCCGGTGGAGAAGATAGCCGCTGCCACGATAATGCCGGTCCCAAGGAACCGGGGGGAGTAAGGAGATCTTTTCTTACCTTTTTGCACCATTGGCAGACCTCGTTTTTGTAGGGGCTTATTTATACATAACTTTCTTGAGTGATGCAAATTATCCCTCTTCGATGCTCTCTGGGATGAACACTGCAAAGCCGCTGGAATAGTGTGAAATCCCGAAGAGGCCTGATTGACGAGTATTTCAGGCGGGAACAATCCGAGGAAGGGCGTGGCGCAAGTGTCAGGGGCGGTAAAGCCGTGAAGAGCCTTGTCCTGCAAGGATGGTGCGAGAGAGGAGACTTGAACTCCTACCCCTTTCGGGACTGGATCCTAAGTCCGATATAGGCTTTCCTGAAGTGGCTGTCAATAGAGGACTTTTGCAGGCTGAGCTTGAAGATAGAGAAAATTGAGTTAGGATCTGTTCGGGTCTGTTCTCGTCTGTTTTGATCTGTCACAACTGCAGATCCACTGCAAAAGTTAGGGTCTCATGAATGACCTCCGGTTCGTGGGGCACTCTAGTTTGGAGAGACGAAAATGAAGTCCTTGGCAGGAGCATCAATTTGGAAAAGGGAGGTTTGGAAGGGTACCCCAGAATCTGGCTCAAGATTAATCTTTGAGAAAGAACCTGCTTTCTCCGCCTATGGCCAGGTATAGGAATGGGCGCTGGGCACCTTCCCTGTGATGATATCTAGCTCATGCTCCAAAGCGATCTCTGAGCAAATCCCTGGTCCTGATCGCCATCTGCCCTGTGAGAACCCCATTCCTGTAATTGGCAATTCCAGATTACGTGCACCTTTTCTTCGTCTGAAGGCGAGGGGTTTCCACCACCCGAAAAGGACACTTAGCGCATGTATGAGTTTATTCATTTTCCCTTGACACTAGAATGGTGTTAGGATAGTTAAGGTCTTAACTATTAAGGTATCAACTAATCAATTCACAGGAGAAGCCTTGGGAAAGTACGGCTACACCAGCAGGATGACGACCGATGAAAAACTGCTAATTGCGGTTATCCGCATATCTGAATCCTATAAAAAAGAGTCGTCGCTGATTTTCAAAAAGAAGAGTGGTCTTACCTATGCTCAATACACCATTCTGAGGGTATTGGAAGGATCTGAAGACGGGCAGAACACAATGGGCAATGTGAGCAAGGTCATGCATGTCACGGGGTCAAACATTACACCTATCGCAAAACGAATGGAACGTAATGGTTTACTGATCAAAAAGAATGACCCTGGAGATGATCGTCTGATCATTCTCGAAATTACACCGAAAGGAAGACAAATCATAAAGGATATTGAAAGTGAGAAGAACACGCTGATAGGGGAGTATCTGACAGGATATACGGACGGAATAAAGAAAAAAATTCTGGTGAATCTCAGGAGAACTCTTCACAGACCCAAAACTTAGAATGAGACTGCACCTCTACATTCTTCTCAGAAGCCTCAAAATGATGATCTCCTATTGGGGTGACGCGCGCCTCGGAACGAAAGGAAGCTGCCATCCATGAAATTCGAGCGGTTGTTCTCCCCCATTGATGTCAGGGGCTGCGTTTTCCCCAATCGTATCATGTCGACAGCGGCCGTAACGCGGTTGGCTGCTGAAGACGGGCACATCACTGAGGCCCTGATCTCCAGATATCAGAGGATGGCCAGAGGCGGACTGGGGGCCATGGTGGTCGAGGCGGCGGTGGTGCTCCCTTCCCGGAGCTCCTTCAACTTGAGGATCAGCGACGACTCGTTCGTCGATGAGTTGAGAACATTTGCCGACCGCGTCCGTTCGGCCAACCCTCAGGTCAAGATCGGGCTCCAGCTGATCCATTTCCTGAAACTGAGCCGCAGCGGCTGGCGACAGAAGGTGGAAGACCTCAAGCCGGAGGAGATCCGCGCGATTCCTGAACAGTTTGCAGGGGCATCCCTGAGGGCAAAGCACGCCGGGTTTGACTTCGTGGAGTGCCATATGGCCCATTTCACCACCCTCGCCTCTTTCCTCTCGCTGCGAAACAAACGCGCGGATGGTTATGGCGGAGACTTTGAAGGGAGGGTGAGATTGCCTGCGGAGGTGATCACCGCGACAAGGAGCGCCGTGGGCGATGGTTTTCCAGTGGGCATCCGGATGAACGGGGAAGAGTTCACCAAAGAGGGGAACACCTTGCTTCAAACCGAACGAGTGGGCAGTCGGTTCGCCTCGTTGGCCGTTGATTATATCAGTGTCTCCGCCGGGGAGAGGTTTGAAGATGCGGAACCGCCGCCCCCGAATTCACCGCCCTTTGCGGGCACCGGCTACAGCGGGTATCGAATGAGCCCGCGGTGGTGGCACCCCGACGGGGTGCAGGTCTATCTTGCGGAAGGCATCCGAGCGGCCGTCCGATTAGCGGGCTACGGTACCCCTGTTGTCACGGCCGGAAAGATCAGGACTCCCGAGCTCGCAGAGAGGATCCTGGCCGAAGGAAAGGCGGACATCATCGGTATCGCACGGGCCATCCTCTGCGACCCGGACTGGCCTGAGAAGGCCAGGCAGGGAAGATCTTCGGATATCGTCAAATGTGCAGCCTGCGGCTTTTGCAGTGATGCGGACGAGAGATATGAGCGGGTCACCTGCATACAGTGGCCGAAGGGGATGCAGAACGCCCTTTCCTCTTGGCTGCTTGTCCCCCCCTGCACCAAGGCCTGCCCAGCAGGTCTCGACATTCGTGGGTACATTGAGCTCATCGGTCGCGGGCATTACGATGAAGCGTTGGAACTGATCATGGAGAGAATCCCACTCCCAGGAGTGGTGGGCCGGGTGTGCCCCAGGTTTTGTGAGGCGGAATGCAACAGGGCCGGTATCGAGGAGCCGGTGGCTATCAATGCACTGAAACGTTTCGTAGCAGACCGTAACGCCGAGAAGGGAAGGCGGCAGGATGTTTCGATATCCTGGAGCAGGAAGGAAAAGGTCGCGGTCATCGGTTCCGGTCCGGCGGGTTTGAGCGCAGCCTACTATCTGGCTCGATTCGGCTATAGGGTTACTATATTCGAATCCGCTTCGGTAGCGGGCGGCATGATGGCTATGGGTATTCCCGAGTTTCGGCTTCCCCGCGATATCCTGAGGGAGGAGATCGGACATATCCAGAAAGCCGGCGTGGAGATCAGTCTCAATAGCCGCGTGGGCAAAGAGGGACTCACGCTGGCGCAGGTCCGCGCAAAGGGGTACAAGGCCATCTTCGTGGCCGTCGGCGCCCACAAGAAAAGGACGGATTTTTCTTTCCTGGAATCGGCCGGCATCGATTTCGGCCCAAAGTGGATTATCCGGGTAAATCCCCGCACTATGGCAACTAACCAAGAGGGAGTATTTGCCGGCGGAGACGTTGTGTCCGGACGGGCCACGGTAGTCGAGGCGATCGCCGCGGGCCGGAGGGCGGCAGTCGCCATCGACCGATATCTGTGCGGTGAGCCCCTGGACCTCCCGGAGGCGGAACCCCAAGCCATCCGTCTAGACATCCTCGACATCTCCGGGATCAACAAGCGAAGCCGAGAAAGAATTCCCTGTCTGAAACAGGAAGTGAGACCCGGCCATTTTCGTACAGTGGAGCAGACCTTCAGTGAATCTTCAGCACTTAGAGAGGCGGACAGGTGCCTTCAGTGCGGGATGTTTCCAAAGAAAAAGGTACCCTTTTGATCGGGGGAAGAACGATGGGCGAACAGACAAATCAAGCTCAGCTCATCAAATCCGTATGCATGCTCTGCTTCATGGTCTGCGGGATCGACGCCTATGTGCAAAATGGCCGACTCGTCAAGGTCGAGGGGATGAAGGATCATGGGGCAACGAAAGGGACCTTGTGCCCTCGGGGCTACCGTTTGCCGGACTATGTCTATGCCTCTGACCGGCTGAAGCACCCCCTGCTGCGTGACAGGAACGGGAACCTGCAAAGGGTCTCCTGGGATACGGCCCTGGATACGGTCGCCGAGAAACTCGAAGAGATCAAAAAGAGCCACGGCGCGCGTGCAGTGGCTGTAACCGTGGGATCGGTCGGGGCAGAGAACATCCTGATCTCCGCATTTGCGCAGAGATGGAGGGGGGCGTACGGCACACCGAATTTCTTCTCGATCGAGGGCCACTGTTTTCGGACCCGCATCATGGCCCGTCTCTTCACCTTTGGGACGTATCCTCTTTCGGATCCGGACGAGGCCGAGTGCGTGGTGCTGTGGGGGCACAACCCGGATGGTTCGGAGCCGCCCGTCGCCGCAAGGCTTCACAAACTGGCGGACCAGGGGCTCAAGCTCATCGTCATCGATCCAAGGCGAATTCCCCTGGCCAAGAAAGGGATTCACGTCCCCATCAGGCCCGGAACAGACGCGGCGTTGGCCTTGGCCATGATGAACGTGATTGCACGTGAGGGCCTTTATAACAAGGAATTCATTGACCGGTACACCACAGGATTCGATGAATTAAGGCGGCACGTCGAGGATTACCCACCGGAGAGGGTGGCATCGATCTGCGGGGTTCCTTCCTCCGACATCTACAATATCAGTCGCATCTTTGCGGGTGCCCGGTCCGCCTGCATCGAACAGGGCATCAACTCGCTCGACCAGCACATCAACGGTTTTCAGAACAGTCGGGCGCTGGCCATCCTGCAGACGATCACGGGCAACTACAACAAACCGGGGGGCTGGTGCGTCAACCCTTTTCTTCGGCTTGCGGACCTCCGATTGCCTGTGGATGAGGAGCCTTTGGGCGCGCGGGAATTCCCCCTGTTCCGTTCTTTCTGGGGGATGACCTCTCCTTACGGGCAGCAGATGGTACTGCCGGATGCGATCTTGAGGGGGAAGCCTTACCCGGTCAAGGCGGTCATCGTGAGTGCGGGCAACCCGCTGGCCGCCTGGCCGGACACACAAAAAGTGAAGGAGGCCTTCAGCGGGCTGGATCTGCTTGTGGTTGCAGATCTGTTCATGAGCGAGACCGCAAAGCTTGCCCACATCATACTCCCTGTTTGCTCGTCGGTGGAGACCCTCAGCTTGGCTTACAACTATGGTCTGACCATGGGTATCCCCTTCGCGATGCTGAGCAGGAAGCTCATTGAACCGATCGGGGAAACCCGGCCTGACTGGTGGATCTATTCCGAACTGGGCAGGAAAATGGGGTATCAGGAGTTATTTCCCTGGAAGAGCGACGAAGAGGTGGTAAGACACATGTTGGGGCCGAGCGGGATGACGCTGGAGCAACTCCAGGAGCACCCGGAAGGTCTCATGTTCGGCCGTCGAAGTTACATGATGGGCCAAAAGATCAAAACCCCAAGCGGCAAGATAGAAATCTACTCCAAGACACTGGCGGATTCGGGGCATGATCCAATCCCGGTGCACAGGGAGCCTACACAGAGTCCGGTCAGTGCCCCGGATCTCACGAGGGAGTACCCCCTGATTCTGGTCACCGGGTCCAGAATACCGGAATATACACACTGGCAGATGAAGAGCATCCCTCAACTCAGGAGCCTGGCGCCGCACCCCTTAGCGTGGGTGCACCCCGGTACGGCCCGGGATGCGGGCATTGTGGATGGGGACAACATCTGGGTTGAAAGCAGGAGAGGCAGGGCAAAGGTCAAGGCCGCCCTTACCGAAGACATGATGCCCGGTGTTCTGACTCTGACACACGGCTGGCTGGAGGAGGCCAATTCCAACACCCTGACAGAACTCGATGCAAAAGACCCAATCAGCGGCTACTGTGAATTTAGAAATATCGCCTGCAGGATCCGAAAGGCCGACGGCTGAGTAACCAACCCCACTCATCCCGGCAGAACCTGATCGAAGGGAAGACGACGCAAATGTATGAGATACGAATTCATGGCAGAGGGGGACAGGGGGCCGTCCTGGCAGCCAAGATCCTGACCAACGCACTTGCGGCCGAGGGTAAATTCGTGAAGGCGGTGCCCGCCTTCGGATTCGAAAGACGGGGGGCGCCGGTCGCTTCCTATGTTCGCTGCGATGACCGAGTCATTCGCCGCGCAACGAATATCTACACCCCCGACTGCATCCTGTGCCTGGACCCGACGGTGCCCCATGTCGTGAACATCTTCGAAGGCGTAAAGACCCATGGAACACTCGTGCACTCGACCAAGCAGCCCCTGGGCGGCCTGCACCTGCCGAATTCCATATCGAAGGCGGGGCTGTGCGACGCCTTTGGGATAGCCCTCAGGATCTTCGACCGGCCGATCACTAATACCATTATACTGGGGGCTTTTGCAAAGACCACGGGAATGGTCTCCCTGGGGGCGCTCTTTCATGGGATGGAATCTGCTGAATTTCGTGATGCGGCGCTGGAAAAGAATATTGAGGCGGCCCGGGAGGGATATCAAACCTGCAGGGTCTATCATCTCGAGGGGGGCGTAGCTCTATGAGGAAGCAATCCCGTAAGCCGTTCGATCGCTCCACCATTCCCGACGATTTATGCCCCATCGCGACAGAGGGTTTTCTCCTCAGGACCGGCGACTGGCGCGCAGAGCGTCCTGTTGTGGACAGAGACAAGTGCGTCAAGTGCGCCACCTGCTGGATGTATTGCCCCACCCAGTGTGTCGTGGAAAAGCCGAAATGGTTCGAGGCCAACCTGGATGTCTGCAAGGGGTGTGGGGTGTGCGCCCAGGAATGCCCCCGTCACGCAATCACGATGATAGAGGAAGCAGAGGTTTGAGGGCTATGTCTAAAAGGATCACCTGCGAAGGGAATGAGGCCGCGGCATGGGCCGTGGCGCTGGCACGGCCCGATATGGTGGCCGTCTACCCCATAACGCCTCAGTCGTCTTTAGCGGAGCATATCTCCCAGTTTGTGGCCGACGGAATTATCAAGGCGGATCTAGTGGATGTGGAGGGAGAGCACAGCGTGCTCTCGGTGCTTCAGGGGGCTTGCCTGGCCGGGGCACGAACGTTCACCGCCAGTTGCGGGCAGGGGCTGGCCTTCATGTTTGAGCCCTACTTCAGAACACCCCCCCTGCGGTTGCCGATGGTCATGTCCATCGTCACGAGGGACGGGATATCGCCGCAGTGCATCTGGGGAGGGCAGCAGGACGCCATGACCGTCCGGGAAGTGGGCTGGATTCACATGTTCTGCGAGAACAATCAGGAGATCCTGGACACCCTGGTTATGGCCTTCAAAATCGCCGAGCATCGGGACGTGTTGCTGCCGGTCAATGTCGACCACGATGGAAACTACCTTTCTTACAGTGTGGAGACGGTGGAGATCCCGGATCAGGACAAGGTGGATGCTTTCCTGGGTGTGAAGAACACGAACTGGCATGCCGCACTGGATCCGGATCGTCCGATGGCAGTCGATCCCCTCACGGGGGGTGCCGGAGGTCCGGGACCTGCGATCTTCGTGCGATATCGCAAAGGCCACTGCAAGGCTATGCAGAACGCCATCCGTGTGATCACGGAGGTTCACGAGGAGTGGGGAAGAGCATTTGGCCGGTATCATGCCCCCTTGGTGGAAGAGTATCGTCTGGAGGGCGCGGATTACGCTATCGTGACAATCGGAAGCATGGCCGGAGCAGGCAAAGATGCCGTCGACGTGGCGAGGCAGGATGGCGAGAAGGTGGGTCTCATCAAGATCAAGACCTTCCGGCCCTTTCCGCTGCAGGCGGTGTGCGAGGCCTTATCCAAGGTTCGGGCAGTCGGGGTTGTGGATCGATCCGTCAGTTTCGGGTGGAACTCGGGTCCCGTGTACCAGGAATTCCAGACAGCACAGTACTGGCTTGAGGAGCGCATTCCCGCTGTCTCTTTCATCGGCGGCTTAGCTGGCTCCGACCTGACCCTGAAACACTTCCAGCGCGTCATTGAAACCACCGGAAGGGCCTTTCGCGGAGAGGTCTTCAGGGAGCCCATTTGGCTGAACGAAAAAGATGCATGAGGAGAAGCAAACCAATGTCGGCCATCAAGTACCTGATCGTTGGAAGCAGCCATGCAGGACTCTCTGCGATGGAGGCCATTCGAACGAAGGATTCGGACGGGAGCATCGTCCTTCTTACGCAGGAGGAGCATCTCCCGTATTCGCCAACAATTTTGCCGTATGTAGTTTCCGGTGACGTGGACGCTGCCAGAGTAACCCTCGTGGATGAGGCCGCTCTCAATGCCTGCAATGTCCGCCTCAGAAAAGGTGCGAAGGTGGTGGAGGTGAGTCCGGCATCCCGCACCGTCACGCTGCAGTCGGGCGAGGAGTTGGGGTATGAAAGACTGTTGCTGGCCGCCGGGGCCGAACCCACGCTGCCTCATATCCCCGGCCTCCGGGAGACGCCTCACTATGTCCTGCGGACCCTGGACGATGCGATCAGACTACACGGGGCCGCCAGGGAATCAGAATCAGCCGTTCTCGTCGGGGCTGGTCTCATCGGGATGCACTTGGCGGAAGGCCTCCGAAGGGTCGGGCTTCGGGTATCCCTGGTCGAAGCCTTGCCGCACGTATTGCCCGCTTATTTCGACTCCGAAGCGGCGGGTCTCATCCAAGATGTCTTCAGGCAGAACAATGTGAATGTGTTTACCGGCAGCCCCATTGCCGGGGTGTCCGCCTCCAAGGGGTGCTGCATCGTTTCCCTGGCCTCGGGAACAGAACTGTCCGGTGAGATGCTCGTGGTCTGCGCCGGTGTGAAGTCACGCACCCAATTCCTCGCTCACTCTGGGGTTGAAGTGGATGAAGGCGTCGTTGTCACCGACACCATGCGCACATCTATCGAAAGGATCTGGGCCGCCGGGGATGTTTCGCAGGCCAAGAGTTTTTTTGACGGAAGAAAGAGAGTGCACGCCACCCTTCCCTCAGCGGTGGAGCAAGGACGGCTCGCGGGGATGGACATGGCCCAGGACGAGACCCTGAGCCCCTACCCGGGCGGCATTGCCATGAACACTTACAGGTGCTTCGGTCGCCGGTCCTTCTGCGTTGGTTTGACGGACGATTCCCAAGTCGCTCAGGACACGGAGGTGGACAGAGTGTTCCTGCCGGCCAGCGAGCAGTATCAGAAGCTGGTGTATCGAGGGGATCGTCTGGTGGGGGCCTCATGCATCAATTCCCCCATGGATCCTGGGGTTATGGTTCAGATCATAAGAAGAGGCATTGATCTCGGCGCAATGAGAAAGCAGCTTTCCTCCAGTCCCCTGGAGACCGGGCGATCCCTGATGGCCGGGATTTGGGGGTAATCTTTAGAAAGACTTTCTATCCGGCGGACGAAGAAGAGGGGGTTTTGACTATTGGGAAGAGCTTACAATACCATTCAGTTCCACCCGGCGAAGTGCGACGGCTGCAACAAATGCATGGAGGCGTGCGCCGGGTCTCATGGCGGCAAAAATGACCCCGTGCATTCCCGCATAAAGGTGACACGAGCCGCCGATCATCAGGAGTTCACTACCGCCTATTGCCATCAGTGCGGCGAGCCCCGTTGCGCCATGAACTGCCCTGCAGGCGCGCTTGTAAAGGATCCTGACACAGGGGTGGTCACGCTGCGGGAGGAAAGGTGCGTGGGTTGTCACCTCTGCACGCTCACCTGTCCTTATGCCGGGATCACGCATGATCCGACGGTGGACAGGGTGATCAAGTGCGATTTCTGCGGCGGAGAACCGGAATGCGTGAAGGCCTGCCCCCGGTTTGCTCTTGAGATCAAGACTGCCGCCAACGTCTACAACGTCTGGGGCGATCTGGAAGACCTTTTTGTCCCGGGCCTGTCCGCCTGTCAGGGATGCAATTCCGAACTCCTGATTCGCCACACCCTGCGACGGGTAGGACCGAATACTGTGCTGGCGACCCCCCCAGGCTGTGTAGCTGGCGCCGGTGCGGTCGGTTACAACGAACGGACCGGGACAAAGATCCCTGTTTTCCATCCACTGCTCACGAACACCGCTTCGATGCTGGCCGGGATTCGGCGCTATTATAACCGCATCGGAAGGGATGTGACGGTGCTTGCCCTGGCCGGCGACGGCGGCGCTGCGGATGTGGGCTTTCAGTCCCTTTCCGGAGCCGCCGAAAGGGGCGAGCAGATCCTCTACATCTGCATCGACAACGAAGGGTACATGAACACGGGCACACAAAGGTCCGGGACCACGCCCTATGGGGCCTGGACGTCCACCACACCCGTGGGGGAAATGCTTCGGGGAAAGACGAGGGACTCAAAACCGCTGGCGCTCATCATGGTGATGCACAACTGCGAATATGTGGCGACCGCCTCCATGGCGTTCATGGAGGACTACTATGCCAAATTGGACAAGGCTATCAAGGCGTGCAAGAAGGGGATGGCCTTTATCCAGGTCTTCTCACCCTGTCCCACCGGCTGGCGCCACCCGACCGGGAAGGTGATCGAGGTCAGCCGAAAGGCCGTTGAAACGAACATGCTGCCGCTGTGGGAATACGAACGGGAGGAGGGGCGAATCCGCTTCACGAGGTCGGTCGCAAACCCACAACCGGTCGAGGTCTATTTGAAACTGCTCGGCAAGTTTCGTCATCTCAACAAGGAGCAAATTGAATATATCCAGCGAAAGACGGAGGAACGAATAGAGCTTCTTGGTCGCTGGGCGCCCGCAGGAGGAACTGGTGAGAAAAAGTGAGTTTGAGGCTGGAGGCAAGCCACGCCAATCGAGACTCCCTTCAGGTCGTGAGATTGTTGTTCCCACGATGTGTCACGGGTGTTCTTATGGGGGTTACAATTGTGGTCTCCTCGCTTGCGTCGAGGGCGGGGGCATGACCAGGGTGCGAGGAAACCCCTTTCACCCGCTCAATAAGGGCAAACTCTGCGCCAAGGGCCAGGCCGCTGTTCAGTGGGTTTATAATCCGCAGCGGATCGAGTACCCCCTGGCTAGAGTCGGCGGGAGGGGAGAGAACAAGTTCAGGAGAATTGATTGGGATGAGGCGCTGGAATCCATCGCTACCAGACTGATGAGCATAAAGGCGGAAGGCCCTGAAACGATCATGCTTGCAAAAGGCCAGTCGTCAAGCTGGGGCGGCCTGCACCACCTCCTCTGGATCAGGTTTCTTTGTGCCCTCGGATCCCCAAACTTTACCTGGTGGGGTCCTTACATCTGCTGGGGTCCTCAGTTGATGTACCACTCCCTGACCATCGGCGGACCATCTTATACAAAGCCGGACTATCATAAGAGCGACCTTATTCTAGAGTGGTTTACCGGTGGTGGAACAGGGGGACCGGCCAGGGGAGGAGTTGAAACACACGACACGAATCTCAGAAGTGTCCCCCTTCAAATTGTGGAGCGGCTGAAACAGGGTGCAAAGCTGGTTGTCATCAATCCCCAGTTGATCCCCCTTGCCGCAAATGGGCGAGCCTACAAATGGCTTCCCATCCGGCCCGGTACGGATTCAGCCCTAGCGCTTTCCATGATTCACATAATCATCCATGAGAAACTCTACGATCATGAGTTTGTATCTACTTGGTGCGAAGGCTTCGAGGAACTCAAATCGTTTATTAAGGAATATACTCCGCAATGGGCGCAGAAGATCACTGACATCCCTTTGGGCGAGATCATAGAACTTGCCCGTCTGTATGCAACGACAAAACGCGCGTGTATCCGCGTATCCGAGGCCCCGCAGAAACGAGACCTCCACTCTTTTGGAATGGCTGTTCCCATTCTGATGGCGATCACTGGTCATCTGGACCGACCAGGCGGAAACGTGTGGATGGATTCCGCTGCCCACCTTGGGTTCGACACATTTCGCGCAAGACTCTCGGAAAAGGTCAAAGGAAAGCTCCTCGACGGGGAAAATTTCTACATCTCCTCCCGGGGGAAAACCGTCACTCACTTCCCTAGTGTTATTGAGGCACTTTTGACGGGTCGACCTTATCGTCCACGGGCCATGATGATTTTCGGGTCCAATCCGCTCAGCACGGCACGCAATCCAGTTCTGATCGATCAGGCCCTCAGGAGGCTGGAGTTGTTGGTTGTGGTGGACGTAACCATGACACCGACCGCAAGACTCGCCGATTTTGTGCTTCCGGCTGCGACGAGATACGAATGTGAGGGACAGCCTGCCATCTGGCAGAACCACCTTGCCACATCCAGCAAGGTCATAGAACCGTTGGGGGAAAGTCGGAATGAAATCGAGATTATCCTGGATCTCGCCTGCAGGCTCGGCATGAAGGAAGATTTCTGGAACGGCGAGTACAAGCAAATGATGAATGATTACCTTCGACCCACAAACATCTCCTATGAGCAGTTGATTGAAAATCGTCTTAAGGGCATCTACCTGCCGAGGACTGAATGGATGGATCGCCGGGAGCGGTTCGAAACGCTCTTTGAAAAACTCCCTGGTGGAAAAATCCAGCTTTACAGCAAGGTCTTTGCGGAGAAAGGTTTCGATCCCTTACCTACCTATCTTGGCGAGGCTGAAGATCCACAGATCGATCGAGAAGGGGCCGAAGCGTACCCTCTTATGTTCACCGACGAGCATTCTCACTATATGAACCAGCACGCATGGATGAGGAATATTCCATGGCTTCGCGAGATCCAGAAGCATCCCGTTGTGAGGATAAATCCTGAAACCGCGAAGAAGTGGTCAATATCGGACGGAGACTGGGTGGATATCGTCTCACGACATGGCAGGGCCAAGGCGGTAGCTGTTCTTGTTCCAACGATTCGCCCCAATCTGTTGATGGGCCAGCACGGATGGTGGCAAGGGTGCGAAGCCCTCGGTTTAGGCGAAACCTCCCCCCTTGAAGGAGGAGCTAATCCGAATTTGCTCTATGATTGGGGACAGAAAGACAGCATCACGGGCGATATCACAAAGAATACGCTCGTGAGAATAGAAAAGGGACTGCCCCCTGAGAACGAGAAAGCCATCCAGGAGGTGGAATAAATGGCCCGTTATGGCCTTTATGTTGATGTGAGCCGATGTATCGGCTGTTACAGTTGTGTGGTGGGGTGTAAAAACTGGCATAGGATCCAACCCGGCGATCCGGAGAGGATCAGACTCGTGGATACCACTGTCGGCGAGTACCCGGACGTGTCGAGGTGGCTATTTCCTCTCACCTGCATGCATTGCGAACACCCGCCGTGCGTTGCAGTATGCAGGTTCGGGGCCTGCCACAAGACAGACGATGGCATAGTGGCCGTTGATCCAGCCAGATGTGTCGGATGTCAATTGTGCGTTTTCGCATGCCCATATGGGGTGCGAAGAATGAATAAGACCTTGAAGGTAGCGGACGGTTGCGATTTCTGTGCATCGGACCTCAACAATCGAAAGATCCCTCACTGTGTCGAATCATGCCCCACCGAAGCCTTGGTTTTCGGTGATCTGGACGATCCCGAGAGCAGGATCCGGCAGCTTCTGGCCACCGAACGGACTGAGACACTTTTGCCTAATTGTCGAACAAGACCCAAAGTGTTCTATGCGGCGCCGGGTTCTTTCAAAGAGTTTGCAGAAAATCTCTTTGGGGGCCGGTCTGTGTAACCGTCGTAAACAAATAAAACGGAGGTTCGTCATGAAAAAATGGATTAGGTTGTCAGCAGCTGCTATCACTCTCTCCTTATTTTACTTCATGGGGCCAACCAAGGCTACGGCAGAAGAGAAGAAATTTCCAGAAAAACCCATTCAATGCCTGGTGGGGCTCGTCGCTGGAAGTTCTGTGGATCTGGCTGCCAGAGCCGTTGCAAAAATTGCCCCTAAATACCTTTCCAAGCCCTTAGTCGTTACGAACATGGCGGGCGCCGGACAGTCGGTTGCTATGAATGAGCTGTCAAAGTCAGCGCCGGACGGTCACACGATTGCAGTCGTAACAACCGCCTTTAAGAGCCTCGCTGCCCATCAACAGAAAATTCCATTTGACCCGGCGAATGTAAAATCATTGTTGGGATTTGGCGAATTCAGACAACTTCTATTCATGAAAGGCGACTCGCCCTATGCAAAACTGGATGATCTTATCGCTTATGGAAAGAAAAACCCGGGGTGGATGAAATTCAGCCACTCAGGAAGAGGGACATCGATTCACATTCAGGGGGTCCTCTTCTTCAAGAGTGCCAAACTTGAGTTCAGCGACGTGCCTTTCAAAGGCAGTGCCGAGTGCGTGAGCAGCGTTCTTGGAGGTCATGTTCCAGCCGGAGTAACTGAGATTTCCGGAATCAAAAAACTGCTTGACGCAGGAACACTCAAGCCTGTGGTGGTGTTTACGAGTGAGAGGATAAAGGAATTGCCGGATATACCGACAGCTCAAGAAAGAGGCTATGCTGATGTCAGCAGTCAGAATCCCATCATCTATGTGGCTATCCATAAGGATGTCCCTCCCGACAAGGTGAAGGTACTGCATGATGCCTTCAAGAAGACGGTTGAAGATCCTGAGTTTGTCCAATTGGCTGAGACAATGGGATTGAAAAGGGCGTACTTCCCGCCACGGGCTGTGGATGAAGTTATTCTGAAAGCAGAGGAATCAGCCGTTCCGTTGATGAGGGAGTTGGGAATTCTGGCACAATGAAGAGAGAACATCTGGGGTTTAATCGAAGATGATGATTTATGCTGACGGGCTGCTTTGGCTCTTACTAAGCGTCTTCTTGGGAGTCGAATCCATTCGCCTAGGATTAGGCGTGCCTGCTTCTCCGGGCTCAGGATTTATTCCTTTTCTATTGGCCCTGTGCCTCTTTGCACTGTCTTCTCTCTTGATTTACCAGACTTTTTCGCGGCGAAAAAGCCGGCATGAAGGCCCGCGTTTGGGGGCCGATGTGTTTTGCATTTTCTGTCCCCTCCTGCTCTATATTCCATTGTTCAAGACACTGGGTTACTTATTGGCCACGTTCCCTCTGATGCTCTTCCTTTTCCGAGTGATGGGCACAAAACCGTGGGGATGGGTTCTGTTCGGCGCTTTCGTTTCCACATTGTTGAGCTATTTCTTTTTCGGTTATATCTTAAACTTAAACCTTCCTTCGGGTCTGATAGGATAGTATGGAAACGATCGGCAATCTGCTGGGTGGTCTGCAGATCGCTCTCCAGCCGGTAAATCTTTCTTATTGCTTTTTGGGAGTTACTCTGGGGACCTTGCTCGGTGTACTGCCCGGGATTGGTCCCCTGGGTGGCATTGCATTGCTCCTGCCTCTTACCTATTCAATGAATGCAACCGCTGCGATCATTCTATTGGCTGGTGTCTACTATGGTACCCAGTACGGGGGTTCCACGACATCAATCCTGATGAATGTTCCTGGTGAGATTTCCTCCGTCATGACGTGTCTTGACGGACATCAAATGGCTTTAAAGGGTAGAGCAGGTGCAGCCCTTGGTATTGCGGCATTCGGTTCCTTTATCGCAGGGACGGCAGGGACCATAGGCCTAATGCTGATTGCTGACCCTCTGACTCAAATAGCCTTAAAATTTGGACCTCCCGAGTTTTTTGCCCTAATGGTGCTGGGGCTCGTCATTTTGACATCCATTTCGAAAGGATCGATCATTAAGGGCTTGATCATGGCAGTGGTAGGCTTCGGCCTCAGTCTGATCGGAATTGACGCTATGGCAGGGAGAGAAAGATTTACTTACGGCATCGTCCACTTTACCTCTGGATTGGATTTGGGCCCTATAGCCATCGGACTCTTCGGGGTTTCAGAAGTTCTGATGAATATGGGAGAGTCGGTTAAGATGTCCGTTGCCAATATCGGATCGAAAATCAGGGGGTATCTCCCCTCGCTTAAAGATTGGCGCGATTCCATCATGCCGATTTCGAGAGGAACTGTTGTCGGCTTTCTGGTCGGGACGATTCCAGGCGGTGGAGTGCTTCTGGCATCTTTCATCTCCTATGCGTTAGAAAAAAAGTTCTCAAAGCATCCTGAAAAGTTCGGCACCGGCATCATTGAAGGAGTCGCAGCACCGGAGAGCGCCAACAATGCCGCTTCCAGCGGAGGATTCATCCCTCTCTTCACTCTGGGCATTCCCTCAACAGTGATTATGGCGTTACTGTTAGGTGCTCTAATGATCCATGGAGCCCAACCCGGTCCCCTCTTTCTCTCTCTTCATCGTGAGCTCTTCTGGGGTGTTGTGGCAAGTATGTACATCGGCAATCTGATGCTCTTGATCCTGAATCTTCCTCTTATCCCATTATGGGTCCAGTTGCTGAGGATACCGCAAAGGATTTTGTCGCCCCTGATAATTCTTTTCTGCATCCTGGGATCCTACAGCGTGAACAACAACGTCTTAGATGTTCTGGTGATGATGATAGCGGGGTTGGCTGGGTATATCCTACGAAAGAACCAATATGAAGTGGCACCTTTGTGTCTGGCGTTCGTCCTAGGACCAATCATGGAGAATTCGTTCCGCCAATCTCTTATCCTTTCGAATGGGAGCTTTATGATATTCACTACGCGTCCCATTACCGTAGCGATTCTCTTCATTGCACTTCTACTCCTCGCATACGGAGGATTCAGGCGAAAAAAGGAACAAAACCCTCGCATCGAACGGAGTAGGTCTGATCTGAAAAATGTATCGCAAGGAGGGGTTGAACTCCCATGAATAAGGGAATGGCCTTGCACGGCAAGGTACCTGGAGCCAATGGCATCCAAGTCCGTAAGACATTTTGCTCCATCTGCAATGCTCTGACGCACTGCGGCATTAATGCGTATATCAAAGACGGGGTCATTATCAAGGTGGAAGGAAACAATGATCACCCTCACAACCAGGGTGCCTTGTGTTCCAAGGGATCGGCCAGCCGACAGTACATCTACCACGAGGATCGACTCCGCACACCCCTTCTCCGAAGGGGGGAGAGGGGATCGGGAGATTTCGTGGCCATATCTTGGGAAGAAGCCCTTGACACCATTGCCCAGCGACTTCTTAGGATCAAGGAGGATACTGGACCAGAGTCGGTTGTGTTCTATGCGGGATATACAAAGTGGTTCCGGCCCTTCCTACAGCGGCTGGCCCACAGCTTCGGATCTCCGAACTTCTGCACCGAGTCCAGCACTTGCCACCGGGCCACGGCTCTGGCCGCAAGACTCAATTACGGTTGCTTCGGCGGGCCGGACCTCCCGAATGCCCGCTGTCTTCTCGTGTGGAGCCAAAATCCATTCTATTCGACTACCGCTACCACCCGGAAGCTAATGGATGCCATTGAGAAGGGACTTAAGATCATCGAAGTGGGGCCGCTCATCACCCCCATGACCCGCCATGCTGCGGTCCATCTTCGTATCAGGCCCGGCACATCAGGGGCTCTGGCCCTGGGGATGGCGCATGTAATCATTGAAGAAGCACTCTTTGATCGTGAGTTCGTAGAAAAGTGGACCCACGGGTTTGAAGAGTATCGGGATTACGTGAGGGGATTTTCTCCCGCCGTAGCAGAGGACATCACCGGGGTTCCTTCCCACTCTATCATCGAGGCGGCAAGGCTTTATGCCACGACCAAGCCGGCGGCTCTGCTACCGAGTGCAAGCCCGACGGTACATCACACAAATGGTGTGCAGAATCATAGGGCGCTCACCGCGCTCATAGGCCTCACCGGTAACTTCGACCAGCCGGGGGGGAACTATGTGGTTCCCCCCACTTGGCTTAATATCTCCACCGCCGCCTCTTCAAGAGAAGATGAATTTAAGCAGGTTCGCGCCTGGAATGACATGCCTCCAAGGGTGGGAGAGGATCTTTATCCCGTATGGAGTAGATTGATTCCGGAAGCGCAGGCCGTGCATATTCCCTTTCAAATTCACAGCGGCAAGCCTTATCCTATCCGGGCGATGCTGGCATTTGGCATAAGGTATCGCATGTGGCCTGGGTCCGACTTCATGCTGGAGAGTCTGAAGAAACTCGACTTCCTGGTAAACGTAGACCTTTTTATGACTGAGACTGGAAAATTTTCCGATCTGCTACTGCCCGCCTGCACCACCTTTGAGCGGAGTGAGCTTCGTTTCTGGATGGAAAATTTCGTGATGTGGTCGCAGCCAGTGATTGATCCTCTCTGGCAATCTCGTTCCGATGCTGACATTATTTTTGATCTTGCTCGTAGGATGCTTCCTGATGACACTCTGATGCAGAAGGGGTATGAGGCCTCAATCGACTGGCTACTGGAACCCTCCGGTCTCACTGTGGCGGAACTAAAAAAACACTCTGCAGGCCTGCATCTGAAGAACTTCAAAATGCCGCCATACCGAAAATACGAGAAAATGGGGTTCCCAACGCCAACCGGAAAAATGGAGTTCGTCTCTACGGTTTTGAAGGAGTTCGGGCTGAATCCGCTTCCCCAGTATCAGGAGCCTCGGCTGAGCCCCCGGTCTACACCAGAGGTGGCTGAGAAATTCCCTCTAATCCTGACCACCGGGGCACGGCTTCCAATGTACGTGCATTCGAGAACCTTCAGGTTGGGTTGGACAAGGGGGTTGCGGCCGGGGGCCAGTGCGGACATTAATCCCAAGGATGCAGCTGAAAGGGGAATATCTGACGGAGACTGGATTTCCCTTTCCACTCCCCGGGCCGCTCTGCGGGTTCGAGCCAACCTCACAGACATAGTAGCGCCGGGTGTGGTGAATTTTTATCATGCATGGCCCGATGCGGATGCGAATCTTCTCATCGATCCGGGGTACCTGGATCCCATCTCTGGCTACCCGGGGTTCAAGTCCCAGCTCTGCGAGGTATCAAGAATCTAAGCGGGCACATCTTTTCTTCCATGCGCCCATTCTCGAAAATCCAGCGTCGAGAGCGCCTCAGGTGAGTGGCATTAGACCCCAATAGACACTATCTTAATTTGCTCTATCTTCAGCCTGCACCTCAGAGGGATGTCAAATCAACGGATAACCAATGACATTTGATTATGTTTGAACAACTACCAGCCTATCCTGGTGCAGAAGATTTTTCGACAAGTGTCCGCACAGGAGGCGTGAAGTACGAAAACAAGGGCTGCTTACCCGCGTCGTCGCCAGCTTTTAACCTCATTTGCCTTCTCCACAGCCGCTTGCCGGTCTTCCGATGCGTGGATCACCTTACGGTCGCGCATACAGGATTTCACCTTGGTCAGGATCCCCTTATCCGGGATAGACTGTGATTTCGAAGGAATCAAGATCAAGGGTATTTTCTCTGGAAGGAATCATCAATTCAAAATTCGATCCTATTTGTAAGACCGAATCCACGCCTGGACGACTATGAAGAGGGACCTCTCACGTGCGTTTATTTCACCAAAGCGGGAACGGTGTGTTGTCTGCTCGTTCACAACTTTCATTGTATTTGAGATAGCAGGATGATACACCATCAAAATAAGTCATTGTGTCAGCACTCAAGACAGAGATCGCGTGTTAGATAGCTGAAGTCGGGCTGATTGAAAAAAGTGGGAACCCAGTCTATCTGTCCGGTTTCTCTCCAGGGGCCATCAGGAGGAAATGCATGGAATCGGAAATAATTGAACAATTAACCCAGGCTGCGAGTGTTGCGTTGAAGCGCGAATTGAATCAGAAGCAAATTCAGGAGTTGGCGCTCATTCATGAAGGGTACCTTGCTTACAGGGACAGTCGCGAACCTTATGTCTCTGATCAGCGCTTCTTGTCGAAAGGCGAATATTGCGAATTCTATCGGAAGCTCAGGAACAGGGCTCAGAAGTTGCTTGCTAGCTTGCAGGACCGGGAAAACGTTTTTAGGAAGGCTCCCGCATATCGGCAACTTCTAATCAAAATGGTGTTTCCTAATGCAATAAAGGAAGTCGAGCAGCTAGTTCGCCTCAGCGATATGGAGATCAAAATGCAAGAGATGATGAATGACCCTGAAAAACTCCTTGCCTACTTGAACTCAGACAAGGTGCGCTTTGTCCCTCGGACAGACAGACTCCCCCTGGAGATAATCAAAAGTATCCGGCAACGAAAAAGAAGAAAGGGTGGGCCCATCCCTGATTCATTACTTGATAGTTACATTTTGAAAATGGCCGATTGGTACAAGCAGGTAACCGGAAAAAATCCTGGGAAGGGGGCGGGACCTTTCCTGAGACTTATCAAAGCCTGCAGGCCTCTAGTTGAGAAGGAGAGTGAAGATGTCACAATTAATAGACTGCTGACCGCCTTAAAAAGAGGAAGCTAACTGGAGGGAAAAAACTGAGTTAGCATTCTAGATATTTTTTGAGGATCATCTATCTTGGTGAGCCAAGGTACTCAGTACGAGACCTTGGCTCATTTATTTTTGAGGAGGGGAAAGACATGGAAGCACAGGAACCATTAGTGGATGTGGCGGGACTCGCTGATTATCTGAAGATTGAGAAAAGTTGGATATACAGCAGAAGCCGAAACGGACAAATACCTTGCATTAGAGTTGGCAAATATCTCCGGTTTCGGATTTCAGAAGTAATGGAGTGGCTGAAGAATCAGCAGGAGGCCAAGAATCCGATGAGGCGGGAGCGGTGACGAGTACTGAGTGTTAATACAGGTGAAGACATGAACAAGGATTTCAGAGTTTCAGTATCACTGCCAACTCACCCAAAGGCCGTGAAGCTCATGAGAAGACTCGGGGACCGAGCATTCTATTCACTCATCAGATTATGGGCCTTTGTGAGTCAAAATCGTCCGGATGGCGCCCTGGGCCATTACAGCGTCGAGGACATCGAGATTGCCGCGGATTGGCAGGGAGAACCGGGACTCTTCGTGAAGACTCTCCTGGATCTCCGGTTCCTCGACGAAGGACAAACTGGTTTTCTGGTCCATGATTGGAAGGACCACAATGAGTATGCATCTTACGCTGATGCGCGAAGCGAGAAAGCCAGAAAAGCAGCGCAGGCAAGATGGGCATTACCTGATGATGCGATCGGCAATCCTAAACAATGCTCGGAGCAATGCTCTTCTCCTTCTCCTATTCCTTCTCCTGCTCCTGATCCTACTCCATCTTCTCTATTCCCATCGGACTCCGACGAAATGAGACTTTCTAAACTGCTTTTCTTGTTGATGCAGAAGAATGATCCAAGGTCCAAAGAACCTGATTTTCAGAAGTGGGCCAAAGAAATCGATCGACTGATCCGGCTGGACAAACGAACACCGGATGAAGTCGAGCGGGTGATCCGGTTTTCTCAGATAGACTCGTTCTGGCTAGCAAACATCCGGTCGGCCAAAACCCTGCGGAATCAATTCAGTCAGCTTTTCCTGAAAATGAGTAGTCAAAAGAAGACGCGAGGGAAAGAAGATGAGCGACTTAACGAAAAAGACTATGGGACTGGAACCCCTGCTGATCAAATCAAATGGCTTGCCCAAGACCTGCCCACGGCACGGAGAATATGAGGGCCGGGTTGTCGTGATCCAAGGTGAACAGATTCCTTTCAGCAGAGGGTGCCCTCGTTGTGCAGAGGAATTGGCGGTGAAGGCTCGTATGGAGGAGCAGAAAAGGAAAATAAGTCGCCTCATGACGGAGAGTGGAATCCCACCTCGTTTCCGAAAATGTACGATCGAGGGGCTGATCGGGGATTCAAAAGATATCGATCACGCCCGAAATGTGGCCAAAGGATATATAGGAGGCTTTGAAAAGCACCTTTCACGAGGAACGTCTCTCTACTTCTGCGGCAAGCCAGGGACCGGGAAGACTCACCTTGCCTGTGCAATCGGACGGGAGCTCATGCGGATCGGATATTCGGTGCGATATATCAGCGAGTACAAATTGACCAGGGCCATAAAGCTAACTTGGGGGCAAGACGCCGAACGCTCAGAGGATGAAGTGACTAGGGAATTTATACAACCAGATCTCTTGATCATCGATGAGATTGGAGTTTCCTTCTCCAGCGACGCGGATGGGATCCTCTTTTATCAAGTTTTAGGTGGCAGATATGAGTGCTCCCGTCCAACCATCCTTGTGGGGAATCTCACGCAAGAGGAGATGGTCAAGCATTTCCACGAGAGAGTCGCGGACAGGATGCGCGATAACGGCGGAGCAACGATCTCTTTCAACTGGCAGAGCCACCGAAGATGAACTCTGACATTGGAAATGTTGTGGAAGAGCGAAAACTGGGGTCCCTGGCAGGGAGTGGCAGCCAGGTGAAATTACAAAACTCCAAAACCACTACAAGACCATTACATGGCCGGGAAAGTGATTAAAACAAAAGCCAAAAATTGTGCGCAAGGGATCGTACATCCAGTGCGCCAGAGGCTTCTTTCTCTACGCCATGCGGCCGAGTACCTGGACAGAAGCGAGGACAGCCTTCGGGAACTAATTTACTCGGGGACCCTCCCAGTCATCCAGTTAGGGGAATGCTCAAAAATGTGGCTGGACCTGAACGACTTAGATTCATGGATTGAATCTCAAAAGCAAGTGCTCGGAGCTTGATAGCAGATGGAATCAGGTGAAGGCAGATGAAAGGGCACGGGGAAAAATTAACTCGCAAGAAGGAGAGGGCAATCAAGGCTCTTCTCGAACACGACTCTCTTGCCGACGCCGCGAAAGCTGCTGGGGTAGGGGAGAGCACTTTGTGGAGATGGCAGCAGAACAATCAGTTCAAGGTGTCCTTTCGGGAAGCGAAGCGGCGGATCTTAGATCAGGCGATAACACACCTTCAGAGGGCTTCAGATAAAGCCATAAACGCGCTCATCATGATCGTGGAGGATGAGAAAGCGCCGGCCAGTTCCCGGGTAAGCGGGGCAAAGACAATTCTGGAATTGGCTATACGGGCAACTGAAATCGAAACTTTGGAATTCCGAATTGAAGAGCTTGAAAAGGCGATTTTGAACAGGAGGGGACGCGCATGAACACCAGTACGATTGAAAAACGGATAGGAAAGATCGAAGGAAGGCTGAGAACGATACAAGACAAGCCTTTCTCCTTTTCTTCTCTCTCTGAGGAAGAGGCCGCAAACATGGTTGCCTTTCAAAGGAATGCCTGTCTTTCCTATCACAAGGAATTCGGAGGGGCTCCGATCGAGGAGCCTGAGCAGTCGCTTACGATTCAGGAAAAGGCACGTCATTGGACCAGGCAGTCATCAACCATTCTGACCAGTTTCATATTGGCACTCCATCAGGACCGGATCGTAGGAAAAGAGAGGGAGATGATTCAGCGCGCCCGGCTAATACCGGATTTGCAGCCCTTGCTTGAGCTTGCAGAGAACAGCCCTGCCATTTCTAGAAGGAGAGAGGGAACGGCATGAATAGCATAGAAAGAAGGATTTCGACTCTTGAAAGAAAGGTGGCCGTCCATGCCACGGAGAGTACAGAGCAGTTTCTCCTCCGGCTGCCTGATAATCGACTGGCATACATGAAACGAGTCTGGGAAGCAGGGTGCAGGTTATTTGGAGAAAGACTTGTAAACAGCGATTGCGCGCGTCCACCAGAGCAAAGCCGCCTCGACCAGGCGAGATATTGGACGGACCGGTACTGCGGTGTGTACATGGCCATTTTAGAGCAGGTCCATTTTCAGCGCATGGGAGGAGAATTCCCCGAGCTCTTGGATGCAGCCAAAAATGATCCTCTACTATCTGAGTTGTTGGAAGATACAGAAAAGGAAGGAACGATCAGAGCTGCTGCTCTTTCTTGATGAAAAAACCCTCTATTGAAAAGCAGATTTTTAATCAGTGATTGAAAAAGTCACCCCTGCGCGAGGGAAAGTATTGGTGAGGGCAAAAAGACAAGATGTCGAGGGTTATTGAGAAGGGAATGAAGCAGTCTGCCGGCAACAGAAAAGTGGATGCGGCTCTGTGGCTCAAGTCGGCAGCCGGGTCATGATCGCTTCTCTGTTCATCTTGAAAAACTTGATTGCGGCGAGTTCCGTTGCCTGGTGAAGAATTGCGGAAGGCCTGACATTTGGTTCTTTGAAATTGAATACAGGGTGTGCTAATGGCCAGCCCGAAGTCGGCCTTAAATCACTCAAGAAAACAATTCCCGGTACCGGGAGGGATGAAACAGAGTGCCCTGTCAAGGCAGGTAGGTTAGCCGTACCGAAAAAACGGCAAATCTCTTGAGAGCCTTCAAGTTTGATGTGGCTTCTGTAGTTGCAAAACATCTCCTGTCCAATATAAGGGTCATGGTTGTATCTACGCCAATCTCCCTATCTTTTTCGCCCATTCCTGGAATCTCTTGTTCTCTTCAGAGCTGACAGATTTCGGAGTCTTTTCAATGGCTGACTGGATGTCTGCAACGAGGATAGCCACCCCTTTACCTTCGTTTCTCCTGGCGAAAGCCTTAAAGGCGGCTTCCTCAACAATGTGCTCGATATCCGCTCCAGAGTAGCCGTCCAATTTATCTGTCAATTCTCGCAGTTCCTTTTCATCTAGGCGATGGGATCTACTTCTCAACTGGGACTTGAGTATGTCGTTTCTCGCTTCTCTTTCAGGCAGTCCCACTAGAAAAACTTTGTCAAATCTGCCTGGTCTCAGAAAAGCAGGATCAATCATCTCAGGTTTGTTCGTCGCGGCTATGACCACGATCGGTCTTGTCCTCTGTTTAAAAATCCTGCTCAACTGTGCCAGCAGGACAGGCGTGATCCGCTGCATAACGGATGAAGTCTGCTCTCCTCGCTTGCAAAGAATCCATTCAGCTTCATCAAGAAATACGACGACCCTCGGCTCCTTCTCCAATGCCGCGAACATAGTTTCAAGCCGTCTTTCTGCTTCGCCAGGATAGCCGACGATCACGGATGGACTAATATCGATGAACCTTGCCTGTATATCAGCGGCTATCGCCGTGGCAATCAGAGTTTTTCCAGTTCCCGGCGGTCCGTAAAGTAGCATGCCGCCGCCCACCCTAAGCTTTAGAGAGAAAGCCGTTTCGTCGTCTTCAAAAGGTGCGAGGATCCTCTGATAGACAAAATTCTTGATGTCTTTCAGCCCGGCGACATCCTTCAACGCAGTCTCAGGGATAAAGCCCACTGGCTCTTCTCTTCTTTTGGGTTCAGAAACCTCCTTTGGAGTCTTAAACAGGGACAGCACTTGTCGAGTAACATCGGGACCATAAGCATTTTGCGACGGGATGCTGTAACTTTTGGGATGCTTACGAATCTCTTTTAGAGTCATGAAGGCAGCAAGACTGGCTGAGGCGCTCCTTATCCGCTGGAGATCGCCTACCTGTCTCACCTTTATCTGAGCGGGGAACCCACCGCCCCAGGCAGTTTGGTCGATATTCAGGCTGGCAGAACTCTCCGCTTCAAATATGCCAAGAAGACTGTCTTGGGACACATTGAGAAGGAAACCGAGATCACCTGTTTGCACTGATTTGATGTAGGGGAGACGCCATTCCCTATCACCAAACAGACCTTTATCGAGACATTCCTGTTCTGTTTTGTTCGTGCAGATCATGAAAAAGCAGGGTCTTTGTGAGCTCATCAGTTTCCCTCCAGAAAAAAACTGCGTGTAATCTCGGTCAGATCATCTCACTTCCGCAACTAAGTTCTGAAAGCGGAATATTGTTTCCAGCCCAATTCCAACTCAGCCTTTCGTTCGCGCCAATCAGGGAGAACCCGATCCATGATGCGCCGGAACTCAGGGGTGTGATTGCGCTCAAGCAGATGGACAAGTTCATGGACGATCACGTAATCGACCAGACGCAGGGGAAGTTGAAGGAGTCTCCAGTTGAAGAAAAGGTTTCGATTTTTGCCGCATGACCCCCACTTAAAACCGAGATCTCTTAAAGAGATCAGGGAAGGAGTTGCGCCGGCTTTCGGTTCCCAAGACCCGACCCTCCTGCGCAGCCAGGGGGTTCCGGTCTCCAGATACCACTTTCGAAAATGGCTGGGGGCATATGGCCGATCAGTTTTGCGGAGGTAGAACCAATGGCCGTTGAAACGTAGAGGTTTATTCTGATTGTCTACGAGTTTAAGTCGGTAATTGCGGCCAAGATAGGAGATCGTCTCCCCGCTGACGAATTCAGGCTGATGTGAGGAGCCCTCCATTTCTTTCTTGAGTGCAATCTTTTGGTGGACCCATAGGAGTTTGCGTTGAACCCAGCGCTCCAATTCAGCTTTGCTTGCAGTTACAGGCGCATGAACCACAAGCTCGCCGCCCCGATCAACAGTGAGACCCAGAGTCTTTCGACGCTTGCTCCGTCTTATTTCGAACTTGAGATCGTCTAGGAGCAGTATTTCATTCATTAGCGAGTCAGATCCTCGTGGTTCTCTTTTGCCAAGGCCACCAGTCGCTGTGCGAGGTCTCGGTCTTTGCCGACAGGGCATACGCCGGAGCCATCCAGATCCCGGACCAATTGCCTCGTGAGCAATTCGCGCATATCCAGGTTCTTCCAGAATCCAACCTTCCTGATTTCTTGCCTGATGCGCTCCACCATCTCAATGGTGGTGTTGATGACCGTCGTCCTTTGTGCATGGTCCAATTCCCTGCCATCCGAGCACAACTCCAGTACCATCCGGACAAAAGGCACCTGTATGCCGGGATCGAGATCGGGGAATTCATTGCGGTCACCCCGGCGGAGTTCCTGGATGAACTCCCGCAATTCGCGCTCCAGGGCGTCCCAATCATCTTTAAAACGTTTGAGAATCTCCTCCAGTTTCTCGCTCATCTTTCTTGCGAAAACCGGGTTCTGGTTGGAAAAGCCCGTGATGTGATATCTTGCGGCATGCTGCATTTGTGCGGCACGCGCTCGGGGACTGACCTGTGCCTGCAGGACCTTCTCGAATTCGGCATCCGTAATGGTGGTGGGAGGAATCTTCGGGTCAACGCCCCTGGCCCACACATGGGCATCGATCAACGCTTTCACCTTCTCGGCCACGCCCAGGAGGTTCAGCGCCGGGTCGCGGTAAAGGTTTGCAGCAACCTTGTTGATAAACCCCAGTAACTTGGCGTCGCGGAACACATCTGCAGGCACTTCAGGTCGGTGTTCCAGGATATTCAGCACCTCGTAGAACATGCGAAGCCGGTTGATGAATTCGGCGCGCACCTTCAGATCTTCCAGGAGGGCCACGCACGCATCCACACGGCCCAGCAGGTCTGTAACGCCTCGACTGGCGAATACGGCCACGGCCCGGTCGCGTCTGTCCAGGAGCTTTGGCAGCTCAACGCCGATATCGATCAAAGTGCCCTGGATGTCTTTTCCGTCATATTCTCTGAGAGCCTCGTTCAGGTGCCTGGCGACACCGATGTAGTCCACCACATAGCCGCATTTTTTCTGCCCGTAAGTGCGGTTCACCCTGGCAATGGCCTGCAGCAGGTCATGGGCAATGACTTTTCGGTCCAGATACATGACTTGCTCGACAGGCGCGTCGAACCCGACCAGCAACATGTTATTGACCACCAGGATTGCGAGGGGATCGGTCTTTTCCGTCTTACCGGATGCAAGCTTCCGCTTGAATCGGGCAATGTACTCCTCCTGCTTATTCTTGTCGGACCAGTCCCACCAGGTTTCCGGGTCATTGTGGTCGCCGGAGATGACAACCGCCACATGAAGCGCCCTCAGTAAAGTCAGCAAAGGATGGAGCCGGACCAGAAAATGGGTCTCATTATCCAGCTTGGCCACTTCCGGCTCCGGCAGGTTTAGGATTTCAGGAGACAGGGCCTCCAATTGGGCAACCAGCTCGTCCCGGGCCAGAAGCAGCTTCTGCTGACAGGTCACGGCCGCCTTCCTGCTGGTGGCTACCACCTGGGCTTTGTACCCTTCAGGGAGCACCACGCCCGCATAATGGCGCAGCATGTCCCGTGCCTTCGGCGCGATCATCAGGGGGGCTTCGAGGACATCGCCCTCCGTCCCATATTTTGCCTTTATCACCGCGAGCTCCTCCGGAGTGTAGTCGCGGAACATGTCCTCGAAGAGTTGATCCAGTCCGGGTGCGTCCTTCACCAACCCGTCCGCGGTCCTTCCCTCATAAAGGATCGGCACCGTAGCGCCGTCCAGCTCCGCATCCTTCAGAAGATATTTATCAATGAACTCGCCGAAGATCTCGCGCGTCTCGGTCTTCTCATGGCTCAGGATCGGCGTGCCCGTAAAGCCGATGACTGCCGCATTGGGGAGGGCTCTTCCCAGGTTGCGGTGAAGTGTTCTGGTATGGGATCGATGGGCCTCGTCAACCAGCACCAGGATTTCTTCGGAAACATTGAGAACCGGGAACTCTTCGAAATGGATGTTTTCTTCGAAAGTGACCTTTCTTTCCACCACAGGCTGGTCCCTGCCAGGCTTCTTTTCTTTCCGGAGAATGGTCATGGAGACTTTTTTGCCGGGCTTGGCCTGTCTGTCCACATCCTGGTACTTCTGGAGCATGGCGAACACGATGTCCGGTGTAGTCTCGGCCAGGATACGCTGCGTTCTAGCCGTAGGCGACTCCCGCCTTGCCGTATCCCGCTCATTGGGCCGAAGGCTCTCGCCGCTCAACCTGGCCGTCTCGCGCAACTGCCCTTCCAGGTCCGTACGGTCTGTGACCGCCACAATCTTGAAGCGCCTGAGCCGCTCCAGGGTCCTCATCTTGCGCACCAGGAACACCATACTGAGGCTCTTGCCCGAGCCTTGGGTGTGCCAGATGATGCCGCCGCGCTCGTCACGTTCCGCTCCCCGGGCCTTGGTCCGACCCTCCTGGAGCCGGGTAACCGCCTTGTGAATGGCCCGGAACTGCTGGTAGCGAGCCACCACCTTTCGCGTTTTGCCGTCCACCTGCTGAAAGACCGTGAAACTACGCACAAGGTCCAGAAGATGCGCAGGCCTCAGCATCCCTGCTACCAGGATCTGCTGGCTGTAGAGGTTAACGCCCAGGCCTGTTTGCAGGGGTTCCGGCCGCTCCGCCTGGTTTCGGAAGAAAAGCGGGGTCCCGGCCCGGTCCCCGTGCTCAGGCCCAACCGCCGAAAGCCCTCCTGCCGCCTCGTCATATTCCTTCTCGGTCGGTAGCGCCCCAAGTTCTTCGGCGACGGTGCTCATGGACACGGGGCTCGTATCGGACCACTCCAGGTAGGCCTCGGGCGGTGCTCCCGCCGTTGAGACCCTCGCCTCGAAAAAGTCACTGGCAATCAGCAATTGATTTGCGTGAAACAGCCGCTCCACTCCTTCATTGTCGCTGTAAAGCGTAGGGAACAATTCTCTCCGCTGGTTGGAGTATCGCAGGAGTTGGTTGACCGCCTCGTGTAGGGGGTTCTCGATGCCCGGGCTCTTGAACTCGGCCACGACGAGGGGGATGCCGTTTACAAATAGCACGGCGTCGGGAATTACATGGCCCCGGCCGCTGCTGAGTTCCACCTTGAACTGATTGATTACCAGAAAGTCATTTTTCTCGGGGTACTCGAAATCTATGAAGCGTATGGGCTGCGGCCTGCCATGGTCCCAATCCAGAAGCCCGTCCACAACCGTTCCCTTCAACAGCATCTCGCAGACTGGTTGATCTCCATCAATTGGTGTCCGGGAGCCTGTTCGAGATCGCGGACGGCCCGGTTCACGCGTGTATCATCGAGCCACGGCTTGGCGTCGCGAAGGTTGATCCTCCGCAAAGCCGCCCCAAGACGTTCCTTCAGAATCACCTCCCGGAAGCCGGCGCGTTCCGTGAGTTCAGGCACATCCACGTCGCCCTCCAGCCAGGTCCATCCCAATGCCTGGAGTTGAAGGCAGAAAGGCCGTTCAACGAGATCGTATTCCCACTGGACCTTGCTCATGATGCCCTCTATTCAGTCCGCCATTTTCTGATTCTTTGCCGACACTCCTTTTCCGGAAGCCGGCCTGTCCCGAGAGCGGCCATATGCTCCAGCCGTTCGGCTGCCGCGCCAGGGGAGATCTTGCCCCGCGAAACCAGCAGGTCCAACAACCAAAGCAACCCGTGAACCTCGATGCCCCGATCCGCTGCACACCTTCTGAGAACCTTGTCGCTCGTGAGCAGGATCGCCTCCCGGGCAGAAGACAGGAGGAGGACGGATGCGTCCTCCAAACTCACTCTCGCCGGGAGGTCTGCCTGAAGGCGGACGATTCGGGTCATGTCCTCGGCCCCGATGGACACAACCTTCATATCCCCGCTTTCGACAAATCGAGCAATCTTTGCTTTTTGAGACTTCCTGTTGACCTCGCGCCAGACCAGGGATGTGGTGACTGCCGCAGGACGGGTCTTGAACCATGGTCCAAGGAGCCCGGCTGATATGAGATCGATGAGCACCGAGGCATCATGCACGATGGTCTTCATGCAAACCCGTCCATGTTGGGACGGAAATCTTCGACCGGCCTATTGAGCAGGGCCGCACCCTTGGCCAGGCTGATGATCTCTTCTGCCGCTGCGCGGAACACCAGTTGCTCAAACCGCCTGGACTCCTCGACTCCGGTATACTCGCCCGGCTCCCTCTGATGCCACCGCCGGGTCTTGTAGGAGATAAAAAATCTCTTATATACAGCGGCATCGATGAGACCCAAATCGAGGCCACGGTGCATGATCGCGCCGATGGACATGCCGTACCTTCGTTTGAGCGCGATGAGTTCCTCTAGACTTATGCGGCGGCGGTATCCTCCCCAGTCCCTTTCGAACGCCTCCCGTGGAATCAGCATGGCCCCGGCAAACCGGTGGCAACACGACTCGAGCTCTTTGCCGGTAAGATTGGTGTGAGTATGGATGAGCAGGTGGGCCGCTTCATGAAGTGCGGTGAACCGTTTTCGCGGCAGATCCCGGTTGAGCCATAAGGCAAGCGCAACCACCGGATGTCCATCGGCCCAGCCGGAGAAGCCATTCAGCCTCTCCGGGGCCTCGGCCTCGAATACCTTGATGCCATTGGTCTCAAGGGTTTCCACTACGTTGGGCAGGGGATCTGCACCCAGGCCCCACTTGGATCGCACGATCCCGGCTGCCTCTTCGGCATCCTCCGGCCCACGAAGTCGGAAATCACTGAGCGGGTCTTGGAATTCAAGAGGCAGCCCCAGGGCCTGCTCTATCTCCAGGTAGCGCTCGAAGTAGTCCGTGGCCTGTTCCTGAATGGAGGGCACCGCCTTGATACGCAAGCCCGTGGTCTTGCGGAATTCCACTCCTTTGAGTTTCGCTGAAAAAGGTCTGAAAAAGAAGTCGAGGGGCTTGTCCAGCGCGTCAGCCAGTGGGATCAGCACGTCGTCCCCCGGCATCATCTCGCCGCGTTCGTAGCGATGAAGGGCATTGTAGGAAACCTTGCCCCCCGTCGCCTCAGACAAGGCCCGAAGCGAAAGCCCGCGCATGCGTCTCGCCTGCTCCAGACGCTTGCCAAATACAGCCTTGGGGTCCTGGCTCTTCATCTCTAAACCTCCCTGTGACGATTGCCTCGCGGCACAACCCGTATGTTGACAAATATAGCGTTACTGATACGTTTTGTCAACATTAGAGGGAGGAGGTTTCTTCTTGTGTCCACGCGGACGGTCTCATGAAGAGTCCTCCAGCCTGGATCTGTCATTTCGATCGCAAGGAGAAATCTACTGTCTTGATTGCACTACAAGGTTAAGATTTCTCGCTTCGCTCGAAATGACATCAAAACGGGAGTCTTCGGGCCATCAGAGATGCCTCCGGCATGAGAGGCATCCGCAGACGCAACCTGGATGGTCTACTTCAGCCTTTATCTGTCTCCCACATCTCCTCCGGAACGCGAACCCTGCCGGCGAGTAGGTCGGACATAAGGCCAGCCTTTATCAGAGTGAGTTTCGACAGTGAGGCAGCTTCAGTTCGTATACGCCCGGTAGACTGGAAGAGAGTTCTTTCTATAGCTTTCATTTCGTCAAACACCGGGACAGGCAAAAGGAGCTGTCTAAGGGTATCTGAACGAATGGCTGTCATGACACCTCCTTGTTCATCCCGGCCAAATTGCCGCAAAACCCAAGTAGCATAGTTAATCTGCCAGCATGCCACATCTGACGAGTAACGCGACTGATCGAGGGAAATCGTCCAGACGTGTTTGGATGAAAGGGCAGTCCCGATACCTTCCGGTACCACACAACAGCGACCAACAGTTCCCATTACAGTTATCATCACATCTTTAGGCCTAACAGAGTAACGCTTCAGCTCAAGATACTTATCTTCGGTCACAAATCGCGTGAAGTGCGGAATAAACTCTTCCACATGAACATTGTCGATCCCCAGTAGCGGGATGCCGGACTCCTTGAGTTCCTGCTTAAGCAGTGCACTCCCAAAAGGGCCACTACGCATCGCATTGGGTTGGTTCGTAAGTAGTGCCCCCAAGGGCTTCACGTCCCATGCCCGTGGAATTCGCCCAATCGGTGAGTCCGTAAATTGCTCCGGGTGGACGATGGGGTCTCGGAGCTGGCCATTTTTATCTAGGCCGCGGGTGAGCAGGTCATGGAGCAGCCCCATGCGCACCTGGTTAAGCTTAACAATCACTGCCTCCGTCTTCGCAATCGCACCATCTATCACGTCCAGTACTGCTGCGATACGGGCTTGCTCTTCAATAGGTGGCAAATGGACGGCAAGTTCGCTGATGTCTCTCTGAAATAAATGAGGTATCGAACTGCCGGAAATCTTATCTGAGATAAGCTTCTGAAAGGAGTGGCCGCCCAACAAATGAAACAAGAACCGGTAGTCCAGTGACTTCTTGGGACGCACCAACATCATGGTACCATTGAGAGTCGCAGGCGATGGCAGGTTGTCAATTCGCGCCACGCGACCGATTGTGCCATCCTTGGAGATGATCACGTCGCCAGACTTCAGAGCGATCTCAGGTGACTCGACATACCGCTCGCTTGAAACATGGTCGCACTCATCCCAGCTGACTCTGCCTTTCTTGATGTGGTGACCTGCAATTAGGCAGGGACCTTCCTCAAGATATTCCGCCGACGAAAGGCCGCGCCATCCTATACGTGCACGGATATAGGCATGCTTACCTAGTGGCTCCCGTTCCCATACGATCATGAGTAACCAAGCGTTCGCATCAAGTGATTCAAGGTCGTGTAATGTTTTTCGCGCTCAAGAGATATTTGACGCAGCATCATCCCATACTTCTTCAAAAAGTTTTCCAGGAACCGCAACAACTCCTGCCTCTTCTCATTCACAGCAGCCTCGAGGGCGACCTTCACGTCCTGAGCGAAGAGCTCAAGGACTAGTGTTTGCTTTTCCTCATCACTCATGGCAGAGCACCGGGTCTTGAGTTCATTGACAAACGCACCAGTCAAAGCGCGGTAGCGAGCGCGGGCCGCGGCAAGTTCCATCTTGATATGCTCGTAGGGAGCGAGTGCGGCCTCCAGGACAGCCAACTGGTCAAACACGGGCTGAAGCGCGCCATTAAGAGCTGCGATTTCCGCATTCAACTCCCTCACCTCTGCCCCTCTCCCAGACATAGAGGGTTTCTTTTGGGCAACTCGTCTAGTAGGCACCTTTTTGGAAGCGTTGTTCTTGCCAGCGGCTTTTTCGAGTTTTGCCAGTTCCTTCAGGGCGCCTTTGTTTTCAGCCTTGTTTTCCCTGATCTGCCGTTCAAGGTCTTTGGCATAGTTCCAAACATCCAGTTCTTCTTCATCTGCAACCTCCGGCGGGTTGCTCTGCTCGAATGCCTCCTTCTCGCCCTTGAGCCGCGCGATTTCAGCCTTGGCGTCGGCAATTTGCTGGAGATAGTCGGCCATAGTGCGAAGGACGAGCTTGTGTGCAAAAGGGTCGAATGCCGGGCCGACGCCATCCTCATCCTCCACGGCATCGGCGATGGCATCGATCCAGCCGTCGACCACACCGCAGAAGCCGTTCTCGATGAGGGTCTTGAAGTCCGGAAGGGTCTCGGTCCACCACGAAGCGATCACGCCCGCGAGCTTGAAGCGGTCGAGCACGCCTAGTGGCATGAGGGCCTGAATAAATGAATTGAGAAACTGGGAGCGGACTGCGTTGAGGTTGCGGCGCGCACATCGTGCGGCTCAGGCGGCGGAGAGTTGTCCACGTAACGTCGGATGTTGAGGTTGTAATCGTTGGCCGGATCGGCGATCTCTTCCAGGTAAACCCGGCGGGCATAACTCGGCACGTCCTCATACCGCTCAAACGTGGATGCGATCTTCTCGATGTGCTCGGCCCGCAGGTAGTTCTGCGCCCGGCCTGCGTGATACTCGGCATCGGCATTGATGAAAAGGATCCGGCCGCGGCGGGCTTCGAGCTTGTTGGGATTGGGGGACTCCCCTGTGAGGTTGGGCCGCATAACGAGGATGCAGGCCGGGATGCCTGCGCCGTAGAAGAGATTGGGCGGCAGACCGATTATGGCTTCGATCAGGTCCTGCTGAAGGATCTTCTTCCGAATCTCTTTCTCCGCGCCGCCCCTGAAAAGCACGCCGTGGGGCATGATGGTGATCACCATGCCTCTGGGTTTGCAGACAGCCAGCATATGCTGGGCGAACATGAGGTCACCCTTCTTGCCCGAGGTCGGGCACCACCCCCAGCGGAATCGCTCGGGGTACTCCATGTTGCTCTTCGTATAATTCTGGCTGAAGGGCGGGTTGGCAATGACCCTGTCGAAACGCTCCAGCTCGCCCCTCTCCCGGTGCATGGGGTGAAGGAGGGTGTCCTCCAGCCGGATATCCGCGCCTCGGACCCCATGAAGCACGGTATTCAGCTTGCAGATTGACCAGGCGGAGGCGTCGTTTACCTGGCCGCAGAGCCGCAGGTTCGTGGGATCGCCGCCCGACTGTTCGATATACTCCCGGCTGATGATGAGCATGCCGCCCGAGCTGCAGCAAGGATCGTAGATCGTCATGCCCGGTTTGGGGTTGAGCATGCGGACCATGAGCCGGATCACGTCGCGGGGGGTATAGAAATCGCCGCCCTTCTTGCCCGCGGATTCGGCAAACATATTGATCAGGAACTCGTAGGCAGAACCGAGAAGGTCGGTAAACTGGAAGTCCTCGTTTCGGAGTCTGTATCGGGAGAAGTGGCGCA